>Ga0196976_1001006_pt1 | contig 14497 bp, 9 predicted proteins | sample S3v_513CmetaG_FD_148644 | JGI IMG/M metagenome (GOLD analysis project Ga0196976, IMG submission 148644) | Soil microbial communities from Anza Borrego desert, Southern California, United States - S3+v_5-13C | ecosystem: Environmental > Terrestrial > Soil > Desert | place: USA: California...
CTGGTCCACCCGGATCCGCTCGAACACCGGCATCAGGCGGGCGTAGGCCTGGACGGCCTCGGCCCGGGGCGCGTGCGTCGCCTCCACGACGTGCACGGCGTCCACGCGCGAGAAGTCCTTCCACAGGCCCACGCCGACCGCGGCCACGGCCGCGGCGCCGAGCGAGGCCGCGTCCTGGTCCACGTTCGTCTTCACCACCCGCATGCCGTAGACGTCGGCGAAGATCTGCCGCCAGAGCGCGCTCCGCGCGCCGCCGCCGACGAGCAGCATCTCGTCGTCGAGCCGCACGTACCCCCGGAGCACCGCGAGCACCGCGCCGAGGTTCAGGGCCACGCCCTCCATCACCGCGCGGACGAGGTCGTCGCGCCCGTGGCGGAGGTCGAGACCGAAGAAGCCGCCGCGCAGGTTCGGGCTGGGCTCCTGCGAGCTCCCGCCGGCGAGGCTGGGGTTGAAGAGGAGCCGGTTCGCGCCGATCGGCGACCGCGCCGCCATCTCGTTCATGACGGCGTACGGATCGCGCCCGCCGAGCGCCTTCGCGTCGAGCCCCAGGAGCACGTCGCGGGCCCAGCGGAAGGAGCTCCCGCCGGCGAAGATGCTCACCGCCGACGTGAAGAGCTCGGGCACGACGTGCGTGAAGACGTACGGCTTCTTCGCCGGGTCGAGCACCGGCTCGCGCGAGGAGACCGCGATCCAGGAGGACGAGCCGAGCGAGGTGTACACGCGGCCGTCGGCCAGGTTCTTCGCCCCGAGGGCCATGCAGGAGTTGTCGACGCCCCCGCACGCGACCGGCAGGCCCTGGCGCAGCCCGAGGAGCGCGGCGGCCTCGGCGGTGAGGCCGCCGACGATCGCGGTCGAGGGCAGGATCTCCGGGAAGATGCGCCGCGGCAGGCCGCTCGCGGCGATGAACTCCTCGTCGTACCGCCAGCGGCGGAGATCGTAGACCCCCGAGCCCGACGCGTACGAGAAGTCCGTGACGGCGCGCCCGGTGAGCCGCAGGTTGACGTAGTCCTTCGAGCCGAGCAGCCACCGGACGCGGCCGAACAGCGCCGGCTCCTCGTCGCGGTACCACATCGCCTTGAAGACCGCGTAGCACTCGGCCGGGAAGCCGTTGCCCGTGGTCATGTACCAGCGCGTGGGATCGACCCGGGCGAAGAACGCCCGCGTCTGGGCGGTGGCGCGGGTGTCGGACCAGATCGGCGTCCATTCCCGGAGGAGCGCGCCCGCGTCGTCCACCGGCACGACGCCGAGGCTCTGGCCGGAGATGGCGAGGCCCTCGACGGCGCCCGCGTCCTGGCCCTCGAGGAGCTGGCGCGTGGCCCGGACGATCGCGTCCCACCAGTCGTCGGGGCGCTGCTCGTGCCACCCGCCGGCGGGGTAGCGCGTCTCGTACGGGAGGAAGGCGCTGCGGAGGCAGGCGCCGTCCTCGCCGTAGAGCGACGCCTTCGCGCCGCCTGTTCCGAGATCGTAAGCGATGATCCGCCGCATGAGCGCTCCCTACGCCACGCCCTGCGCGCGCTTCGCCGGCCGCGCCTCGGGCTCGGAGAGCTCCACGCCGCCGCCGGGCCGGGCGCCGCAGTCGCGCAGGATCTCGATCGAGGAGTCGAGGTTGATGCCGAAGCGCGTCACGCCCATCCGCATCATCGCCACGACCGTCTCGAGGTCGCGGATCGAGCCCGCGGCCTTGACCTGGATGGCCGAGCCGACGAAGGAGGTGATCAGCCGGACCGTGCCCAGGGTCGCCCCCGAGGGCGCCCAGCCGGTCGAGGTCTTCACGAACGCGGCCCCGCCGGCGATCGCCAGCTCGCACGCGCGCCGGATCTCGTCGGGCGTGAGGTGGTGGACCTCCAGGATGACCTTCACCGGGCGATCCCCGGCGGCCTCGACCACGGCCTTGATCTCGTCCCGCACGTACGCGTCGGCGCCCGACTTGAGCTTGCCGACGTTGATCACCATGTCGAGCTCCTGGACGCCGTCGGCGACGAGGCCCTTCGCCTCGGCGACCTTGATCGCCGTCGTGTGCCCGCCGGACGGGAAGCCGACCGGCGCGCCGACGAGGATGTCCTGCTCGCCCTCGAGCTGCGCCTTGAGGAAGGGGACCCAGGCCGGGAGGACGTGCACCGCGATGAAGCGGTGCTGCTTCGCCCGCTCGACCATCTCGGTGATCTCCCGCTGGCCGTGCTGCGCGCGCACGGCGCTGATGTCGACGATCCGGGCCAGCTTCTGTGGGGTCAGCAGCATCGGTTCCTCCAGGCTTCAGCCCGCACGGCTGGGGCGCTGCAGCGTGCGGACGCTGTACTCGTACCGGCTCGCCACGATGTGGAGCTCCGCGCGCTCGGCGGGCCGCCCGCGGGCGAACGTGATCCGCCGCACGAGCAGGAGCGGCGTCCCGGCGGCGACGCAGAGGCTCTTGCCCTCCTCGCGCGTGGCGGCGCGGGCGGAGATGTAGTCGGTGGCCGCCTCGATGCGGAGGCCGTACTCGGACTCGAGGAAGGCGTAGAGCGACCGGATCTTCGCCACCTTCTGCTCGATGCCGGGCGCGAGCTCCGGCAGGAGGTGGTTGTCCATGATCGCGATCGGCTTCCCGTTGGCGAGGGCGAGGCGGTGAACGTGGACGAGGCGGCTCCCCTCCGGAACGTCGAGGTCGGCGGCCAGCGCCGGGGAGGCGGAGACCGCGCCGACGCGCACGTCGCGGTAGCCGACCTCGAACCCCTGCTCCCGCAGCGTCTCGGAGAACGAGGTGACGAAGTGCAGCCGCTGGATGGCGCGGAAGTCGAGGATCTCGGTCCCGCGCCCGCGCCGCACCACCAGGAAGCCGTCGTCGATCAGCATCTCGACGGCCTTGCGGACGGTGGTCCGGCTCACGCCCATGAGGCGCCCCAGCTCCGGCTCGGGCGGGAGGAACGAGCCGACGGGGTACTCGTGATCCTCGATGCGGCGCCGGAGCACCTCGTAGACCCGGAGGTACTGCGGCAGGCGCGTCGCGACCGCCGTGGCGGTGAGGGGGCGCTGCGGGAGGGTCTGGGAGGATGACGTCATGATGTCTAGACGTCGCGAACTCTACCGTTCCCTGCGGCACGGTGTCAACCCCGGAGGAGGCAGAGGGGAGGGCGGCCGGCTGGCCTCGCGGCCGCCCCCGGGAGATCAGCCGAGCTGGACCCGCGCGCCGGTCGTGGCCGAGCGGATCCCGGCGTCGAGCACCTCGGCGTTCTTCATGCCGTCGTAGAGCGTCGGGTCGATCTTCTTCCCGTTCACGATCGCGTCGAGGAAGTCCACGACCCCGTGCACGAACTCGTGCTCGTAGCCGATGGTGTGGCCCGGCGGCCACCAGTTCGCGATGTAGTCGTGCGCCGCCTCGGTGGCGAGGATCGTGCGGAAGCCCTGCGCGTACTCGGGATCGCCGGCCGAGAAGAACTGCAGCTCGTTCATCCGCTCGAAGTCGAACGCGATGCTGCCCTTCTCGCCGTAGATCTCGAACGTGTTGTAGTTCTTCCGTCCGGGGGCGAAGCGCGTCGTCTCGAACGAGCCCAGCGCGCCGTTCGCGAACTCGGCCACCATGAACGACGCGTCCTCGACCGTCACCTTGCCCCGGCCGGCGGCCTCGCCCGCCTTGGCGGTGAACGTCCCCGCGGCGGCGCCCGGGAGCGGCCGCTCGGCGACGAACTGGCTCGTCATGCCGGTGATCGACCGGATCTCGCCCACCAGGTAGCGCGCGAGGTCGACGCTGTGCGAGCCGAGATCCGCGTGCGGCCCGTAGCCGGCGGCCTCCGCCTGCAGGTGCCAGGTGAGCGGGAAGCTCGGATCGACGATCCACGACTGGAGGTAGGCCCCGCGCCAGTGGAAGATGCGCCCGATCTTGCCCTCGTCGATGAGCCGCCGGGCGAGGCGGACCGCCGGGACGCGCCGGTAGTTGTGGTTGAGGAAGTGCTTCACCCCGGCCTTCTCGGCGGCCTCGTACATCTCCTTCGCCTGGGCGAAGGTGAGGGCGACCGGCTTCTCGCAGAAGATGTGCTTCCCGGCCTTCGCGGCCTCGAGGACGATCGGATGGTGCAGGTAGGTCGGCGTGGAGACGTCGACGATGTCGACGTCGTCGCTCCGGACCGCCTTCCTCCAGTCGGTCTCCGTCCGCTCCCACCCCCAGCGCGCCGCGAACTCCTTCAGGGAGGCCTCGTTGCGGCCGCAGGCGACCTTGAGCACGGGCTCGGCGGCGACGTCGAAGAAGTACTTCGCCTGGCGCCACGCGTTGCTGTGGGCCTTGCCCATGAAGTTGTGCCCGATGAGGGCGACGTTGAGCTTCTTCATCGCGCCCTCCTCGCTATCCGACGATCGCCGCGATCCGCTTCAGCTCCTGGACGCTCTTCGCGACGGCCGCGTCCTCGTCGTCGCCGTAGTCCGGGTGCAGGAAGTCGATCTCCATCGCGAGGAAGCCCTTGTAGCCGGCCTCCTTCAGGAGCTTCGCCAGCGCCAGGTTGTCGACGTAGCCGTCACCCGTCGGCGTCGAGGCGAAGAAGTGCCAGTTCTTCACCGACACGCCCTTCATCGGCTTCAGGTCCTTCACGTGCGTCGCGTACGTGTACTTCGCGAGCTTCTTCATCCCCTCCACCGGATCGTCCTGCACCCGCATGAAGTTGCCGGTGTCGAAGTTGATGCCGAAGTAGGGGGAGTCGACCTCCTGGATGAGCGCCAGCATCTCGTCCGAGTCGAAGTCGATGTGGTTCTCGTCGGCGATCTTGACGCCCGCCTTCTCCGCGACCTTCACCGCCTTCTGGAACATGCGCGCGAGCTTCTCGAGCATCGGTCCGTGCGGCTCGTTCCGGAACATCAGGCTCGCGCCGCACACGCGCATCACGTCCGCGCCGATCGCCTTCGCGTACTCGATCGACCGCAGCATGTCGTCGAACGCCTTCTCGTTCCGGCCGCCCTCGAGGCCGTCGGGGTGGCCCCAGGCGTAGACGCGATCGAACTTGGCGGCGTCGAGCCGGCCCTTGATCTCCGAGAGGTAGCTCGCGTCGAACCGGGGGATGAAGCACGACTCCAGCGAGACGCCGTCGACGCCGAGCTCCTTCGCACGGTCGATGAACTGCTCCAGCGTCATGGTCCGCGGCGGCTTCTTCTGATCCGGGTACACCTCGCCGAACATGCGGTGGTAGCAGTAGCTGTCGATCCCGACCTTCATTGCGGTCCTCCTCTGGTTCCGTTCCGCACGTCTCTCGCGCGGGCGAACGCGTCCGGCAGGGAGCTTATCCCATCGCCTGCGGCATTCTATCCGGAATGCGACAATAAACCGATACGACCCGACAGTATAAGGCTGGATGTGCGATCGAACGGGCGAGCGTCCGCTCTCGCTTCGAAAGCATGCTCTGCCGCCGGATTTGGTCGAGTTCGCGCGGTCGACCAGAGCAGGAGAGTCTCGCTGCACCCATCGGGGCAGCTCGGCGCGAAGGCCGTCCGCTGCAACCTCCCGTGATCACGGTCTGCCGGTCGCCCCCGGGGCGGTATGTGACGTGCAGTGCGAGCGCCCGGGAGAGACGACATGCCGAGAGCATTGCGGATCCGGACGAAGATCCTCGTCGCCTGCGCCGTTGCGCTCGCGCTCATGATGGTCATCGGCGCCGTCGGGTACCGGACCGCGGCCGGCCTCACGCGCCACCTCGAGGAGTTCAGCGCCGACCGGCTGCCGAGCCTGGACGCGCTCTGGTCCGCGAACGAGGCGGTGACCGACGCCGCCCGCCACCTCAACGCGATGCTGCTCCCGACGCCCGACGCGGAGGTCCGGCAGCGGTCGAAGGCTGCGTTCTCCGAGGCGCTGCAGCGGGTGGACGACGCATCCTACCGGTTCGACTCGCTGTCGCACGACGAGCAGACGCTCGCGCTCTGGAGGGAGGCGACCCTGAAGATCGCCGCCTGGCGCGACCTCTCGATGCGCATCGTGGTGATCGCCGCGTCCGACTCGTCGGAGGAGTTCCTGCAGCCGGGGACGCGGAAGGCGGCCCTGCTGGCCGAGACGCGCGCCGCCGGCGCGGCGCTCGACGAGATCCTGCGCAAGGTCCGGGAGGAGACGGCGGCGGACGGCGCGCGCAGCACGGCGGCGGGGAACGCCGCCAGCCGCCGCGCGAGCTGGGCGGTGCTCGCCGCCATCCTCGCCGGCGCGCTCGCGATGGGGATCTACGGCATCGTGCTGGCGCGCGGGATCGGCCGCGCCCTGGCCCGGCTCTCCGACGAGGCGACCCGGCTCCGCGACGCGGTCGCCGCGGGCGACCTCCGCGTCCGCGGCGACGTGGGCGCGATCGATCCGGAGTTCCGGCCCATCGTCGAGGGCATGAACGCGACCATGGACGCGTTCGAGGAGCCGATCCGCCTGACCGTGGAGTGCGTGACCCGCATCGGCAAGGGCGACATCCCCGACCGGCTCCAGGGCGAGTCCCGCGGCGACTTCGGGAGCATCCAGGCGAGCCTCAACGAGTGCATCGACGCGGTGCACGCGCTGCTCGAGGACGTGGCGACGCTCGCGCAGGCGGGCACGGCGGGGCAGCTCGGCGTGCGGGCAGATCCCGCCCGCCACCAGGGGGACTTCCGCAACGTGATCGCGGGGGTGAACGCGACGCTCGACGCCGTGGTCGGCCCGCTCGACCGGGCCGCCGACGCCGTGGCCCGGATCGCGCGCGGCGAGATCCCGCCCCCCATCTCCGACGCGTGGCAGGGGAGCTTCGCGGCGCTGCGCGACAACCTCAACACCGCCTGCGCGTCCCTGCACGGGGTCATCGAGGAGACCAACGCGATGACGAGCGCCCAGGCGGCCGGGGACCTCGAGGCGTTCATCCCGGTCGAGCGGTTCCAGGGCGCGTACCGGACCCTCGCCGAGGGCGTGAACGCCGGCGTGCGGATCCACGTGACGAACCTCCTCACGATCCTGGACATCCTCGCCGCCTACGCGAACGGCGACTTCGGGCCCGTGCTCCGGCCGCTGCCGGGGAAGCAGGTCGTCGCCAACGAACGCATGAACCTGCTCCGGGAGAACCTCCGGAAGATCTCCGCGGAGGTCCAGGGGCTCGTCACCTCCGCGCAGGCGGGCGACCTCGGCGCCCGCGCCAACGCCGGCGCGCTGGGCGGCGACTGGGCCCGCATCGCGGAGGGGTTGAACGCCACGCTCGCCGCGCTGGCGGCGCCGGTCGAGGAGGCGAGCTCCGTCCTGCAGGCGCTGGCCGAGCGCGACCTCCGCGCGCGCGTCACCGGCGCGTACCAGGGTGATCACGCGCGCATCCGCGACGCCGTCAACGCGACCGCCGAGGCCCTGGAGGATGCGATGATCCAGGTCTCGTCGGCCGTCGAGCAGGTCTCCGGCGCCGCCACCCAGATCGCCTCTTCCTCGCAGGCCGTCGCCTCCGGCGCGTCCGAGCAGGCGTCCTCGCTCGCCGAGACCGCCTCCTCGCTCGAGTCGGTGTCCGGGATCATCCAGCAGTCGGCGGGCAACGCGCAGCAGGCCAGCCTCCTCGCCCTCACCGCCCGTTCGGCCGCCACCGACGGCTCGTCGGCCGTGGACCAGCTCCAGGCGACGATGGCCAAGATCAAGCGCTCCGCCGAGGGGACCGGCCAGATCATCCGGGACGTCTCGGACATCGCGTTCCAGACCAACCTGCTCGCGCTCAACGCGGCCGTGGAGGCGGCCCGCGCCGGCGAGGCGGGGCGCGGCTTCGCGGTCGTGGCCGAGGAGGTCCGCTCGCTGGCGCTGCGCGCCAAGGAGGCCGCGACCAAGACCGAGGCCCTCATCCACCAGTCGGTGAAGGAGGCGGGCGAGGGCGAGCGGGCGGCGCACCACGTCGAGGGCAAGCTCGCCGAGATCGTCGGCGGGGTCTCGAAGGTGGCGGACATCGTGGCGGAGATCGCCGCCGCGGCGAAGGCGCAGGCCACGGGCATCGGGCAGGTGACCGCGGCGGTCGGCGAGATGGATCGGGTGACCCAGCAGAACGCCGCGAGCGCCGAGGAGTCCTCCTCCGCGGCCTCCGAGCTCTCGGGGCAGGCGGAGGAGCTCGCCGCGATGGTCGCCACCTTCCAGCTCTCGCAGCGCGCGCAGGAGGGCGCTCCGCACGTCGCTCCGGGCCTCGCCCCTCGGCGCGAGGGGACGCCGTCGCGGCCTCCCGCGGCGCCCGCGTTCCCGCGGCTCGGGGGCGGTCTACCCGCGCCGACGACTCCGTCCCTGCCTCCGTCCGCGCCGAGCGCGGAGGAGCTGATGCCGTTCGACGAGCCGCGCGCGTTCCGCGACTTCTGAGCGCGCGGCGCCGCGGATCGCGCCACGCTTCTCCGGGGTTCCCCCGGGCCGGGTGTGCTGGTACACCCGACCCCGGAGGCCGGCCCGCGCGCCCCGTCCCTCCCGGCGGGCGGCGACGGCATGGAGGACGCGCCGGTGAAGACGATCCGCCTCGCCACCCCTGCAGACGCCGCCCCGATCGCCGGCATCTACGCGCCGATCGTCGCCGGTACGCCGATCTCGTTCGAGCTCGAGGCGCCCACCGCGCGCGAGATGGCCCGGCGCATCGCGGCGGTCCTCGCGTTCGCCCCCTGGCTCGTGTGCGTCGAGGACGGCGCCGTGACCGGCTACGCGTACGCCGGGCGGCACCACGAGCGCGCCGCCTACCGCTGGTCCGTGGATCTGAGCGTGTACGTGCGGGAGGGCGGCCGGCGGACCGGCGTGGGGACGGCCCTGTACCGCGCGCTCCTCGCGCTCCTCCGCCTGCAGCGCTTCCGCGCCGCCCACGCGGGCATCACGCTGCCCAACGCCGCGAGCGTCGGGTTCCACGAGGCGCTGGGGTTCCGGCCGGTCGGCGTCTTCCCGCGCGTCGGGTGGAAGGGCGGGGCCTGGTACGACGTCGGGTACTGGCAGCTCGAGCTCGGAGACCGGACCGGCGTGCCGTCCGAGCCGCTCGGGATGGAGGCGCTGCGGCGGCTGCCCGGGGTCGCGGCGGCGCTCGCCGGCGCGTAGACCCGGGTCGACCCGGACTCCGGGTCGGCCCCGGCGGCGTGCGCACGCGCGCGACCGCAGATCCGTCGCGCACTCTACGCGCGCTCCGGGCGGGAGGGACCGGCACGCGGCGTGCTTCGGGGAGGGGAGGGGTCGGCAACGTTTTCGCCAGCGCTCCAGGGGTGCCTCGATGTCGTTCGCCGCCGCACTCCACCGGCAGCTGACGCGGGTGGAGCTCGCCACCGCCGCCGTGGGCGTCACGTACGCCGTCTACTTCTCGTCGGTCGCGAACCAGATGGCGCGCGCCAAGATCGTGGTCACGGCGGTCGCGACGCTGGTGGTCACCAGCGTGAGCCTGCTCGTCATGTCGCGGACGACGCGCCGGAGGCTCGACGCGATCGACCGCGCGATGGCCGAGGGCGAGGACGGGCGCCGGCGGGCCAAGGCGCGCCTGCTCTCGCTGCCGTGGTTCGTGCTCTGGTCGGCGGTCTGGCGATGGCTCGCCGGCTTCGCGGCGCTGACCGTGCTCTGGTCGCTCCGGACGCACCTCACCGGCCCGCAGCTCGCCGCCATCGGCGCGGGGGTGGTCATCGTCGTCCCGTACTCCTGCATCCAGGTGTACCTCGCGACGGACAACGTGGTCGCCGCGTTCGCCAACGGCTCCGCGCTCGCCTCGGTGCCCGTGGATCGCGGCGCGGTGCCGGCGCTCGGGAGCGGCGCGCGCCAGCTCTGGACCGTGGCGGCCGTCGCGCTCATGCCCTCGACGGTCCTCGCGTTCCTGCTCTGGCGGGTGTCGCAGGGCGCGCAGCTCGCGCACCTCGGCCTGCACCTCGCGGCCATCGCGGCGCTGACGGCGCTCGCGGTGGGCGGGACGCTCCACGAGTCGCGCAAGGGCGAGCGGCGGTCGGTGGCGGCGCTCGTCCGCGGGATGGAGGCGGTCACCGCGGGCGACGTGTCCGTGCCGCTGGTCCCGATCTCGAGCACGACCGAGGTGGGCTACCTCGCGCAGAACCTGAACCAGCTCGTGGCGACGGTGCGGCGGCTGCTCGCGGACCTCGGCGCGATGAGCCGGGCGCAGGAGGCGGGCGACGTCGACGCCGCCCTCGACGCGGAGGCGTTCCCGGGCTCCTACCGCGAGCTCGCGCGCCAGCTCAACGAGCTGGTCGCGAAACGCGTCGCGCTCACGCGCAAGGCGATCGGGGTCGTCGCCGCGTTCGCGCAGGGGGACTTCGACGCCGATCTCCCGCCGCTCCCGGGCAAGGAACGGTTCGTCAACGAGAGCCTCGACCAGGTCCGGGAGAACCTCCGCGGGCTCGTGGAGGCCGTCGACCGCATGAGCCGCGCGCACGCCGCCGGCGAGGTGGACGCGGCGATCGACGTCGAGCGGTTCCCGGGCGGGTTCCGCGCCATCGCGACGGGCGTGAACGGCATGGCCGCCGACAACCTCGCGCTCTCGCGCAAGGCGATGGCCTGCGTCGCCGAGTTCGGCCGCGGGAACTTCGAGGCCCCGCTCGAGCGGTTCCCCGGCAAGAAGGCGACGGTCAACGAGACGGTGGAGCAGGTGCGCGCCCGGCTCCGGGCGCTCGTCGCCGACGCGCGGATGCTGTCCGAGGCAGCCGTCGCGGGGCGGCTCGACGTGCGCGCGGACGCGGGCCGCCACGCGGGCGACTGGCGCCGGATCGTCGAGGGCGTGAACGCGACGCTCGACGCCGTCGTGGCCCCGACGCGCGAGGTGGCGGAGGTGCTCGGGCGCCTCGCGGCGGGCGACCTCTCGGCGCGGACCGATCCCGCGCGCTTCCAGCACGACGCCCGCGTCATCCTCGAGGGCGTGAACGGCACGCTCGACGCGCTGCTCGCGCCCATGAACGAGGCGGGCCGGGTGCTCGCGCGGCTCGCCGAGCGCGACCTCCGCGCGCGGATGATCGGGACGTACCGGGGCGAGCACGCGCGGCTCCGGGAGGCGGTCAACGCGACCGCCGTCGCCCTGCACGCGGCCCTGGAGCAGGTGTCCCGCGCGGCCGCGCAGGTCTCGTCCGCCGCCTCCCAGATCGCGGCGACCTCGCAGGCGGTGGCCGGGGGCACCTCGGAGCAGGCGGCCGCGCTCGCGGAGACGAACGCGACGGTCGGCGAGGTCGCGGGCACCACCCGCCAGACCGCCGACAGCGCCGAGCGGGCGCGGCGCCTCGCGGACCAGGCGCGGGCGTCCGCCGGCAAGGGCGCCGTGGGCGTCGAGGAGATGCAGCGCACGATGGCCGGGATCCGGCGGAGCGCGGAGGGCACCTCGCAGATCATCCGCGACATCAACGACATCGCGTTCCAGACCAACCTCCTCGCGCTCAACGCCGCCGTCGAGGCGGCGCGGGCCGGCGACGCCGGGCGGGGCTTCGCCGTCGTGGCCGAGGAGGTGCGGTCGCTCGCCCAGCGGTCCAAGGAGGCCGCGCAGCGCACGGAGCGGCTCATCCAGCAGGCCGTGCACGAGGCGGGCGAGGGCGAGGCGCGCGCCACGAACCTCGCCGGGCAGCTCGCGGAGATCGTCGAGGCGGTGACCGGGGCGACCGCGCTCGTGGGGGAGATCGCCGGCGCCGCGCGGTCGCAGGCCGGCGCCGTCGAGCAGGTGTCGCGCGCGGTCGGCGAGCTCGACCGGAGCGTCCAGCAGAACGCGGCCAGCGCGGAGGAGTCGTCGTCGGCGGCGGCCGAGCTCAAGGCGCAGGCCGACGCGCTGGCCGCGCTCGTCGCGGAGTTCCGGATCGAGGCGGACGGGGCGCCGCCGTCGCGGCGCGCGCGCGGGCCGGACCTCCTCCCCGGCGGCCAGCCGGGCGCGCGCGGCCGGGTGTGACGCCGCGGAGGCCCTCGAGCGAGGACCTGGCCGCGGCGCTCGCCGGGTGAGCGGCGGGTTCGATGCGGCGCGCTTCGACAGGCCCCGCGCGAGCCGCTACAGTCGAGGCCGTGACCCTGCTCCGCTCGACGCTCCTCGCCTGCGCCGTGTTCGCGGTCCTCGCCCCCGCGGCGGTGCTGTTCTGGACGATCGTGCTCGGGCCCGGCATGGAGCGGGTGTGGCCGCGGTTGCCGGACGGATGGCGGGCTCCCGTCGGGACCGCGCTGCTCGCCGTCGCCGTGCTCTCGGGCCTCGGCGCGTACTTCCTCGCGCTGGCGCGCACGCTCGGGTCCCGGCTCGAGCTCTCGGGCGCCGCGCTCGCGCTGCACCTCGCCACCGCCGGGCTCGTCCCGCTGGTCGCCGCCGCGATCGTCGTCTGGATCGCGATCGCCACGATGCGCATCGGCTGGTGACCGCGCCCCGGGAGGAACCGTGGCGTCGGCCCGGGCCCTCCGTAATGAGGAGGCACCATGCCCGATCCCGCCACCCCTGCCGGGAGCAGGCTCGACGCCTGGCTGCGCCGGGTGGTCCTCGTCGAGCGGCACGAGGTCCGCGCGCTGCTCTGGGCGTTCGCCTACTTCTTCTGCGTGCTCTCGGGGTACTACGTCGTCCGGCCGATGCGCGAGACGCTGGGGATCGCCGCCGGGGTGGAGAACCTGCACTGGCTGTTCACGGCCACGTTCGTGGCGATGCTCGCGGTCGTCCCGCTCTTCGGCTGGGTGACCTCGCGCTTCCCGCGCCGGCGGTTCCTCCCCTGGGTCTACGCCTTCTTCATCCTCCACCTGCTCGCCTTCTGGGCGCTGCTCCGGGTGGAGCGGTTCGAGCTCGTCACGGCGCGGGTGTTCTACGTCTGGGTGAGCGTCTTCAACCTGTTCGTCGTGTCCGTCTTCTGGAGCTTCATGGCGGACCTGTTCACCACGGCGCAGGCGGGCCGGCTGTTCGGGTTCGTCGCCGCGGGCGGCACCGCCGGCGCGCTCGCGGGGCCTGCGCTGGCCGCGTCGCTCACCCGCCCGCTCGGGCAGGAGAGCCTGCTGCTCGTCTCCGCAGCGCTCCTCGGCGTCGCGATCGTGTGCATCGCGCGGCTCGGCGCGTGGCACGACGCGCAGCCCGGGGACGCGCACGCCGGGCGCCGCGCCGCGGCGGCGCGCCCGCTCGGCGGCGGCGTGTTCTCGGCCATCCCCCTCGTGCTGCGCTCGCCCTACCTCCTGGGGATCGCCGCGTTCGTGCTGCTCTTCACCACCGCCTCGACCCTCCTGTACTTCCAGCAGGCCGAGATCGTCCGCGACGCGATCCAGGGCGAGGAGGCGCGGACGGTGCTGTTCGCGGCGGTGGACCTCGCGGTGAACGCGCTCACCCTCGCGACGCAGGTGTTCCTCACCGGACGGCTCGTGCGCGCGCTCGGCGTCGCCTGGACGCTCGCGCTCGTGCCCGGGCTGCTCGGGCTCGGGTTCCTCGCCATCGGGCTCGCGCCCGTCCTCCCGGCCATCCTCGCCGTGCAGATCCTCCGCCGCGCCGGCGAGTACGCGGTCACCCGGCCGGCGCGGGAGCTGCTCTACGTCGTGCTCGGGCGCGAGGAGAAGTACAAGGCCAAGAACTTCGTGGACACCGCCGTCTACCGGGGCGGTGACACGCTGAGCGCGTGGGCGTTCGCGGGCCTGCGGGCGCTCGGGCTGCAGCTGGGGACGATCGCGCTCGTGGCCGTGCCGGTCGTGGCGCTCTGGACGTGGCTCGCCGTCCGGCTGGGCCGGCGCCAGGAGGCGCTCGCCGCGCAGGAGCACGAAGGAGGACGAGAGAGATGGAACGTGGAGACCGGCCGCTGACGCGGCGAACCTTCCTCGGCTGGCTCGGCGCCGCCGTCGCGGCGCCGGCGATCGGGACGCCGCGGGCGGCCGCCGCCCCGGACGCCGCGGGCTCCGTCCTCCAGAAGAAGATCCCGTCGAGCGGGGAGGGCATCCCGGTGATCGGGCTCGGGACCTCCCGCACCTTCGCCGCGCCGCCGGGGCCGGAGCGCGCGGCCCTGCTCCCCGTGCTCCAGGCGTTCTTCGCGCGCGGCGGCGCGCTCGTCGACTCCTCGCCGATGTACGACGAGGCCGAGGAGGTCCTGGGCGAGCTGCTCCCGAAGGTGCGCCCCGCGCGCCTGTTCGCGGCGACGAAGGTCTGGACCGACGGGGCCAGGGCCGGCGTCGCGCAGATGGAGCGCTCGCGCGAGCTCTGGGGCGTGCCGCGCTTCGACCTCATGCAGATCCACAACCTGCGCGACTGGGAGGTCCACCTCCCGACGCTCCAGGAGTGGAAGGCGCGGGGGCGGATCCGCTACCTCGGCATCACGACCTCGCACGGCAGGATGCACGACGAGCTCGAGCGCGCGCTCACGCGCGAGCGGTTCGACTTCGTGCAGCTCACCTACAACCTCGAGGACCGCGAGGCGGAGGCCCGGCTCCTCCCGCTCGCCGCGGAGCGGGGCGTGGCCGTGCTGGTGAACCGCCCGTTCCAGCTCGGCGGGCTGTTCGAGCGCGTCCGCGGGAAGGCGCTCCCGCCGTGGGCGGCGGAGCTCGGGATCGCGAGCTGGGCGCAGTACTTCCTCAAGTTCGCGGTCTCCCACCCCGCGGTCACGTGCGCGATCCCGGCGACGTCGAAGGTGAAGCACCTGGAGGACAACATGGCGGCGG
>Ga0196976_1001007_pt1 | contig 14470 bp, 9 predicted proteins | sample S3v_513CmetaG_FD_148644 | JGI IMG/M metagenome (GOLD analysis project Ga0196976, IMG submission 148644) | Soil microbial communities from Anza Borrego desert, Southern California, United States - S3+v_5-13C | ecosystem: Environmental > Terrestrial > Soil > Desert | place: USA: California...
GCGTGAGGCGTGGGTCGCCTGGCAGGCGGAGGAGGAGCGCGAGTTCGTGCGTGAGGGGACCCGCGACCGCGCCGACGTCGTCGTGGACGGGACCGTGCCCCTCGTCCCGTGACTGGGGCACACGGCCGAGCCGTGCGAGGGTGTGCCGGTGATCGATCGCCGATGGCTCGCCGGCCCTGTGCTGGAGGTGGCCCCGCGCCTCCTCGGCGTCCACGTGACGACGACGCTGCCCGACGGCGTCGTCACGGTGCGATTGACCGAGGTCGAGGCGTACGACGGTGCGAACGACCCGGGCTCGCACGCGTACCGGGGCCGGACCGCGCGCAACGAGGTCATGTTCGGGCCCGCCGGCTTCCTCTACGTGTACCGGCACCTCGGTCTCCACGTGTGCGCGAACGTCGTGACGGGGACGGCGGGGACCGCGTCGGCCGTGCTGCTGCGGGCGGGCGAGGTCGTCCGTGGTGTCGAGGTCGCCCGGGAGCGGCGGCTGCGCCGCGGCGTCGTGCGCACCGACCTCGACCTGGCCCGGGGTCCTGCGCGTCTGGCGGACGCGCTCGGCATCACGCTGGACCTCTACGGCGCCGACGTGCTCGACGGTTCCGGGGTCGTGCATCTCGACGCCGGGGAGCCGGCGGGCGACGTGAGCACGGGTCCGCGGGTCGGCGTGTCCGGCACAGGGGGAGACGCGGTCGCCCACCCGTGGCGGTTCTGGTTGGCGGACGAGCCCACGGTGTCCGTCTACCGGGCCGCGACCCCCCGGCGTCGGCGGACCTGATCCTCGTCCGCGGTCCGGATCGGCGGCGCCGAGCACCTGTCGGGCACGGCACACTTGTCCGGTGCAGGCGGGAGAGGCCCGGCTGCGACGAAGGAGTTCTCGGTGACGCACATCCTGGACGAGCTGGCGTGGCGTGGACTGGTCGCCCAGTCCACCGACGAGCAGGCCTTGCGCGAGGCCCTGTCGGCCGGACCCGTCACCGTCTATTGCGGGTTCGACCCGACGGCACCGAGCCTCCACCACGGTCACCTCGTGCAGCTCGTCCTCCTGCGGCACCTCCAGCTGGCCGGTCACCGGGTCCTCGCTCTCGTGGGCGGCGCGACCGGGATGATCGGCGACCCCCGGATGTCGGGGGAGCGCGTGCTGAACACGAAGGAGACGGTGGCCGGCTGGGTGGATCGGCTGCGCGCTCAGATCTCGCGGTTCCTGGACTTCGAGGGCGACAACCCGGCCACGATGGTGAACAACCTCGACTGGACGGCGGGGCTCTCGGCGATCGACTTCCTGCGCGACATCGGCAAGCACTACCGGCTCGGCACCATGCTGGCCAAGGACACGGTCGCCCGCCGGCTCGCGTCGGAGGAGGGCATCAGCTTCACGGAGTTCAGCTACCAGATCCTGCAGGGGCTGGACTACGTCGAGCTCTACCGTCGCTACGGCTGCACCTTGCAGACCGGCGGCAACGACCAGTGGGGGAACCTGCTGTCAGGTGTCGAGCTCGGGCGCAAGGCCGAGCAGGCGACGCTCCACGCGCTGACGACGCCGCTGATCACGAAGGCCGACGGGACGAAGTTCGGCAAGTCGGAGGGCGGCGCGGTGTGGCTCGCGCCGGACATGATGACGCCGTACGCCTTCTACCAGTTCTGGGTGAACACCGACGACGCCGACGTGGTGGGCTACCTCAAGACGTTCACCTTCCGCACGAGGGACGAGATCGCGGCCCTCGAAGCGGCCGTCGCAGAACGCCCCGCGGCACGAGAGGCGCAGCGGGTGCTGGCCGCCGACGTCACGACGCTCGTGCACGGGCAGCAGGCGACGGACAAGGTGGTGGCTGCCAGCCAGGCACTGTTCGGGAGAGGGGACCTCGCCGACCTCGACGAGGCGACGCTCGAGGCGGCGGTGGCCGAGCTGCCCCGCGCAGAGGTGGAGGACGACCGACCGGTGGAGATCGTCGATCTCCTTGCGGCGGCCGGCCTGGTGACGGGACGTGGCGCCGGTCGGCGTGCCATCGCCGAGGGAGGCGTCTCGGTCAACAACGAGCGCGTCGTCGGGGAGGACGCCGTCCTGGCGGATCACCAGCTGCTGCACGGGCGGTTCGCTGTGCTTCGCCGGGGCAAGAGGACGCTCGCCGTCGCGGTCCGGGCACGGTGACGTCCCCCGACGTGGCGCGGGCCACTCGGCGGGCTCGCCCTGGAGGGACCGCCGGGTGGCCGCTGCGGGGCGCCTGCGAGCGTCCCGCGGCGACCCCTCCAGCGGCCTGACCTGGGCAAACGCACCCGACCGCGAGGCGACACGCCCGGGCGACAAGCCGGTTTGACGAGAGCGGAGGGCCTGCGTAATGTTTCACCTCGCCCGCCAGGGAGGAACGGACCAGAGAGCGCCAGTCGCTCACAGGGCCGGTCCCGCGGGCCACCCCAGGTCAACAGCTACCGGCGCTTCGGCGTCTGGTGGCGAGCGCCCTGGGTGAGGGTGATCGAAATCGCAGAAGGCACCGAAGCGTGTGATGTGAATCGCACTGCAGATGACAAGCCGGAAGTTGACACCGAGAACCCGGACGGATAAAGTAGAACGGTTGCCTCCGAGAGGGTCGAGAGACCGGAACGGATGCGCGTCCGCTCCTTGAGAACTCAACAGCGTGCCAAAAGTCGATGCCAACCGTCATCGCCGACAGTGTTTGGATCTCTCTTCGAGGGATCCTGCCCTCGCGGCGGTGACTTGGCAAGACAAATGCGACAGCATTTGATCGAAGCCAGATTAACGGTCCTTCGGGACCACTTCGTATGTCGGTTAACCGTGCGCAAGCACGGCTGCCAGAAGACATTTAACGGAGAGTTTGATCCTGGCTCAGGACGAACGCTGGCGGCGTGCTTAACACATGCAAGTCGAACGGTGATCTCGGTGCTTGCACCGGGTGATCAGTGGCGAACGGGTGAGTAACACGTGAGCAACCTGCCCCCGACTCTGGGATAACCCCGAGAAATCGGAGCTAATACCGGATACGAGACGTACAGGCATCTGTAGCGTCTGGAAAGGATTCCGGTCGGGGATGGGCTCGCGGCCTATCAGCTAGTTGGTGAGGTAGTGGCTCACCAAGGCGACGACGGGTAGCCGGCCTGAGAGGGCGACCGGCCACACTGGGACTGAGACACGGCCCAGACTCCTACGGGAGGCAGCAGTGGGGAATATTGCACAATGGGCGAAAGCCTGATGCAGCGACGCCGCGTGGGGGATGAAGGCCTTCGGGTTGTAAACCCCTTTCAGCAGGGAAGAAGCGAAAGTGACGGTACCTGCAGAAGAAGCGCCGGCTAACTACGTGCCAGCAGCCGCGGTAATACGTAGGGCGCAAGCGTTGTCCGGAATTATTGGGCGTAAAGAGCTCGTAGGTGGTTTGTCGCGTCTGCTGTGAAAACCCGAGGCTCAACCTCGGGCCTGCAGTGGGTACGGGCAGACTAGAGTGCGGTAGGGGAGACTGGAATTCCTGGTGTAGCGGTGGAATGCGCAGATATCAGGAGGAACACCGATGGCGAAGGCAGGTCTCTGGGCCGCAACTGACACTGAGGAGCGAAAGCATGGGGAGCGAACAGGATTAGATACCCTGGTAGTCCATGCCGTAAACGTTGGGCACTAGGTGTGGGGCTCATTCCACGAGTTCCGTGCCGCAGCAAACGCATTAAGTGCCCCGCCTGGGGAGTACGGCCGCAAGGCTAAAACTCAAAGGAATTGACGGGGGCCCGCACAAGCGGCGGAGCATGCGGATTAATTCGATGCAACGCGAAGAACCTTACCAAGGCTTGACATATACCGAAAACTCATGGAGACATGGGGTCCGCAAGGGCGGTATACAGGTGGTGCATGGTTGTCGTCAGCTCGTGTCGTGAGATGTTGGGTTAAGTCCCGCAACGAGCGCAACCCTCGTCCTATGTTGCCAGCACATCATGGTGGGGACTCATAGGAGACTGCCGGGGTCAACTCGGAGGAAGGTGGGGATGACGTCAAATCATCATGCCCCTTATGTCTTGGGCTTCACGCATGCTACAATGGCCGGTACAAAGGGCTGCGATACCGCAAGGTGGAGCGAATCCCAAAAAGCCGGTCTCAGTTCGGATTGGGGTCTGCAACTCGACCCCATGAAGTCGGAGTCGCTAGTAATCGCAGATCAGCAACGCTGCGGTGAATACGTTCCCGGGCCTTGTACACACCGCCCGTCAAGTCACGAAAGTCGGTAACACCCGAAGCCGGTGGCCCAACCCTTGTGGAGGGAGCCGTCGAAGGTGGGACTGGCGATTGGGACTAAGTCGTAACAAGGTAGCCGTACCGGAAGGTGCGGCTGGATCACCTCCTTTCTAAGGAGCATCTGGCGCCGTTCGCGGCGTCCAGGCCCCACTACTCGGGCGAACGATCCGAGGTGGGAGCTCATGGGTGGAACATCGACCAGTCGCGAGTCGCGCGGGCGTCCCAGTACCTCCTCCGGGAGCGGAACACGACGCACCGACGACCAGCCAGGCACGCTGTTGGGTCCTGAGGGAACGGGCGTCAAGCCCAGACCTCGGGCCGGATACGACCGACGCACAGTCGGTCGTATCGGCACGTCGGACCACTTCTTCCGGATGAACCACCCCGCGTGCGGGGCAGGCGCCGGCCAGGGAGTGGGACCGCCCGTAGCTTGAGAACTGCACAGTGGACGCGAGCATCTTTAGCAAGTCTTTGTGGCAAGTTAACAAGGGCATACGGTGGATGCCTTGGCACTAGGAGCCGAAGAAGGACGTAGTAGCCTGCGATAAGCCTCGGGGAGTTGGCAAACGAACAGGGATCCGAGGATTTCCGAATGGGGAAACCCAGCTGGAGTCATGTCCAGTTACCCGCGCCTGAATATATAGGGCGTGTGGAGGGAACGTGGGGAAGTGAAACATCTCAGTACCCACAGGAAGAGATATTCCGTGAGTAGTGGCGAGCGAAAGCGGAAAAGGCCAAACCGTTGGCGTGTGATAGCCGGCAGGCGTTGCGTCAGCGGGGTTGAGGGACCGTTCAGGGAGTTCTGCCGAACTCCCAGGGAGTCAGAAAGTCGCGTCATAGTCGAAGGGCATTGAAAGGCCCGGCACAGAGGGTGCTACCCCCGTAGACGAAATGGCGTGACCTCCCGAGCGGGATCCCAAGTAGCACGGGGCCCGAGAAATCCCGTGTGAATCTGGAGAGACCACTCTCTAAGCCTAAATACTCCCTAGTGACCGATAGCGGACAAGTACCGTGAGGGAAAGGTGAAAAGTACCCCGGGAGGGGAGTGAAATAGTACCTGAAACCGTGTGCCTACAACCCGTCGGAGCCTCCCTAGCAGGGGTGACGGCGTGCCTTTTGAAGAATGAGCCTGCGAGTTAGTGGTACGTGGCGAGGTTAACCCGAGTGGGGAAGCCGTAGCGAAAGCGAGTCCGAATAGGGCGATTCAGTCGCGTGCTCTAGACCCGAAGCGAAGTGATCTAGCCATGGGCAGGTTGAAGCGCGGGTAAGACCGCGTGGAGGACCGAACCCACCTGGGTTGAAAACCGGGGGGATGACCTGTGGTTAGGGGTGAAAGGCCAATCAAACTTCGTGATAGCTGGTTCTCCCCGAAATGCATTTAGGTGCAGCGTCACGTGTTTCTTGCCGGAGGTAGAGCTACTGGATGGCCGATGGGCCCTACAAGGTTACTGACGTCAGCCAAACTCCGAATGCCGGTAAGTGAGAGCGTGGCAGTGAGACGGCGGGGGATAAGCTTCGTCGTCGAAAGGGAAACAGCCCAGACCACCAGCTAAGGCCCCTAAGCGTATGCTAAGTGGGAAAGGATGTGGAGTTGCACAGACAACCAGGAGGTTGGCTTAGAAGCAGCCACCCTTGAAAGAGTGCGTAATAGCTCACTGGTCAAGTGATTCCGCGCCGACAATGTAGCGGGGCTCAAGCATACCGCCGAAGCTGTGGCATTCACACAACAGCCAGGTCTTCGTGATCCAAGCGTGTGGATGGGTAGGGGAGCGTCGTGTGGCGAGTGAAGTCGCGGGGTGACCCAGCGGTGGACGCCACACGAGTGAGAATGCAGGCATGAGTAGCGAAAGACGGGTGAGAAACCCGTCCGCCGAATGACCAAGGGTTCCAGGGCCAGGCTAATCCGCCCTGGGTAAGTCGGGACCTAAGGCGAGGCCGACAGGCGTAGTCGATGGACAACGGGTTGATATTCCCGTACCGGCGAAGAACCGCCCATACCGAATCCGGTGATGCTTAGTGCCCAAAGCGCCGGCACGTCCCTTCGGGGACCGCTGGCGTGGAGCGCACGACCCGAACCGGTACTAGGTAAGCGCATTAACAGGGGTGACGCAGGAAGGTAGCCCAGCGTGGCGATGGTTGACCACGTGCAAGGTCGTAGGGCGAGGTGTAGGCAAATCCGCACCTCACATAGCCTGAGAGCCGACGACGAACCGCTCAAGCGGGAGTGGGTGATCCTATGCTGCCTAGAAAAGCCTCGGCGCGAGGTTCTAGCCGCCCGTACCCTAAACCGACTCAGGTGGTCAGGTAGAGAATACCAAGGCGATCGAGAGAATCGTGGTTAAGGAACTCGGCAAAATGCCCCCGTAACTTCGGGAGAAGGGGGGCCTGAGGCGTGTACCCACTAGCTGGGGAAGCGTTTGAAGGCCGCAGAGACCAGGGAGAAGCGACTGTTTACTAAAAACACAGGTCCGTGCGAAGTCGCAAGACGATGTATACGGACTGACGCCTGCCCGGTGCTGGAAGGTTAAGAGGACGGGTCAGCGTTTCGGCGCGAAGCTCAGAATTTAAGCCCCAGTAAACGGCGGTGGTAACTATAACCATCCTAAGGTAGCGAAATTCCTTGTCGGGTAAGTTCCGACCTGCACGAATGGCGTAACGACTTCTCCGCTGTCTCAACCGCGAACTCGGCGAAATTGCACTACGAGTAAAGATGCTCGTTACGCGCAGCAGGACGGAAAGACCCCGGGACCTTTACTATAGCTTGGTATTGGTGTTCGGTACGGCTTGTGTAGGATAGGTGGGAGACTGTGAAGCCGGCACGCCAGTGCTGGTGGAGTCAACGTTGAAATACCACTCTGGTCGTTCTGGACATCTAACTTCGGTCCGTAATCCGGATCAGGGACAGTGCCTGGTGGGTAGTTTAACTGGGGCGGTTGCCTCCCAAAATGTAACGGAGGCGCTCAAAGGTTCCCTCAGCCTGGTTGGCAATCAGGTGGCGAGTGCAAGTGCACAAGGGAGCTTGACTGTGAGACTGACAGGTCGAGCAGGGACGAAAGTCGGAACTAGTGATCCTCTGGTGGCTTGTGGAAGCGCCAGGGCTCAACGGATAAAAGGTACCCCGGGGATAACAGGCTGATCTTGCCCAAGAGTCCATATCGACGGCATGGTTTGGCACCTCGATGTCGGCTCGTCGCATCCTGGGGCTGGAGTAGGTCCCAAGGGTTGGGCTGTTCGCCCATTAAAGCGGTACGCGAGCTGGGTTTAGAACGTCGTGAGACAGTTCGGTCCCTATCCGCTGCGCGCGCAGGAAACTTGAGAAGGGCTGTCCCTAGTACGAGAGGACCGGGACGGACGAACCTCTGGTGTGCCAGTTGTTCCGCCAGGAGCACGGCTGGTTGGCTACGTTCGGAAGGGATAACCGCTGAAAGCATCTAAGCGGGAAGCCTGCTTCAAGATGAGGTTTCCATGGGGTTTACCCCGAGAGGCCCCCAGCAGAACACTGGGTTGATAGGCCGGACGTGGAAGTGTGGACTAAAGACACACGAAGCTGACCGGTACTAATAGGCCGATGACTTGACACAACTTGCTTTGCTACGCGTCCACTGTGCGGTTCCCGAGATACGGTCGGGAATCCGATTGACATCTCCATAGAGTTACGGCGGTCATAGCGAAGGGGAAACGCCCGGCTCCATTCCGAACCCGGAAGCTAAGCCCTTCTGCGCCGATGGTACTGCACGGGCGACTGTGTGGGAGAGTAGGTCGCCGCCGGACACTTTTCTGAAAGGGCCGCCCCTCTGGGGCGGCCCTTTCTGTTTTGCTTGTGAGAGAATCTGTGCGTGCGGGAGGACGAATGAGGGCCGAGCGGTCATCGAACGCTGACGAAGGACCGCGCCGCGCCGGCGGGCGGGCAGGCGGACAGCCCCACCGCGGCGGTGGAGTCTCGCGTCGAAGCACCGGCACCGGGTCCACCTCGGGCGCACGTGCGTCTGACCCGAAGGGCAGCACGCCCAACCGTGGGACGCGTCGCACCCCCGGCTCGACCGGGGCGGAGGAGCGCACGGACGGCTCGAACGACACGTCGAACAGACGGCGCCCGGCCCGCGACGGTGCCCCCGCGCAGCCGCGCAACTCGGCCGGCGAGTGGTCCAGCAGCTCGGGGGCAGCGAGCTCAGCGCGGAGTGGACGCGGTCGCGACGGTGGACCGGGGTCGTCCGGACGCCCGAGCCGGCCACCAGGTGGTGGTGGACGTGGTCCGGCCCGCGAGGGCACCCCGCGCGCTGCCCGTTCCGGGCAGCGCCGACCCGGCGACCGCGGCACGGCAACGCCCGGACGGCCGCGCGTCCCGGGCGAGTCGAGCCGTGCGCCCGCGCCGCCGCTGCCGCCGGACGTGGTCCCCGCTGACCTCGACCGCGGTGCACGCGCTCGGCTCCGCACCCTCGAGCGGGACAACGCGGACGCGGTCGCGCGACACCTCGTCATGGCAGGACGCCTCCTCGAGGATGAGCCGGAGCTGGCCTATGCCCACGCCCAAGAGGCGGTGCGCCGGGCGGGGCGGGTCGACGTCGTGCGGGAAGCGGCGGCCATCACCGCCTACCGCACGGGCCGCTATGCGGAGGCGCTCCGCGAGCTGCGCACGGCTCGCCGTCTCAACGGGTCCAACGAGCACGTGCCCCTGATGGCGGACTGCGAGCGTGGTCTCGGGCGTCCGGAGCGGGCGCTGGCGCTCGCCGAGGAGCATGGTGCGGCCCTGGGGCCGGAGTCCCGCGTCGAGCTCGCGATCGTCGTGTCCGGGGCGCGCCTCGACATGGGTCAGCCCGAGGCCGCCGTCGCTGCGCTCAACGCCGGCTTCGTGCGGCAGGCCGGGCCGCCCCTGTCGTGGCGGGTGGCGGAGGCGCGTGCCGAGGCTCTCCGAGCATGTGGGCGCGTCGCCGAGGCGGACGAGGTGTTGGCGGGGATCCCCGAGGAGGCGTTCGGCGTCGAGGAGGTCGAGCTGGTCGACCTCGACGAGGATGACACCCCGTCGCCACGGCCCGACGACGTCGCGGACGCGGACGACCACCCGCGGGGCCCGGGTGTGGCTCAGGATGCACCAGGGGGCGACCAGGAACCCGCGGAGCCCGGTCGGCCGGAGTCCTCGGCCGACCCCGGCACGACGGAGGATGCCTGATGCTGCTCGGCAGCTCGGAGCCGCTCGCAGCGGCCTACGACCTTGCGCTCGTCGACCTCGACGGTGTCGTGTACCTGGGGCCCGAGCCGGTTCCGCATGCCTCGGACGGCCTGAGCGCAGCGCGCGCCCGCGGGATGGACGTCGTCTTCGTGACGAACAACGCGTCCCGCGAGCCCGGCACGGTGGCCGACCAGCTGCGGAGCCTCGGGGTCGCCGCCGAGCAGGACGAGGTCCTGACCTCGGCGCAGACGGCGGTCGCGCTGCTGGGCGACGTGGTCGGGCTCGGTGCGGCCGTGCTCGTCGTGGGTGGGCCGGGTCTGGTCACCGCGGTCCGGGAGGCCGGCTATCGCATGGTCGCGTCCGCCGACGACCGCCCGGACGCGGTCATCCAGGGTTTTGGACCGGACGTGAGCTGGCACGACCTTGCCGAGGCGTCCTACGCGGTGCACCGCGGCGCCCGGTACGTGGTCACCAACCGGGACCTCACCCAGCCGAAGGAGCGGGGGATCGCCCCGGGCAACGGCACGCTCGTCGCCGCCGTCGTGACCACGACCGGCGTGGAGCCGATCAGTGCGGGCAAACCGGAGCCGGCGATGTTCCAGCATGCCGCCCGCAGCCGTGGCGCGACCCGGCCGCTCGTCATCGGCGACCGGCTCGACACGGATCTCGGCGGCGCGAGGGCGGCCGGGTTCGACGGGCTGCTGGTCCTCACCGGGGTCTGCACGGCGCGTGACGCAGTGCTCGCGCCCCTCCCGCAGCGGCCGCAGTACGTCGGCGCGGACCTGCGCAGCCTGCTCGAGGCGCACCCGGCGCCGAAGCGTGACGGTGACGGATGGTGGGTCTGTCGTGGTGCCGCAGCCCGCGTGCGTGACGGCGGCATCGACCTGAGCGGCGACGGCATGGAACGCGTCGACGTCGTGCGGGCGGCGTGCGCCGCAGCATGGTCCGTCGACGGCTCGGACGGTGCGCTGGACCCCAGCCGGGTCCCCGACCTCTGACACCTGTGCACGGGGCGCGGTCCGGGCGCCCGGGACCGGTAGCGTGGTGCGCGACCGCCGCCCAGTGAAGGAGGAACCGTGGATCACCGGGAAGCCACCGGCGACCCCGCGGTGGACGCCGCCCTCGCCGAGCTCGAGACCCTCGCCGATCGTCCGCTGGCCGAGCACGTCGCTGTGTTCGACACGGTGCACGCGGCGCTCGCGAACCGGCTCGCGGAGATGGACGGGTGAGTGTGGCGGCCGCACGCCTCGACGCCGAGCTGGTCCGCCGTGGCCTCGCGCGATCACGCGCGCGGGCGGCGGAGCTCGTCGCGGCAGGGCTCGTGAGGGTCGACGAGGCCGTCGCCCACAAGCCGTCCCAACCCGTGGCCGACGACGCAGCCCTCGCCGTCGCCGGGGACGCGGGCGGGCAGGGCTACGTGTCGCGGGCCGCCCTCAAGCTGGCCGGTGCCATGGACGCGCTCGGTGGAGCCGCGCCGGTGATCGACGGAACGACCTGCCTCGACGCAGGAGCGTCGACCGGCGGGTTCACACAGGTGCTCCTCGAGCGTGGCGCGCGTCACGTCCTCGCCGTCGACGTCGGGCACGCTCAGATGGCCCGGGAGGTGGCCCAGGACCCGCGCGTGACCGTCCGCGAGGGCGTCAACGTCCGTGATCTCGACCCCGCCGTCGGGCCGGTCGACCTGGTCGTGGCGGACCTCTCCTTCATCTCGCTGACCGTCGTGCTGCCCGCTCTGCTGGGTGTGGTCCGGCCGGCGGGGGACCTGCTGATCATGGTGAAGCCTCAGTTCGAGGTGGGCCGGGGCAAGGTCGGCGCGTCCGGCGTGGTCAGCTCGGCGGCGCTGCGCCAGCAGGCTGTGCTCGGCGTCGCGACCACCGCCGTGGAGCTCGGCGCGACGGTCCGGGCAGTGGTGCCGAGCCCCGTGCCGGGACCCGCCGGCAACCGCGAGTACTTCCTCTGGCTCACCACAGCGCCGACGGGTGCCACCGCTGCCCCCGCACCCGGAGCAGACGCAGAGGCCATCGCCGACGCGGTGACGCGGGCGGTCCGCGACGACACCCCCGTCGTGCTCGACGGCAGAAGGAGCCCACGGTGAACGGTGCTGTGCTGGTCATCACGCACAGCGGTCGTCCGGAGGCGGTGAGCGCGGCGGACGAGGTCGCTGCCGCACTCCACGACGTGGGGATCCGGGCTGTCACCGAGGCGGACGGCATCGACCTGGACGACCTGGCGATGGCCATCGTGCTCGGCGGTGACGGCACCATCCTGCGCGCGGCCGAGATGACCCGCGGCACCGCCGTCCCGCTCCTGGGGTTCAACCTGGGGCACGTCGGGTTCCTTGCGGAGGCCGAGCGCGAGGACATCGTCGAAGCGGTGGGCCGCATCGCCGCCGGGCAGTACGACGTGGAGGAGCGCAACACCATCGAGGTCCGCATCCTGCGGCCGGGTGGGCGGGTGGAGCACGACTGGGCGCTCAACGACGCGACCATCGAGAAGTCCGACCGGGCTCGGATGGTGGAGGTCGTGGTCGAGGTCGACGGGCGCCCGCTGTCCTCCTTCGGCTGCGACGGCGTCGTGATGGCGACCTCCACCGGGTCCACGGCGCACGCGTTCTCCGCAGGCGGTCCGGTCGTGTGGCCTGACGTCGACGCCATGCTCCTCGTCCCCGTCTCCGCGCACGCGCTGTTCGCCCGGCCCCTCGTCGTCGGCCCGTCCTCCGTGCTCGCCGTCGAGATCCTCACCCGTTCGGTCAGCTCCGGGGTCCTGAGCTGCGACGGTCGACGGACGATGGCGCTGCCGGGCGGGACGCGCGTCGAGGTCCGCCGCAGTGCCGCGCCCGTCCGGCTCGCGCGGCTGACGCACGCGCCGTTCACCGACCGCCTCGTGTCGAGGTTCGACCTGCCGGTGTCGGGGTGGCGCGGACGCGTGCCCAACGGCACCTGGCCCAGCGAGGAGCGGGACGGCAGGGACCGCCGGTGATCGAGGAGATCCGCATCGAGAACCTCGGGGTCATCGCGGCCGCGCGCGTGCCGCTGGCGCCGGGGCTCACGGCGATCACGGGGGAGACCGGGGCGGGCAAGACCATGCTCCTCACCGGGCTCGACCTGCTGCTGGGTGGCCGGGCCGACGCCGCGCGTGTCAGAGCCGGTGCCGACCAGGCCACGGCCGAGGGCTGCTTCGTGGTCGACCGCGGCTCGGCCGTCGCCGAGCGCGCCGCGGAGGCCGGGGCGGAGATCGACGACGACGGCACCCTCACGGTGCTGCGCACGGTCGCGGCGGCCGGCCGGTCCCGCGCACATCTGGGGGGCCGTACGGTGCCGCAGGCCCTGCTGGCGGAGCTCGCCGAGCACCTCGTCACCGTCCACGGGCAGGCGGACCAGGCACGACTGCGTTCGCCCGCCCGGCAGCGTGCCGCGCTCGACGCGTTCGCCGGGTCGGCCCACGGTCGGCGCCTGGAGGAGTACCGGGCGGCGTGGTCGGAGCGGCAACGCGTCACGGCGGAGCTGGACGACCTGGTCGGCCACGCGCAGGAGCGAACCCGCGAGGCGGAGCTGCTGCGGCTCGGCCTCGCGGAGGTGGAGCGGGTGGAGCCGCAACCGGGAGAGGACCTGGAGCTCGCGGCCGAGGCGGAGCGGCTCGGGCACGCCGAGGACCTGCGGATGGCCGCGGAGGCGGCACACGCCGCCATCAGCGGCTCGGAGGAGTCGCTCGCCGCGGAGGGAGCGAGCGCCCTGGTCGACCTCGCCCGTCGGGCGATCGAGCCCGTCGCCCGGCACGACGACGAGCTGCGCGCCCTGGCCGAGCGGCTCGCCGAGATCGAGTACACACTCGCGGATCTCGGGACGGACCTGGCGAGGTACGCGGACGGCGTCCAGGCCGACCCCGGGCGGCTGGCAGCCGTCCAGGACCGCCGTGCCCAGCTCACGGCGCTGAGCCGGGCGCACGGGGGAACGGTCGACGACGTCCTGGCCTGGGCGTCCGAGGCCGGGCTGAGACTGCAGGAGCTCGACCAGGGCGAGGACCGCACGGCGGGACTGCGGGAGCGGATCGCTGCGCTGGACGCGGAGCTGAGCAGGCTGGCGGGCCTCCTGAGCGACGGTCGGGCGGACGCGGGGGGTCGGCTGGCCGCGGCGGTGACCGAGGAGCTCGCAGGCCTCGCGATGCCTGCGGCGCGGTTCGACGTCGTGCTCACCCCTGCCGAGCTCGGCCCCTGGGGCGCGGAGGACGTCGAGATGCGGCTCGCGGCGCACGCGGGGGCGCCTGCCCTGCCCCTCGGTCAGGGCGCGTCCGGCGGTGAGCTGTCCCGCGTGATGCTCGCGATCGAGGTGGCGTTGGCGACGGCACCCGGTTCGGGCGCCGTGCGGCCGCCGACGTTCGTCTTCGACGAGGTGGACGCAGGGGTTGGCGGCAAGGCTGCCGTCGAGGTCGGCAGGCGCCTCGCGGAGCTCGCCAGGCAGGCGCAGGTCGTGGTGGTGACCCACCTGGCGCAGGTCGCCGCGTTCGCCGACAGCCACGTGGTGGTGAGCAAGGACGCCGGCGAGGTCGTCACGGCCTCCGACGTCCGGACCGTCGTGGGGGAGGACCGGCTCAGCGAGCTGGCCCGCATGCTGTCGGGCCAGGAGGACTCGGCAACCGCCCTGCGGCATGCCGCCGAGCTCCTGGAGCGCTCGGCCGTGGGACGATAAGGACCGATGAGACTCTTCGCGCGCCCGAGTCGCTCCGCGCCCGCCGACGTCGGCATCGCCGGGACAGCACGTGTGGACCGCAGGACCAAGAACCTGACGAAGCGCCTGCGCCCCGGCGACATCGCGGTGATCGACCACCTCGACATCGACCGCGTGTCGGCCGAGGCCCTCGTGGCCTGCCGACCGGCGGCCGTGCTGAACGCCGCCCGCTCGACGTCCGGCCGCTACCCCAACCTCGGCCCGGAGATCCTCGTCGGGGCGGGCATCCCGCTGGTCGACGACCTGGGACCGGACGTGCTCACCCTCACGGAGGGCCAGCGCGTCGCCGTGGTGGACGGCACCGTCCGGGCCGGTGGTCACGTCGTGGCGGAGGGCACGCTCCAGGACGCA
>Ga0196976_1001008_pt1 | contig 14470 bp, 11 predicted proteins | sample S3v_513CmetaG_FD_148644 | JGI IMG/M metagenome (GOLD analysis project Ga0196976, IMG submission 148644) | Soil microbial communities from Anza Borrego desert, Southern California, United States - S3+v_5-13C | ecosystem: Environmental > Terrestrial > Soil > Desert | place: USA: California...
ACAGTTGCAATCGCAGCACCGGCGCCTCCCTGATTCAGATATGAATCAATCCCCCACAGGGCAAACGGGATCGTGATGAGAGCCAGAATTATTTTTGCCAGCACGCCTTGTGTATGCTTGCGAATTGCTTCCAACATAGTGGTAAATACCTTCTTATTGAATGACTGATACCTGAGGCTTTTGTGAATGTCTCAGCCCTGTTAAAACCATCTGCGAATATACCATACATGCCCTTGCTAGAGCATTGAGGGGGATAAGGAGGCAATAAAAAAGCGAGCCTTAGGCTCGCTTTTTCTGGCGGAGTGGACGGGGCTCGAACCCGCGACCCCCGGCGTGACAGGCCGGTATTCTAACCAACTGAACTACCACTCCAAAACTTGGAACTCAGAAAGTTGTTACAGCTCTTTTTACTTATTATTGCAACTATCTTGGTGATACTTGGTGGGTGCTGACGGGATCGAACCGCCGACATTCGCCTTGTAAGGGCGACGCTCTACCAGCTGAGCTAAGCACCCTTGCATCACCAGCAAAGTCCGCTAGTTTACAGCATCCTTGAGCGCTTTACCAGCTCTAAATTTAGGAGAATTAGCTTCCTTGATCTTGATGGTAGCGCCTGTGCGAGGGTTGCGACCATTGCGGGCAGCACGCTTGCCGACATAGAAGGTACCGAAGCCAATCAGAGTAACGAGATCACCTTTCTTCATAGCCTTGGCGATTGCAGCGGTAGTTGCATCGAGAGAACGACCTGCAGCAGCTTTGGAAATTCCAGCGGCTTTAGCGATTTCATCAATCAGTTCAGATTTGTTCACGTTTAATCCCCTTTCGACATTGTTTAGAAATGACAGGTGCAACCCTGTATCGGCTTTATATCAAGCGGGAAAAGCCCATGTCAAGCCTTTCCCGCGAATGTCGACTTTAATGCTTCGTGACAGGAACCGCTTTAGGTGCAGCTTCTGCAGGTGAAATTTCATTGACGGTCACCTCACCTTCGATTGCGGTCGGCAAATGTTCCAACGCAATTTCAAGAACTTCATCAATCCATTTGACCGGATGGATGTTGAGGTAGCTTTTTATATTCTCAGGAATATCCACCAGATCCTTGACGTTTTGGTCAGGGATGAGGACAGTCTTGATGCCCCCGCGGTGTGCAGCCAGCAGCTTCTCTTTCAAGCCGCCAATTGGCAAGACTTCGCCACGCAAGGTAATTTCACCCGTCATAGCCACATCAGCACGTACCGGTGCATTGGTAAGTGCTGAAACCAGTGCTGTGCAGATGCCGATACCAGCGCTCGGGCCGTCCTTCGGCGTCGCACCTTCTGGCAAGTGAATGTGGATGTCATTCTTTTCGTAGAAATCATCGGCAACACCCAAACGTTTAGCACGGTTGCGCACCACGCTCATGGCTGCCTGTATGGATTCCTGCATGACTTCACCGAGCTTACCTGTAGTAATCGTTTTGCCCTTGCCAGGGAGCACCACGGTTTCAATGGTAAGCAACTCGCCGCCGACTTCCGTCCAAGCCAGACCAGTCACCTGGCCTACCTGGTTCTCCTTGGCAGCAATGCCGAAATCATAACGATGCACACCCAGATATTTATCCAGATCCTCACTCGTGATCGTAATTTTCTGCGGTTGCTTGTCGGCAGTCTTGACCTTGTTGGTCAATAGCTCTTTCACGACCTTTCGGCAGATCTTGGATATTTCACGGTCAAGACTCCGCACGCCTGCTTCCCGGGTGTAATAGCGCACGACGTTGCGAATGGTATCTTCGCTAATCTCGATTTCGCTCTCCTTCAAGCCGTTGGTCTTGAGCTGCTTGGGCAGGAGGTAACGCATGGCAATATTGACCTTTTCGTCTTCTGTATAACCAGCAAGACGAATGACTTCCATACGATCCAGCAATGGGGCCGGAATGTTGAGAGAGTTGGCTGTTGCCACGAACATCACATCAGAAAGGTCGTACTCGACTTCAACATAATGATCTACAAACGTGTGGTTCTGTTCAGGATCGAGCACTTCCAGCAATGCCGATGATGGATCGCCGCGGAAATCTTGGCCCATCTTGTCAACTTCATCGAGCAGGAACAGCGGATTCTTGACCCCGACCTTGGTCATGCTCTGCAAGACCTTGCCTGGCATGGAACCAATATAGGTACGGCGGTGCCCGCGAATTTCAGATTCATCCCGCACGCCGCCTAGTGCCATTCTCACAAACTTGCGATTGATAGCCTTGGCGATGCTCTGGCCCAGCGAGGTCTTGCCTACACCTGGAGGCCCAACTAGGCACAAGATAGGCGCCTTGAGCTTGTCTACGCGCTGCTGTACAGCCAAATATTCGATAATGCGTTCTTTGACCTTTTCGAGACCGTAATGGTCGGCATCGAGCACATGCTCCGCCTCAATCAGATCCTTGTTGATCTTGGTTTTCTTCTTCCAGGGCAGACCTACTAGCACATCGATATAATTGCGGACGACGGTAGCTTCCGCCGACATGGGCGACATGAGTCTAAGCTTCTTGAGCTCAGAGGTGGCTTTGGCCAAGGCTTCTTTAGGCATGCGCGCTTGCTTGATGCGACGCTCGAGTTCATCGAGATCGGCGTTCTCATCCTGTTCGCCGAGCTCCTTCTGAATAGCTTTCACCTGCTCGTTGAGGTAATACTCGCGCTGGCTCTTCTCCATCTGGCGCTTGACGCGTCCACGGATACGTTTTTCGACCTGCAAAATGTCGATCTCTGCTTCGAGCAAGCTCAGCAGATGTTCAAGACGTGCGGCGACGCTAAACATTTCCAGTATCTTCTGCTTCTCTTCAAGCTTGAGGGATAAATGGGCGGTAATGGTATCTGCCAGCCGGCCTGCATCATCAATTGTTGCCAAAGAGGTCAGAATTTCTGGGGGTATTTTCTTGTTCAGTTTGACGTACTGATCGAACTGCGTGAACACAGTCCGCATGAGGGCCTGCGTTTCGCTGACATCCTCTGGCAAGGGGTCAATGCGCTCTGCGCGCGCGGCAAAGCATGCTTCCGTTTCAATAAATTCCAGAACCCTAGCTCGGTGCACACCTTCGACCAGGACTTTCACCGTGCCGTCGGGCAATTTCAGCATCTGCAGCACAGTCGCTATCGTACCGACCTCATACAGGTCGGAAGCATCAGGCTCATCCTTGTTCGGCGATTTCTGAGCAACCAGCAGAATTTGCTTACCTTCTTCGGAAGCAAGCTCCAGGGCTTTGACCGACTTGGCACGTCCTACGAATAAGGGAATAACCAGGTGCGGATACACCACCACATCGCGCAAAGGCAACAGTGGCAGCATCCCCGATTCGGAAGAAAAAGCCGGCAATGTCTGTTCTGTCATGGAAAGGACCTTCATATAGTGGCGCCGGCGAAATGCAAGCGCACAATTACTTAAATGGGGACATTCCCAAAAGCTTCAAGTTCGGTTTTCACCAATCCCTCGAAACTATTAGCTAGCTGACTCCGCCACGCGAGGCTGATCAGAATATATGAGGATCGGTGGCGTCTCGCCCCGAATAACACCTTCATCCACCACGACCTTGCTCAGGTTGGGCAACGAGGGCAGATCAAACATGATTTCAAGCAACGCATGTTCCATTATGGAGCGCAGACCCCGCGCCCCAGTCTTGCGTTCCAGCGCCTTTGTGGCGATCAGGTGCAACGCAGACTCCCTGAACTCCAGATCCACACCTTCCATCTTGAACAGCTTGATGTACTGTTTAGTCAGTGCATTCTTGGGTTCTACCAGAATCTTGACCAGCGCGGGCTCATCCAGGGACTCAAGAGTGGCAACTGCGGGCAAGCGGCCCACGAACTCAGGGATCAGGCCGAACTTGATCAAGTCTTCCGGCTCAACGTCGCGGAGGACTTCGCCAATCGCACGTGCATCGTCCTTGCTCTTTACTTCAGCGCCAAAACCGATACCGCCTTTTTCAGAACGGCGTCGGATAATCTTGTCCAACCCGTCGAATGCGCCACCACAGATGAATAATATGTTGGTGGTGTCGAGCTGAATGAATTCCTGGTTTGGATGCTTACGACCGCCCTGTGGGGGCACCGAAGCAATCGTTCCCTCAATCAACTTCAACAATGCCTGCTGTACGCCTTCGCCCGAAACATCACGGGTAATGGATGGGTTATCCGATTTTCGCGAGATTTTGTCGATCTCGTCGATATACACAATACCGCGCTGCGCCTTCTCTACCTCGTAATCGCATTTCTGCAGTAGCTTTTGCATGATGTTTTCAACATCCTCACCCACATAGCCAGCCTCTGTCAGTGTGGTAGCGTCCGCAATTACAAAAGGCACATCGAGCACCTTGGCCAGGGTTTGAGCGAGCAGCGTTTTGCCAGAGCCAGTTGGGCCAATCAGCAGAATATTGCTCTTGGCAATCTCAACATCATCCTTCTGGGCGGTCTGGTCGAGGCGCTTGTAATGATTGTATACGGCGACAGAAAGATTCTTCTTGGCCTGGGTCTGACCGATGACATACTGATCCAGTATGGCGCAGATTTCCTTGGGCGTCGGCAGGCTATCGCTGCGTGGCTTCAGGCCGTTCTCATCCTGGACTTCCTCACGAATAATGTCATTGCAGAGATCCACGCACTCGTCGCAGATAAAAACGGATGGGCCCGCAATGAGTTTTCTCACCTCATGCTGGCTTTTGCCGCAAAAAGAACAATAAAGTAACTTTTCGCCTTCTGCTTTACTGGTCATGTATCTTCCTGGCTGCTTCTGACAATTCCATCTTATGCGGCATCTGCACGGTTTGCAATTACCTTATCTACTAGGCCATAACCCACCGCTTGCTGGGCACTCATGAAGTTATCGCGGTCAGTGTCGCGAGCAACTTCCTCTACAGGTTTGCCCGTGTGCGAGGCGAGAATATAGTTGAGACGTTCGCGCAAGTAGAGGATTTCCTTGGCATGAATTTCAATATCCGATGCCTGGCCCTGGAAACCGCCGAGTGGTTGGTGAATCATGACGCGTGAATTGGGCAAGCAGTAACGCTTGTTCTTGGAGCCCGCAGCCAACAGCAAGGCACCCATGCTCGCAGCCTGGCCGATACATAAAGTGCTGACATCGGGCTTGATGAACTGCATCGTGTCATAAATCGCCATACCCGCCGTGACGGAACCGCCTGGAGAATTGATATAGAAGGAAATATCCTTGTCAGGATTTTCCGCTTCCAGGAACAGGAGCTGGGCCACGACCAGGTTGGCAGTCATGTCGTTCACTGGTCCGACCAGGAAAACCACACGCTCCTTGAGCAGGCGTGAATAAATGTCGTACGCCCGTTCGCCACGCCCGCTCTGCTCAATGACCATCGGGATATACCCGAGGCCTTGAGGTTCCCACTGATTGGTGATGCTCATTAGCTGTTTCCCATCAAATCGTCGAATTTCACCTTTTTGTCGGTGACTTTGGCAGCTGCTAGTACCCAGCTCACCACGTTTTCTTCAGTTGCCAGAGCTGCCGGTTCTTCCAGGCGGGTAGGATCTTCGTAATACCAACGCACGACTTCTTCAGGCCGTTCGAAACTCTGTCCGAATTGGTCAACCATGGCGCGGATTTGTTCCGGGGTAGCCTGCAGATTATTTTTGGTGATGATTTCACCCAGGATCAGGCGCAGGCTGGCATTCCGTTTTGCCTGCTCTTCAAAGAGCGCGGGCTCAAGCGTGATATTGCTGACATCGACACCGCGTTGCTTGAGATTATTCTGCGTCATTTGCATCAGACGCTTAACTTCCACATCCAGTAATGCCTTGGGAAGATCAACCTCTACATTGTCCACCAGCACCTGGAATACCTGCTCCTTCAGGCGGGAGCGAATGCGCTTGTCCACTTCCTGCTTCAGGCTTTCCTTGATCTCGGCCTGCATCTTTTCAACATCGCCATCTTCAATGCCCAGATTGCGTGCAAATTCCGCGTCGACTTCAGGCATCTTCGCCTGTTGCACATCCAGGAAAGTGACTTCATAGCTGACAGTTTTACCGGCCAACTGTTCAGGCTTGTGATCTTCGGGATAGGAAATTTCAAAGGTCTTGCTGCTGCCAGCCTTACTACCCGCAAGGTTATCGTCAAACTCGGCCACACGCCCGCCTTCGCCTAGAACGAGCTCCAGCCCCTGTTCACCAGTATTCTCAACTTCTTCACCATTAATCGATGCACGCAAAGTAACCTTGACCTTGTCACCCTTCTTGGCTGCTCGCTTCACCGATTCATAAGTTGCGCGCTGCTTGACTAGAACATCAATGGTCTTTTTCACGTCGGCATCGGTGACTTCCAGCACCGGCTTCTCGATTTTGACTTTATCTAGTTTGTCTATCTTGATTTCGGGGAATATTTCGAATGTGGCAATGTATTCGAACTGATCCTTCACATTACTGAAAGGCTTGTGCTCGATGCTGGGGAAACCGGCTACGCGGAGCTTGTTTTCTTCCACAGCATCTGAGAAGGTACGCTCAACGGTTTTGGAAAGCACTTCGTCACGCACTTGCGGACCATATTGCTGCTGCACCAGCTTCAAGGGCACCTTGCCGGGACGGAAGCCAGCAAGCTTGACGGTACGCGCCAGATTGGCGATACGTTGGCTCACTTCTTCCTCGATAGGCTGCATTGGCACAACGACCGTCATGCGGCGTTCAAGGTTGCTGATGGTTTCAACGGTTGCTTGCATGTGCTATTCCTTGATTCATTAGTTGGTGCGAAAGGAGAGACTCGAACTCTCACGCCTTGCGGCGCTGGAACCTAAATCCAGTGCGTCTACCAATTCCGCCACTTTCGCGAGTTGCTATAACTTTAAATTAGAGGTCAATCCCGTGACTGCACACCCCCGGTTTTGAGCCGACGTATTGTATCTTAACTAAGACATCCACGGAAACCCGGCGTCAGGGAGAAAACCATATTTGACACAGGTAGCGTATCAGACGGAAGATATCCTCAAACATCTAACAATACCCTGCGTTACGGACAAACGATTATGCAAAACTCAATCAATGAAGACGAAATTCGCATGTTACGCTCTGAAGTAGAAATGCTCATGAAGGAGCGCCAGGCATTACTTACCGTCACGGGCGCTGCTGCGGGGCTGATTGCAGAGCTTGATAGTCACGACTTGCCGAAAAATACGGTAGAAGCTGCCGACCTGTTAGCCACAAGCATCAACACGCTTTCCGAGGAAACCCTACAGGATGCCTTAGGCGCCGTGAATGCCGTCATTGCCAACTAGTCTCTCGCTCCTCATGGCGTAATTGCCGGAACCCTGCTCTGCGGTTAATATCCTGCTCAGCAGAGGTTATATGACGCATTATGATAAAAATACAAGACCCTCCACTTGGGTTGCGCTCACCACACTCGTCTTTCTTGGCGGCTGTGCTTTCCAAACCTATAACCCCAAACCATTAGATCCTGTCGAGCGCATGCAGAGTTATCGTGCGCACGACCCGAATAGTCCCGAGTTTCGCACCTATCTTGAAAGCCAAGGCTACCCTGCCAACACGTGGCCGATCAATCAATGGGGATTGCGTGAACTGACCTTCAGCGCACTCCACTTCCACCCCCAGCTGGACGTCGCAAGAGCACAGCTGCAGGCCAGCCAGGCCAGAGAAATTACAGCAGGGCAAAGAACGGACCCGTCAGTTTCTGGCAGTGTAGGAAGAAGTGAGGATGATGAAGCGCCATGGATTTACAGCATAGGTCTGGATATCCCGTTGCAAACTGCCAATAAACGCGAGCTCAGCCTGCAATTGGCGCAGAGCCTTTCTGAAGCCACCCGCATTGAAATTGGCCAAACCGCTTGGGAAGTACGCAGCCGCCTGCTGTCGAGCTGGATAGACTATAACGCAGCCCTGCAGCAAACCCATGCTCTTCAGCAGGAAGTCGACGTCCACCATGAGATCATGGACATGCTGAACAAACGGGTTGAAGTGGGCATGCTCTCCACCACCGAGCTCAGCCAAGTCAGGCTGCAATCACAGCAAGCACAGCAAAAACTTACTGTAGAACAAAGCCGTATTCCTGGCCTCAGGGCAGCACTCGCTATCAATGCAGGCCTGGCACCTGAGATGCTGGAACGTTTACCCTTGGCCACGCCCTCAGCCGAAATCCTGTTGCAGGATCAACACGACACTAAACTCCTAAGTGATGACAACGAATTGCAGGATGCCGCTCTCCTGAATCGTCTGGATATCCGGGCAGCGTTGGCGCGCTATGAAGGGGCAGAACGAAAACTGCGGCTCGAGATTGCACGCCAATATCCGGATATTACATTATCTCCGAGCTACATTTATGAGGAAGGTTTCCACATCTGGCAGCTCGGCCTAAACGCCCTGCTTCCCCTGCTTAGCAAGAACACAGGTTTAATCGAGGAGGCCCGTGCCTTGCGTGAAGTGGAGGCGGCACAGTTTGAATTATTGCAAGCGAATGTCCTCGGCAATCTCGAGCAAGCCAAGGCGCGTTACTTCGGCGCAATGGAGATGCTGGAGCAGACACGACAGCAATATGCGACTAGCCGGCAGCAATTGCAGCGTATGAGCAGGCAGTTCGATCAAGGCTATGCCGATCGGCTGGAGCTTGCCTATGCCAAACTCGAAAACTTTCAGGCCATGCAGAATCTCATCAGTGCGGAATACACAGTGCAGCGTGCAGCCGCAGCACTGGAGGACGCGCTGCAGCAGCCGCTGGAATTTGTCGATGCGCTGCCTAATGACATGGAACAGATCCATCCTTCCGCACCACCAGGACCAAGCACACAGGAATAATGCTCATGAATCGCAAAATCGCTCTGATTATTGCCCTACAGGCTTTTCTTATCATTATGCTGGCCTGGATGCTGGTTTTTTACGGCAAGGATGAATATGAAGCCTTAACCCAGGGCGAAGAAGAAGAAATCGAAACCCCCAGCCATGTCAGCCTGGAAGCGGGTTCCACTATCGTCACCCTAAGCCCTGCAACGCAAAAGCAGAGCGATATCCAAACCACTCCACTCAAGGCAGGCACTCATCAAAACGGCTTTTACAGTTATGGCTCTGTTGTCAGCATTGAGCCCCTGATTGCCTCGCGGACACAGTATCTGGCCGCTAAGGCCGAGGCCAACGTAGCACGTGCCTCATTGACCAATAGCCGGCGCGAGCACGAACGTTTACAACAGCTCAATCAGGACAATCGTAATATATCTGACAGGGCTGTCATGGCGGCTGAAGCAGTATGGAGAGCCGATGAAGCAAAAGTAACGGCAGCTGAAAGCGCTGCGAGCGGGATACGCGCCAACATCCGCCAGGCCTGGGGAGAAGCTCTAGCCGCAGAAGTCACCGCCCAGCAACCAGGTGAAGCCCTGCAGCATCTGCTGCAATACCAGGATGTTCTCCTGCAGGTTACCCTGCCGTTCGATCATCCATCACCGAAGCCGGGGAGCACATTGGCCGTATCGCCTGCCGGCTCACAAGGCAAATCCTTTACTGCCAAGTTTGTCTCGGCGTCCCCCCAGGCTGATCCTGCGCTCCAAGGCAAAACCTATTTCTACCGGGCTCCTGCCGATGAACTGCGTGCAGGCATGCGCATCATGGTCCGCATGAGCAATGCAGACGGCAAGCCAACAAAAGGGGTCGTTGTGCCCGACGGTGCCGTTGTATGGTACGGCGGCCAGGCATGGATATACCGCAAGGAAGGCGAGGACCGTTTCATTCGGCATGCCATTAGCACCGACAAGGAAGCCGAGGGTGGATGGTTCAACGGCGGCACACTGCAGCCTGGGCAGCTGGTCGTCACACAGGGAGCACAGCTGCTGTTGTCCGAGGAGTTCAAGTACCAGATCACCAATGAAAATGAAGATTGATATGAATGTATCGACCTTCATTCGTAAAGGCCTTGGTTTCCAAGCTCAGGGGCAGATAACCATAGAGACTGATCAGCCATGATGCAGGCCCTAGTACGTTTCTCAATCCGCTTCAACGGTGTAATTATCGGCTTGGCCAGCCTATTAGTGGTCTATGGGCTATACAGCCTCACACGCAGCAATCTCGATGTATTCCCGGAATTCTCCCCTACCCAGCTGGTCATCCAGACTGAATCACCAGGGCTTTCTGCAGAACTGGTGGAGAAACTCGTCAGCCAGCCCATCGAGAATGCCATAGCCGGGACAGTGGGCATCGACTCCATGCGCTCGCAGTCCATCCCAGGATTATCCGTCGTCACCATCATCTTCAACGAAGGAACCGATATTTTCCGCAACCGTCAGGTAGTTGCTGAACGGTTGGCCACGATGGCCAACCAGCTACCAACCGGCATTACACCCAACATTACGCCGTTGACCTCTTCTGCAAGCACAGTGCTAGGTGTAGGGCTGACTTCCAACACACGCTCATTGATGGATTTGCGCACGGTCGTTGACTGGACGGTCCGTCCGCATTTGCTGGCAGTGGAAGGCGTTGCTGATGTGAATGTATTTGGCGGAAAGGTGCGGCAATTCCAGATTCAGGTTGATCCCGACCAGCTGATCCGCTTTGGTGTATCGCTGCAGGATGTCATGGCCGCGGCCAGCAAGGCAACCGGTGTGCGCGGCGCCGGATTTATCGAGAACCGCAACCAGCGCGTCGTGATCAATACTGAGGGCCAGGCGTTGACCATCGCACAACTGGCGCAGGCGACCCTGCTGCACCGTAATGGACAGACTGTTCGTCTTGCAGACATTGGCAAAGTCGTGGAAGGGCCCGCTCCTTCCATCAGCGCTGCCGCCATTGACGGTAAGCCTGGCGTTTACCTCTCCGTGCAAGGTCAACTGGGTGCCAATACGCATGGCGTTACCCTGGCGCTGGAGAAGGCATTGAAGGAGCTGGAGCCGACATTGGCGGCAGAAGGCATCATCTTGCACTCAGGCTTGTTCCGCCCCGCCAACTTCATTGAGACAGCCATCAAAGGCGTACGTACCGACATCCTGATCGGCTCGGTGCTGGTTATCACAATCCTGTTCCTGTTCCTGTTTAACGTACGCACGGCTTTTATATCGGCCACTGCCATTCCACTGTCGCTGCTCAGTGCTATTGCTGTGCTCGATTACTACGGCATGGGCCTGAATATCATGGTGCTGGGTGGATTAGCCATCGCCTTGGGGGAAGTGGTGGACGACGCCATCATCGATACCGAAAACATTTTCAGGCGCTTACGTGAGAATCGCGCCTTGCCACTGCCGCAGCCTATCCACCAGGTGGTATTCAACGCCTCCATGGAAGTCCGTAGCTCGGTCGTCTATGCCACCTTCATTGTCGCCTTGGTGTTCATGCCGCTACTGACGTTAAGCGGTGTAGGGGGCAAGCTATTCGCCCCTCTGGGGGTTGCTTATATCACGGCTATTCTGGCTTCCCTTGTGGTGGCCCTCACCCTAACCCCAGCTTTGTGTTATCTGATATTGGGCCAGGCCAGGCTGGAGAGTGAAGACTCCCCGCTTATCCGTGTGATCAAGCAGGGTTACGTCAAGCTGCTCCGCAAGATTGAAAGCCAGTATAAGCTGGTCATTGGTGTAACGCTGATCGCCATATCGCTGGGCCTGGGTATTCTCCCCCTGTTCAAGAACCAGTTCATACCCAGCCTGCATGAAGGCCATTACATCATGCACATGACTGCAGTCCCTGGCACGTCAGAACAGGAATCGCTACGCCTAGGCAAGAAGGTCATCGAAACTATCAGCGACATTGAAGGCGTCCGCTCGATCGCGCAGTGGGTAGGCCGCGCCCAGAATGGCGCAGATACTTTCGGTACGCATTACAGCGAATTCGAAATTGAAATAGGTACCCTGTCTGGCCAGGAGCAAACGCGTATCCTGGATGAAATCCGCGAAAGGATTTCGGGCATCGGCGAAAATGGAGAGGCGAACGGCGGGTTTCCAGGTGTCAATTTCGCCATCAACACGTTTCTGACGGAGCGCATCGAAGAAACCATTTCTGGGTATGCGGCTTCCATGGTCATCAACGTTTACGGCCGCGACCTGGATGCCCTGGATCGCGATGCACAACGAATTGCTGCCGTGTTGGGCAGCGTTCCTGGAGCAACCGATGTGTTATTGCAGTCGCCGCCGGGCACTCCGCAACTGGTCATCCGACTGCGGCATGATCGCCTTCAGCAATGGGGATTGCATCCGGCGGACGTGCTGGACAATATCCGCGCCGCATATGAAGGCGTGCCTGTGACCCAGGTATATCAGGACAATAGTGTGATAGGCGTCAGCGTCGTATTACAACCTGAATCACATGGCATCTCGCATATCAGCAGGCTTCCGCTCATCAACAATGAAGGCAGGATGATTCGGCTCAATGAAGTAGCGAGCATCACACAGGAAAACGGCCGGTCCAAAATCCTGCATGAAGGGGCTAGACGTATCCAGACGATCACCGCCAACGTGGATGACCGCGACGTTGAGAGTTTTTCCGATGAGGTCAAGAAACGGGTCGCAAGCGAAGTCCAGTTATCGCCAGGCAACTACCTGGCCTTTACCGGTGAAGCCGAAGCGCAGGCAGAAGCGCGTGAGGACTTGATCGTTCATTCACTGGTGGCCGGAGTCGGCATCTTCCTCATGTTGTATGTGGCTTTCGGCCGTCTCCGCAATCTACTGCTGACTTTCGCCAACCTGCCGTTTGCGCTGATCGGGGGCGTGCTTGCTGCCCTCTTCTCGGGTGGATGGATATCACTGGGTTCTCTTGTCGGATTCGTTACGCTATTTGGCATCACGCTACGCAACTCCATCATGCTGGTCTCGCATTACCAGCATCTGATTGATGAAGAAGGGATGGCCTGGGGACCAGAGACTGCAATTCGCGGCGCTTCCGAAAGGTTACCTTCCATCCTGATGACGGCATTGGTCACTGCGCTGGGTCTATTGCCCCTTGCTGCTGGTAGCGGCCAGCCTGGTCGTGAGATTGAGGGCCCGATGGCAACTATCATCGTTGGCGGCCTTGTGACTTCCACCATTCTCAATCTGCTTATCATGCCCACCATCATGTTGCATTTCGGCCGCTTTGAAAGGCATACTCAAGCTTGAACACAGTTAAGAGGTGTCAATGGCAAACTGGTTTAAGGAAGAAATCGAACATTTCGGCAGCCGCCTTGAAGATGCCATCAAGAAGGCGGGTCATGAGTTCAGCAGCCAGCGTCAGCTAACCAAGGAAGATATGCAGCAGCTGATTCGTTATGCGGCGGATCAGTTTGGGGCAGTTCTGGATCAGCGGATTGAAAAAGCCCGTGACGAAGCAAAGCACCTCATTCAGTCCCAAATCACGGAAATTCGCGAGCAGCTGACTGAAGCTGCCAATGAGCAGAAACGGGCCACGGTCAGGAATGCCTCAGTGGCCATCGGAGCCACGATCATCGTCGGCTTGCTGTCATTGCTGTATAACCGCTACTTCCATGGCGAGATGAATTTGATTGATGTCTTTCGGTCTTTTTTCCTGGCACTGGTGGCAGGCTACGGTGCCTGGCTGGTGTATCGCTATACCCATTCCTATTTCCAGGCGCCGAAATTCAAGCGCAATGCCATCATCGTCGGTGTACGTTATTTTGAAGTCCTGAAGCCTAAAGGCGCCATCGGCCATTTGCTGGCTTTTGCGTTGATCATCTGCCTGTGGCTGCTATTCAATTACAGCGATTCGATCACCACACTGATCTCGATCCATTAATCCTGCTCAGTCGTACTTCAGGTACTTGAAGCGCACATCCTCATTTGGCGTACCTTCCAACGCCCCCTCTTCCTTGCCGGGCTGCCACTGGATCACCTCTTCAATTTTTTTGGCCAGTGCAAAATCCTTGTCAGTAATACCGCGAGCACTGTGTGTGGTCAGCTTGACGATGACGAAGGCGTAGGACACCGTCAGATCCGGGTGATGCCAGGCCGCTTCTGCCAGGTGCCCAACTGTATTGACGACCATCAACGTGCTTTTCCAGCCACTGGTTTTGTACTTGCGCCGGATCCAGCCGTCCTCAAGGTACCAGTGCGGAAGTTCATTCTGTAGTATTGAGGCGACCTCTTCGTCGTTATAAGTGCGCTGGGTATCTTGCTGGCTCATCACTCACCTCCAGAGTTTTCATGCGCTCGACAGGCTTGAAGTTTTGGGTAAGGCAGTCTAGAGAGATGCCCTGTTCGAAGAGAGCATGGTCTTCCTTGCCTAGAACCCAGGTATCGAAGTTACGCCCTGCAGTAAATTCATCAAAGCAGGTATCTACTATGCCATCTGCCATGAGCGCTTCCAGGGAATTGCAGGATATCGAAGGGCGTTTCATTTTCACCAGTATAAGATGCTCAGCCCCCAACGTACGTGCGAGCCAGGCTGCCAAGCTGTCTGACGTCACGTCCCAACTGGGTGGAATATCTTCATCCGCACATACCATCTTGCTCGGCAACCAGATAATTCCGCGATGCTGCCAACCCCGCTCTGCGATTTCAAGCTCACTCGCAGCAGTTGCCAAGCGA
>Ga0196976_1001009_pt1 | contig 14452 bp, 15 predicted proteins | sample S3v_513CmetaG_FD_148644 | JGI IMG/M metagenome (GOLD analysis project Ga0196976, IMG submission 148644) | Soil microbial communities from Anza Borrego desert, Southern California, United States - S3+v_5-13C | ecosystem: Environmental > Terrestrial > Soil > Desert | place: USA: California...
ATCTCCTTCTCGGAGATGATCCGCCCGTCGCCATTCACCGCCGCGATGCCCGCCGACTCCTGCCCGCGATGCTGCAGCGCATACAGCCCCAGGTAGACGAGGTTCGCCGCATCCGCCCTGCCGAGGACGCCAAACACACCGCATTCTTCATGGAGCTTGTCGAACATGCCGTGGAGGTCAACGGGGATTAGAGCACGGAAATTCGGGTCAGGGGAGGATGGGAAACCCCTCGGCGCGGGCAGCGGCTTTGAGGTCCTCATCGAGAGCGACAAACACGAGCACCGCATTGCCGCGGGTGATGATGGCGGTGGCGAGCTGAATGGCGTCGCCGCCGCGCAGCCCGTACCGCGCCACCATGCGGCGTGCCTCTTCGAACACGGCGGCGTACTCTTCGACGACGATCCATCGGTCGCGCAGTTCGGACAACCTCCGGAGGCTGCGCTGGCGTGCAACTTCGTCCCGAGTCTGCCGCGCCTTGCGCCATACGGCACTGTCCACTTCAACCGGAGTGATCGGCGAGACAACGACGGCCGGATCGGCCGCCATGATCGCGTTGAGTGTGTCGGTGGTCGACTCGTTAGAGACAAGTGGAACGAGGGCGGACGAGTCCCAGAACTTCACCAGTCGTTCTTGCGGCGGTCCGCCAGTAACTGCTCGAGCACGCTGCTTTCGAACTGCGGCGGCCGTTCCTTGAAGAACCAGTCGGGCAGCTCGGTGTCGCTCTTGCGGCTGGCCTTGCCCTGCCGGATCATCTCTTCAACCCGCTCCTCGATCGTCATCGGCGGCGTCGGCACCACCTGCGCCACCACCCGCTCCCCGTCGCGCACCTCGACCGTCTCGCCTTTGCGAACGTCTTCCGCCACGGCCCCGAGCTCCGATAACTGCACGGTTTTCACGAGGTCAGTGTAACAACGTGGATCTCCAATGAAAATTCGGTCAGGGGAGGACGGGGAACCCCTCGGCACGGGCGGTGGCGGCAAAGCGGCGATCGAACGTCACGATGGGCATCCTGGCGGGGGTGCCGGAGGCAAACATCGCTGCTGCGAGTTGCAGGGCGTCCATCGATCGCAAGGGATGCCGCGACAGAAGATCGAGCGCCAGCGCGACGATGTCGGGAGCGTGGGAGATCTCGCGCCAGCGACGACTGATCTCTGCAAACGTGCGTTCGGCCTCTGCGTGCGCGGCGGAGGTGAGCTCGTCTGCATGGCGCCTTCGCCACAGCGCGCTCGATACTTCCACCGGCGTCAGTTGAGACGCAAGGATCGATTGATCTTCACTGAGGAGGCGTCGTGCGTCGGCGTATGGCCTTCTTCCACCAACAGGGGCACGATTGCGGACGATTCCCAGAATCTCATCGTCCGTTGTCGCGGTCGTCGAGAAGCTGCTCGAGCACGCTTTTGCCGGACTTGGGAAGCGCGCGCGTGAAGAAGTCATCGCCGAACGGCTCGCCGCTTCCGGGACGCACGAAGCCGCGCTGTTCCAGTTCGTTGATCCGTTCATCGATCCCGGTCTGAGGGAACGGCACCACCTGCGCCACCACCCGCTCCCCGTCGCGCACCTCGACCGTCTCGCCCTTGCGAACGTCCTCCGCCACGGCCCCGAGCTCGGACAACTGCACGGTTTTCACGAGGTCAGTGTAACTGTGATAAACAGCCCGCCGCCACCATGTACCAGTCGGGATTCAACAACGAATTCGCAACCGAGGCGTTGAAGGGTGCGTTGCCCGAGCGGGGGAACTCGCCGCAGAGGGTGAAGTTCGGGTTGTATGCGGAGCAGTTCTCGGGGTCGCCGTTCACGGTGCCGCGGGGGATGCAGAAGCGGTCGTGGTTGTACCGGATCCGGCCGAGCGTGATGCACGAGCCGTTCGCGGAGATCGACGCGGGAGAGTTGCGGGGGCGGTTCGACGAGGTGCCCACGTCGCCGAATCAGCTCCGGTGGGACCCGCTGCCGATCGTGGACGGCGACTTCGTCGACTCGCTGACCACAATCGCGGGAAACGAGGGCGTGGGGATTCACATCTACCGCGCCAACCGGTCGATGGAGGGGCGGTTCTTCTACGACGCGGACGGCGAGCTGCTGCTCGTGCCGGAACAAGGGACGATCGTCCTCAGGACCGAGCTCGGCATCGTCGAGGCGAAGCCGGGGGAGATCGCCGTCATCCCTCGCGGCTGCAAGTTCCGGGTGGATGTGAGCGGCGAAGCCCGCGGCTACATCGCCGAGAACTACGGGCTGCCGTTCCGGCTCCCGGATCTCGGCCCGATCGGGTCGAACGGGCTCGCCAATCCGCGCGATTTTCTCACTCCCGTTGCGGCCTACGAGGACGTCGACGGCGATTTCGAGCTGGTGGCAAAATTCGGCGGGCGGCTCTGGTCCGCGCGCATCGATCATTCGCCGCTCGACGTCGTGGCGTGGCACGGCAACTACGCGCCCTACAAGTACGACCTCTCGAAGTTCAACGTCATCAATACCGTCTCCTTCGACCATCCCGACCCGTCGATCTTCACCGTCCTCACGTCGCCGTCGGACACACCCGGCACCGCCAACTGCGACTTCGTGATCTTCCCGCCGCGCTGGATGGTCGCCGAGAACACCTTCCGGCCACCCTACTTCCACCGCAACGTCATGAACGAGTACATGGGGTTGATTTACGGCGTGTACGACGCGAAGGCGGAAGGCTTCGCGCCGGGCGGGGGGAGCCTGCACAACTGCATGTCCGGCCACGGTCCGGACGCGCAGACGTTCGATGCCGCCAGCTCCGCCAAGCTCGAGCCGAAGTTCCTCGGCGACACGCTGGCCTTCATGTTCGAGACGCGGCATCTCATCCGCCCGACCCGCTTCGCCCTCGAGACGCCGGCCCTGCAGCGCGACTACTGGCGCTGCTGGCACGGGCTGAGGAAGAACTTTAAGCCGGAATGATCAAGCAGTCGCTGCACGCACTTCTCGAGCACCTCATCGACTACGCCGGCCTCTTTCCGCCCGCCGCGCTGTCGATGCAGGACGCGGTGCGCAACTACGCCCGCTACCGCGACGGCGAGTACGCCTGGGCCCTCGGCAGGTTCGTGGTGCCGCAGGCACGCGCGAACGAGGTGCCGAAGGAGCTCCCCCTGAGCATCCTCGGCGTCGACGAGGTGAAGGCGACCACGGAGGAAGAGGTGGCGCAGTTCCCGCCGGATGTGTACGTCGAGATCGCGGACATCCGTCTCCTCGACGCCATCAAAGAACACGGCCAGCGCGCGAAGATCCGCACCGGCGGCATCACCCCCGACGCCTTCCCGGCCATCGGCAACGTGGCGGAGTTCCTCCGCGCGTGCAAGGCGAAGGGTGTGGCGTTCAAGGCCACGGCGGGGCTGCACCATCCGCTGCGCTGCGTGAAGCCGCTGACGTACGAGCCGAACGCGCCGACCGGCATGATGCACGGCTTCCTCAACGTCTTCCTCGCCGCCGCGCTGCTCGACCACGCCGAGGCGATCCTCGGCGAGACCGATCCGCAGGCGTTCGCGTTCGAGGACGGCAAAGCGAGCTGGCGCGGACACGCGGTCACGACCGAGGAGCTGCGAACGATGCGAAGAGAATTCGCGACCTCATTCGGCTCGTGCTCGTTCGAAGAGCCGATCAACGACCTGAAGGAGCTGGGGTGGCTGTGACCGACTTTCCCATCGAGAACCTCCCCTTCGGCGTAGCCCGCGTGAACGGCGAGCCGCACATCTGCACGCGACTCCACGACGAGGTGCTCGACCTCCACGCGGCCGCGGACCTCATCAGAGAGCCGGCGCTGCGCGAGCCGGTGCTGAACGCCTTCGCGGCAAAGAACGTGACGGTGGCGACGAAACAGCGCATTCGGGCAGTCGTCGGCGACATTCCCCGCATCGCCAACGCGGAGATGCTCCTCCCCATCCACATCGGCGACTACACCGATTTCTACGCCAGCGTCCATCACGCCACGAACGTCGGCTCGATGTTCCGTCCCGACAACCCGCTCCTGCCGAACTACAAGTGGGTGCCGATCGGCTATCACGGCCGCTCGTCGTCGATCGTCGTCAGCGGCAAGGAGATCAAGCGCCCGAGCGGACAGCTCAAGGACGACGGCGATCCCGCGGTCGGGAAGACGAAGCGCCTCGACTACGAGATGGAGATGGGCATCGTCATCGGGGTAGGGAACGCGATGGGAGATCCCATCCCGGCAAAGAACGCGCTGGAGCACGTCTTCGGCTTCTGCCTCGTCAACGACTGGTCCGCGCGCGACGTGCAGACGTGGGAGTACCAGCCCCTCGGCCCGTTCCTGGCGAAGAACTTCGCTACCTCGATCTCGCCGTGGATCGTCACCCTCGACGCGCTGGAGCCGTTCCGCACACAGCCGCCGGCACGCGAAGCCGGCGATCCCGAGCCACTGCCGTACCTCCGGGACAGCGTCGCCTTCGACGTGAACGTCGAAGTGTGGCTGCGCACGAAGACGATGACCGAGCCCGTGCGACTCAGCCGCGGCAACTTCCGCGACATGTACTGGACCGTCGCCCAGCTCGTCGCCCATCACACCGTCAACGGCTGCAACCTGCGGCCGGGCGATCTCCTCGCCAGCGGCACGATCTCCGGTCCGGCGAAGGAGTCGCGCGGCTGCCTGCTCGAACTGACCTGGCGCGGCACGGAGCCGGTGGCGCTGCCGAACGGCGAGACGCGGCGCTTCCTCGAAGACGGGGACGAGGTCATCCTGCGGGCGTATTGCGAGAAAGAGGGGACCCCGCGCATCGGCTTCGGCGAATGCCGCGGGATCGTGATCGGGTAATCCCCTCAATTCGCGATCGAGTTCGGACCCGAGCTGCCTCGCATCTTCCTGGCGAACCCGCGGCGCACGGCCACCTGCACCGTCTCGCGCAGCTCGGCGGCGAGTTTTCCCGTGAAGACCACCTCGCGGCCATCGCTGAACCGGATTTCCACGGCGTGAGTTTCGTGGAACGTGATCTGCGAGACCGCAGGGTCCGGAGGTTCAGGAAGGAGCATGATTCCGGGAGCATACGACACCTGAAGAGGGAAGACACTTACCTGCGTCTGAAAACAGTTCGTTCACAACAACTCTCTCGTGTTGTGACGTAACCAGTGCAGTACGGGACGTACTCTCTGCGCACCTTCAGCAGAGAGGAAACAACATGGCCCTGGCAGCGGTGGCATCCGCGGACTGGATCGGCCCCTATCGCTTACTCCGGCAGCTCGGCGCCGGCGGAATGGGTGAAGTGTTTCTCGCGCACGACGACTCGCTCGGGCGCAACATCGCCATCAAGCTGCTGCCGGCGCATCTCGCGTCCGACGCGGAGCATCTGGCGCGGCTGCGCAACGAGGCGCGCAGCGCGTCCTCGCTGAACCATCCGCACATCGTCACCATTTACGAGATCGGCCGCGACGACTCGCAGCGCGCCTTCATGGCCATGGAGTACGTCGACGGCATGACCCTGCGCGAGGCCATGCGCGGCGGCGCGATGCCGGTGCGCAAGGCGCTGCAGATCGCCACGCAGATCGCCGACGGCCTGGCCGCGGCCCACAAGCGCGGCCTCGTGCATCGCGACCTCAAGCCCGAGAACGTGATGCTCACCAGCGACGGCGTGGTGAAGATCCTCGACTTCGGCCTGGCCCGCTCGCTCGAGACCGCGGAGGCGAACGTCTCCGAGCCCGGCATGCTCATGGGCACGTACTCGTACATGTCGCCCGAGCAGGCGCGCGCGGCGGAGACCGATTACCGCAGCGACCAGTTCTCCTTCGGCTCCATCCTCTATGAGCTGCTGACCGGCGAGCGCGCCTTCAACGGCGCGAGCGGCGTCGAGACCCTGTTCATGGTCGTGCGCGACGAGCCGGCGCCGCTGTCGGTCGTCGCGTCGCACGTCCCCGCGCCGCTGCGCTGGATCGTCGACCGCTGCCTTTCCAAGGACCCCGAAGACCGTTACGTCTCGACGCGCGATCTCGCCCGCGACCTGCAGTACCTCCGCGATCACTTCAGCGAGGCCGGCGCGGCCACGCCGATCCGCGAGAAAGCCACGCTGGCCGTGCGCCTGCGCCGCCGCTGGCCGGCTGCCGCGGCCGTGCTCATCGCGCTGCTGGCGGGCTCGCTGGCCACCGCGTGGGTGCGCCGCCCGCAGCCGCGCATCATCACCTCCGAGCGCTACCTCACGTACTCCGGCCACGACTACTCACCGGCCGTCTCGCCGGACGGGAAGCTCATCGCCTTCGCCTCGAATCGCGACGGCGTGCAGCGCATCTGGCTCAAGCAGGTCGAGGGCGGCAGCGAGGTCGCGCTGACCGCGGGCATCGACGACTTCCCGCGCTTCGCCCCCGACAACTCCGCCATTTACTACACGCACGCCGACACGCCCGGCGCGCTGAAGGCGTCGCTGTGGCGCGTCCCCGTGGTCGGCGGCGAGCCGCGGCGGCTGATCGACGACGTCGGCACGGCCGACGTCTCCCGCGACGGAACGAAGCTCGCCTTCACGCGCACGATCCCCGGTCCGCGCACGCTGCTCACCGCGATCATGGTCGCGAACGCGGACGGCTCCGGTGCACGCGAGCTCGCGCGCACCGGCATCGGCACGCTGCATCCGCGTTGGTCTCCGGACGGAACGAAGATCGCCGTCGTCACGACCGACAGCGGACGCGTGACGCAGGGCGTGACGATCGTCGACACCGAGACTGGCAAAACGAGGCAGCTCGCCACGCCGGCGAAAGCGGGCGAGATCTCCTCGGTGCTCTGGACTCCGGACGGCGACGCACTCGTCTACGTGCGCGCGCAGTCGGTGGAAATCGTCGTCGGCGGCAGCGCGAAAGTGATTCGCCACGACATCGACGAAGACGTCGCCGAGGAGATCGGCTGGACGTCGCACAACGGCGTCGTGCTGGACATGCTCGCCGACGGCAAGCTCGTGCTCGACGCGCGCAGCCCGCGCGACAACCTGCGCGAGCTCGGCGGCTCGAGCGAGCGCTGGATCACGCGCGGCAACTCCAGCGACCGGCAGCCGTCGTACTCCCCCGACGGCAAGTCCATCCTCTTCTCCTCGAACCGCAGCGGCAACCTCGATCTCTGGATCACCGACAGCAACGGCGGCGTGCGCCGCGTGACCGATGACGGCGCCGAGGATTGGGATCCGGCGTTCACGCCCGACGGCAAGAAGATCGTCTGGAGCTCCGGACGCTCCGGGAATCTGGAGATCTGGATCGCCAACGCCGACGGCAGCGGCGCGCGGCAGATCTCGCACGACGGCAAGGATGCGGAAAACCCGACCTCCACGCCGGACGGACAGTGGATCGTCTACTGCTCGTTCAATCCCGCCAAAGCCGGCCTTTGGAAAGTGCGGCCGGACGGCACGCAGGCGACGCATGTCGTGAAGCGCCGCACCGCGCTCCCCGAGGTCTCGCCGGACGGGAAGTACGTCAGCTACATCGCCGACGGCCTCACGCCGAACGTGAACATCCGCGTGGCGCGGCTCTCCGATGGGGCGGACATGGGCTTCTCCATTCCGGTCCCCAGAGTGCGCCGCACCACGGCCATCCTCGGCCGCACGCGCTGGATGCCCGATGGCAAGGCCATCGCCTTCCTCGCCCAGAACGAGGAAGGAGTGAACGGCGTCTTCGTGCAGGACTTCGTCCCCGGCGCCGACACCACGAAGACGCGCCGTCCCCTCGGCGGCTTCGACCGCGAGCGCGCCACCGAGTCGTTCGGCATCGCGCCGGACGGCAAGACGCTCACCGTGGCTGGGTGGGAACAGCTCTTCAGCCTCTTTTCGATCGAAGGATTGCCCCTGAAAAAGGAGAATGTGTGATGACTGATTCTTCCGTCGTACTGCGCGGCATCGACGCCCGGACGTTCTCGGAGATGGAGTCGTTCGTGAAGGACCTCGAGGCACGTCCCGTGGAGCGCCTCCTGCGCGACCTCGCCCATCTCGCCGAGCTCCCGCAGACCAAGGTCTCGCTCGTGTCGTACGTCATGTACTCCAAGTTCCGCGCGGCCGAGACGGCGGAGAAGAACCGGATGCGCGAGAGCGTGGCCGTCACGTTCGAGTCGCTGCTGCCGGGCGAGACGAAGGACCGCGTGGGGCAGATCCTCGATCGCATGCGGTGACCGCCGTCACGGCCGCAATCGCCGCGGGGACCTATGTTCCCTCCGATCCGCTAAACATCTGGAGGGAGAGCTTCATGAACGGTCGCCGCATCGCGTTCCTTGTTGTTGCCTGTCTGGTCGTCACTCCACTGTTCGCCGGTACGGCGACGGTGAAGCTGATCAGCTATCAGAACTTTCTCAACGCCCCGAACACACAGACCTTCACGCTGCAGGTGCAGCCCTTCACCGGCTCGTCCGACTGCACCAGCGGCGGCGGGGCGACGTCGATCGTGAACGGCGTCGGTAACTCCGGCTACGCGCTCGACGTCGCGCCGGGCAACTCGGTGATGCTCACGGTGGGCACCGTCTACCCGGCGTTCTCCGATCAGAACGGCCACTTCGTCTCGTGGGGTTTCGATCCCGATGACCCGACGGTGAATTCGACGATCACGTGGGGGCCGGGCGACGGCCGCAACATCTGCGTGGGCGGCTTCACCGGCTCGCACGTTTATTACGCGCGCTTCTACGTCGGCATCGAGCTGCTCGACGACTGCGGCAACCCGCGCGCGACCTGGGCGCCGGGCGAAACGGTGCACATCAAGGTCTCCGGCGGCCTGACGTTCAACGGCGAGCCGCACCGGCTGATGGCGGCGGGCGGCTCGGTCAACGAGTGCACGTTCCTCCCCGAGGCGCCGCTGTACGCGACCGTGCACGTGACGTCCGATCCGTTCATCTACGACTTCACGCTGCCCGACTCGGATGCCGACATCCCCAATCCCGGCTGTACGGGCAGCGGCACGCAGCACATCACCGGCAACTGGCGCGTGGTCACGTACGACTCGCCGTGCGGCTGCAATCGCAACCAGGTGAACTTCACGGTGGCCGATGACGCGCCGCCGCAATCGGTCTGCTCCATCACCTGCCCCGACGACATCACCGTCGGCAACGACGCGGGCGCGTGCGGCGCGAACGTGACCTTCACGCCTCCCGCGGGCGCGACGTGCGACGCGCTCAGCGGGGCGTTCTTCCCGATCGGGACGACCACGGTGACGTGCACCGCCGGCGCGCTGTCCTGCGACTTCGACGTGACGGTGACGGACGACGAGGCGCCTTCGGTGAGCGCCGTCACCGCGTCGCCGAACGTGCTCTGGCCGCCGAACGGGCAGATGGTCGACGTGAACATCGCGTACACCGGTTCCGACAACTGCGGCGCCGCGTCCTGCTCGATCGTGTCGATCACGAGCAACGAGCCGGGTCCCGAGGACTACGAGATCGTCGACGCCCACACCGTGCGCCTCCGCGCCGAGCGCCTCGGCACCGGCAGCGGCCGCATGTACACGATTAACGTAGATTGCGGAGGAGCGACGGGCCAGGTCACCGTGTCGGTCCCACACTCGCAGAAGAAGAAGTAGTCGCAAGACCGGGACGGGCTGAAGCCCGTCCTACGTTCGCACACGTCTCGCGACGCGCGTGCTCAACGTAGGGCGCGGCTTCAGCCCGCCCGGCTCTCGCCCAAAGTCAGCAGATACCCCCGGTGCATCAGCCCCGTGGGCACGAACAACTCATCGCGCCAGTACTCGAATCCGAGCGATTCGAGTACCCGGCGCGATTTGTCGTTCTGCGGGTGATGTCCCGCGTAGAGCGCCGTCGCGTGCAACACCGAGCCGGCATACGAGATCACCGCCCGCGCCGCCTCCGGCGCGTAGCCGTGTCCCCAGTGCTTGGGCAGCAGATGAAACCCGAGCGTGAAGATGTCGTCGCGCGGACGCAGTCCGGAGGCACCGATGAACGTGTCGCCGTGAAACAGCGGCCAGTACTGCACGTGCTTCGTCTCGAGATTCTCGATCTCGCTCTGCACCCGCGCGATCACCTTCTCGCGCGAGTACGGCCCGCCGATGAACCGCATGACCTCCGGATTGCCCCACAGCGAAAACGCGAGCTCGACCTCGTCGAGAGACCAGGTCCCGAAGCGCAGCCGCGCGGTGTCAGTGGGCGACCACATCTTCGCCGCCGAGATGCCGCTCGAACGCTCCGCGCCACACGCGATGCAGTTCCTGCGGCGCGATACGCACCAGCGGCACGCCGCCGTTCTCGATGAGGAACACGCCGTGCGCCGTGTGGCCGAGGCGGCGGATCGGGAGATTGCCCGCCTGCGCCAGCTCGATCAGACGATCCGCGTTCGACGTGGCCACGACCGCTCGCGCCTGCGACTCCGAGTACAGCGCGCCGGCGGCGTCGATGCTTTCCTCGTGGATGTCTACGTGGCAGCCGATGTCCGGCATCGACATCTCCGCCAGCGCCACCGCCAGCCCGCCGTTCGACACGTCGTGCGCGGCGCGGAGCAGCTTCTCGCCGTGCGCCGCGAGCAGGAGCTCCACGAGCCTCTTCTCGGCGTCCAGATCGACGCGCGGCGGCAAAGCCAGCGCATCGGGCGCGAACATCTGCTGCCACTCGCTCCCGCCCAGCTCGTCCCGCGTTTCGCCGACGAGGAGCACCTCGAGACCCGCCTCCGGGAAGGTCATCCCGCAGCCGTCGCGATCGCTCTCCATGATCCCGACCATTCCCACGGTCGGCGTCGGATACACGGCCTTCCCCTCGGTCTCGTTATAGAACGAGACGTTGCCGGAGACGACCGGCGTCTCCAGCGCGCGGCAGGCGTCGCTGATGCCGCGGATGCACTCGGCGAACTGCCACATGATCTCCGGCCGCTCCGGCGAGCCGAAGTTCAGGCAGTCGGTGATCGCCACCGGCCGCGCGCCCGACGCGGCCAGGTTCCGCGCCGCCTCGGCCACGGCCTGTTTGCCCCCCTCGTACGGATCGAGATAGCAGTACACCGGATTCACGTCCGACGTCATCGCCAGCGCCTTGCCGATGTCTTTCACGCGCACCACCGCGGCGTCGCGCTTCTCCGGACCCGCGATCGTGTTCGTGCGCACCGTCGTGTCGTACTGCTCGTAGATCCACTGCTTCGAGCAGAGATTCGGCGAGGCCAGGAGCTGCAGCAGCGTGTCCGTCTGGTCGCCGTCGTTGCGCTCGCGTTGCACCGACGCCGCGATCGCATCCGCGTACGCGGGCCGCGCGAGCGGACGCTCGTAGACAGGCGCCTCCGTGGAGATCGGATCGACCGGGATGGCCGCCACTTCCTCGTCGCCCCAGAAGAGCCGCACGAAGCCGTCGTCCGTGACCTGGCCGACCACGGCCGCGTTGAGGTCCCACTTCTCGAACGTCCGCACGACCTCCTGCTCGCGCCCCTGCCTGGCCACGATGAGCATGCGCTCCTGCGACTCGCTGAGCATGATTTCGTACGGCGTCATCCCGCTCTCGCGCACCGGCACGCGGTCGAGGTTCATGCGGATGCCCGTGCCGGCGCGCCCGGCCATCTCGAACGACGACGACGTCAGCCCCGCCGCGCCCATGTCCTGGATCCCGACGATGGCGTCGGAGTCCATGATCTCCAGGCAGGCCTCGAGGAGGAGCTTCTCCGTGAACGGATCGCCGACCTGCACGGTCGGGCGCTTTTCTTCCGAGGCCTCGTCGAACTCCGCGGACGCCATGGTCGCGCCGTGAATGCCGTCGCGGCCGGTCTTCGATCCGACGTAGATCACCGGGTTGCCGACACCGCTGGCGGTGCCCTTGAAGATCTTTTCGCGCTTCGTCACGCCGAGCGAGAACACATTGACGAGGATGTTCCCGTTGTACGACGGATGGAACGACGTCTCGCCCCCGACGGTGGGAATGCCGATGCAGTTGCCGTAGCCGCTGATACCGCGCACCACGCCGTCGACGAGGTACTTCATGCGCGGCGCGTCGAGGCTGCCGAAGCGTAGCGAGTCGAGCGAGGCGATCGGCCGCGCGCCCATGGTGAAGATGTCGCGCAGGATGCCGCCCACGCCGGTGGCCGCGCCCTGGTACGGCTCGATGAACGACGGATGGTTGTGCGACTCCATCTTGAACGCCGCCACCCAGCCGTCGCCGATGTCGATCACGCCCGCGTTCTCGCCCGGCCCCTGCACCACGCGCGGCCCCGAGGTGGGGAACTTGCGCAGGTGCACGCGCGACGACTTGTACGAGCAGTGCTCGGACCACATCACCGAGAAAATCCCGAGCTCGGTGTAGTTCGGCGCGCGCCCGAGGATCTGCAGGATGCGCTGGTACTCGTCCTCGGTGATGCCGTGGGAGCGGATGACGTCGGGGGTGATCTCCATCGAGGGCGGATTCTATTCGAGGGACGAGGTACGAGGTACGAGTGCTCTGCTCCGGCATGCTCGACGCCTGAGGTTCGTGCCCCGAGCGCGCCGCAGCGGAGCTACTCGTCCCTCGTCCCTCGTCCCTCGTCCCTCGTCCCTCGTCCCTCGTACCTCGTCTGTCACACTCCGCGCGTGCCGCTCGTCTTCACGCACATGAAGAACGAACGCATCGTCATCCTCGGCGGGGGCTACGGCGGCGCGAGCGCGGCGGCGCGCATCGCCCGGCGCGGCATCCCGGTCACTCTCATCGACGCGCGCGACGCCATGGTCGAGCGCATCCGCCTGCATCAGGTCGCGGCGGGGGAGGAGATTCCGCCCATTCCGTACGCACGCCTCTTCCGGAACCTGCCCGTGAGCTTCATCCGCGCGCGCGTCACGTCCATCGATCGCGAGCGGAAGCTGGTGAACGGCTCCATTCCGTACGACAAGCTCGTCTATGCCCTCGGCAGCATGAACGCCTCCTTCGAGCCGGTGCGCAACGCGCGCAGCGTGGCCGTCATCGGCGGCGGGCTGACCGGTATCGAGACCGCATCCGAGATCGCCGAGCGGCATCCGGAGATGAAGGTCACGCTCTACGACGCGAACACGATTGGGCACGGCCTGTCCGCGAAAGCGCAGCGCCATCTGCGCGCATGGCTCGAGGAGCACGGCATTGCCGTGATCGAACATCATCGCGTGAGTGAAACACCCGACGCCGACGCCGTGCTCTGGTGCACGTCCTTCACGCTCTCGCCGATCGCCCGCGAGGCCGGCCTGCACGTGAACGCCCGCGGCCAGATCATCGTCGACGACCATCTCCGCTCCTCCGACCCTGACATCTACGCCATCGGCGATGCCGCTGATTTTCAGGGCCGCCGTATGTCGTGCGCGATCGCCCTGCCGATGGGCTCCTACGTCGCGGACGTCCTCACCGGCGCCACGACCAAGCCGTTCCGCTTCTCGTTCGTCATTCAATGCATCTCCCTCGGCCGAAACGACGGCATCATTCAGTTCGTGCATTCCGACGACTCGCCCAAAGAGCTCTGCCTCACCGGCCGCGCCGCGGCGTGGGGGAAGGAGCTGATCTGCCGCTATACCGTCATGTCGATGCGGCTGGAGGCCACCGCGTGAACGAGGAGTTCGAGGCCTACCGGGCGCTGCTCTTCACGATCGCCTACCGCATGACCGGCAGCGCGGCGGACGCGGAGGACCTCGTGCAGGACGCGTACGTGCGCTTCGCCTCCGCGGACCGCGACGTCGTGCGCGACGTGAAGGCGTTCCTCGTCACGATCCTCACGCGCCTGGCCCTCGATCGCCTGAAGTCCGCGCAGAAGCAGCGCGAGGAGTACATCGGGCCGTGGCTCCCCGAGCCGGTGCTGACCGGCATCGACGGCGATCCGTACGCGCGTGCCACGCGCGACGAACAGGTCGAGCTGGCGCTGCTGCGCGCTCTGGAACGCCTCTCGCCGCAGGAGCGCGCCGTGCTGCTGCTGCACGACGTGCTCGAGCACGACCACAACGAGATCGCCGACCTCCTCGGCATCACGCCGGCGTCGTCGCGGCAGATCCTCCATCGCGCCAAGGAGCGCGTGGCGGAGGAGAAACGCCGCTTCGCGCCGCCGCCCGAGGAGCAGCGGCGGCTGATCGAATCCTTCATGGGCGCGCTGTCGACGGGCGACGTCGCGGCGCTGCGCAACGTCCTCGCGGCGGACGTCGTTTCCATCGGCGACGGCGGCGGCAAGACCTTCGCGGCGAAGCGGCCCATTCACGGCGTCGATGCGGTGTCGCAGATGTGGATCGGCATCGTCACGAAGTTCGCGGCAGGCATCGAGGTTACGATCGAAGAGGTCAATGGCGCGCTGGCCATCGTCGGCTGGCGCGACGGCGTCATCGAGAACATCCTCACCTTCACCTTCGAGGCCGGACGCATCGCCGAGCTGGTGTCGATCGTCAATCCCGAGAAGCTGGAGTTTGCTCGACGTCAATCACGCGCGAGCCATCCTCCTGGACGCTGATCCGAATCTCGACGTGCCCGTCCTCGAACTCCTCGAACTCGCGCTTCGGCCATTCGATGAGCTTCACGCCGGGGCCGGAGAGCATCTCCGGAATCCCGATCTCCAGCCACTCGCGGCGGTTCTCGGAGAGGCGGTAG
>Ga0196976_1001010_pt1 | contig 14433 bp, 11 predicted proteins | sample S3v_513CmetaG_FD_148644 | JGI IMG/M metagenome (GOLD analysis project Ga0196976, IMG submission 148644) | Soil microbial communities from Anza Borrego desert, Southern California, United States - S3+v_5-13C | ecosystem: Environmental > Terrestrial > Soil > Desert | place: USA: California...
GGCCCTCCTCGCCCGGACGCGGGCGGTCGGCATCGTCGTCGGACTTCGGAGGGGCAGCGGGTGCCGCGCGGCGCGGCAGCGGCGGGGGGGCGGCCTCGGCGGCCTCCGCCTCCTCCAGCAAGGGGCGCAGCGCGGCGGCGACGGAGGCCGAGGGCTGGCGCGTCGCCCCGGCGGCCGGGCGGGACGGCGTGTGCTTGGGACGGTCGCTGTCGGAGAAGCCGGACAGGCGGTCGGCCAGCGTGTTGCCGGCCTCGACCATGAACTGCAGCTCGTCGCGGAGCGCCGCGGCCTTGTCGATGGAGCGCTGCAGACCGTCGCCGGTCTCGGCCGCCGTGCGCTTCATGCCGCGCACGCCCTGCTCGGCCTTGGCCATCGCCTCGTTCAGGCCCTTGATCAGCTCGGCCATCTCGCCGCGGCTTTCGCGCATGCGGATGATCTGCTTGTTGAGGATGATGGCGTAGGCGATGGTGGCGACCAGCAGGCCCACCATCACCAGGTCGAGGACCAGGGAGATGACCGGGCTCATAGCCGCATGACCTCCTGCTTGGGCAGTTCCTTTTCGATGCGCACGGCGATGTGGCCGCCCTTGCGCCCCATGCGCCCCTGGAACATCGACACGTCGCCGCAGCGCAGCTCGATCGAGCCGTCGGGCGTGGCGTTCAGCAGGATGCGAGTGCCGACGCGCCAGTTCAGCACGTCGTGCAGGGTCATCGTCACCTCGTCCAGCACGGCGGCCAGATCGACGTCCGTCACCAGCAGCTCGGACGCGAGGTGGGTTTCCCAGATCGAGTCACGGCCGAACTTCTCACCCATGAACATCTGGAGCAGCAGCTCGCGGACGGGTTCGAGGGTGGCGTAGGGGATCATCAGCTCGAGGCGCCCGCCGCGATCCTCCATGTCGATGCGCAGCTTGACCAGCACGGCGGCGTTGGCGGGCCGCGCGATGGTGGCGAAGCGCGGGTTCGTCTCCAGCCGGTCGAAGCGGAAGGTGACGGGCGACAGCGGGTCGAACGCCGCCGACAGGTCGGACAGCACGACGTGCACCATCCGCTCGACCAGGTTGCGTTCGATGGTGGTGTAGGGCCGCCCCTCGATGCGCATGGCCGCGGTGCCGCGCCGGCCGCCAAGCAGCACGTCGACGATCGAGTAGATGAGCGCGGAATCCACCACCATCAGGCCGTAGTTGTCCCACTCCTCCGCCTTGAAGACGGAGAGCATGGCCGGCAGCGGGATGGAGTTCAAATAGTCGCCGAAACGTACGGACGAGATCTGGTCGAGGCTGACCTCGACGTTGTCGGACGTGAAGTTGCGCAAGGACGTCGACATCATGCGGACGAGGCGGTCGAAGACCACCTCCAGCATGGGCAGGCGTTCGTAGTTGACGAGCGCCGAGTTGACCAGCGCCATGATGCCGGAGTTGTCGCCGTCACCGGCGCCACCCTGGTCGAACCCCAGCAGGCTGTCGATTTCGTCCTGGTTGAGGACGCGGGTGGAACCGCCGCCCCCGCCCATGTCGCCCATGTCGCCGCTGTCCTCGGCGAGTGCCGCCCATTCGGCGGCGAGGCGCTCCTCTTCGCTCAGCTCTTCCGGGTTGCTCATGTCACTGCACCAGCATTTCCCGGAACAGCACGTCCTTGACCTTCACCGGGTAGGCCGCCGCGGTGATGCGCATCAGCAGTTCCTGGCGCAGCCGGTACATGCCGGCGGAGCCCTTGAGGTCCTCCAGGCGCAACTCGCGCAGGTAGACCTGGAAGTTGTCGATGATGCGCGGCAGCACCTGGTTGATGGCCGGGATGTCCTCCGGCTTCGACACCTGGATGGAGATCTTGATCTTGAGGAACGCCGGGCGCTTGCCGGCGCTGTTGAGGTTCACCAGCATGTCCGGCAGGTCGTAGAAGACCGGGGCCGCGTGCGGATCGGGGGCCTTCTCGGCCTCCGGCGCGTGCGCCTCCTCCTTCTTGCCCAGCAGCATGTCGAGCACGCCGGAGAAGTAGATGCCGGCACCGGCACCCACCAGCAGCAGCAGCGGCAGGATGACGAAAAGCACCAGCTTCTTGCCGCTGAATTTCTTGCGCGGCAAGCCTTCGCCAGAGAGGTCGCCTTCGTCGTTGTCGGCGTGCGCCGTCATAGGGATTCCGTCGTGCGCGGGCAGGAAAACAGGGCCGGTTCAGTACCGGTCACCCTATCTTTGGGATAGTTAATAAGTCCTTTCACACGCCTGCGGCGGGTGTGACCACGCGGGAGGAGAAGAGGGACGGGAATGGGGTGCGGAGCGGCGCGTCTACTCGGCCGCCGGGGGCACGGCGGCGATGCGCGTGGGGATCAGCGCGTTGATGGTCTGCCGCTGCTCGTCAAGGCGGGCGTCGATGGCGGACAGCCGCTCGCCATGATGGAACTTGATGTGGGTGACGTCGGCCTTCAGCTGCGACACGTCGGCTTTGATCTGCGACACGTCGGCCGCCACCGCCTCGATGCGGTCGAGGAGGCGAATCAGCAGTCCCTTCAGGTCGTCGGGCATGTCCATGGCACGATCTTGCCTCAACACCCCGCCTTTTTCCAGCCCCAACGGGCGCCCCCCGCCTCCGGCACGGTTCTTGAGTAGCCACACCTCCACATAGCCCGGAGTCCGCGTCCATGCGGGGTCCGGCCCGGCCGGCACCGCCTTGGCGGCGCCGGACGAAGGCGTGCGCCGGCAGGGCTTGCCGGCGCCCTGCCCTGCCCGCACCCCGCGGGCGGGAACGGGGACGTTCGTGCCCAGCGCGCCCGGCAGAACTCGCCGCCCATGGGCCGCCGGACGGCCGCCATGCGGCAGGAATTGCCCGGCACCTGGCGCCGGAGCAGCACCCCTGTGACCGGACGGGGCGAAAACGGCGCGGAATCTGGGTTGGCACGCGGAGTGCATTGCTATCGGCGCCGCCACGGAGGGTCCGTGACCGGCACCGTCAGACGCTAGAGGCCGCCGATGGAAAACCCCGCCTACATCGCCCTGTCGCGCCAGATGTCGCTGCGCCGCCAGCTGGATGTGGTCGCGAACAACGTCGCGAACATGAACACCACCGGCTTCAAGCAGCAGCGCATGCTGTTCACCGAGTTCCTGCAGCGCCCCGGCATGCACGAGCAGGTGAGCATGGTGCAGGACCGCGCGGTGGTGCGGGACCTGACGACCGGCGGCCTGACGCAGACCGGCAATTCCCTGGACCTGGCGCTGACCGGCAACGGCTACTTCACGGTCGATACGGCCAGCGGCCGCCGCTACACCCGCGCCGGTTCCTTCCGCATGAACGACCAGCGCCAGGTGGTGGACGGCGGCGGCCTGCCGGTGCTGTCCGACAACGGCCAGCCGATCACCATCCCGGCCGGCACCCGCGACATCACGGTGACCAGCGACGGCACCATCTCGACCGAGCTGGGCCCCGTCGGCCGCCTGAACATCGTCACTTTCCGCAACGAGCAGCTCATGACCGAAGTGGGCGCCGGCCTCTACGTCAGCGACGAAGAGCCGCAGCCGGCCCCGGCCGACACGAAAGTGGCACAGGGCATGCTTGAGGGTTCCAACGTGAGGCCGGTGGTGGAGATGACCACGATGATCGAGGTCAACCGCCAGTACGCGCAGAACCAGCGGATGATCGACACCGAGCACGAGCGCATCCGCACCGCCATCCAGCGGCTGGGCCGCACGGCCTAAACGAAGAATTCGACAGGAGAACCAGCCATGCGCAGCCTCGCCATCGGTGCCACCGGGATGATCGCCCAGCAGCTCAACGTCGAGACGATCTCCAACAACATCGCCAACGCCACCACGACCGGCTTCAAGAAGCAGCGCGCCGAGTTCCAGGACCTGCTGTACCAGAACTTCCGCCGCATCGGCTCGACCTCGTCGGACGCCGGCACCATCGTGCCGACCGGCGTGCAGGTGGGTGCGGGCGTGCGCGTCGCCGCCATCGGCCGCATGATGGAACAGGGCAACCTGAACATCACCGAGAACAAGCTGGATGTCGCCATCAACGGTTCCGGCTACTTCCAGGTGCTGATGCCGAACGGCGACACCTCCTACACCCGCGCCGGCAACTTCAAGCTGTCGCCGGAAGGCATCATCGTCACCGCCGACGGCTATCAGGTGCAGCCGGCCATCACCGTCCCGACCGCAGCGACCGACATCGCCATCAACTCCTCGGGCGAGGTGCTGGTGAAGCTGGACGGCCAGGTGGAGCCGCAGAACGTCGGCCAGCTCCAGCTCGCCACCTTCGCCAATCCGGGCGGCCTGGAAGCGGTGGGCGACAACCTGTTCATGCAGACCCCGGCGTCGGGCGAGGCGGTGGCCGGCAACCCCGGCGCCGCAGGCTTCGGCCGGCTGGTGCAGGGTGCGCTGGAGACCTCCAACGTGAACATCGTGCAGGAGATCACCACGCTGATCACCGCCCAGCGCGCCTACGAGATGAACTCCAAGATCATCAAGACCACCGACGAGATGATGCAGCAGGCCGGCCAGATGCGCTGATGCCGGCTTGACCTGAGGAGTGACGACCATGACCCGCACCGCTTCCGCCCTCTTCCTCGGCACCGCGCTGGCCCTGGCCGCCCTGACGGCGCCGGTGACCGCCGCCGCCCAGGCGCAGCCGGCCATCGTGTACGGCCAGACGCACGCCGAGGCCGCCCTGACCGAGGCGCTGGCCCGCCACATCCCGGTCGGCAAGATGCGCCTGGAACTGGACAGCCGCGCGGTCGAGCTGCGCGCCCCGGCGGGTGCCGCGGTGGAAGGCGGCCTGCGGGTCGAGAACCTGTACTACAGCCCGGTCCAGGCGCGCTTCGCGGCCGAGCTGGTGATCCCCGGCACCGCCCCTGCGGTGCGCCTGCCGGTCGCCGGCCGCGCCTACGGCACCGTCGAGGTGCCGGTGCTGGTGCGCCGCGTGGCGCCGGGCGACCTGATCACCGCCGCCGACGTCGACTGGGTCGAGGTCCGCGCCGATCAGGCCGGCAGCGACACGGCCGCCAGCGACGCGCAGATCGTCGGCATGACGCCCAAGCGCGGCGTGCCGGTCAACCAGCCGGTCCGCCTGCGCGACGTCCAGTCGCCGCGCATCATCGACAAGGGTGCCGTCGTCACCATCACCCTGGAAACCCCGGTGCTCACGCTCGCCACCCAGGGCAAGGCCCTGCAGGAAGGCGGGCGCGGCGACACCATCCGCGTGCTGAACACCCAATCCAACCGCATCGTCGAAGCCACCGTTGCGGGCCCCAACCTCGTCGCCGTGGCAAAGCCCGGCGCCACCGTCCTCAAGTAAGGAGAAAGCTCCTATGTCCGCCCTGATCGCCCGCCGCACCGCCCGCACCGTGGCCCGCTTCGCCGTCCTCGCCGCCCTGGCCGCCACCGTGAGCGCCTGCGGCGCCGCCGGCCGCCTGTCCGAGATCGGCCAGCCGCCGAAGATGTCGGCGATCCAGGACCCGCAGGCGATGCCCGGCTACCAGCCGGTGAGCCTGCCGATGCCGACGCCGCTGCCGGCGGAGCGAAACCCGAACTCGCTGTGGCGGACGGGCGCCAAGGCCTTCTTCAAGGACCAGCGCGCGGCCAAGGTGGGCGACATCCTGACGGTGCTGATCAAGATCGACGACCAGGCGCAGATCGACAACGAGAGCAAGCGCTCCCGCGACAATTCGGAGAGCATGGGCCTGCCCGGCCTGTTCGGCTTCGAAAGCCGCCTGGGCGCCATCCTGCCCGACGCGGTGAACGCCGACAGCCTCGTCGACGCCTCGTCCAAGAGCGCCAACACCGGCAAGGGTGCCATCAAGCGCAAGGAGCAGATCGAGCTGAAGGTGGCGGCGCTGGTGACGCAGACCCTGCCGAACGGCAACATGGTCATCCAGGGCCGCCAGGAGGTGCGCGTGAACTACGAACGCCGCGACCTGGTGATGAGCGGCGTGGTGCGGCCGGAGGACATCACGGCGCAGAACACCATCAGCTACGAGAAGATCGCCGAAGCCCGCATCGCCTACGGCGGCCACGGCCAGATCACCGACGTGCAGCAGCCGCGCTACGGCCAGCAGCTGTTCGACATCATCAGCCCCTTCTGATCCACCTCCTCCATCCCAGGCAAGGAAGGGCCGGCAGTTTCTGCCGGCCCTTCGGCATGCCTTGCCGGGGGCGGGCGGCGGCACCCCCTTCGGCGCATCCCCACCACCCGCGCACCCCGCGGAAGCCGTACCGCCCTTGCCTGAGTTGCCGGGCGGCACCCGTCCCCGCACCATCGCGCTGCTGAATTCCACGTTCTGCAACCGCGCGTCGCCCCGACACGGCCGGCTTCCGGCCGGCGGGACCCTTTTGCCCGCGCGGTGCCCCGGCGACGGCGGAGGAGAAGGTGCCCATGCGCGAAGTGCTTCTGGCCGACGCCCAGCTTCCCGACCTGGACCTCCTGCTGGCGCAGCGGCGTCCGGAGGTGGAGGTCGTCCTGGTGCCGGGCACGGCCGACGCCCACCCCATCCTCGCCGCCGTTCTGGCGCAGCGCCCCGCCGCCGTCCACCTGCTGGCCCACGGCGAGCCGGGGCGCGTCCTGCTGGGGGCCGAGCCGATCACGGCGGCGTCGCTGTGCGGGCGGACGTGGCCGGACGCGGCGGGCACCGGGATCCTGATCCACGCATGCCGCACGGGTGCGGGCGAGGACGGGCGGTCGTTCGTCGAGCGCCTGGCGCAGGCGACCGGCGCCCGCGTCGCGGCCGCAACGCACTTGGTCGGGCACGCGGACCTGGGCGGGTCGTGGGAACTGGACATGGCGACCGGGCCGGCCTGCATACGAAATCCATTCATCGCCGCCGACGCTTGGCCTCACATATTGGCGCTTGCCTCCTTTGGCCCAAGTCCCGTCAGCCAATTTCTGAGATCGCACCAAGGGAATATGACCGTCCGCTTTGACCTCGGATTCGACGGCACAGAATTCAAAGTCGAGACACGCATCCTACTCAAGGGGGATGATCCAGAAATATTCCAACAACTTTGGGAGCAAGGGATAGAGCGGATATGGAATAACAAATACAGCTTAAGCAACGAGGACGGACAATACGCGATACGTTTTGACGTTCAATTTACGAGCATTTCTCCCCATTACGACGTAAGCGTCCACAGCGGACCAGGGCGCAGCTACATGTCGGATTGGTACCTTGATATGGGATGGGGGGCAGATTATCCGGAGAAAGTCGCGGCCCACGAATACGGCCACATGATCGGCGCGGTCGACGAATACCTCGTCTATCCTGATTACATTGGCTACACCACGGCATCGACACTCATGTCATCCATGACGGAGCGGTTAACCGGAAACTACGTCGATCTTATTGCGTACATCGCCGAGCAAAGAACCGGCACGCGGCTCGATGTCATTGACGAATCGGGGGCAGGTGCGGCGACCTCTCTGTCCATAGCAGCCGTGAGGGAAAGCCAGGATGAGGGAAACGCGTCGGTCACGCCGTTTCTCTTTACGGTCACACGCACCGGGGATCTTTCCGGATCGACAACGGCGGAATGGGTCGTCAGCGGTTCGGGACCGAACTGGGGGCACCCCACCGACTTCGACAACACCTTGCCGCGAGGAATTGTAAGCTTCTCGCCCGGCGAAACCCACAAGACCATCACCGTTTCCGTTACCGGCGACACGGCCGTCGAATACGACGAAGGCTTCCTCGTCATGCTCACCAACCCGAGCGGCGGGGCGGCGGTGACGGTGAGCACGGCGACCGCGGTCATCCGCAACGACGACAGCGATCAGCCCCCTCTCCCCAGCCTGTCCATCGCCGCCGCCAATGCCGACCGGCGTGAGGGCGACGCGGGCACCACCCCCTTCACCTTCACCCTGACGCGCACCGGCGACACCGCCGGGGAAAGCGTCGTGCACTGGTCGGTCACCGGCACCGGCGCGAATCCCGCGGCGGCGGCTGACTTCGGCGGGAGCCTGCCGGGCGGCACCGTCACCTTCGCAACCGGCGAGACGGCGAAGACGATCTCCGTCGCCGTTTCCGGCGACACGGCCATGGAGGGTGACGAGGGCTTCCGCGTGTCGCTGTCCGACGCCACAGGCGCCATGATCGCCGTCGCCTCGGCGGATGGCCTGATCCGCGACGACGACGCCACCCCGCCGCCGGCCACCTTCGGCATGACGCGCATCGAGCAATTGGTTCGATCCCACGAGGGAAATACTGAGATTTCCTTCGACCTGGGCTTCGACGGCGCAGCTTTCAACGTCGTCACGCGGGTCCAGCTTACCGGTGATGATCCCGGCCCGTTCGCGACCTGGTGGGAACACGGCATCGAGCGGATCTGGAACAACCAGCTCAGCCTGTCCGATGGAGCGCACCAGTACCCGATCCGGTTCGACGTGCAGTTCGTCACCGCCGATCCGCATTACACCGTGCAGGTCCACACCGGAATCGGTCAGTTCGATATGGGGAACTGGCGGGTCCAGTTCCCCGACGATCCGCTCCGCGCCGAGCGCACGACGGCCCATGAGTATGGACACATGATCGGGGCCATCGACGAATACCCCATCGGCCCGACCTACGACGCGTACCTGACCACCGGCACCCTGATGTCGGACCTGACCGAGCGCGTGACGGCGAACTACGTCGACCTGATCGACCACTTTGCGGAGGTGTATGGCGGCTCTCCGCTCGACGTCGTACCGTCGGCAGCGGCAACGGCTTCGACCACCCTGTCGATCCGTGCCGGCACTCCGGTGCTGGCCGAGGGAAACGCCGGCCCGACCGCGTTCACGTTCACGGTGACGCGCGCGGGCGACACGTCCGGTGCGGTCTCGGCCGACTGGATCGTCAGCGGATCCCGACCGAGTTGGGCGCACTCTTCCGATCTCGGCGACCGCTTGCCCAGGGGAAGCGTGAGTTTCGCCGCCGGAGAAACGACCAAGACCATCACCGTTGCCGTCACCGGTGACAGGGCCGTCGAGGACGACGAAGGGTTCCTCGTCATGCTCACCAACCCGAGCGGCGAGGCGGCGGTGGCGGTGAGCACGGCGACCGCGGTCATCCGCAACGACGACAGCGATCAGCCCCCTCCCCCCAGCCTGTTCATCGCCCTCGCCTACAACGACCAATACGAGGGCACCACCCGTGACATGCCCTTCGTCTTCTTCATCGAGCGCGACGGCGACACCAGCGGTCCGAGCACCGTGCACTGGTCGGTCTCCGGATTCGGCGCAAACCCGGCGGACGCGGCCGATTTCGGCGGCGCCCTGCCCTCGGGCTCGGTCACCTTCGCCGAAGGGGCGAACCTCCGGGCGATCACGGTGATGGTGTCCGCCGATTCCGTGGTGGAGCCCGACGAGGGGTTCCGCATCACCTTGTCCAACGCCAGCGGCGCCACGATCGCCATCAGCTCGACCAATGGCACCATCCGCAACGACGACTGGGCGCCGCCGCCGGTCACGGGCGGCAACGGCGGCGGTGGCGGTGCTGGCGGCGCTGGCGGCGGGGGTGGAAGTGGTGGCGGTGGCGGAGGAGGCGGTGGCGGCACGCCGACTCCGCCGGCCGATCCGGTGCCCCCGCCGGTGCCGGGCGCCGCGGAGACTGTCCTGGGCTCGTCCAATGCCGACGTGCTGACCGGCGCGGCGGGCAACGACGTGCTGTCCGGGGCCGAGGGCGACGACAGCTTGGTCGGCGGCCTCGGCGACGATGCGCTGTACGGCAATCCGGGCGGCGACGCGCTGTACGGCAACCAGGGGATGGACGCGCTGTTCGGCGGCCAGGGAGCGGACAGCCTGTTCGGCGGGCAGGACGCCGACACGCTGTTCGGCAACATGGCCGACGACGTGCTGTACGGGAACATGGCCGGCGACCGCCTGTTCGGCGGCCAGGGCAGCGACACGATCTTCGGCGGCCAGGGCGATGACGCGTTGGCCGGCAACCTGGGCAACGACACGCTGGCCGGCAACCTGGGGGCGGACACCTTCGTCTTCGCACCGGGCGGCGGGAGCGACGTGGTGGCCGACTTCCGCGCCGAGCAGGGCGACCGGCTGCAGGTGGCCGCCGGCATGACCTGGACCATTGGGGACGGCGCCAGCGGCGCGGTGGTCACCTTCTCCACCGGCGATCAGGTGATCCTGATCGGCATCCGGGCGCCGGACGTGTCGGCCGCTTGGTTCGTCGCGGCGTGAGGCGATCCGGGGTCGCCGAAAAATTTTCACGCGCATGCATTTTTTGGCTTGAGCGGCAGTGCAGAGCGGCGCTATACGGAGCGCCCCACGCCCCTCGCGGGGCACGGGGAACGCGCTTGTGGCGGAATTGGTAGACGCGCTAGGTTCAGGTCCTAGTGGCTTCACGGCCGTGGGGGTTCGAGTCCCTCCAAGCGCACCACATGGGGCCGTAGCTCAGCTGGGAGAGCGTCGCAATGGCATTGCGAAGGTCAGGGGTTCGATCCCCCTCGGCTCCACCATTTGGTTCTTGAACCAATTGGTTCTTAGGTTGGCAGTAGAGTTGTTTGGTTCTGGAGCGTTTTTTTCTGGCTTGTCTTGGCGGCCGGGCCTTCGTATAAGGCCGCTTCATTCCGGCGTGGCGCAGCGGTAGCGCAGCGGACTGTTAATCCGTTGGTCGTAGGTTCGAATCCTACCGCCGGAGCCAGAGCGGGCGTAGCTCAGGGGTAGAGCACAACCTTGCCAAGGTTGGGGTCGAGGGTTCGAATCCCTTCGCCCGCTCCAGTTTGGGGGATCGTCTAGCGGTAGGACAGCGGACTCTGACTCCGCCAGCCTAGGTTCGAATCCTAGTCCCCCAACCACTTCTTCCATCGGATCGGATGCACGGTACGGGCTCGCTTCGGCGGGCCTTTTTGCTGTGCGCGGACAGCGCAGGCTGGACCGCGCTGCGCGGCCCAACCTGCGGGAACGCCTCCCCGAATCAGGTCGCCACGTCCGGTTCGGTGCGGCCGGTCAGGCGCTCGATCTCGGCCAGTTCGGCGGCAAGGGCCGCGAGATCCTTCAGCGCCACCGGGGCGTCCAGCGCGTGGTCGCCGCCCACCGGCTCGTAGCGCTCGAAGTAGACGCGCAGCGTGGCGCCCGAGGTGCCGGTGCCGGACAGGCGGTAGACGATGCGCGAACCATCCTCGAACGACACGCGCAGCCCCTGCCGGTCGGAGCGGCTGCCGTCCACCGGGTCCACGTAGGAGAACTCGTCCGCCGCCACCACGCGGCGCCCGCCCAGCGTGGTGCCGGCGAGATTCGGCAGCTTGGCGCGCAGCCCGTCGATCAGCGCGTCGGCGGCCGTCTGCTCGATGCCCTCGTAATCGTGGCGGCCGTAGTAGGTGCGGCCATAGGTGGCCCAGTGCTCCGTCATGATCTCGGCCACCGACATGCGGCGGGCGGCCAGGACGTTGAGCCACATCAGCACCGCCCACACGCCGTCCTTCTCGCGCACGTGGTCGGAGCCGGTGCCGAAGCTCTCCTCGCCGCACAGGCTGATGCGCCCGGCGTCCAGCAGTGTGCCGAAGAACTTCCAACCGGTCGGCGTCTCGTAGCACGGGATGCCCAGGGCCTTGGCGACGCGATCCAGGGCGCCGCTGGTCGGCATGGAGCGCGCCACCCCCTTCAGCCCGCCCGCGTAGGCCGGCACGTGGGTGGCGTTGGCGGCCAGCACGGCGATGCTGTCGCTGGGCGACACGAAGACGCCGCGGCCGAGGATCATGTTGCGGTCGCCGTCGCCGTCCGACGCGGCGCCGAAGTCCGGCGCGTCCGGACCGGTCAGCGCGGCCACGAGGTCCACCGCGTGGGCGAGGTTCGGGTCGGGATGGTGGCCGCCGAAATCCTCCAGCGGCTTGGCGTTGATGGCGGTGCCGGCGGGGGCGCCCAAGCGGCGCTCCAGGATCTCCACCGCGTAGGGGCCGGTGACCGCGTGCATGGCGTCGAACACCATGCGGAAGCCCGAGGCGAACAGGCCGCGGATCGCCGCCATGTCGAACAGCGACTCCATCAGCTCGGCATAGTCCGCCACGGGATCGATGACCTCCACCGCCATGGCGCCAAGCGCGCGCTCGCCCAACGTGTCGAGGTCGACGTCGGCGGCCTCGACCGTGCGGTAGGCGGTGATCTCCTTGGAGCGGCGGAAGAACGCCTCGGTCAGCGCCTCGGGCGCCGGGCCGCCGTTGGCGGCGTTGAACTTGATGCCGAAGTCGCCCTGCGGGCCGCCGGGGTTGTGGCTGGCCGACAGGATGATGCCGCCCAGCGCCCCGCGCTTGCGGATGACGCAGGAGGCGGCCGGCGTGGAGAGGATGCCGCCCTGCCCCACCACGATGCGCCCCACCCCGTTCGCCGCCGCCATCTTCAGGATGGTCTGCACGGCCGCGCGGTTGTGGAAGCGCCCGTCGCCGCCGAGCACCAGCGTCGAACCCGCCAGCCCGTCGACGCCGTCGAAGATCGACTGGACGAAGTTCTCCAGGTAATGGGCCTGCTGGAACGTCCGCACGGCCTTGCGCAGCCCCGAGGTGCCGGGGCGCTGGTCGGTGAAGGGGGTGGTCGGGACGGTGACGGGAACCACGGGATGTCCTTTCGCGATCGTGCGGTGCGCCGGGAGCGGAAGCTCCGCCGTGACCCGGTCTCCACCGTGACGATGCGCAGTTTTCCGCGGATGATCAACAGGCCAGCGGGGCTCCCGTTCACGCCGCGGGTGCGGGAACGGGATGCGGGGCGCGAACACGAAAACGCCGCGGGAATCGCCCGGCGGGTGGCCGGACGATTCACCGCGGCGGGCGAATCGGCGCGCGGGACGTCAGTCGTCGAGACGTCAGTCGTCGCGCTGCGTGCGTTCCATGCGCTCGTGGCGCTCCTGCGCCTCGAGGCTCAGCGTGGCGATGGGGCGGGCGTCGAGACGGCGGACGGCGATCGGCTCGCCGGTCTCCTCGCAATAGCCGTAGGTGCCGTCCGCGATTCGCTCCAGCGCCGCGTCGATCTTGGAGATCAGCTTGCGCTCGCGGTCGCGGGTGCGCAGCTCCAGCGCCCGGTCTGTCTCCGCCGACGCGCGGTCGGCGATGTCCGGCTCCTGGATGCCGCCCTCCTGCAGGCTGTGCAGAGTCTCGCTGGACTCGGCCAACAGCTCCGCCCGCCACCGCAGCAGCTTCTGGCGGAAGTATTCCCGCATGGCGGGGTTCATGAACGGTTCGTCTTCCGACGGCTTATAATCCGGGGGCATAAGCGGCGACGACATCCGATTCTTCCAAACTCGAAAAGGGTATCCTTGGCGGCGCGGAGTATATGTAGAGCGCACCCTCACCGCAACCCTGCGGTTTGATGCCGGGCTGCGTGAAAAAATCGTGACGGTGCGGGGGCTTGCCGGGCACGGCGGGGCGCGCGCCCGGAACTGCTACGAAGTAAGCTTGGCAAGTTCAACCTGCGCGCGCAGGTCGATGGCGTCGAGGATCTCGGCCAGATGCGGGTCGTCCACGTGGACCTTGCGGGACTGCACGACGCGGGCGAGGTCCATGATCTGCTGGCGCGGCATGACGCCGGACAGCAGGCCATGCTGGATCTCCTCCAGCTTGTCGAGCATCTCCTGGGCGCGCATCTTGCCGCGCGACGCGCGGGCGGTGGCGTCGTCCACCTCCTGCAAGGCCAGCACGCTGGCGACTCCGGCGAGCGGTGCCGCGGCGCTGACGCCCGGCGCCTGGGCGGTTTCCCCGACCAGCTGCTTGGCGAAGCTTGCGCCCGACGAACCCTCGGACTTGCCCGTACGCCGGACCGAGGTGCTGCCGCGAAGATTTCCGGAGCCTTCGACTTTCATATCTTCCGTAACCGGTCGCGTTTCGTGGAGCGTAAGTGCAGGAACCTTAGATGGAACAACCTTAACATCTGGTCAAGGCTTGCCGCAATCGGGCAAAATTTGCCGGTTTGGCGTGACAAAACGGTGTGATGCGCCGGCAACAACTGCGCGGGATTGGCGGAAATGCTCCCCGCGTCGGTTGGCACGGGGATCGCATGGGGATCGGCGACCGTCCAGAAGAGATGATCGCCATGACGTCGAAACCGACCTCCCCCTTCCGCACGCTGCGCCGTCTGGCGCTGGCCGTCGCCGCCGTCCTTGCGATGGCCCTGGCGCTGCCGCAGCCGGCCTCCGCCGTGTCCGCCCGCATCAAGGACATCGTCGATGTCGAAGGCGTGCGCGACAACATGCTGATCGGCTACGGCCTCGTGGTCGGCCTGAACGGCACGGGCGACAGCCTGAACAACTCGCCCTTCACCGAGCAGAGCCTGATCGGCATGCTGGAGCGCATGGGCCTGAACACCCGCGGCACCAACATGCGCACCAAGAACGTGGCGGCGGTGATGGTGACGGCGACGCTGCAGCCCTACGCCGCCCAGGGCACGCGCATCGACGTGACGGTCAGCGCCATGGGCGACGCCAAGAGCCTGCTGGGCGGCACCCTGCTGGTCACCCCGCTGATGGGCGCGGACGGCG
>Ga0196976_1001011_pt1 | contig 14431 bp, 15 predicted proteins | sample S3v_513CmetaG_FD_148644 | JGI IMG/M metagenome (GOLD analysis project Ga0196976, IMG submission 148644) | Soil microbial communities from Anza Borrego desert, Southern California, United States - S3+v_5-13C | ecosystem: Environmental > Terrestrial > Soil > Desert | place: USA: California...
CGTCGGCACCGAGATCACCGCCGCCACGACCGACTTTTTCTTCCTCGGCAACCTCGGGTGGTGGGCGGGGATCGCGCTGCTGTGGTGGGGGGGACGTAGGGCGGGCTTCAGCCCGCCCCGGGACGGGCTGAAGCCCGTCCTACATTTGGTCATCGCCGCGGCGGTCTTCGCCATCCTCGCGCTGCTCATGCAGCGCTTCGCCGTCTACTTCGTGCCGCTGCTGACACTCGTCGCGCTCGAGCGGCTGCGCCGTCCGCGCCTCGTGCTGGCGCTGCTCGCCACGGCGCTGCTCTCATTGCCGGCGACGGCGCGCATCTACCGCGAGCTGCTCATCGACAATCGCAGCGAGCCCGATTACACGCGCTTCGCGCGGGCACTGCCGCCCGGCGCCAAGGTGGCGGCGCACTGGGGGCCGGCGGAGTTCTACACCTTCTTCGCCCCGCACGGCCGCTATCTCAACGTGCTCGACCCGGTCTTCATGGCCGTGCCGTTCCCGCGCGTCTACACCGCGCAGCGCCGCCTCTTCGAAGGGAGCGAGCCCGACGTGCCGGGCGTGACCAAGGACCTCCTCGACAGCGATTACCTCGCCTTCCCGGCCGACTCGCCGCTCTTCGAGCGCGTGCAGCACGACCCGCGCATCGTGCCGCTCTACTCCGGCGCTACGTTCCTCGGCCGCATCGTCCCCAGCAACGCCTTCGTGCGCGACTGGAACGGGAAGCAGCACGGCGCGTACGTCGACGCGCGCGGCAAGGCACCCTGCACGCGCCTCGTGCGCGAAGAGAGCGTTGCCGCCGACGCCACGCGCATCTACGAGCTCGCGCCGTACGGCCCCGCCGAGATCACCATCGGCGACGCGCTGCACCTGCGCGCCGGACCGTCGCGCGCGATCCTCGGGAGAGGGACCGCGTTCCGCGTGCAGCTCTCCCGCGGAACGCACCGCTTCACCGTCACCACCTGCCGCGACGACTCAGGGACAAACGGCTTCTACCTGCTCCTGCGCGCCTCCAGTCCCCTCTCCCCGGCACGGGGAGAGGGGACGGACGGGGGCCTGCGCTAGGCCGCCAACGGAAGTACAGCCGACCGCCGGCGTCCTCGCCGGTCACGGTCATAACGTAGGGCGGGCTTCAGCCCGCCGCCCCCGGGGGAGGCGGGCTGAAGCCCGCCCTACGTTAACCCCCTTCCCGCGCTACTTGCCGCGTGCCTTGGCCGTCACGCCGTAGAACTCCTCACCCTGCAGCCACATCGGCATCTCCGGCGCGTTGGCGGCCTCGTGGCCCAGCCAGAGGGCGAGGCGGCCCATCTGCGCGGCGGCGCCGAAGTCCCAGGTCGGGTCGAACTCGTCGCTGGCCTGGTGATAGTGCTTGTCGCGGTACTCCTTCGACTTCGCCGCGCCCCATTCGGCCGGCTTGCCGACGATGTCGTTCCCCTGCTTGATCGAGAACGACGGCACGCCCACCTTGGCCAGGCTGAAGTGGTCGGAGCGGTAGTACGACCCCTGCTCCGGCGCCTGGTCGGGGACGATGTTCAGGCTCATCGCCCTGGCCACCTTCTCCGCCGTCGGGAAGAACGTCGTGCGGTCGATGCCGATCATGGTCACGCTGCCGACATGGCCGAGGAGCTGGATGGCGTCGATGTTGATCCCCATGGCGATCCGTCCCGCGGCGATCGGCGGGTGCTCGCCGAAATACTCCGAGCCGAGGAGCCCCTGCTCCTCCGCGGCCACGAAGGCGAAGAGCAGGCTGCGCTTCGGACGCGGCTGCGTCTCGCTCCAGACGCGTGCCACCTCGAGGATCGTCCCCGTGCCGCTGGCGTTGTCGATCGCGCCGTTGTAGATCGTGTCGGTCGGGTCGTCGTCGTCGGGCGTGCCGATGCCGAGGTGATCGTGGTGGGCGGTGTAGAGCACCGCCTCCTCCTTCAGCTTCGGATCGCTCCCCTCGAGCCTGGCCACGACATTCGACGTCTCGAACGGACGGATCGTGCTGGTGAGGCTGGCCTGCATGCGCATGCCCAGCGGGATCGGCTTGAAGTTGCGCGAGCCGGCGCTCTTCGTGGCGGTGGCCAGATCGAGCCCCGCGGCCTTGAAGAGCTGCTGCGCCACGTCCTGCGAGATCCAGCCGGCGAAGCCGAGGGCGTGCTGGCCGGGCGTGTTCTTCACGTAAGCCTGCTCGCCCGTCCACGAGTTCCGCACCACCTGCCAGCCATAGCCGGCCGCGGCATCGGTGTGGATGAGCAGCACCGCGTCGGCCCCGCGCTGCGCGGCGATCTCGTACTTGTACGTCCAGCGCCCGTAGTACGTGCGCGCGCGGCCGCGGAAGAGCTGCGGCTCCTGCTCCGTCGCCGGCGGATCGTCCACCAGCATGACCAGCGTCTTGCCGCGCAGGTCGGTGCCCTTGTAGTCGTCCCACCGGTATTCAGGGGCCACCACGCCGTGGCCGACGAAGACCAGCTCGGAGTCGAGGCTCACCTGCTCCTTCTGCGTCTGGTTGCCGCCCACCCACTGGTCGCGGAAGACCAGCGGCCCGAGGGCCTTGCCGTCGTTCTTGCGGACATCGAGGCGCGACTTCGCCGGGTCCGTGGTGATGCCGAGGAGCGAGACCTTCTGGAAGAACGTCCCGTCATCGCCGGCCGGCTGCAGCCCCATGGCCTCGAACTGCGCGGCCAGATAGCCGGTGGCCAGCGCGTCGCCGCGGGTGCCGGGGCCGCGCCCCTCGAGCAGGTCGCTCGAGAGATAGCGTACGTGTGCGCGGACCGCCTCGGGGCGGAACGTATCGAACGATTTCGGGGGTGCCTGGGCCAGCAGCGGAAGGGCGAGAAGGAGAGAAAGGAGCGGTCGAGCCATAGCGGCCCATTCTGGAACGTCCGTGCCCGGATTCCCGTAACAATAACGTAACAGCAAGATCCTGCACGTTCTTGCACAAAGGAGGGTAGGGATTTCGGGACATAAATCACTCCTTGGTTAGAGTGAACGACAAAGTCCCATACGAGATCGACGCTACGACGGCTGTACACCTCCCGATGTCCGAGCGGGTTCTCGACAAGCTCGCCGACATCCTCTTTGCCACCGACGAGATCCTCGGAATGCTGCGGGTGCCCGAGCGGCTGCCGGACTCCACCAGCGTCGTCATCGAGGCGTCGGTCCAAAGTGTCTATGACGAAGTCAACGAGCTCATGAAAAAGCTCAGCGACTGACCGCCGCCACTGCCTGCAATCTCCAAAATACCCCTTGACTTCCGGAATGCTCGAACCTAACTTAACGTCGTTAAGTATCGGAGGAGCGTTTTGGGACCGAAAGAACGTCGAGAGCGTGAACGCGAGGAGATCCGGACCCGGATTCTCGACGCCGCACGCGAATTGTTCGCCAGCGAAGGGGTCGAGTCCGTCACGATGCGCCGCATCGCCGACCGCATCGAGTACTCCCCCACGGCGATCTACTTTCACTTCAAGGACAAGGACGCCCTCCTGGCCGAGCTCTGCGATTGCGACTTCCGCGCGTTCGCGGAGAACTTCGCCGCCATCGCCCGCATCGCCGATCCGGTCGAGCGCCTCCGCCAGGCCGGCCGCGTCTACGTCGACTTCGGCCTCATGCACCCCAGCCATTACCGGCTGATGTTCATGACGCCGAAGACGGCGCAGTCGCAGACGATCGAGAAGGGGAATCCCTCGGAGGACGCCTACGCGTTCCTCAAGGGGATCATCGCCGACCTGCGCGGGCGGGGACTGCTCCGCGAGGAGTACGACAACGTCGACCTCACGGCCCAGGTGATCTGGTCGGCGATCCACGGGGTGGTCGCGCTGGATATCGCCAAGTGCCACGATCAGTGGGTGGAGTGGCGCCCGGTCGCGGAGCGCACCGAGGCCATGATCGACTTCATCGAGCGGGCGGTGCTGCGATGAGCGTCGACCTGGCCACCCGCTCGCTGCTGCACGACAAGCTGCGCTTCTTCATCACCGTCTCCGGCGTGGCCTTCGCCGTGACGCTGGTCTTCGTGCAGGTCGGCCTGTTCCTGGGGCTGATGAGCAATGCCTCGCTGACCATCGACCAGATCGACGCCGATCTCTGGGTCACGTCGCGCAACACGCCCAACGTCGACTTCGCGCATACGTTCCCGGAGACGTCCATCAAGCGGGTGCGCTCGCTGCCCGGCGTCGCGCGCGCGGACAACCTGATCGTCTGGTTCATGAACGTCAGCCTGCCCACGGGCGCGGTCGAAGGCACCGAGGTGTACGCGCTGGAGAACTTCGAGCGCTGGAACTTCCCGCAGAACGTGGTCGAGGGAGAGCTGGCCGACCTGCGCCGCGGTCCGTACATGGTGCTCGACGACTCGGCGAAGAAGCGCTGGGGCGCGTTCGCCGTGGGCGAGCATCGCGAGGTGCTGGGACGGCGGCTGAAGATCATCGGCCGGACGGTCGACGCGAAGTCGTTCACTACCACGCCGCTCACCTTCATGGACTACCGCCTCGCGCAGGCGCTCAACGAAGGAGAGCTGCGCGGCAACACGACCTACATCCTGGTCAAGCTCGCCCCCGGCGCCGACGCGGAGGCCGTGCGCGCGGAGATCCGGAAGCGCCTCCCGTACAACGACGTCTTCACCCGCGCCGAGTGGGCGAAGCGCTCCCGCTCGTACTGGATCGACTCCACGGGGCTGGGCCTGAACATGTACATCACCGTGTTCCTCGGCTGCCTGGTGGGGATCGTGGTCGTGGCCCAGACGCTCTACACCTCGACCATGGAGCACATCCGCGAGTTCGGCACGGTCAAGGCCATCGGCGGCGGCAACGGCGAGATCTACAAGATCCTCGGCAAGCAGGCCACGATCGCCGCGGTGGCGGGCTTCGCCCTCGGCGCGCTGCAGGCCTTCGCGCTGCGGCCGGTGATGGCCAAGATCGACCTCAAACTGATCATCCCCACGCAGCTCTACGTCTTCGTCCTCATCGGCGCGGTCGTGCTCTGTCTCACGGCCGCGATGATCTCGTTCCGAAAGGTGGCCAGCATCGATCCGGCGCTGGTCTTCCGAACGTAGGGCGGGCTTCCGCCCGCCTCCCTCATCCGCCCGTGGACGGGCTGAAGCCCGTCCTGCGTCTGGAGAAGTCATGGCAATCCTGCACACGCGTTCCATCGAAAAGCATTTCCAGGAAGGGCGCGAGGTCGTGCCCGTGCTCAAGGGGATCGACTTCGACGTCGACCGCGGCGAGATCGTGGCGCTCGAAGGTCCGTCCGGCTCCGGCAAGACCACCTTTCTCTCTATCCTCGGCTGCATCCTCACGCCGACGAGCGGGGAGGTGGTGATCGAGGGGACGCCGGTCCACGAGAAGCGTCTGGCCGAGGTGCGCCGCCGCTCGCTCGGCTTCGTCTTCCAGCAGTTCAACCTCTTTCCCTCGCTGACGGCGCTGGAGAATGTGGAGTACGCGCTGAACGTGAAGGGGATCAAAAACCGCGACGCGCGCGTCGAGGCGGAGCGGGTCATCGAGGCCGTCGGCCTCGGCGACCGCCAGCACTTCCTGCCGCGCGAGCTGAGCGGCGGACAGAAGCAGCGCGTCGCGATCGCGCGCGCGCTGGCCGGCAGCGCGCCGATCCTCCTCGCCGACGAGCCGACCGCGAACCTCGACACGCAGGTCGGCACGCAGGTGCTGGAGCTGTTCCGCGCCCTCGCCAAACAGGAAAACCGCGCCCTGGTGATCGTCACGCACGATCCGAAGGTGCGCACCATCGCAGACCGAGTCGTGAAGATTCAGGACGGAGCACTGGTATGAACCGCATTCTCTACCCCATCCTCGGCATCCTCATCGTGGCCGCCACTGTCGTGCAGGTGAACGCCACGCGCCCGAAACCGCCCGCGCCGCGCGTGACCGCCGCCGCGGAGAAGCCGCGCGTCGTCGCCGAAGGGCGCGTCGTCGCCTATCCCGGCGCGGAAGTGACCATCGGCACCGACGTCGCCGGCACGCTGGAGAGCCTCACGGTGAACGAGAAGGAATCGGTCCGCCGCGGCCAGACCATCGCCGCGGTCCGCGCGGACGACACCCGCGCCGCCCTCGGCGTGGCCCGGGCCCGGGTCACCGAGGCCGATGCGGACATCCGCCTCTACCAGTCCGAGGTCGCGCGTGCGAAGAACCTGTGGGACGTCGAGGTCGGCTCGCGGCAGGCGTTCGAGAAAGCGGAGCGCGACCTCGACGCCGCACGCGCGCGCCGTGCCTCCGCGGCCGCGGAAGTGGCGCGGCTCGAGGCGCTCGTCGAGAAGACCATCATCACGGCGCCGATCGACGGCGTGGTCATCACGCGCCACGCGCATGCGGGCGAGACCGTGGAGAGCGGCGAGGCCATCATCACCGTGGCCAACCTCGACCGCACGCGCGTCGAGGCGGAGATCGATGAGTTCGACTCCGCGCGCATGCGTCTCGGCGCGGCCGTGCAGGTCAGCGCCGAGGGCTTCGACCGCACCTGGCGCGGCACGATCGAGGAGATCCCCGACTCCGTCGTCAACCGCCGGCTGAACCCGCAGGACCCATCGAAGCCGATTGACACGCGCGTGCTGCTCGTCAAGGTCAGTTTTGTGGAACCCACCCCCCTCAAGCTCGGTCAACGCGTAGAAGTGCGCATCGATTGAGCGTATGCTCGGGGACGGTCCTGCATCGTCCATGAAACCTCTGGCACTGGTCATCGAGAATGACGCCGGTACGCGCAAGCTGCTGGACGTGCTGCTGTCGCGCCTCGGACTCGAAGTCGATCTCGTCCCGACCGGCAATGACGCGGGCGTCGTCCTGCAGCACGTCGAATACGACGTGCTGCTGGTCGACCTGCTCCTGCCCGGGAAAAGCGGGACGCAGTTGCTGGAGGAGCTGGCCGCCGGACGGCCACACATGCTGTCGCGCGCGGTGGTCATCTCTTCCGCCTCGCCGGTACAACTGGAGGCGCTGCGCGAGCGGTGGCCGGCGGTGCGCACGATCCGCAAGCCGTTCGAGCTCGGGGAAGTGATCGAGGCAACGCAGCAGATCACGGCCGCCCGCGTGCCGCGCTCGCTCACGGCGGAGGAAAAGTTCTGCCGCCACTCGATGCGCGCCGGCGCGAAGGCGGGCATCATCGTGCGCGCGAACGGGGGCGTCCTCGAGCCGCTGCTCTCCTTCGGCTACACGCCGGAAATGGTCGACAGCTACTTTCCGCTGGCCGTCGACGCGCCCTACCCGCTCTGCAAGGCAGTCCGTCACGGCAAGCCGATGTGGATCGCGTCGGTGATCGCGGTCGCGCCGGAGTATCCGACCCTGGCGCCGGTGTGGGAGAGGAACGAGAGCCGCGCGGTCGCCACGGTGCCTCTGCGCGAGGGGAGCCGCATCGTCGGCGCGGCCGGATGGAGCTTCCGCGAGCCGCGGCTCTTCTCGGAGGTCGAGCAGCAGGTCCTCACCGGAATCGCCGAGGCGATCCCCGAGTGGCTGCGCGACGAGCAATCGGCCGCCTCGGCCAGCGCGTAGCCTCGCCGTGCCCCAGCGCTCGCTCGAGATCCTGAACGAAGTGGCGCGGATCGCCACGCTCGACCTGGAGCTGCGCCCGATGCTGCAGCGCATCACCGACGCGCTGGCGGCGAAGTTCGGCTGGGAGTTCGTGGCCCTGGTCTCCATCGACGATGACCGCTTCGTCTGCGAGGCGCTGACGACCGCCGTGGAGACGTCGGTGCACGTCGGCTACAGCCGCCCGCTCGGCAGCGGCGTGGTCGGCGAAGTGGCGGCCACCGCGCGGCCGGTGCTCATCGACGACGTCGACGCGTACCCGAACTACGTCGAGACCATGCCCGGCGCGCGCTCGGAGCTCTGCGTGCCGGTCACGCATCACGGCCGCACCGTGGCCGTGCTCAACCTGGAGAGCACGCGGCCGGCGGCGTTCCGCGACCAGCTCCCGCTCCTGCAGACGGTGGCCGACCAGATCGCCGGGGCGGTGGCCAGCGCGCAGCTCTACGACGAGCTGCGGCAGCGCGCGCGGCTGATGGAGATGATGAGCGAGGTGTCGCGTACGGCATTGGAGGCGACGGACCTCGCCGAGCTGCTCGACCGGATCGTGCGCTACATCGAGGAGCGCTTTCCGCTCCAGCGCGCGGCGATCGTCCTCGGGCCGGCCGAGGCCGCGTACACGCCGCTGCGCCTGGTCGTGCCGATCCGCTTCCGCGAGGAGACCCTCGGCGCGCTGCAGCTCGAGAGCCGGTCCGCGGACGTGTTCACTCCCGCGACCGTGCTGGCCTTCGAGGCATTCGCCGGGCAGGTGGCCGGCGCGATCCGCTTCGCTTCGCAGACGCGCGCGCTCGAGGAGGCGAACGAGCATCTCGCCCGCGCCATCGAGACGCTGCACCTCATCTCGGCGCAGGACGGGTTGACCGGCATCGCCAATCGCCGCCACTTCGACGAGACGCTGGAACGCGAATGGCGCCGCGCCGCGCGCTCGCGCCGGCCTCTCTCTTTGTTGATGCTCGACATCGACTACTTCAAGCTCTTCAACGATACGGAGGGACACCAGGCCGGCGACGACTGCATCCGCAACGTGGCCGGCACGCTCTCCGGGACTCTCCATCGCGCCGGCGACATGGTGGCCCGCTACGGCGGCGAAGAGTTCGCGGTGCTCCTGCCCGTGACCGACGCCGAGCACGCCCTGCAGGTGGCCGAGACGCTCCGCTCGCGCATCGAGGCGCTGCGCCTCCCGCACGCTGCCTCGCCCCTCGGCTCCGTCACCGCGAGCATCGGCGTGGCCACGGCCGTCCCCCCGCGCGACGGCAGCGGCCGCGTCGACTTCGTGCGCGTGGCCGATGCGGCGCTGTACGACGCGAAACGGCTGGGGAGGAATCGGGTCTGTGGAGTGCGGTAGCGCCAGCTACCGCTTTCGATGCGGAAGGCGCCAGCCTCCCGCCCGCCCGCGGCAGCTGCGGCTGCCGCATGGAAAGCGGTAGCTGGCGCTACCGCACTCCAGATCAGCGTCTCCGCCGGACCTGCTCGCCGCGGCGACGGCCGTTCGCCACCCGCTCCTGATCGCCCGGCGGCACGATCTCGACACCCTGCTCGCCGCGCCGGCCGGCGCCGCCGCGGCGCGCTTTCTCGAGCGTCATCAGGAAGCCGAAGGCCGGGTCCTTGAACTGGAGGTGGCGGAGCATGTGCCAGTGCTTGCGCACGTACAGTTGCAGGAACTGCAACACATGCCCGAGGGAGATGATGCGGCAGGGAGGGACGGCCTCGCCGGGAGGGAACGAGCCGAACGCGATCAGGCGCACCGAGTACGACGGCGGGATCTCCGCCGACCCGGTGTGCAGGAGCTGCTGCACCACGCGGTCGGTGTTGCCCACTTCGCCGAAGCGGTTGATCACCGTGCGCAGCACTTCCGGGTCGCGAATGCCGCTGTTGATGCCGACGCGGCCTTCCTTCACCTCGCCGATGATCATGTCGATGCGCTCGGCCGGCACGTCGAGGCCGGAGTCGAGGCCGGAGAGGTCGAGCCCCTTCGGCGACTTGCGCGCCTTCCCCGCCAGCGGCTCGCCGGAGGGAAAGCGGAAGGCCAGGATGTCGATGTCCGTGATCGTCCGGAAGCCATTGCGGCCGGCCCCGGCAATGATCGGATATTCAGCGGAGGTGAAGTAGCCGTTCAGTTGCAGGTACGCCTGAACGAGAGCGACGGCGTGATCCATTGGTGCACATGTTAGCGTGCAGTGGCGTCTTTGCGTTCTACGGAAATGCGGACATCGCCGACCGTCCCGGTGCCGGGATCGTCGAACCACGCCCGCGCCGCGGCATCGCCGGACATCCAGGCGCGGAGGAAGGCGATGGCGAGGTCCGCGATCTGCGCGTTGCGCCGGTCCGCGACCACGAACGTGTCGTGATTCACGCGCTCCATCGTCACCAGGTACTGATGGGCGGCGTGCGTCTCCTCGAACGGAATGCGCCGGTGCCGCGGAAAGGTGCGGTAGATGATGCTCGTGTCGCACGTGCCGGTCACGTTCAGCAGCGGGACCGCGACCGCGTCGTAGCCGCCGGCAGGAACGACCCCCTCCAGCCGCGGCATCGACATCGCCACCGCGGCCTTGATGCGCGGATCGCGGAGCGTGCCGCCGGCCATGCGCAGCCCGGCCACGGCGAAGGCGGTGAATGCGCCGGCGGAGTGTCCGACGATCGCCGCCGCCTGCGCGCCGAGGCGGTCGAGCACGAACGAGACATCGAGCGGGCGGTTGACCCAGTTCTCCTTCTGCTTCACCGCGCGGTAGAGATGGCGATAGCCGCGCTCGAGCACCGCGCGGTCGGTGCCGGCGTGCGTCACGTGGACGGCGGTGAAGCCGTGCCGCGCGAGCGCGCGGCCGAGGTAGGCATAGGCGTCGCGGTCCTCGCCGATGCCGTGCGAGACGACCACCACGGGACCGGAGTCGCCGTAGATCTTCACCGGCACGTCGCGGTTGCGCTTCGCGTCGTGCCACACCTCGCTGCGCTCGGAGACACGATCGCGCGAAGCGCGCGGCGGCGGAAAAGGCTTACTCTTGGCAGGCAGCCGCGGCAGCGACGTGCAGCAGGCGCCGGCGAAGAGGGTCCCCAGGATGACGAAGAGTCTCATGGCTGGGTTACACTGAACGCAAATCTCATGTCGATTGAAAACGCCGCGCCCGTTCCCGTCCGCAAGCCGTCGTACGACTGCCTCAAATGTCCGGCGTATTGCTGCAGTTACGACCGGATCATCGTCGAGAGCTCCGACCTGCGGCGCCTGGCGCGGCACTTCGGCATCGATACCGAGACCGCACGCCGCCGCTTCACCAAAGTGACCAGCGGCGAGCAGGTCCTCCGCCACCAGAAGGACAAGATCTACGGCTCGATCTGCATGTTCCTCGACATCAAGACGCGCCGCTGCACGATCTACGACGCCCGCCCCGGCGTCTGCCACGAGTATCCGGACAAGCCCAAGTGCGGCTACTACGACTTCCTGAAGTGGGAGCGGGCGCATCAGGAGGATGAGAAGTTCATTCCTCTGAAGAAGGGGTGACGTGAGCCGCGCCTGCCGGGCCTGATGTTGTTGGTGGCTATGTTGCTGGTTCGTGGCGACGTATGGCCTGCAACCCAGCCAGCCGCAACGAACACAGCAACCAGCAACCCAACAACATCCCGCGCGGGATGACGCGCTCCCGCGCGTCCGTTGTCCCTTCCATGATTCGCCGCTTCCTCGCGCTCGTGCTGCTGGCGGCCACGAGCGTGTCCGCCCAGGTTTCCGAAGAAGTCTCCGTCAGTTACGTGATGGTCCCCTTCACCGTCCTCGGGCGGAAGGGGGTGCCGATCACCGACCTCGATGCGAAGGAAGTGACGCTCCTCGTCGACGGCAAGAAGGTCGCGACCGACATGTTCGAGCGGTCGATGAACGCGCCCGTGTCGTGGACCATCCTGCTCGACGGCTCCGGCTCGATGGGGCTGGCCGGCAAGCTCGAGGCGGCCAAGGCCGCCATCAACGCGCTCACCGCGCGGCGCAAGGCGGGCGACGACTTCGCCTTGTTCGTCTTCGACTCCCAGGGGCACGCGAAGGAGCTCGTCCCCTTCACCGACAACCCCTCCGCGATCACGCGCGCGGTGGACGTGGTCAAGCCGTGGGGGAAAACGGCTTTCTTCGACGCGCTGGCGGAGATGCCGGAGCGCAGCGAGCTGGGGCGGAACCCGTCGCGGGCCATCATCCTTCTCAGCGACGGCATCGACAACGCGTCGAAGCTGACCAGCGCGCAGATCGAGAAGCAGCTCGAAGGGGTCTCCATCCCCATCTACGCCTTCGGGTTGCGCGAGCCGTCCGAGCAGCGCGCGAAGCGGCAGGCGGCGCCGATCAATGAGGAGATGGCGAACATCGATCTGCTCGAGGAGCTGGCGGCCGCGACCGGAGGCAAACTCTTTGTCGGCAACCAGCCGGAGCAATTGGCACGCGCAATGGATGGGATCGAAAGGATTCTGCGGGCCCAATATCTCATTGGGTTTTCCCCTACGGGAAAGGGTGCAGTAAAGTACCGCCGCATTTCGCTGGAGCTCGCGGGACGCGTCCGCTCCGTCCGCGTTCGGGCCGGCTACCGCGGCACTGAACCTCCGGTGCAGAGCGCTGCTTCCCGCGCGACCCGGCGCAACGAAAGGAAGAACAGTCGATGACCAAGTTCACCAAGGTTCTGTCTGCGGCCGCGCTCGCCGTCGTCTTCTCGGCGTGCGCGACCAACAAGGCGGTCGATCGCAAGATCGCCGAGGCGCAGGCACAGACCAATCAGAAGATCGAGTCGGTCTCGGGGCAGGTCGAGGATCTGCAGCAGAAGCAGCAGCAGACCGATGTCCGCCTGGAGGAGCTCAGCCAGTCCGCGCAGGAAGCACTCCGTCGCGCGCAGGAAGCGGGCGTGCTGGCCAAGGGCAAGGTCGTGTTCGAACAGACCTTCTCCGAGGATCGGATCAAGTTCAAGCTCGACTCGCACGAGCTGTCGAAGGACGCCACGGCGGCCCTCGATGAGTTCGCGGGCCGCGTGAAGGGCCTCGAGGCGCAGTACTTCGTCGAGATTCAGGGCCACACCGACGACACCGGCAGCGAGGCGCACAACGAGGAGCTCGGCCAGCGCCGCGCGGAATCGGTGCGCCGTTACCTGTCGCGCGAGCACAAGCTTCCGCTCAACCGCATGTCGACCATCTCGTATGGCGACACGCTGCCGCTCGAATCGAACAAGACCCGCACCGGCCGTCAGGCGAATCGCCGTGTGGTGCTGGTCGTGCTCGAATAAGCTCGGTACATCGCAGTTTTCAAGGCCGGCGTAACAACGCCGGCTTTTTGTTTTTGGGCGGGTTCGGTAGCAACCCGCTGACGATGTTGCTGGTTGCTATGTTGCTGGTTCGTTGTGCTGAAGCGGTTTCAGGCCATGCACCGCAACGAACCAGCAACCAGCAACACAGCAACTCGCCGTCAGGCGAACGTGGCCACGACCGGCGCGTGGTCGCTCGTCCCCACCTCGCGCTGCGAGGGGCACGACACCGCTTTCTTCGCCAGCGGCGTGCTGGCCAGCACGTAGTCGAGGCGCCAGCCGATGTTGCGCTGGCGCATGTTGCGCCACGGCGCCCACCAGCTGAAGTAGTCGTCGGCATCGGGATAGAGCATGCGTCCAACGTCCACCAGCCCACCCTCGGAGAGCAACTGCTCGAACAGCTCGCGCTCCATCGGCAGCTGGCCGATCGTGCGCGGCTTGCGCTCTTTCGGGTGGACGTCCTGCTCCGCGCGGGCGATGTTCATGTCGCCGCAGAGGACCAGCTTCAGGCCGCGGCTGCGCAGGTCCGCGGCGTAGGCGATCAGCGCGCGGATGAAGGCGATCTTGGCCTCGAAGTCCTTGCCGCCGTTGGGAACGTACACGCTGGTGAACACAGTGTCCTCGATTTGAGCCTGCACGATGCGCGTCTCGTGATCGAACTCGGGGTGCGTGGGGACGACGTTCCGCGCGAACTCCGTGCGCACGTGCAGCCCCACGCCGGAGTAGCCCCCGGCGCCGTGCCAGTAGCACGTATATCCTTCCAGCGAACAGGTTTGCGGGATCTGGTCGAGCTTCGCCTTGATCTCCTGCAGGCAGATGACGTCGGGCTGCTCGGCCGCCGCCCACTGCACGAATTGCTCGTGCCGCGCGCGGATCCCGTTCACGTTCCAGGTGGCGATTTTCATGGTCCGGGGATTGTATTCGGGGAGCCTCATGCGCAAAGCAGCACTCTTCCTCCTTCTCCTCGCCTCGACCATCCCCCTCTTCGCGCAAGACCGCGACGACGACTGGCGCCGCCGCCGTCCGCGCTACGACGATCGCCGCGACACTCCCCGCGACAATGCCTTCGAGCTCACGCCGAACATCGGCTATCGCTGGGGCGGAACGATCTTCGCCGACCAGACCTTCATCTTCGGCGAGGACGTCGACGTCGAGCCGAGCCCCAGCTTCGGTGCGAGCTTCGGCATCCCGCTGGGCGATTCCGGCCTCAAGCTCGAGCTGATGGCCAACCGCCAGTCGTCGGAGCTCGAAGTGGGCAGCGGCCTGTTCGAGCCGGACGACGAGGTGGCCGACATCGACATCACCTACATCCACGGCGGCCTGCAGATCCCATTCGCGCGCTCGCGCAATGCCTCGCCGTACGTGGTCGTCAGCGCCGGACTGGCGAACCTCGACCCGGACATCCTGGGCGTCTCCGCGGAGCAGCGGTTCTCCGCCTCGGCGGGCATCGGCGTGAAAGTGCCGATGAGCCGCGCGCTCAGCTTCCGCTTCGAAGGCCGCGGCTACTACACCGCGCTCGAAGAGGACGACGAGTGCAACATCTGCGACTACTTCTACAACGAGGACTTTTACCAGGGAGAGGTCAACGCCGGTCTGGTAATCTCCTTCTGACGTGGTCCTCAGCCGTCTCATCGCCGCGCTGGCCTACGCCGGCGCGGCGTTTTTGTTTGGCGTCGCTCTCG
>Ga0196976_1001012_pt1 | contig 14430 bp, 10 predicted proteins | sample S3v_513CmetaG_FD_148644 | JGI IMG/M metagenome (GOLD analysis project Ga0196976, IMG submission 148644) | Soil microbial communities from Anza Borrego desert, Southern California, United States - S3+v_5-13C | ecosystem: Environmental > Terrestrial > Soil > Desert | place: USA: California...
ATCACCTGGGTGGCGTCGCCGAAATCCTGGTTCGAGCCGAACCCGAACAGGAAGCCGGACGTGTAGCTGTTCACATGGAGTTCAGCAAGCAGCGGCGCAAAATCGCGCGTGGACTTCACTGCAGCGATCCGGCCCAGCATAGGCTTGAGCGGCGAAGCCCCGAGCTTCTCGACGCGAGCTTCGTCCATGCACGACGCGAAGTAATCCCCAATCTTTTGCTGAACAGCGGTGCGATTCGGCGAGGGCTTCGACGCCTGTTCAAGGATGCCCCACAGGAACTGTTGATTTTCGTTCGCCAGCTTCCCGTATACCGACCATGTTGACTGGTCGGGAGGAATCGGGTTGTTCTTCATCCATCCGCCGCAGGTGTACTGGTAAAAGTCCACGCATGGATCCGCCGCGCGGTCCATCGCGTTGAGGTCGAGCGAGGGCGTGTACGGCAGCTCTGTCAAGGGGCGCTTCTCGGTCGTGCTGGGCGTGGACTGTGGTTTCGCATGCGGCGGGGTTGGTGTCTGGGGTGGCGTCGCCGTGGTTTGTGGCTTCGGATCCTGTGCAGGAGTCGCCTGCTGCGAGGCTACAGGCTGAGTTTGAGCGAACAGCAACGTGGACATTAAGACAACAACTGCCAACACCCGCTTCATGTCGTTCTCCATTCAGTTGAACGGGAATTGTAATCGGTCTCCGCGCGCGGGACTACAGGATGGTTCGTGGTGGCCATGCGTCAATCCGCGCGCAACGCCTCCACGGGATCCATACGCGCTGCCTTCAATGCGGGCCAGAACCCGCTCAGGACGGCAATCAGGGAAAGGATCGTGAAGGAGATCAGGATCACAGGCCAGGAGGTGCGCAGGAAGATATCGCCCTCATTGTTCGTTGTTTCGAACTGCTCGGAGTACAGCGGCATGGGAGGTATGGTGTTGGCCAGCACAATGGCCAGCACCACCCCGACCACACCAGCTACGAACGTGAGAACGAGCGCCTCCACGAGGAATTGCGTGAGGATCGACCGCGGCTTCGCGCCAAGTGCTTTGCGTAATCCAATCTCCCTGGTCCGCTCCGTAACGGATACCAGCATGATGTTCATTACGCCGATACCGCCGACGGCCAACGTGAGCGCACCGATGACGCCAAGCAGCACTTGCAGGCCAATTGAGAATTGCTTGATCTCCTGCATGTTCTCGATTGTGTTCCACTCAGGCGTGGCTTTCTCGTCCTTTGGATCGAAATGATGGCGGCGTGCGAGGACGGCACGGACGTCTGCAAGCGCTTTCTGGTGCTCTGCCGCGATCGCGGGTTGAAAGACAATCATGTCCGGTCCTTCACCGCGCATCGTCCACACGTCCCGCAATGTTTCGTACGGGATGAACACGTTCTCGTTGTCAGGACCGTTATTCGAAGCATCCTGGATCTTCAGCTTCAGAACGCCGATGACTTCGAAACTGTGACCACGCAGTGTGACAGTCTCGCCGATGGGATTCTTGCCGCCGAAGACCTTTTTCGCTGCGTTCGGACCGAAGATGAGAACGCGCCGCCGCTCTACGAAGTCGGCCTCTTCGAAGTACCGGCCCTGCTCGACTTCCAACTTACGCATCTCGCCGTAGGGGAACTGAACACCCTTGCTCGAGATGGTCACGACACGATTGCCGTACTTGTACCCGATCATGTCGTCGTATTCGGCACTCACGCCCGCCAAGTTCGGGACCTCGTTCCGGATGGCTTCGACGTCTTCGTCTTTGAAGCGGATGCGTTTGCCAGCGCGCTCACCGCCGGCCTGCATGCTGGTCTGGCCGCCCCAGATCATGATCACGTTATTGCCGATACCCGCGAAAGCGTGTGCCACACTGCTGCCGACGCCTTGGCCATAGCCGAGGAGCAGGACGACGGTTACGAGTCCCCACGTGATGCCGAGCATGGTCAGGACCGAGCGCATGCGATTGCGCATCAGTGATTCCCAACCCTGGATGACGATGTCCTTCAGCGGCATAGCTCTACTCGTACCTCAGGCACTCAACCGGTGTGAGACTGGCGGCCCGGTTCGCCGGATACATCCCGGCGGCCAGCGTGATCAGGGACAAAGTGATAATGGACGCGCCTACGGCGAACGGCGATATCACCGGTCGCGGTATGAAATCCGGCAGCGGAATCGTCTGCAACAGGTAACAAAATCCGGCTCCCACGATGAAGCCCACGGCTCCACTCACGACGGTGAGAATGGCGGACTCAGCGAAGAACTGGCGGCGGATATCAGTGGCGCTTGCGCCGATCGCTTTGCGGACGCCGATTTCGCGGGTGCGCTCCGTGACAGAGATCAGCATGATGTTCATCACGCCGATACCGCCCAGGGCCAGTGTCAGGATTGCGACCGAGCTGAAGAAGATGGTCATTACGCGAAAGATGCGCGACATCAGCTTGGCGCCTTGCATGGTGTCCCACACGAAGAGTGCGTCTTCATCTTCGGGATCGAAGTGGTGTATGCGGCCAAGCAGCGTATAAACCTGTTTTACCGCTGCATCGTGAAACTCAGGATTTGCGACCTCGACCACGAGGTTGTTCAGATATCCGCGCAGAATACCGGGCCGGTTGGGCGGATAGTCGCGCGCCATCGCCGAATAAGGGACGAATAGCTGGGTGTTGTCCGGACCGCTGCCGTAACTGCCGTTCTGCTTCTTTTTCTCTAGTACGCCGATGACGGTGTATGGATATCCGGCCATCATCAGCGTCTCCCCAACCGCAGGTTTTCCGCGAAAGAGCTGCTGGTGCGCCTCATCGCCGAGGATGACAACGCGTCGGGCCTCCCGCTCGTCCTCTTTCGTCATCAACCGCCCCTGCGATACAGTGAGGGACCTGAATTTCTGGTACTCGGGCCATACGCCACGTACGGGGCGATTCGCGGCGTTATATGCGCTCACCTGCTGAACGGAGCGAATCACCTCTGGGCTGACGGTCTTAATGAGGTGACATTCTTCCTTAATCCTGCGGGCATCGTCGATCGTCAGCATGATCCGACGCCCAGCGGCATATCCACCAGCCTGCGTGCTCGTGCGCCCTCCCCAGATCACGACCAAATCGACCCCGATCGTTCGCATCCGCTGCCTCTGATCGATGTCAAAGCCGATGCTGAGGCCGACCAGCAGTATCACTGACGCTATGCCCCATATGATCCCGAACATGGTCAGGAAACTGCGCAGCTTGTGCGCTCGAATTGCGCCAAATGTCTGGAGGAACACTTCCTTCAGGTTCATGGACGAGGGTCGCTTTTCATGACGTTACAAGACTGTTTACGGCTGAACTGCGCGGATGGTTCCGTGCAGTTGCCGTATTAGACCCGCCATGAGCCGTTCGGTAAGCAACTTTTCTGCATGAAAACCGCACTCCGGTGCGGGTACGCAAATGATGTTGCGGAGGGGAAGCCTGCTGATTTCTCATGTGTAGCGGAGCGTCACAGATTATGAACCTGGGCGGCAATACTCGTCTGTTGTTAATCAGCAACTCCACTCTTTTCGGGAGCGGCTACCTGGATCATGCAGAAGAAGAAATACTCGGCTTTCTGCGCGGCGTGGAACGTGTCCTCTTCGTGCCATTTGCGCTGGCTGATCGTGACGGCTATGCAGCAAAAGCACGGGAGCGATTCGGCCGGATGGGGATGGACGTCGACTCACTACACAACGCAAGTGACCCGAAGCGCGCGGTGGAGACGGCCGAGGCTGTGTTCATCGGCGGCGGCAACACCTTCCGGCTGCTCAAGAGCCTTTACGACACTGGCGTTATCGAGCCGCTTCGTACTCGCGTGGCCAGTGGCATGCCCTATATGGGTGCAAGTGCAGGCTCCAATGTAGCTTGCCCAACCATACGCACCACGAACGACATGCCTATAGTTCAGCCGCCGTCGCTCGATGCGCTCGGGCTGTTTCCGTACCAAATCAATCCTCACTACCTTGATCCCGATCCCAACTCGAAGCACATGGGCGAGACCAGGGAGGAGCGCTTATTGCAGTACCTGGAAGAGAACGAACGCCCCGTAATCGGTCTTCGGGAAGGCGCTATGCTGCGCGTGGAAAACGGCACGATCACGCTGAAGGGAGTGTCGGCTGCCCGCATTTTCCGAAGAAGTCAGCAGCCATACGAAGTGCCGCCCATTGCCGTGCTCGATCTCGAGAAGTAGTCGTCGATTGTTGACGAAGAACGCGCGCCGTTACGGCGCGCGTTCTTGTTGGTATCAGTTTTTGTGCTACGGACGAGTCATCTTTTCTGGACGTACGATCTCGTCGAACTCTTTCTCTGTAAGGAGTCCGAGTTTGAGCGCGGCTTCCTTGAGGCTGCTATGTTCGACGTGTGCCGTGTGCGCGACCTTCGCGGCATTGTCGTAGCCGATTTTGGGCGCCAGAGCGGTAACGAGCATGAGCGAGTTGTTGACGTACCAGTCTATCTGTTCGCGATCGAGTTCGATGCCTTTGACCATGTACTCCACGTAGCCGTGGCACGCGTCAGCAATCAAAGTAACCGAGTGCAGGAAGTTGTAGATGATGACCGGCTTGAAGACGTTCAGTTCGAAGTTTCCCTGCGATCCGGCGAAACCCACCGCAGCGGTTGCGCCGTGAACCTGCGCCGCCACCATGGTCATGGCTTCGCACTGGGTCGGATTTACCTTCCCCGGCATAATGGACGATCCGGGCTCATTTTCCGGAATAATCAGTTCGCCGAGTCCGCAACGGGGGCCAGACGCGAGCCACCGGATGTCATTGGAAACCTTCATAAGCGACGCAGCGAGCGTCTCGAGTGCTCCCTGGGCGAAAACGATCTCGTCGTGCGCCGATAATGCTGCGAATTTGTTCGGGTGCGAGCGGAAGGGAAGTCCCGTCAGTTCGGCAATTTTCGCAGCTGTACGCTCGGCAAAATCGGGATGCGTGTTCAGACCAGTTCCGACCGCAGTACCGCCAATCGCGAGGTCATAGAGACCGTCGAGCACCAACTCCAGACGGCGAATGTCGCGCTCAAGAAGGCTCGCCCAACCAGAGAACTCCTGGCCAACCGTGAGGGGCACGGCATCCTGAAGGTGCGTGCGGCCGATCTTGACGACGTCAGCGAACTCTTTCGCTTTCGCCTCAATGGCTTCTTGGACCTGCTTGACGGCTGGAATGAGCACGTTCTTCACGCGATCCGCAGCTGCAATGTGCATCGCAGTCGGGAACGTGTCATTGGAGGACTGCGACATGTTCACGTGATCGTTCGGGTGGACGGGGTTCTTCGAGCCGAGCACGCCTCCGGCGATCTCGATTGCGCGATTCGAGATAACCTCGTTAACGTTCATGTTCGTCTGCGTGCCGCTACCCGTCTGCCATATGCGAAGCGGGAACTGATCGTTGAGCTTGCCGCTGATTACTTCATCCGCAGCTTGAACGATCAACTTCGCCTTTTCTGCGGGCAGCTTTCCGAGATCCTGATTCACCAGCGCCGCGGCTTTCTTCAGTATGCCGAAAGCGCGAATCAACTCCGGCGGCATGGTGTCGCGACCGATAGCGAAATGATGTATCGACCGCTGAGTCTGTGCGCCCCAATAAACATCGGCGGGAACGTCGATTTTTCCCATGCTGTCGGACTCGACCCGAACCTTGCGGGTCGCTGCTTCTTGTGCCATTGCTTACTCTCCTGGGGATTGGGAACAGAAAATTATAACGTGTCGGTCTTTCCAGATTCCCTCACACCGTCGTGTGACTTAGAGCGAAACGGGCGGGCGCGTGTTTAAATGAAACCTCATCAAGAACAATCGATAGGAATCGATGATAGCCAGAACTCTTGCAATCCTCGCCTCGCTCGCGCTGCTTGCGGCATCAGTCCTCGCGCAGCATGCTCCTGTAATGTTCCGTAGTGACGCACAGCATTCGGGCGTTTACAACGATCACGGGCCAACCGCGGATGCGAAACTCAAGTGGAAGTTCCTGACGGGCAACAAGGTTCGTTCAACTCCTGCCGTGGCCACCGGAAGGGTTTATGTGGGGAGTGATGACGGCAATCTCTACGCTTTGGATGCGGCGAGCGGGAAAGAGCTTTGGGCGTTTAAGACCGGCGGCAAGGTTTCTTCGTCGCCCGCAGTGGTGAATGGTGTGGTGTTTTTCCAAAGCAGTGACCGCCGGATATATGCAATTGACAGCACGAGCGGCAAGCTGAAGTGGAAGTTCAGTATCGGCAGCGATCTGCCGTTCAGAAATGGAATCGCCCCCGAGTCCTTCGGTCAATGGGACTTCTACCTTTCGTCGCCCGTTGTGGCGAACGGAACTCTGTACATAGGCGGCGGCGACGGAAATCTGTACGCGCTGGAGGCGGGGAACGGCGGACAGAGATGGACATTCAGGACTGAGGGTCGAGTCCGTACTACGCCAGCGATCGCTGATGGCGTGGTCTACTTCGGCAGTTTCGATGGCGTGTTCTACGCGGTCGATGCCCAGAACGGCGCCCTGAGATGGAAGTTCAAAACGGATGGGAATCAGTACTTCCCCAAGGGCGAGATACAGTCTTCACCGGCAATAGCGAACGGGATGGTGTTGTTCGGCAGCCGCGACGGGTTCCTTTATGCTTTGGATGCAAAGAACGGTCAGCTCAAATGGAAGCAGGACCACAAGGGCTCGTGGGTGATCACTTCTCCTGCCGTGGCAAACGGAGTCGTTTACGCCGCAAGTTCAGATGGAAAGTTTGTTCAGGCGGTCGATGCGCAGACCGGGCAGGAAAAGTGGCGAAAAGAGACACGCGGAAATGTGTTCGCGTCGCCTGCCATCTCGGGCGGTGTGCTTTATCTCGGCGACTTCGACGGTCTTCTGACCTGGCACGATGCGGCTACTGGTAAACCGATGAGCGGTTACGTGGTCGAGAACAGAATTCATTCCTCTCCGGTAGTTGCGGGCGGGTTGGTCTATTTCGGAGCTGATGACGATTACGTCTATGCGGTGGGGGAGAAGAGGAAGCCAGAGAAGCCGGACAGTGACAAATCCGGTATTCAGTGAGCATTTCGGCTCGCTCTGAAGCCTGCGCTGCCTCTGTTCTCATCAAACAGTGTGGAAGGAAAATGAGCAGCGATAACAACGGATGCTACGACGTACTGATCACCGGTGCGGGGCCCACGGGCCTCGCATGTGCAATTGAAGCACGCAAGGCCGGCTTCCGCGCCGTAAATGTTGATAAGGGCTGCCTGGTCAACTCGCTCTTCAACTACCCGGCGAACATGACGTTTTTCACCACGCCGGAGTTGCTGGAGATCGGCGACATACCTTTTCCGAGTCCGCACCAGAAGCCAACGCGACAGGAAGCACTGGAGTACTACAGGAAAGTAGCGGAGCACTATCAACTCGACGTAAAGCAGTACCAGAATGTTGAGCGCATTGAGGGCTGTGACGGCGAATTCCGTGTGCACACTACGGATCTGCACGCTCGCCCGCATCAGTTCGTCGCGCGCAAGCTTGTGATCTCCACGGGCTACTACGACCTGCCGAACCTGATGGGCGTCCCCGGCGAGGACCTGCCGAAGGTCTTGCACTACTATCGTGAGCCTCACCCTTATTGGGACTGCGATGTTCTCGTCGTAGGGGGCAAAAACTCGGCAGCGATCGCCGCGCTCGAGTTGTGGCGACACGGCGCTCGCGTAACGCTCGTGCACCGGGGCGCCGACATGCACTCACACGTGAAGTACTGGATTAAGCCAGACATCGAGAACCGCATCAAGAACGGTCAGGTTGTCGCCTACTTCAACTCGACCGTTCAGGAGATTACGCCGGACGAGGTCGTGCTGGACACTCCCGATGGCGCAGTAAAACTGCCCAACGACTTCGTGTTTGCGCTCACGGGGTATCACCCGGACTTCAGCTTCCTGGAATCCATGGGCGTCCAGTTTGCGGGCGACGAGATGCGCCCCGTATGCGACACGGCGACACTGGAGAGCAATGTCCCCGGCGTTTATCTGGCCGGAGTTATCGTCGCGGGCTCGCGAACCAACGAGATTTTCATCGAGAATGGCCGTTTCCACGGACGCGTGATCGCAGAGGACCTCAAGCGTAAGCTCACCGGCGTACCAGCCACCCTGGTGCCTTGCCGCTGACTGGAGCGCGACGGCGCTAGTTTGCTGCTGCGGTTTTAGTGGTCTGACGGGGTGAACCGTCGCCATTGCACTTCAGCAGACCACGCTCAATGGCCGTGCCTTCCTCGTAGTCGTTCCACGTAACGATGAGGAGGAAGGGAAGAGGCTGATTGTCGTCGTAGTAGCGCCGGAACAACCGCAACGATTCCTCGAAGGTCTTGCCGCAGCGCGCGTCCATCTTGCGGTTTTTGCTCCAGGACGCAGGAGTGTCGTCGAATCCCGGCCATGCAGCCCCAACTGCGATCTTATTGGGGTACTTCGTCCGCATGCGCTGGTAAAAGTTTTCGAGGTACTCGCCTCCCCAGTTTGAGCCGTCGTGCTGCCAGCCACGTTTTCCGGGTTGGACCCACGCGTAGTAACCGTCGAAGGCGTTCGGGAAGCGCTCGCTCGGGTCCTTGTAGATGAGCAGCGGCGGGTCAGACCATGATTGCGTAACCTGCTTTACGCGGTTCCAATCCGTCTTGTCTGTCTTGGGGAAGATGAAGATCACCGGGCGGCCGTTGTAGCGCAGGTATGCGTCTGTGGGTACTCCGGTGTTTCCGGCGATGTACTTGTCGTAGGCGTACTGAAGGTCAACGATTACGGCTTCGGTCCAGTTTCCCGGATTATCCACCGCTTCGTCGTACTGCATCGCGATCTTGAAGTTGTTCTTCGTTGCCGCTCGCTGGACGACTTCGTAGGCCTTGTCCATAAATTCCTTGCGTGGCCCATACCAGTTCACAACGAAGCCGTTGATGCCGAGTGCCTTCGCTTCATCGATCTGGCGCTGAACCACCTTTGGATCTTGGCTGGAATACCCGACGTCGATGTGTTCCTTTGTGCCGAACCAGGGTTGGTAGACAGCCAGCATCTTTGGGGCACGTCCGTCGGGCGCCTGAAAACGTTGCGCCTTTACGGCCTCGTGGATGTTGTACGTGGCGCGCGTGCAACCCGCCATTCCCAAGGCAGCCGCAGAAGCGAGCAGGAGATAGAGGGTTCGAAACAACAACGACTTACGAATCATCCTTAAATTCTCGTGTGAGCAGTTCAGAACTCTTGGATGAGAGAAACGGCGGAGGCGTTGGAAGTGACTGGGGTCGCTGACGGACCGAATCAGGGGTCTGAGACAATCGCAAACACGCAGACGCTCACAGTGCAGGCCACGAACCTCCAGGCGACAAGTCGTGCGCTCGTGCGACTCAGCCGTGCTCTGGGACGCAAGTCCTAGCCTGCTCCTCGCATCGGGGTGCGTCCACGCCAGCACCAAGGAGCCTGACGGCAAGGGCTCCTTCTCCGACAATGCCGGGCGCGAGATTGTAAAGGGTACAGATACTCTGAAAGTCGCGGTGACAGGAACGTCAGCCAACCCAAACTGGCGAACGCCATCGCGCACCTACGACGCAGGAAGGTCGATGTCGTATCACTGTGGTGATTAGCACCGTGGTAACTACCCAGGTCGATAACCCCGTTGTGAATAGCTGCTTCAGGAACTAACATTCCGAGCATGAAGAGAGGGGTGTCTCTTTTTCATCGTCTTCTCCTCGGTGCCGCGTTGGTCTTCGCCATTTGCCAGCCGGCGCTCGCGCAACGCGGGGCCTATACGGCCAGGCGTTCACTTGAACAGATGGTGTCCGGTGCTGACGTCATCGTGCGAGGAAGCGTTATAAGCGCACGTGTCGAAAGCATCCCGCAGTATCCCAACCTGCGCAGCGTGGTTGTAACGCTGAAGTTGCACAAGGTGCTGAAGGGAACCGCCGGGTCCACTTATACATTCCGCCAATTCATCTGGGACGCTCGAGACCGGTACGATGCCGCAGGCTACAGAAAAGGGCAGCGCTACCTGTTGTTCATGCACAGAGCGAACGACAAAGGTCTCACCAGTCCCGTGGGCATGCAGCAGGGACGTTTTCTTATCAGCCGGGACGAAAGCGGGACTGAAACCGCAGTGAACGGCATTGGCAACGCAGGACTCTTCCGTGAAGTGCCAGTACGTGTGAAGCAACGGAGCGCAAGGATTTCGCAGCAGGCACTGCGGGTTGCGGAGTCGCACAGACGCGGTCCTGTACGGCTGGAAGAACTTGAAGAGATCGTGCGAGTCCTCGGGGAGGTGCGCCAATGACGAGAGTCAGGCTTTCGTTCCTCACATTCATCGGCTTCACACTCGCTTTCGCGATGGGCTCCCAGGTTGCTTTCGCCGGTGGTCCGCTTTATGTTGCCGGTCCCATTGGGGGCGGGAATGAAGGGAAGGCGCTCAAATGGAACATCTCGGGCGGACCCATTGAGTACCGCGTCGATCCCGGCCCGATGAGCGTGAACCCGAGCGGGACCACCATCATCAGCAACGCCGCCGGCCTTCAGCGCGTGAATGCAATGTTTGCGCACTGGACGCAAGTGCCGACAGCGCTCCTCAATTTCGCAAATGCTGGCGCGTTGCAGCCCACCGGTTTATACACGGGAGGTGATGTCAGCACGGCTCAGCAATACAACGCGTTGCTTTCGGATTGCGACTCGGGCACGCAGAATCCTGTCATATTCGACGCCAATGGTTCGTTGACGGCCGAGCTGGGCATGGGGAATTCAGTCATTGGATTCGCCGGCGTGTGCGGCTTCGATATGGCCGCGGGCCGGATTAAGTCGGCGCACATCGTGATGAACGGGAAGTGGCAAGACGGAATGCAGACCTCTTCGAACGGTGAGTTGGAGAACGCCGAGTTTGATGAGGCAATTACGCACGAGATTGGGCACTTCATAGGACTTGACCACTCGCAGATCAACGCCGACGTTGAGAATACGCAACAGTGCCCCGCGGACCTGATTGCAGGTCTTCCGCTGATGTACCCGTACAGCGCGTGCGCTGCGAAACAAAGCTATGGGCTGCCGATGCTTGCGCCAGACGATCTGGCGTGGGTTTCCGATGCTTATCCCAAACAGACGGAGTTCAACGCAAACTACGGCAAGATTTCAGGCTACATTCTTTTCTCCGACGGTGTGACGCATGTGCAAGGCGCGAACGTTATCGCCCGTGCAGTCGATAATCCGGCCACGCCGGAAGACGAGTCGCGCCGGGTTGCCGTGTCTGCGGTGTCTGGATATTTGTTTGCGGGGAATCTAGGCCAGACCGTAACGGCGACTTATCTGTTGTGTTCACCGCCGAACCAATGTCCACCGAATGGGTACTACGGTGACAATCGGACCGGATCGATCTTCGGCTCGCGAAAGCCGATAACGATCGGTTATTACGAAATCCCGGTTCCGTCGGGCACATACACGATTGAGATTGAATCGGTTGCCGGGAAGGATTCGGGCGAAGCATACGCGGGTCCGCTCACGCCGCCGATCCTTCTGCCGGGAAGCGGTGCGGAGTTCTGGAACGATTACGAGACTCCGTTCGACGATCCCGCAACGAAGACACCAATCACAGTGGCGCCGGGCCAGTCCGTCACGGGCGTCAACATAATCCTCAACAACACGCCACCGAGATACGACCAATACGAGGACAACGGTGCAGAACTGCGTGCGCCCGCCTTGCGCTTCATTGAAGCGGCCGCCGAAAGGAGGAACGGGTAATGCGCAGATTACTAGCGGTTCTTCTCATCTGTCTTGCAACGCTGATCCTTCTGGTTGCCTGCGGTGGCGGAGGCGGAGGAGGCGGGAGTACAACGCCACCGCCACCAGCACCTGCGACACTGAGAATCACAACGACGACAATGCCGGAGGCGGTAGCCGGCGAAACCTACACGGTGACGTTCGCAGCCACGGGTGGGACCGGCGCATACACCTGGAGTGCCGGCCAGAATTTCCCGAGCTGGGCGTCGATCAACGCTTCGACGGGCGTGGTCACGGGAACTCCAACCGCGTCTGGACAAGTCACGATGGCGGTGCAGGTGCAGGATTCGGGCAGTCCGAAGCAGACAGCCTCGTCCTCGCTAACGTTGTCAGTGAACGCGAAACTCGCGTTCACAAACACGCTGCCGAACGGTTTTACGAACGTGCCGTATGCGCACGACCTGTTTTTTGCAGGGGGCAAGGAGCCGTACACGGTTGCTGTAACTGGTACCGTTCCTCCCGGAGTGACATGGGCGAAAATCGGATCCAACCCCGCAGTGAGCTTTGGAGGTGCGCCATCCACGGCGGGTACGTACACGTTCAACGTGCGCGTGACTGATTCTGCGAATCCCGCGCAGGTGCTTGAGAAGTCATTCACCGTGAACATCGCCGCGCAGTTGGCGATCGTAACGGCCAACCTGAAGCCCGGTGTCGTGGGTCGCGCATATACGGATGTGCCGGCTATTGCCAACGGCACGGCGCCGTATACGTGGTCCGCTGCCCAGTTACCGGCGGGGTTGAGCATCAATGCGGCGACTGGCGAGATAGTGGGAACCCCAACAGCAGTAGGCTCAAGCAATGTACAGCTCACTGTAAGCGACTCGAGCAATCCGCCGCAGACGGCGACGAAGAGCGTGGGATACACAATCTATGACATCCTGCGCATTCAGCCTTCAGCGACGGAGTTAACCACTCATGTGGGTCAGCCGGGAAGTTCCGTCGGCGGAGGCGCTAGCGGCGGCATTCCGCCGCTGACGTGGACCGTCGAGAGCGGGACCGTGCCGCCAGGCTTCAGCTTCGATGCGGTTGCAGGATCGGTATCGGGTACGCCGACGCAGGCTGGGAACTACAACGTAGGTCTGGCTGTGCGCGATTCTGCCAACCCGCCGCAAGTCGCGAAGCAGATGTTCACCATAAACGTGCTGCCGTCCGTACCCGTAATCATGGGCGAGACGGCGCTACCGAATGGCAACATCGGAAAGGCGTACCGGCAGCAGCTCTACGGTGCGTCAGGTACGCGTCCCTACCAGTGGAGCATTGCTTCCGGCGCGTTGCCGCCTGGACTGGCGCTCTCTGCTGCTGGCCTGATCAGTGGTACTCCCGGTACCGCTGGCCAGTATGCGTTCAAGGCGAGGTTGACTGACGCCAGTACTCCGTCGCAGAAGACGGAGAAGAACTTCACCATCTCCGTGCTCTCCGTTCCATTGGGTCGCAACGACTCGATTGCAACGGCCACGCCGCTTGGCAATGGGACCTTGAGCGCTTCCTTGTCGCCGTTCGCCGACCCCGTCGATGCGGAGACAGGAACGCCGGATTCTGACTACTACCGAGTGGTCGCGACGGCTGGTTCGGTTGTCACAATAAAGGTGAACGCTCTGACCTCCGCCATGGATCCGGTGCTGGAGATGACGGATGCAAACGGAACGAGATTGCAGACGTGCATCGACGTGGGCAACGACAATCCACCGGCGGACGTCCCGCCTGACACAACCCCAGCAGCCTACGACGACGAGTGTCTGAACGACGACATCGACCTTGGTAACATCATCAACTCAGAACTTAAGCTTCAAGTACCAGGTGCCCAAGGCACGCAGGCTACGTTCTACGCCCACGTGCTCGATTGGCGCGGCGATGCACGCCCTGACATGGGTTACGGCATCACCGCCAGCGGCATCGTCGAACCATTGCTGATCACTACTCCGGTGCCTCACGCAACCCTAGGTGTGCCATACCAGGCGGTTCTGAACTCCAGCGGGGGAACCGGTACCGTTACGTGGACGATCAGTGGGGCATTGCCGCCTGGACTTAGTTTCAGCGGCGGCGCGATCATAAGCGGCACGCCGACAACAACAGGCACGTACACATTCACTGTTCACGCGACGGACTCGGACTCGCCGGCACAGCAGGTAAGTCGCGAGTACGAACTGAAGGTCGGCGAAAGCCTTCAGATTGTGCCTGCCGTCCTGCCCGAAGTCCAAACTGGAGTGCCTTACCAGTACGCGGTCGAGCTACAGGGCGGCACGGCGCCATTCACGTGGATGTTCACCTCTTCGAACTGGTGCTGCGTGACTCTGGATCAGGTAACGGGAGTGTTTTCGGGCACGCCGGAGATCACCGGATCGTTTACCGGCACGCTGACCGTAAGCGATGCTGCGGGACAGACGACAACGAAGGAAGTTTCGTTGAATGTTGTCCCAGGGCCGCTTGCAATCACGACAACTGCACTCGCGGGCGGATACGTTGGCTGGAACTACAGCTCCGTGCTCAAGGTGAAGGGCGGAACATCACCTCTGACGTGGAGCGTCGTTGCAGGTGGGTTGCCGCCTGGCCTCACGCTGGCGCCGAGCACCGGTGCGATTGCCGGCGTTCCCACAAGCGCCGGAACCTACAACTTTCGAGTCCGGGTACAGGACTCGGCGAATCCGCCTACGGCAACTGAGGCAGACCTGAGCATAACCATCACAGCTAACCCGTAAGTAGCTGTGTCAAACGAATGGGCAGCG
>Ga0196976_1001013_pt1 | contig 14421 bp, 3 predicted proteins | sample S3v_513CmetaG_FD_148644 | JGI IMG/M metagenome (GOLD analysis project Ga0196976, IMG submission 148644) | Soil microbial communities from Anza Borrego desert, Southern California, United States - S3+v_5-13C | ecosystem: Environmental > Terrestrial > Soil > Desert | place: USA: California...
CGCGAGGTCGGGCTCGGGCGCGGGCTCGGGGGGGAGGTCGGAGGAGAGATCGAGCGGCGGGAGCGCGTCGGCGCTCTCGGGAGCGGCGGTGTCCTCGAGCTCCGGGGTCCAGGGGGCCGCGCTCCCCGGCGCGGCCGCCCTCGCGCGGATCGCCTCGGCGCGCGCGAGCAGCGCCTCGTCGCCGGCGGCGAGCGACTGGAGCCACGACCAGGTCGGCTCGCGGCCGGGGTCGGCCTCCAGCGCCGCCAGCAGCGCCTCGGCCGCGCCCGCGCGGTCTCCCGCCCGCTCGAGGTGGCCCGCCAGCCGCTCGAACCGCTCTGCGCGGTCGTCCCCGCCCGCCGCCTCGGCCTGCGCGCGCAGCACCGCCGAGACCGGGTCGGCCTCCTGCGGAGCTGCAGCGGGAGCGCTCCCGTGGCCCAGCTCGTGGAGCAGCTCCTCGGCCTCGGACGACGTTCGGGCCGCGGCCGCGACCGGGCTCACCCGCGCCTCGTCGAGGGCCTCCTGCGCGCCGGCCGCTGCCGTCGCGGCATCGCCGAGCCGCTCGTGGAGGATGCGCGCGCGGCGCAGGTGGAGCGCGGCGCGCTCGGCGGGATCCCGCGACCGCGCGGCCTCGGCCGCGAGCTCCTCGGCGGCGCGCTCCCAGCCGTCGCGGCGGCCGTCGAGCTCCACGAGCGCCTCGGTCGCCGCGCCGTCGTCGGGCGAGAGCTCGAGCGCCGAGAGGAAGGCCCCGCGCGCCGCCTCGAGCCGCCCCGCCGCGGCCAGGACCTCGCCGCGCCGGCGCCGGAGCTCGGTGCGCGCGGCCGGGTCGCCCTCGCGCGCGAGCGCCTGCTCCCGGACGTGGGCGAGCTCCATCCAGGTCTCCAGCGCGCCGCGCGCGAGCGCGAGCGCGGCGGCGCCCTCGAACGCTTCGACGTCGGCCGGCTCGGCCTGGAGGATCGCCGTCCAGACCGCCTCGGCGTCGGCGGACCGGCCGGCGGCCTCGAGCGTGTGCGCCAGCCGGCGGCCGTGCTCCGACCGGGCGTCGGCGGCGAGCCGGCCGGGGTCGACCGCCAGGAGGTGATCGGCCGCCGTCTCGGCGTCGCCGGCCGCGAGCGCCTCGTCGGCGAGGGCCATGCGGGCCGCGACGCAGGTGGGATCGGCGTGGACGGCGGCGCGGTATGCGCGCGTCGCCTCCGCCGGATGCGCCGCCTCCTGGAACAGCCGGGCCGCCTCGAGCGCGGAGCGGGCCGCCTCCTCGCCCTCGGTCCGGATCGAGACGGAGAGATGGGCCCGGGCGGCGGCGAGCGGCTGGCCGGCGGCGGTCTCGACCTGGGCGCGCGCGCGCCACGGCTCGGCAGCGTCGGGATCCGCCTCGGCCGCGAGGTCGAGGGCGGTGCGGACGTCGTCCACCGGAGCCCCGGCCGTGGAGAGTGCGTCGGCGTACGCGACGAAGGCGGCGGAGCGGGCCGAGGGCTCCTCGATCGCGAGGGCGCGCTCCGCGAGCTGGCGCGCGGCGTCCAGGGGATCCGGCGGGGCGCTCTCGCGATCCGCGAAGAGGTCCACGACGGGCGCGAGCGGCGCTGGCGTGGGGCGCTCGGGGACGGGCTCGGGCTCGGGCGCGGGCTCGGGCGTGGACGGGGCCGCCCCGACCAGCGCGAGGATCTCGCGGGCGCGGTCGTGCTCGCCCAGCCCATCGAGCACCGTGGCGGTGCGGCGGGCGAGCGGCTCGAGCGACTCGGCGGGCTCGCCCTCCGCGTGCCGGAGCTTCGCGAGCCCGACCAGGATCTCGGCGGCGTCGCGGCCCGCCTCGCCGAGCTGCGAGGCGAGGTCCGCGCCCGCCTCCAGCGCCTGCCGCCGCTCCTCGGCGAGCCCGAGCGCCTCGGCGCGGTCGGCGCGGCCGCGCGCGGCGGCGAGCGCCAGGGGGCCGTCGCCGCGCGCCGCGTGGCCGTGCGCGAGCGCGGCCCAGGCGATCCCGGCCCGCTCGTCGGACGGCGCGAGCGCGAGCGCCCGCTCGAGGTGGGCGATGCCGTCCTGCGGACGGCTCTCCGCCCACGCCGCGAGCCCGAGCCGGTAGCGCGCGTTGGCCTCGGCCGAGGGCGAGACGGCCTGCGGGTCGGCCGCGGCGCGGGCGAGGAGCCGGTGGTCGATCGCGCGGGCCTCGCCGTCGCGGCCGGCCGCCGAGAGGCAGGCGGCGAGGGCCGCCATCGCGGCAACGTCGTCGGGCGACGCGGCGAGGGCGGCCTGGTAGGCGGCCACCGCCCGCTCCGACTCGCCGAAGGCGAGGAGGGCGTCCGCGCGGGCGCGGTGGCAGGAGCCGGCCTCCGCGGGCACGGCGCCGGCGCGGGCGGAGAGCACGGCGTCGATCCGCTCGACGTCCGTCGTGGCCTCGCGCAGCGCGGCGACGAACGCGGTGTCGTCCGCGGGCCAGGCCTCGAACGCCTCGAGCAGCGCGGCCCGCGCCCGCGCGTCCTCGCCCGCGGCGAAGAACGCCTTCGCGGCCTCGCGGAGCCGGACCGCGCGGGTCTCCCCGCGCGCGTGCTCGGCGCGCTGGAGGAAGAGCTCGCCCCGCTCGCGGTGGCGGTCGGAGTAGCCCTCGGCCAGCTCGCGCGAGGCGGCCTCGTCGTCGGGGCTCGCCCGGACGACCGCGGCGAGGTGCGAGATGGAGCGCTCGCGCTGGCCGAGGTCGCGGAAGAGCCGGGCGGCGGCGCGGTGCGCCTCGAGGTCCTTCGGGTCCTCGGCGGCGAGCTCGGCGAACGTGGACGCCGCGATCGAGCGGTCGGCGGCGCCGGGGGCGGAGGAGAGCAGCGTCGCCGCCTCGCGGCGGAGCCTCCGCGCGGCGTCGCGGTCGGTCTCGTGGGCCGCGCGCTCGAGCAGGAGCCGCGCCCGCTCGGCGTCGCGCCCTGCGCCGGACAGCCGCTCCGCGAGGCGCTCCGACGCGGCGGCGCAGCCGGGGTCGTCCTCGAGCGCCCGCCGCAGCTCGGCCTCGGCGCGCTCGGCGGACTCGGGGCCGCCCGCCTGGAGCCAGGCGTCGGCGAGCGAGACGCGCACCTCGGCGCGCTCGGGGCCGGGCGGCGTGCGGGCCACCTTGCGCACGAGCGCGTCGGCGAGGAGGGCGGCGCCCTCGTCCCCCTGCGCGCGCGCGACGGCCTCGAAGAGCGCCAGCGCCTCGGCGTCGTCGGGCACGAAGTCGAGCGCGCGCCGCAGCGAGAGGGCCGCCTCCTTGAGCATGCCCGCCCAGGCGTACAGGTCGCCGGCCTCGCGCGCGTGCACGGCGGCGGCCGGGCCGTCGCCGTCGTCGGAGGCGAGCTGCGACAGCCGCGAGACGAACTCGGCCGCGTTCGCGAGCTGGCCGCGGTCGCGGGCGCGGGCGGCGGCCTCGCCGAGGAGCTCGCGCGCCTCGGCGCGGTTCCCGCTCTGGAGGGCCTGCGCCGCGGCCTCGCCGAGCGCCTCGACGACGAGGGGGGACTTCGTGCCCTCGGCGGCGCGGAAGGCCTCGACGCGGCGGCGCGCCAGGGCGGCGGCGCGCGCGGGCAGGCGCAGGGCCGCGTCGCGGGCGCGGCGGAAGAGGATGTCGGCGAGCGGCGCGTCGCCGATCTCGGCCAGCGACGCCTCGGCGGCGGCGGCGAGCGCCTCGGCCCGGCGCGCGGCGGAGCGGCAGAAGTCCGCCTGGGCGGCGAGGTCGCGCGCGGCGCGGGCGCGGTCGGGATCGAGCCGGAACCGCCGCATGGCGGCGTCGAGGTCCGACGGGCGGAGCGCCAGCACCTGCTCGAGCGCGGCGCGGGCGAGGTCGAGCTCGCCGGACTCCTCGGCGAGATCGGCGAGCTGCCGCGCCAGGACCAGGGCGTCCTCGGCCGGGAGCCGGTCGAGGCCGGCGTCGAAGAGCCGCCGGTGGAGCACGAGCGCCTCGGCCCAGGAGCCGCCCTCGTAGAGGAGCCGCGCGAGGAGCGGGCCGGCGAACGTGAGATCGTCGCGGCTCCGCGCCGCCGCCCGGCGGGCGCAGCGGAGGCCCGCGGCCCGGTCGCCGGCCTGGAGCGCCAGCGCCGCGGCGGTCCGGAACGCCCGGGCCGCGTCGAGGCGGTCGCCGGTCCGCGCCGCGTACGCCTCGAGCGGCGCGGCGGCGGAGCGGCGGGGCAGGTGCTCGCGCCGGAAGCGGACGTGCTCCTCGGCGAGGGCGCGGTCGGGCGGGAGGAGCGCGAGGGCGGCGCCGAAGTCGTGGTCCGCCTCCTCGGCCTTCCCGAGGAAGGCGAGCATCCGCGCCCGCTCGAGGAGGCGCGGGGCGCGCTCGGCCGGCAGGAGCTCGGCGAGCTCCCCGAGCCGGTCGGCCGCCGCGGCGAGGTCGCCCTCGGCCTCGGCGGCGGCGCGGGAGGCCTCCACGGCCGCGGGATCGCGCGGCGCCAGCGCGCGCGCCTCGTCGGCGCTCCGGCGCGCCGCGGCCAGGTCGCCGGCTGCGTGCGCGAGCGCCGCGAGCCGGAGCAGCGCCGCGGGCCGCTCGCCGGTCCGGAGGAGCGGCACGAGCCCCTCGAGGAACCGGCGCTCCTTCTCGGCCTCGCCGGCGGCGCGGGCCCGCTGCACGAGGGACTGGTACGCGGCGCGGGCGTTCTCGCGCCCGGGCCCGAGCGCCAGCGCCGCCTCGAGGGCGACGTCGCCGCCGGGCACCTCCGCGGCGACCGCCGCGAGGCCCGCCTCGGCCAGCCGGTCGGCCGCGCCCGGCTCGCCGCGGGCCTCGGCGCGGCGCGCCCGCTCGAGCAGCGCCTCCGCGGCCTCGACCGCCGCGCCGGTGGCGCCGGCCAGCGTCGCGCGGAGCTCGAGGGCCGCGTCGGGCAGCGGGCTGCACTCGTCCGCGTCCCGGAGCGCCGCGAGCGCCCCGGCAGCGTCGCCCAGCGCCGCGAGGAGCGCCGCCCGCTCGGCGAACGCGGCGGCCATCTCGTCCGGCGCCGCGGCCGGGTGGGCCGCGCGGCGCCCGAGCAGCTCCGCGCGGCGGGCGTCCGGGATGGCGCCGGCCACGGGCGGATCGGTCAGGGCGCGCAGGACGGCGAGCGCGGCGGGCTCGAGCTCGAGGGCCTGGTCGAGCAGGCGGATCGCGGGCTCGAGCGCGCCCTCCCGGGCGAACAGCTCGGCGCGCTCGAGGCGGAGGGCGACCGCCTCGGGCCCGCTGGCCGGGCCGAGGCGCCGGTCGAGGATCGCGGCCAGCGCCGCCTCGTCACCGGCGCGCTTGGTGAGCGCCGACAGGCGCGCGAGCGCGGCGCCGTCCTCGGGGGTGAGGAGGCTGTACTGCTGGAGGTGCCGGAGGGCCGCGGCTGCGTCGCCCACGGCCTCGGCGGCGCGGGCGGCGGCGGCGAGGAGGCCCGGGCGCGCGTCGGGCGGGAGGTCCGGCGAGGCGAGCGCGGCCTCGGCGTCGGCGAGCGCGCCCTCCGGGTCGAGCTCGGCGCGGGCGATGGCGCGGTGGGCGCGGGCCGGCGCGAACTCCGGGTCGCAGGAGATCGAGAGCTCGACCGCGGCGGGGTCGGGGCGGAGCTCGTAGGCGCGCCACGCGAGCCGCGCGCCCTCGCGGCCGCCGCGGAGGCGCGCGAGCCGGAGCAGCGCGGCCGCGGCGCCGGCCGCGTCCTTGAGGGCGAGGCGCGCCTCGACGAGCCGGGGGAGGGCCTCGGCGGCCTGGGCGGGATCCTCCGCGGCCTGCGCCAGGGCGGCGGCGGCCTGCGCCAGCTCGCCCGCGGACTGCCAGGCGGCGGCGGCCGCGAGGAACTTGCCGGCGCGCGCGAGGAGCGGGGCCGCCTCGAGCGTCCGGCCGGAGTGGGCGAGCAGCTCGGCGCCCTCCTCGAGCCGGCCCATGCGGACGAGGAGCTCGGCCCGGGCGGCGCCGTCGCCGGTGCGGGCGAGGACCTCCGCGAGCAGCTCGGCGGCGCCGGTCGCGCCCGCCGCCTCGGCGCGCGTCGCGTGCTCGCGCGCGGCGGCGATCTCGCCCGCGGAGAGCGCGGCGCGGGCGGCGCGGACCTCGAGCGCGGCGGAGTCGGCGGGGCCGCTCGCGAGGAGCGCGCGGAGGGCGGCGAGCGTGAGCCGGAGGTCGCCCGTACGCTCGGCGAGGTCGGCCTGCGCGCGCAGCACCGCCGGATCGCCGGGGGCGGCCGCGGAGGCCTCGGCGAGCGCCGCCAGGGCCGCCGCCGGCGCGTCGCGGCCGAGGAGGCGGGCCTGCTCGAGCCGGAGCGCCGCGGAGAGCGCCGGATCCCCGGCGGCCGCGGCCGCCTGGGCCGCCTCGGGGAGGAGCGCCGTCAGGGCGGCGACGTCGCCCGCCTTGCGGAGGATGCGCAGCTCGGCGGCGAGCCGGGCGGGGGTGGGCGCGGCCCCGCGGGCGGCCCGCGCCGCGCGGGTGGCGCCGGCGAGATCGCCCGCGCCCTCGCAGGCCGCGGCGAGCCGGTCCTGGAGCTCCGCCGCCTCGGCGGCGTCGGCCGCGAGCGGCACGAGCCGGGCGAGGGCGTCGCGCTCGGCGAGCACGTCGCCGCGGGCGGCGGCGAGCCGGGCGAGGCCGGTGAGGGCGGGGCGGCAGATCGCGTCGTGCGCGAGCGCCGCGGTGAACCGGATCCGCGCCGCGTCGGCGTTCCCGATCGCGAGGAGCGCCTCGCCGGCCTCGGCGAGCAGGGCGGCCCGCCGGGGCGGCGGCACGAGCGGCGCGAGCCGGTCGAGCGCGGCGGCGAGGCCGTCCGGGCGGTGGAGCGTCCGGTGCAGCGCCGCGAGCCGCTCGAGCACGGCGGCGTCGCCGGGCTGGAGCGCCGCGGCGGCCTCGAGGTGCGCGGCGGCGCCGGCGGCGTCGCCGAGCCGCTTCTCCGCGACGTCGGCCAGGGCGAGGCGCGTGCGCGCGAGCAGGGCCGGCGCGCCGGGCGCGGACGGGTCGAGCGCGGACAGGACCGCGGCGTGGTGGTCGGCGGCCTCGACCCACTGCCCGAGCCGCTCGGCCACGCGCGCGACCCGGGCGTGCGCGTCGGGGGAGGGGACGAGGTCGACCGCGGCGCGGTAGCGGAGCGCGGCGTTCTCCGCGTGATCGAGCGGGCCCTCCCAGAGCGCGCCCGCCTCGAGCGCGGCCGCGGCGGCGGCGGCGCGATCGCCGCGCGCGAGGTGGAGCTCGCGCAGGCGGTCGAGGGCGCGGACCGCGCGGAGCTCCTCGCCGGCCGTGGCGCAGGCCCGCGCGAGCGCGGCGAGCGCGGCGGGGTCGTCGGGCGCGAGGCGCAGCGCGTGGTCGAGGTGCAGGCGGGCCGCGGCGGGGTCGGCCTCGCGGAGGAGCTCCCCCAGCTCGGCGTGGGCCCGCGCCTTCTGCGCGTCGTCGGGGTCGTAGGTGACGATCCGGCGGTCGGCGCGCAGGAGCGCCTCGCGGTCGCCGGTCTCGGCGGCGAGCGCGCGCAGGGCGCGGAGCGCGGGGACGTGATCGCGGCGGAGCGAGAGCGCGACGTCGATGGCGCGGGAGGCGTCCTCGCGCGCGGCGCCCTGCATGGAGAACGCGGCCTCGGCGGCGGCGAGCGCGGTGAAGACCTCGCCGCGGTCGGCGGCGAAGCGGGCGAGGTCGCCGAACGCGCGGGCCGCCTTCGCGCGCTCCCCGCGCGCGAGCCGGACGAGCGCCTCGGCGCCGAGCGCCGGCGCGAAGCCGGGGCGCCGCTGGAGCCAGTCGGCGGAGAGGTCGAGGACCTCCTCGTGGAACCGCTCCTCGAGGAGGAAGAGCGCGAGGAGCCGCTCGGCGGCGAACGGGTGGACCGAGACGGACGGACCGGCCCCGAGCAGGAGCTCGCGCGCCTGCGCGAAGTCGCCCGCCGCGAGCGCCGCCTCGGCGCGGGGGAAGGCGGCGGCGCCCTCCTCGGCGGCGAGCAGGTCCGCGTCGGGCCGGACGGCGCCCGCGCCGGCGGCGTCGCGCGCCCAGCCGAGCCGGACCGCGCCGGGGGCGAGCTCGGCGCGGGCGAGGCGCGCGCCGGCGAGCCGCGGGACCTTCCAGCCGCGCGGCGCGAGCGCCCGGCGCAGGAGCGGCGGCACCGCCTCGAGGACGCCGCCCGGCAGGAGCCCGCCGAGCGCGCGCGCGAGGAGGTGCGGGAGCAGCGCCGACGGGACGGGCGAGTGGCCGAACACGCGCGGCGAGTGGAACGCGACGCGGACGCCGGTTTCGCCGTTCGGGAGCAGCCCCGCCTTGAGCGTGAAGCCGGGGCCGGCCGCGATCCGGCCGCAGAGCTCGGCGAACCCCGCGCGCAGCTCGAGGCGGACGTCGAGCAGGCCCGCGTCGGCGAGCGGCGCGCGGCGCAGCGCCTCCTCGAGGAACGGCGTCGCCGCGGAGACGGAGAGCTCGGAGAGATCCGAGAGCCGGTGCCGGAACTGGTTCGCGCCCTGCCCGACGTCGAAGGGGAACTTGACGTCCGGGATCTGGATCGAGAGCGACTCGAGCGCGAGGCCGGGCGCGAGCTCGCGATCGACGAGGCGCACCGACGCGCCACCGCGCTCGAGGCGCAGCTCGAAGCCCGTCCCGCTCCTCGTCCCAGCCTCGGAAGGAGGGGCGGAGGCGGTCTTGTTCACCTCCGCCATGGTCCGGGAATTCTACCGGACGGACGGGACCTTCGCGAAATCCGGGACCGCGGGACATGGGGCCGCCGCTATCGCCCTGCGCGGCCGGCCGGGCGGCTGCCCGGGTGGGGGCGGGTGGGTACGAGGCGCCGAAGCGGCGCAGGGCGGAGCTCGAGCGGACCGGCCGAGAGCGCGGCGGAGGCGCCGCGGCTCGCGCCGGCCGCTACGGCTGCGCCTGCGTCCGCTCCTCCGGCTTCCCGGGCCGGTTGGCCTCGGCCGCGACCGCCCCCGTGCGGCGATGGACGACGATGCTGCGGATCGTCTGGAGGTCCTCGGTCTCGCGCGCGAAGATGGCGATCGAGTTGTTGCCGGGCTGCAGCGGCACGTCGGCGGAGAACTCGAGCTTCGCGGCGCCCGCGTCCTCCGGCAGCACCTTGAAGAAGACCTTCTGCTCGTTGACGTAGATGAAGAGGTCGCGGAGGCGCGTGCCCGGCGCCGCGCCCGGCGGCACGGAGGCGGTGCCGGTGACGCGGATCGTCTCCGCGTCGACCACGGGGGCGCCCTTGGCCGGGTCGGGCGTGAACGTGAGCCGGGGCGGGTCGTGCTGCCAGACCTCGGCGGCGGCGCTGCCCTTCGCCGCGCCGAGCGACGCCGTCACGTCGGCCGCCGCGACGAAGGCGACGCGGCCGCTCTTCCAGGTCACCCGGTAGAACTCGCCGGCGCGCGCCTCGACCGGGAACGCCGCGCCTTGGCTGGCGACGGCGAGGACCGGGGCGGCGGCGCTCCCGCCGCTGCGGAGCGAGGCCTTCGCCACGCGCACCCGCACGCTGCCGCGCGCGGGCGCCGCGGGGGGCGCGTCCTTCGCCACCGGGAGCTGCAGCTCGTCGCTCACCCGCTGGTCCGTCTTCTCGTCCCAGACCATGACGCGGATCGGCAGGTGCTCGCTGGTCGAGCCGCGCTTCAGCTCGACCTGCATGCGGGCGGAGCGGACCTCGCCCGGCTTCATCGCGCCGAGCACGTCGCGCCCCTTGGTGATGAACAGCTTCTCGTCCCCCTCGTTCTTGAGGAGCACGTAGGTCTTGTCGCCCGAGACGCCGTTCCCCGCGTTCCGCACGTCCACGCGGACGTCGAACGACTCGCCGCGCTGCGGGAGGCCGTCCCCGTTGCCGTCCTTCCGGTCGTCCACCTGGACCGTGAACGCGAACGACGGGCGCGGCACCTCGACCACGGCGATGGTGGTCGTCAGGTCCGGCGGCGCCTTGCCCGCCTCGTCCTCGAACTTGAAGACGACCTCGTCGCGGCGCGTGTCGAGCCCGCGCGGCAGCTTCACCGGGACGGTCCAGCTCCGCTTCTCGCCCGGCGGCACGGTCCCGAAGACGAACTCGCGGCGATCGAAGAACGGGTTCTTCTCGCAGCTCGTCCACGCGCGGAGCCGCCGGAAAGGCGCGTCGCCCCGGTTCTCGACGGTGACGGTCCACGGGACGGTGTCGCCGGCCTTCTGCTCGCGGTGCGGCAGGGGCGAGTAGGTCACCACCGCGCGCGGCGTCCCGGCGGCGGCGCCGCCGCCGCTCCAGTCGACGCCCAGCTCCTTGAGCCGGCTCTCCAGCCGGGCCGCCTCCTCGGCGGACCGCTCGGCCACGAGCCCGCGGGCCGCCTCGAGCAGGTGCGAGCGGGTGACGGCGTTCGGCGCGCGGCGGAGGAGCTCGCCCGCGAACCGGATCTGGTAGTCCTCCACGAACGCGTCGGGGTCCGGGTCCTCGTCCTCGAGCTCCTCGGGCGTGAGCTCGGCGGCGTTCGGGTCGGCCTCGCGCTTCAGGCGGCGGGCGACCGCGTCCTCCTTGTCGTCGAGCAGGTAGTGCAGCTCGAGCGCGGGGCGCTCCGCCGTGGGCGGCTTGCGCCCGCCCGCGGCCGGCGTCTTGTCGGCCTTGTCCTGGCCCGCGTTGGCGAGGTGGTGCTCGAGGTCCATCTCCCGCATCGAGCGCGGCGGCGCGAAGACGTTCACCTGCTCCTTGAGGGCCCGGCCGGGGACGAGCAGGACGTCCGGCGTGATGCCGGTCTCCTGGATCGAGACGTCACCCGGGGTGAGGTACTGGGCGATGGTGAACTTGAGCTGGGGCGGATCCGGCCGGTCGAGGTCGGGGTCGGCGACGTCGAGGAGCTGCTGCACGGACCCCTTGCCGAACGTCTGGCGCCCGATCACCAGGGCCCGGTCGTTGTTCTTGAGCGCGCCCGCGACGATCTCGCTCGCCGACGCGGAGTTGCTGTTCACGATCACGACGAGCGGGACGTTGACGATGTCGTTCGCCGGGTCGTCGCGCGCCTCGCTCGCCGCCTGGACCGCGAGCGCGGGCCGCTCGCCCTGGCCGACCTGCTTCACGATCTCGCCGTCGGAGAGGAACAGGTCGGAGACCTGCACCGCCTGCTCCAGCAGGCCGCCGGGGTTGCTCCGGAGGTCGAGGACGATCCCGGAGAACCGGCCGCCCCGCTCGCGCTGGGCGTTGAGCGCCTTGAGGCTGTTGCGGAGGTCGCGGAAGGTGTGGCCCGAGAACTCCGACAGGCGCACGTACGCCACGTCCCCGGGCAGGAGCCGCGCGTGCGTGACGGTCTCGATGTTGATCATCTCGCGGGTGACCTGGAGCCGCTTCGGCTCGGCGCCCGGCCGCACCACCGTGACGTTCACCTTGGTGCCCACCGGGCCGCGCAGGCGATCGACCGCCTCCTGGAGGTCGAGGTTGACCGTGGACTGATCGTCGATGCGGGTGATCGTGTCCTTGGCCTTGATCCCGGCGCGCTGGGCGGGGGTGCCCTTCAGCACCTTCACCACCGTGAGGTCGCCGTTGCGCAGGCCGATGACGAACCCGACGCCGCCGAACTCGCCGCGGATCCGCACCTTCATCTCGCCCGCGGCCTTCGGATCCAGGAGGATCGTGTGCGGGTCGAGCGTGGAGAGCATCCCGTTCACCGCCTCGTACTCGATCTCGCGGAGGTCCTGCTCGGCGATGAGGTGCTCCTGCACGAACGCCATCGCCTCGCCGAGCTTCTCCCGGATGTTCCAGATCGAGTTCACCCCGGAGATGTCGAGCTCGCGCTGCGCGGCGCCGACGGTGAGGGTCAGCTTCGGCGACTTCGCGTCGCCCTGGACCATCACCTCGGCCACCTTCCGCTCGACGCGCTTGAGCGAGGCGACCAGCATCTCCTTCGGCCGGAAGCGCGACGGGTCGAGGTAGTGATCCTTCAGCTTCATGATCACCGTCGAGGCGACCGGGACCTTCGAGAGCGGGTAGTCGCCGCCGGCCTTCTTCGCCGGCTTCGTCCCCACGGCCGCGCGCGCGACGGGCGGCGCGGGCGGGACCACGGTCGCGGCCGGCGCCGTCGTCTCGGCCCGCGAGGCCGCGTGGCTCGCGCCGACGGCGGCGGAGAGCACGAGGGCGGCCAGGAGGGAGCCGAAAAGCCGGAAGGGGCGGGTCATGTCGAGCCTGGGGAGAGGGAGCGGGGAGGCAAAAAGAAAACCCTACACGTTGTCGGAGGATAGGGCGGCGCGCCCGGGTCGCGCAAGCAGAACGGCCCGCGCGGCCCATTCCTCTGGCCCCGAGGGAACCGGAGCAGGCGAGGGGCTATGCCCGGGTGCGAGCGGGTGGTCCGGATCTCAGCGGGCCGCACCCTCGCCCGCGGGCGAGGCCGGTCTAGTGATCGTCGTCGCCGTGATGCGCGGCGGGCGGCGCCGCACCGCCGGGGGCGGCCTGCGGGCCCGCCCCGACCATGCCGGCGCCGTACCGGAACACGAGGTCCCCGCCCTTGCGGCCCGCGTCCACCGCGAACGCGGCGACGGCGACGGTGCCTGCCGCGGTGAGCGCGGCGAGGAGCCCCACCCGCCGGGTCGGCACGAACGCGGCCGCCGCCGAGAGCGCGAGCACGACGACCGAGCTCCAGATGACGCGCTCGCCGGCCTCCTCGTGATCGTGGACGGCGTCGCGCGGCGCGACGCGCTCGGCGGCGTCCTCGTCGGCGTCGCCGGTCTGCCCCGCGGCGACCGCCGCCGCGGCGAGGAGGAGCTGGAGGCCGACGACGACCGCGAGCGTCCTGCGGGGGAGCATCCCCTTCCAGACGGCGACCGCGAGCGCGATCGCGACGAACGGCATGGCGAGCGCGAGGCCCAGCGGGATGTGGACGATGGCGGGGTGCACGGGCAGGTCGGGCATCGAGCTCCTCCGGTCGAGCCGCGCGGCTCCCGCGCAGCGGCGCAAGAGGGTACAGGTCCGGGGCGAGCCCGCGACGGTCCCGGGCGGGCCCTCCGCGCAGGACGGGTCGGCAGCGGGGCCTCAACGGAGGCCTCGCTGCGGCTTCGGGCCTCGGAAGGGTAGCGCCACGGAGAGGCCGCGGGTAGATTGCGCCCCGATGTCTCTCGACGCCCGCAGCGAAGAAGCGCCGGTCGTGCGGGGCGTCGACGATCTGCTCCGGTGGTTCGCGGAGCGCGAGCGTCCCCGCGAAGCCTGGAAGGTCGGCCTCGAGCTCGAGAAGCTCGGCGTGTGCGCCGGCGGGACGGCCCCGCTCCCCTATGACGGGCCGCGCGGCGTCTCCGCGGTGCTGCGCGCCTTCACCCGGCGGTACGGCTACGCGCCCTTCGAGGAGGACGGCGACATCATCGCCTCCCAGTGCGGGATGCTCACCGTGTCGATCGAGCCCGGCGGGCAGATCGAGCTCTCGGGCAGCCCGTTCGCCGACGTGCACGTCGTCGCCGCGGAGCTCGACCGGCACCTCGAGCAGTCGCGCGAGATCGCCGAGGAGCTCGGCATCGCCTTCCTCGCGGCGGGCTACAGGCCGTGGGGCACGCCGGCGACGACGCCGTGGATGCCCAAGAAGCGCTACCTGGTGATGCGGCCCTACCTCTCGGCGCGGGGCCGGCTCGCGCCGGACATGATGGCGATGACCGGCTCCGGCCAGGTCTCGTACGACTTCTCCTCGCCGCGCGACATGGCCGAGAAGCTCCGGGTGGCGCTCGCCGTGCAGCCGGCGGTGACGGCGCTCCTCGCGAACGCGCCGATCGTCGACGGCCGTGACTCCGGGTGGAAGAGCTACCGGGTGAAGGTGTGGGAGGAGGTCGATCCCGTCCGCTCCGGGCTCCTCCCCTTCGCCTTCGAGCCGGGCTTCCTCGAGGACCCGTATCGCGCGTACGTCGAGTGGGCCCTGGACGTGCCGATGATCTTCCTCCGCCGCCGCGGCGACTACCTCGGGACCGGCGGGAAGACCTTCCGCGCGTTCCTCGCCGAGGGGCACGGCGGCGAGCGCGCCACGCTCACGGACTGGAACGACCACCTCACGACGCTGTTCCCCGAGGTGCGGGTGAAGGGCGTCGTGGAGCTGCGCGCGGCCGACGCCAACGACGCGGTCCACACGAAGGCGCTGGTCGCGTTCTGGAAGGGCATCCTGTACGACGCCGAGGCGCGCGCCGAGGCGTGGGAGCTCGTCCGGGCGCTCTCGATCCCGGAGCGGCGCGCCCTCATGCACGACGCCGGCCGGCAGGGGCTCGCGGCGCGCCTCCCCGATGGCCGGACGCTCGCCGCGCTCGCGCGCGACGCGGTGGAGGTCGCGGCGCGCGGCCTGTGCCGCCAGCACTGCTGCGGCCAGCGCGGCGAGGACGAGCGGGTGTGGCTCGAGCCGCTCCGCGCGCGCGCGGACAGCGGGCGGTGCCCGGCGGACGAGGCGCTCGAGGCGTTCCGGCGCGGCGGGGACGCGGCGCTGATCGAGCAGCTCCGGGTGGCGTGAGCGGGCGCTCGGCCGGGCGACGCCGCGCGCGGGCGCCCGACTCCGGGCGCACCTCCGAGCGCGGGCACGTCCGTCTCCACGACGTGCACGCCCCGACCTTCTGGGGCGCAGTTGCGCCGCGCGGTTCCGCCTGGTGCGCGGAGCGACCAC
>Ga0196976_1001014_pt1 | contig 14411 bp, 15 predicted proteins | sample S3v_513CmetaG_FD_148644 | JGI IMG/M metagenome (GOLD analysis project Ga0196976, IMG submission 148644) | Soil microbial communities from Anza Borrego desert, Southern California, United States - S3+v_5-13C | ecosystem: Environmental > Terrestrial > Soil > Desert | place: USA: California...
GCCGTCGTACACGCGCATGAACGAGACCGGCCCGCTCGCGACGCCGTGCGTGGTCTTCACCACGTCGCCGCGCGGCCGCAGCTTCGCGAACGAGAAGCCCGTGCCGCCGCCCGACTGATGGATGAGCGCGGCCCACTTGAGCGCGTCGAAGATCGCGCCGAGGTCGTCCTCCACGGGGAGGACGAAGCAGGCGGCGAGCTGTCCGCCGGGGCGCCCGGCGTTCATGAGCGTCGGGGAGTTGGGGAGGAACTCGAGCGCGGCGAGCCGGGCCTCGAACCGCTCGGCCCACGCGGTCCGCGCGTCCTCGCGCTCGGCCTGCGCGACGGCGACCGCGACGCGGTGGAACATGCCCTCCGGCGTCTCCACGGGCGCGCCGCCCGCGTCGCGGAGGAGGTAGCGTCGCGCCAGCACCTGCCGAGCGTTCTCTCCGAGGCCCATGGAGTGACTCTAAACGGCCGAGCGTGAATCCGAAATGCTCGCGCGGCGGGGCGGGGGCGCAGCCCCCGTGCGATCACCCGGCCCCCCACCCTTGCCACTCCTTCGAGGGGCGCTCAGATTCGCCAGGCGGGCCAAACAATTCCACCAGGAGTCGAGACATGGCTGAGAAGGACAAGCGACGCAGGACCGGAGAGCTCACCGTGCGCGAGGCAGGTCGCCTGGGGGGCGAGGCCCGCAAGGAGCAGCTGGGCTCGAAGGGCTACGCGGAGCTCGGCCACAAGGGCGGGCAGCGGGTGCGCGAGCTCATCGAGGAAGGCAAGCAGGCCGAGCGGAAGTAGGCGTCCGGGCGTACCCGTGCTCGGCCGCGCGGGCGGGGCGCGAGCGGGGACGCCAGCCATCCGTCGCTGGCCCCCGGCAGGAATGCTAAAGAAGGGGGATGACCCAGCGTCACGCGCTCCTCGTTCCCCTCCTCGCGCTCGCCTGCGCGACCCCCGACATCCACATCCCCGAGGGCGAGCAGGTCCGCTCGCAGCGCGAGCTCGCCGGCGGTCCGCCCCGCTTCCTGCGGGTGGCGTGCTGGGTCGGGCCGCTCTGGGACGACACCGACAAGCTGTTCCTCTCCGACCGGCCCGCCGAGGAGATCGACCTCGTCGATACGCCGCGTGGGAAGCCGATCCGCCCGCCGCCGTTCGAGCGCGTGCTGCCGCCGGGGACGCCCGTGCGCATCCAGCGGATCGAGTTCCCGGAGACGTTCACGATGGCGCAGCGCGTGCTCGTGACGCCGCGGTTCCACGCGTGGGTGTACCTGGCCCTCGAGGGCGAGCCCAGGCCCGTCATCGTCGTGTTGCCACGCGAGGTGAAGTCGGCCGAGGACGTCCGCGCCGAGCTGGAGCGGTACCTCGCCGCGGAGGATCCCCGCCCTGCGCTCGCCGCCCTGCCGGCGGACGTCCGCGAGCGCGTCCTGCGCAAGGAGGCGGCGCCCGGGATGAGCGCGCGCGCGCTCGAGATGGCGTGGGGGCTGCCCGACCGCAAGCGCGTGGATCGGCCGGCGGGGACCGAGGAGTGGTCCTGGGGTTCGCGGCGCGTGCTGCTGCGGGACGATCGCGTGGAGCGCGTCGACCGGCCCTAACGCCGATCTCGCCCGCCGCGCCGGCCGCCGCGATCGTGGCGCCGCTCACCCCCGCGGCCGCCGCCGTCGCGCCGGTCGCGGCGCTCCGGGCGGTCGCGGAACGGCTCCGGCCCGTCGGCGGCGCCGGGCGTCACGCCGATGGCCACTGCGAAGATCGTCCCGGCCTTGAGCTGCGCGACGAGGTCCGCCTCGGACGCGACCGGCTCCCGGAAGAGCGTCGCCGCCTTCCCGATCCCCGCGAGGTCGTGCGCGCCGGACGCGCCGGTGCACGGCAGGTTCATGTGATCGGCCGCCTCCATGGCGAGGTCGTTGGTCGCGCTCTTGCGCATCGCGTTCAGCCCCTCGACCGCCGCGAGGCCGTCGAGCGTGAAGATCACGTCCCCGCTCGGCCGCTCGATGCTCTTGTCGTACGGGTGCGCCGCGACGGCGACTCCGCCCAGCTCGCGCACCTTCGCGAGCACCTCGCGCACGGGCCACGGCGTCGCCGAGCCGAACATCTGCGCGGGCGCGGGGACGCGCGCCGGGTCCGGGAAGAAGCACAGGTAGTGGCCGCGGTCGGTCGCGACCTCGACGCCGCAGAGCGCGAGGAACCCCTCCGCCTGCGCGGCCTCCCGGATCTCCGCCAGCCCCTCGAGCGTGTTGAGGTCGGTGAGGACCACCCCGTCGAGGCCGACCTCGCGGGCGCGCCGCACGACGTCACGGATCGGCGACGTGCAGCCGCGTGTGTGGTTCGAGTGGACGTGCAGGTCGATGAGCATGGGCGGTTCCCGGGGCGTGAACTGGCCCCGGCTTTAACACGCGCCCTGCCCGTTTTGAAGCGGACGGGATCGGCTACGCCTGGAGCGGAACCGGCGAGAGCTTCGGCCGGCGGTCCTCGGCGGCGCGGATGAGATATCCCATCAGCATGAGGCTGGAGGTGTTCTCGATCACCCGCTCCGGATCCCGGGAGATGAGGTTCGCGCTGTAGTGGAGGAAGAACTGGGCGAGCTCCTCTCCGGCCTCGCGCGTGATGAGCGCGTTCAGCTCGCCCGAGTCCATCGTCCTTATCTGATTGATGAAGTCGACCGCGAACGACTTCTTCCCGCTCTTCCCCGCCATGTCGGTGGTCCTCGCACCTTCCGGTCAAGTGGAATGTAGGAAGGGCGCGAGGCGTCGGCCAGGACCCCCTCCCCCACCCTCCCAGAAAAGTGCGAGCCGATACCGATGCTTACGGCGCCGCTTGTTTGACAGGGCGCTCGGGGCCGAGCCATACTCCATTGGGTCTACGCGCGTGCACGGTGTGTGTGAGGAGGCGACGGTGAGCGCGATGAGCTTCACGGGGGTGAAGGTCTTCTCGGCCACCAAGGCGAGGGAGCGCGAGGAGCTCGGCGAGACCATCACCCGCTGGCTGCGATCCAACGCGGATCTCGAGATCGTCGATCGGGTCGTGACGCAGTCGAGCGACGACGAGTTTCACTGCCTGACGATCGTGCTGTTCTACCGGGAGCGCGGCGCCCCGCCTCCTCCCGCCCCGTGAACGCGCCCGAGCCCGCGCCCGCGCCGGAGGTCTGAACGGGTGCCCGCTCGCCGCGCGCGCGCTCCTCCCGGGCTCGGGAGCGCGCGCGGGCTCGTTCACGGGAAATGCGGCGCGCGCCGGTCCGACGTGCTAGGTGAGGCGCGCATGAAGCTCAAGCAGCGGCCCGAGGACTTCCAGGTTACGGAGTCCTGGCGCTTCGACGAAGACCCGCGCGGCGCCCACTTCGTCTACCTCATGGACAAGCAGAAGCTCTCCACCTTCGAGGCGGTGGAGCGCATCTGCGCGCGGTTCAAGATCCCGCGGGCCGCCGTCTCGTACTGCGGGCTCAAGGACAAGCAGGGGCGCACGACGCAGCTCGTCGCCGTCGAGAAGCGCCAGATCGACCTGCAGGACCCGGATCTCCGGCTCAAGCCGCTCGGCCGGACGGCGCGCCCCCTCTCGGCCGAGAACACCACCTCCAACCGGTTCGCGGTCACCGTCCGGGACCTCTCGCCCGACGACCTCGCGCGCCTGCCCGCAGCCGTCGCCGAGGTGCGCAGGCTCGGCGTCGTGAACTACTTCGACTCCCAGCGGTTCGGGGCGCTGAAGCACGGGCAGGGGTTCATCGTGAAGGACCTCATGCGCGGCGACTTCGAGGCCGCGCTCCGCAACGTGCTCGCCCGGCCGAGCACCCTCGACCAGTCGGGAGACGCGAAGGTGAAGGAGTTCTGGCGCGCCCACTGGGGACAGTGGGACCGGCGGAACCCGCACCCGGGCGCCGAGCGGTACGAGGCCGTGGTGCGCCACCTCCGGAGCCACCCGGACGATCACCGCGGGGCGATGCTCCGGACCGAGCCCCGCTGGCGCGCGCTCCAGGTGTTCGCGTACCAGAGCTGGCTCTGGAACGAGGGCGTGAAGGCCTACCTCCGCGAGGTGGTCGGGATCGCGCGCCTCACCTCGATCCGGTACCAGGCCGGGACGCTCCTCTTCCCGCGCGAGCTCGACGCCGCGGCGGCGCGCCTCCTCGCCGCGCGCACGTTCCCCCTCCTCTCCCCCGCGACGCGCTTCGACGATCCGGCGGTCGAGCGGGCCGCGCTCTCGGTGCTCGGCCGCGAGGACATGGGGCTCGCCGATCTCGCCGTCCCCGGCACGCCCGAGATCCACTTCGATCCCGAGGACCGCCCGCTCCTGGTGCAGCCCGGGAAGCTGGCCGTCGGCGAGCCCCAGGCCGACGAGCTCAACCGCGGGCGCCACCGCGTCAACGTCGCGTTCACGCTGCCGCCCGGCGCGTACGCGACGCTCGTGGTGAAGCGCCTGTTCCACTGGACCTTGGCCCCGAGCGGCACGCGCAGCGCCGCCGGCCACCGCGAGAAGGCTCCAGGCTCCAGGCCTCAGGCGTCGGCGCAGAAGAGGCCCGAGGCCCCGCGTCCCGAGGGGTTCCTGGCGAGGCGTCGCGCGGAGAAGGAAGCGCGCGCGGCCCGGCGTGCGGCGGCGCGGAAGGGCTGATCGAGCTCCCGCGCCGGCTGGTCCCCGCGCTCGGGCTCGGGCGCGGGCTCGTTCACGGGAGGACTGGAACGCTCGGCGCGCTCAGCTCGGCCGCGGATCCGCCCACTCCCACGCGAGCGTCCCCTTGCGCGACGCGTCCTGCAGGAGATCCGCGAGCACCGCGAGGTCCACCTCGGGCGGCACGTCGATCGCCACGTACCGCGGGCGGAGCAGCTCATACGTGCAACCCGCTTCCCCGACCCGCTCGAGCAGCCGCTGCACGACCGTCGACTGCAGGTCCACCGACGGGTCGAGCGCGAACCGCAGCGTCCGGTGCCCGCCTTTCTCGAGCACGTCGTCCAGGACCGGCCCGCCCTCCTCGGGGCCCGCGGCCCGCACGACGTCGTCGCGCGAGACGCCATAGGCGAAGAACGGGCAGCTCTCGACCCGGAACCGGTCGCTGCCGAGCGGCTCGCCCCACACCGTGTCCTCCTCCGGTCCCTGCTCCCCCGCGCCGCGCTCGAGGCGGATGCGGATGCGGACGAGGCCCTCGGCGGTTTCGACGTTGGTCGGCATGTGGCTCGGGTTCTAGCCTGGGGCCAGCGCGCGCGCGATGGCATCGGCCAGATCGGGGCCCGTGTGCAGGTCGGGCACGAGGACGTGGGCGAGGCCGGCCGCCCGGAGAGCGTCCGCGGTCGTCGGACCGATCGCGGCGAGGAGCGTGCGGGCGAGCAGGCGGCAGCCGCCGGGGTCGAGGGCGGCGAGCACGGCGCGGACGGCCGACGGGGAGGCGAACGTCACCGCGTCCACCTCGCCCGCCTCGAGCCACCCGCGCAGGGGCGCGAGCCGCGCCGGCGGGACCGCCTCCGTGCAGTAGGCCTCCACGGCGGTCACCTCCGCGCCGGCCGCGGCGAGCCCGTCGAGGAGCTCCGGCCGCCCGTCGGCGGGGCGCGGGAGGAGCACCCGCCGGCCGCGGACCGCGGGGGCGAGGGCGTCGGCCAGCGCCGCCCCCGTCGCGGCGGGCGGGACGAGATCGGGCGCGCGGAGTGCCGCGGCGAGGCGCGCCGCCGTCGCGGGGCCCACCGCGGCGAGCCGGCGGGAGGCGAGAGAGGCCGCGGGGAGCCCGAGCGCGGCGAGCCGCGCGAGGACGCGCTCGACCGCGGTGGCGCTCGCGAACGCCGCCCAGTCGAACTGCTCGAGCGACCCGAGCGCCGCGTCGAGCGGGCCGAGGTCCCGCGGCGGCGCGAGCTCGATCGCCGGGAGCGCGCGCACGGCGGCGCCGAGCTCCCGCAGCCGGTCGGAGAGCGCGTCCGGCCCGCCGGCGGGGCGGGTGACGACGACCGTTCGACGATCCAGAGGCCCGGCCATGCCGTTCACCCGTGAACGAGCCCGAGCCCGAGCCCGCGCCCGACCGACCAAGCGTCAGGTTCGATGTGGAGCGTCCAGCCCCACGCCCTGCCCCGCCGCCTCGCGGAGCAACGCGCCGGCGCCCTTCGCGAGGAGCTCCTCCGCGACCGCCTCCCCGACCGCGCGCGCCGCGCCGGCCGGGCCGCTCCCCTCGCCGCGCACGATCCGGGCGCCGTCGACCGAGGCGACCAGCGCCCGCAGCCGCACCGTCCCGCCCGCGATCGAGGCGTGCGCCGCGACCGGGATCTGGCAGCTCCCCTGGATGCGCGCCAGGAACCCGCGCTCGGCCTCGACCTGCACGCGCGTCGGGGCGTCGTCGAGGGCCGCGAGGCGGCCGAGCGTGGCCGCGTCGTCGGCGCGCGCCTCGAGCGCGAGCGCGCCCTGCGCCACCGCGGGCAGCATCTCCTCGGGCGGGAACAGGTACGTGATCCGGTCGGCGAGGCCGAGCCGCAGGAGCCCCGCGTGCGCGAGGACGACGGCGTCGAGCTCCTCGGAGGCCTTGCGGAGCCGCGTCTCGACGTTCCCGCGCACGACCTCGATCCGGAGATCGGGCCGGAGCGCGCGGAGCTGGGCGGCGCGGCGGAGGCTCGCCGTGCCCACGCGCGCGCCGTGCGGCAGCGCCGCCAGCCCTCCGTGCCGCGGCGCGACCAGCGCGTCGCGCGGATCCTCCCGCTCCGGCACCGCACCCACCGTCAACCCGGGCGCGAGCTCGGCGGGCAGGTCCTTCATCGAGTGGACCGCGATCTGCGCCTCGCCGGCGAGCAGGGCGTCCTCGATCTCCTTCACGAAGAGGCCCTTGCCGCCGACCTGCGCGAGGGGGCGGTCCTGGATCCGGTCGCCGCGGGTGACGACCTCGTGCATCCCGATCTCGAGGCCCGGCTCGCGCGCGCGGAGCAGGCCCGCGACGTGACCGGCCTGCCAGCGGGCGAGCGGGCTGCGGCGCGTGGCGATGCGGAGCATGCGCCCCATCCTAACTCGACAACCGGGCCGCGTCCGGCGAACCGGCCCTCGACGCGTCGTCCGGCCCGGCGCGCCGCTCCGGCTCGCCCGCCGCGGGCGCGGGCGCGGCGTCGGGCGCGTCCGGCTCGATCCCGCAGAGCTGGGCCGCCGCCGCGGGCAGCTCGGCGTCGCCGCACGCGGCGGCCTTCTTGAGGCGCGCGGTCGGGGCGTGCAGGAGCTTGTTCACGATCGCCTGCGCCATCGCCTCGACGCTCCGCCGGCCCCGCTCGTCGAGCCCGCCGAGCTGCGCCAGCGTCCGCTCGGCCTCCGCCCGGGCGAGCTGCTCCGCCTGCCTCCGGAGCTTCCCGAGCACCGGCAGCGCGGCGCGGGCACGCCGCTCCTGGACGAAGGCCAGGACGTCGGCCTCGACGAGCCGCTCGGCGCGCGTCGCCTCCTCCTGGCGCGCCTCGCGCGTTCCGGCCACCACCTTCTCGAGGTCGTCCACGTCGTAGGCGTAGACGTCCATCACCTCGGCGCAGGCGGGGTCGACGTTGCGCGGGACCGAGAGGTCGATGAGGCACATCGAGCGGTCCCGGCGCGCCTTCATCGCCGCCTGGACCATCTCCTTCGTGATCACGTGCCGGTCGGCGCCGGTCGAGACGAGGATCACGTCCGCCTCGACGAGCAGCCGCGGGAGCTCCTCCCAGGCGCGGAAGGCGCCGTGCACCTGGGCCGCGAGCGCCAGCCCGCGCTCCGGCGAGCGGTTCGCGACGAGGAGCCGGTCCGCCCCCAGCCCGGCGAGCGCCTTCGCGGAGAGCGCGCCCATCTTTCCGGCGCCGGCGAGCAGGATGGCGCGGCCGGCGAGGTCGCCGAAGATCTTCTCCACGAGCTCCACCGCCACCTGCGAGAGGCTGGTGATGCCGCGGCCGATCTCCGTCTCGGTCCGGACCCGCTTGGCGGTGGCGAAGGCGTGGTTGCAGAGGCGCGACAGGAACGCGCCCGCCGTGCCCGCGGCGCACGCGACGCCGTACGCCTCCTTCACCTGGCCCAGGATCTGCTGCTCGCCCACGACCATCGAGTCGAGGCTCGCCGCCACCCGGAAGAAGTGCCGGACCGCGTCGACCCCGCGCTTCGCGTAGAGGTGCGCCCGCGCGTCGGCCGCCCGCTCCGTGAAGAACGCCCGCGCGGCGGCGTCGGACGCCGCGTGCACGAGCACCTCCACCCGGTTGCACGTCGAGACGACGAGCGCCTCCGACGCAGCCTCCGCCCGCACGAGCTCCTGCAGCGCCGCCTTGAGCGCGTCGCCGGAGAGCGCCACCCGCTCGCGCACCTCGATCGGCGCGCTGTGGTGCGAGAGGCCGACGAGGAACAGCTCCCGCTCGCTCACGGCAGGACCTCCGTCGGCGCAGCCGCGCGCATCCCGTAGTCGCCCGTGTGCCGGGTGGCGCCGGGGAACGACTGCACCGCGCCCATGGCGCCGGCGAGCACGACGAACCCGACCACCGTCAGGACCGCGTAGCGGCGCCCGTGCCATCCCCGGTGGCGGAGCTGCACCATGGTGGCGTAGAGGGCCCAGATCGCGAGCGACGAGACCTGCTGCGGATCCCACGACCAGTAGCTCTTCCAGAACGCCGCGGCGTTGAGGGTGCCGGCGAGGAGCGCGAGCGTGAACGCCACGAAGCCCGCGCGCACGAGCCGCTGGTTGAGCCGGTCGAGGGTGCCGAGCGAGGGGAGCCGCGAGAAGAGCGCCCCGAAGCGCTTCCCCTTCACCTCGCGCTCCTGCAGGAGGTACATGAGCGCCACGCCGAAGGCGATCCCGAACAGCGCCACCGCGAGCACGGCCGCGGTCACGTGGAAGGCGGCGTTGCGCACGAGCTCCGCCGGGACGTCCGGGTGCGAGGGATCGGTCAGGGCCGTCGGGATGAGGGCGACGAGCGCGAGCGGCACGACGAAGGCCCCCACCGACGGGAGCCGGTAGAGCTTGTGCAGCACGAGGTAGGCGCCGGCCGCGAGCCAGACGGCCAGGATCATCCCTCCACGGACGGTGAAGAACTCCTTGCCCCCGAACTCGCTGCACCCAGCCCCGATCGCCACGGCGTGGACCACGAACGCCGCGGCGAGGGCAGAGAAGCCCGCGGTCGCGAGCCGCGCGTGGCGCGGCCGCGCGAAGTAGGCGACGTAGAGCACGGCCGCGAGGGCGTACAGGATCGTCGCGGTGCGGAGGACGATGATGCTCATGGAAGGCCCGCTGGGTCGGCGGTTCTCGTCAGGAGAGGTTCTCCAGGAGGTAGCGCGCGAGCGCCTCGGCCTCCCTGCGCCGCTCCTCCAGGTCGCGCGGCAAGGGAGCGCCCGCGGATCCGGCCGCCGGCGCGGACGCGGCCGGGGTCACCGGCGCGATCGCCCCGGCGGCGCCCGGGAGCGGGACCGGCGTGAGCGGGCGAGCGCTCGCCGCCGCCTGCAGCGCCGCACCCTCGGCCAGGAAGCCGGGCTGCACCTCGTAGGCCGTATCCCCCAGGATGCACGAGTCGTCCACCGGCTCCGCGCCCATCTCCCGCAGCTGCGCGACGCTCTTCACCTTGTGGACGAGGGAGTGGGGGTCTCCGTCACCGCCCACCACCTTCAGGAAGCGCACCGCGGGGTCGAGGGCGTACTTTCGCCCCTTGCCGTCGCCCGCGAGCAACGTCATCACGTTGCCCGCGAACTCGATCTTGCCCTGCTCCGCCCAGGTCTCGAGCATGGCCTGGGAGACGAAGAGCAGCCCGCTCATGTGGCCTTTCGTGCGACCGCGCACCCGCGCCGAGCGCGCGGCACCCTGCGCAGCGTCCCTCGATCGTAACACGCCCGCCGAGCCGCTTGCCAGGGTCGGCCGGCGCAGCTAGAAAAGCGCCCTCCCCTCCCGAGACCCTGGAAGGAGCAGCGATGGCCGGCGACGTGATCACCCTCGAGGACGGGACCTTCGATCAGGAGGTCCTCAAGAGCGACACCCCCGTGCTGGTGGATTTCTGGGCTGGGTGGTGCGTGCCCTGCAAGGCGATCGCGCCCGTGGTCGACGCCCTGGCCACCAAGTACAAGGGCAAGCTCAAGGTCGCCAAGCTGGACGTCGATCAGCATCAGATGGTCCCCCAGCAGTTCGGCATCCGGTCGATCCCCACCCTGCTCCTCTTCAAGGGCGGCCGCGTGGTGGACACGGTGGTCGGCGGCGACAAGTCGAGGCTCGAGGAGAGCGTCCGCAAGCTCGTCGGGTGACGGCCTCGGCCGGACGGCTCAGTTCACGAACCGCCTCATCCCGATGTTCGCGAGGAGCCCGATCGCCGAGAACACGGCGAGCACGCTCGAGCCGCCGTAGCTCATGAGCGGGAGGGTCACGCCCACCACGGGCAGGATCCCGATCACCATCCCCACGTTGATGAAGACGTGCCAGAAGAGCATGCCGGTCATGCCGACGGCGAGGAACTGGCCGAACCGGTCCCGCGCCGCGCCCGCCACGTCCACCGCGCTCGCGAGGAGCGCGAAGTAGAGCAAGAGCAGGAGCAGGCACCCCACGAACCCGTGCTCCTCGGCCCAGACCGAGAAGATGAAGTCGGTGTGCTGCTCGGGGAGGAACGAGAGGTAGGTCTGGGTCCCCTGCCCCCAGCCCTTCCCCGTACCCTGCCCCGAGCCGATCGCGATGATCGACTGGGACGAGTGGTACCCCGCGCCCTTCACGTCGGCTTCCGGGTTGATGAACACCGCGATCCGCTTCTTCTGGTAGTCCTTCAGGTGGCCGTACCCGAAGGCGGCGCCGCCGATCGAGAGCACGGCCATGATCACGATCGCGCTCCGGCGGATGCGCGCGAACAGGAGCTGCGTCGCCCCGACGGAGGTGACGATCAGCGCCGTCCCGAGATCCGGCTGCTTGAGGGTGAGCACCGCCGGCAGCGCGATGATCCCGAGCGGGAAGAACAGGCCGAAGAAGCCGTACGGCTCGCGGCGGCGGTCGGCGTCGCTCGCGAGCACGTTGGCCATGACGAGGCCCACCGCGATCTTGGCCAGCTCGGACGGCTGGAGGTTCACGCCGCCGAAGTTGATCCAGCGCCGCGCCCCCATCACGTACTTCCCCTTGAAGTGGACGTAGACGAGCAGGACGACGACGACCGCGTAGAAGAGCCAGGACAGCCGCTGGAACGCGCGGTGATCGACGAGCGTGATGCCCAGCGCGACCAGCATCCCCACGCCCATCCACCAGGCCTGGGGGATCCAGACCTCCGAGTGCGCGCTCCGCGACGCGGACGCCAGGTTCCAGACCCCGATCGCCGAGATGGCGAGCACGAGGAACGCCATGTGCCACGGGAAGCGCGCGAAGAGGCGCCGGTGGGGCGCGGCGGCGAGCGTGACGTCAGCCAAGGGGACCTCGTCCTTCGTGCGGGGCCGCAGCGCTGCCGTTCGCGCGCGCGCCGGTGGACGCGTCGGTCTCCGGCTGCGCGGGCTCGGGCGGCGGCGCCGCCGGTTCGGGGGGCGGCGGCGGAGGCGCCGCGGGCTCGGGGGACGGCGGAGCCGCGGGGGCGGGATCGGCCGGCGCGACCGGCGGCCGCTCGGGCGTCGCGGCCGGCGCCGGCGCGGGATCCGCCGCGACCGCGGGCTTCGGCCGCGGCCGGTCGTTCGGCGCCGCCTTGGCGGGGACGGCCGCGGCGGGCGGAGTCGCGGCGGGCTGCGCCGCGGCGACCGGCGCCGTGGGGGGCGGCAGCCCCGCGTCGAGCGCCTTGAGCTCCATGTACTTCTTGATGAGCGCCACCGCGGTCGGCGCCGCGTTGGTGGAGCCGAACCCGGAGTGCTCGTTCAGCACCACGACGACGATCTCCGGGTCCTCGGCGGGGGCGAAGGCCGCGAACCACGCGTGGTCGCGCTGGAAGTAGGGCACCTGGTGCGCCTTGAGGCGCTTCGCCCCGAGCTTCACGACCTGCGCGGTCCCGGTCTTGCCCGCGACCGTGAACTCCTTCACGCGCTGCGCGTACGCGGTGCCCGAGGGATTGTTCACGGCGGCGAGCAGCCCCTTCATGACCGTGTCGCGCGTCGACTTCTTGATGTCGAGCGTCCCGCGCACCTCGGGATCGAACGTCTGGAGGACCTTCCCGTCCGCGTCCTCGACGCGGAGGACGACCTGCGGGCGCCAGACCTTCCCCGTGGCGAGCGCGCCGTAGAAGACGAGCTGCTGCATCGGGGTGACGTTCACGTCCCCCTGCCCGATCGACAGGTTCACCGCCATGCCGCGCTGGTAGCCGCCCTTGAGGTGCTTGTCGTGCCAGGCGACGTCCGGGATGACGCCCGGGATCTCCTTCGTGCCCACGTCGAACCCGGTGGGCGCGCCCATGCCGGAGCGCTTCGCCCACTTCGCGATGGTGTCCGCGCCCATCTTCGCGCCGGCCTCGTAGTAGAAGACGTCGCAGCTCGCGCCGAGCGCGTGCTCGAAGTTCACCCAGCCGTGGCCGCTGTCCTTGTCGCAGCGCCAGCGCGCCCGCCCCATCGAGAAGTGGCCCGGGCAGAAGACGGTCGTGCCCGGATGGTAGAGCCCCTCCTCGAGCGCGGCGATGCTCGTGAGCGCCTTGAACGTCGAGCCCGGGTGGTAGTGCTGCTGGATGGCGCGGAAGAGCTCGGGCTGGAGCGGGTCGTTGTGGATCGCGTCGAGCTCGGCCTTGCTGATGCGGCCCGACATCTTGTTGGGATCGGGCGCGGGGCGATCGACGAGCGCGAGGAGGAACCCGGTCCTCGCGTCCATCGCCACGACGACGCCCGCCGTGGCGGGGAAGGTCTTCTCTGCGAAGTCCTGGAGCCGCCAGTCGATCGAGAGGACGAGGTTCTTGCCCGGCACGCTCGGGACGACGCGCTGGTCCTCGGGGATGAGCGAGTCCGCCTCCTCCTTCCGGCGACCCTTCGCGTCCACCGGGACGCGCTCCTTGCCCTCGATCCCGCGGAGCACGTTCTCCCACTTCCGCTCGAGGCCGCGCCGCCCGACGTAGTCGCCGAGCATGTACCGGCGCTCCGCCTGGCCGGCCTGGGCGAGGGACTCGTTGAGCCGCTTGAGCTCCTCCGCCCCGACCTCGTTCATGTAGCCGATGAGGTGACCGCCCAGCGACCCGTGCCGGTAGTGACGGTGCGGCACCGGGAGGACGTCGGCGCCCGGCAGGTCCATCTGGAGCGCGAGGAACCGGTCGAGCTCGTCGCGACCGAGATCCACCTTCACCGTGAACGGCCGGAACCGCTCCAGCTTGCGCGCGTTCTTGAGCTGCCCGCGCGCGCGGTCGATCTCCTCGGGCGCGAGCTGCACGATCTGCCCGAGCCGATCGAGCACGTCGGCGCAGGTCTTCCCGCAGAAGTACGGCGTCAGCGTGAGATCGTAGGAGGGCCGCGAGTCCACGAGGATCGCGCCGTTTCGATCGAGGAACCGGCCGCGATCCGCGGGGGTGCGGATCTCCTTCACGAAGTTCTCGTCGGCGCGCTCCTTGTACTCGTCCCCCTTGAGCATCTGGAGGTAGTAGAGCCGCGTCACGAGGACGAGGAACGCGAGCAGGAGGGAGCCGGTCGCCCACACGAGCTTGGGCTTGAAGTCCTTCTGCGCCGCGCCGGGCGCGCTGGGAGGGATGAGCGCCATGGGTCACCGGAGCAGGCCCGGATCCTCCCGTCGGAACAGGCCGTCGATCCGCTTCATGCCCGCGTGGACCACGGGCGAGAGGGCGGCGGTGAGGAGCGCCTCGAGCAGCATGCGCGGCACGAGACGGAGGCCGGGGGCGAGCTCGTCGGGCGCGGCGATCCGCATGAGGACGAGCGCGCCGATCGAGGTGAACAGGGCGGCGAACGCGGTCAGCACCGCGTACCCCCAGCGCCCGCGCACGTCCACGGCGGCGTTCACGCCGCGGACCAGCAGGAAGACGAGGACCGCGAGGAACGTGAGGAGGCCCTTCGTGGTCCCCGTGCAGAGGTCGAGCACGTACCCGATCCCCGCCGCACCCACCGAGCCGTCGACGTTCCCCGCGTGGATCGCGAGGTAGACGACGCAGGCGATCGGGAGCATGAGCGAGAAGCTCCCCCCGCCGACCCAGCGGAGGAAGGCGCTCTGGAGCGCCGCCACGAGGAGCGCGAAGAGGATGTGGACGAGCGGCTTCACGGGGCCGACCCCGCGGCGGGCGGGGTCGCGCTCGCGGCCGGGGGCGACGCGCTCGCCGCCGGGCTCGCGTCCTGCGGCGGCCCATCGGCGGGCGGCGCCGGGCTCGCGGCCGGCGCCGCCGCGGGCGCGGCGGGAGGCTTCGGCGGAGGCCTGGGCGGCGGGGCCGGTCTGGGCTGCGCGGCCGTCTCCGGTGGCCTCGCGGCCGGGGCGGGCTTCGGCGGGACCGTGGCCGCGGCGGGCTTCGGCGCGGGCCTCGGCGTCGCGGCGGGCGTGGCGCCCGGCGCGGGCGCGGCGTTCGCGGGCGCCGCGCCGGCCTGCGGCGGCGGCTCCGCCTCGGGCGGCTCCGCGGGCTCGTCCCAGGCGGTGACCACCAGCACCTC
>Ga0196976_1001015_pt1 | contig 14410 bp, 11 predicted proteins | sample S3v_513CmetaG_FD_148644 | JGI IMG/M metagenome (GOLD analysis project Ga0196976, IMG submission 148644) | Soil microbial communities from Anza Borrego desert, Southern California, United States - S3+v_5-13C | ecosystem: Environmental > Terrestrial > Soil > Desert | place: USA: California...
ACATGTCCGCTGCAGCCGCCTCGCTGCCCGGGCTCCGCTGGGCTATTGCCCTGGGCGCCGGCATCCGGGTGGCGCTGGATCCCGCGGCCCCGCTGGGCGCCCCAGATGGATACACCCTGGCCCCGGTCCCCGCCAACCTGGAAGATGCGTATATCTGGCTGTCCGGGGCCGCCGAGGGGGAGGTGCAGACACGGTGAGCAACGCCATTGAGACCCAGGGCCTGACCCGCCGATTCGGCAGCTTCGTGGCGGTTGACTCGGTCAGCCTGACCGTCCCCACCGGAGGTGTCATGGGCCTGCTGGGCGCCAACGGCGCCGGCAAGACCACCCTGATTCGCATCCTGCTCGGGGTGCTGGCGCCTACGTCCGGCTCGGGCCGGGTGCTGGGCCACAACCTGCTGACCGACGCCGAGGCGATTCGCCAGAAAGTCGGCTATATGTCTCAACGCTTCAGCCTGTACAATGACCTGACCGTGGAGGAGAACCTGCTCTTCTACGGCAAGGTGTATGGCCTCAGGGGCGCCGACCTGGGCGCCCGGAAGGACGAACTTCTGGCCTGGGCCGGCCTGGGCGACCAGCGCCGCCTGGTCACTGGCCAACTGGGCGGCGGCCTCCGGCAGCGCCTGGCCTTCGCTTCGGCGATCCTGCACCGGCCATCGCTGCTGCTGCTCGACGAGGCGACTTCGGGCGTGGACCCGGTCTCCCGCCGGAAGTTCTGGGACCTGATTTACGGCCTGTCCGACCAGGGCACTACCGTGCTGGTAACCACGCATTATATGGATGAAGCGGAGCACTGCGACCGCCTGGCCATGATGAACGCCGGGAAGCTCGTCGCCACGGGCACCCCAGCCGACCTGCGGCGTGACTTTGCCGGGGGCGGCGGATTGGATCAGGTTTTCGTTAACCTGGCGAAGCGGTCCTAAAAAAGGACCCTTGAGACAGGACGAGCGCCAAGCGAACGACGTCGCGATGTGCATAAATGGGAATATCGAGCAAAGGGACCGGCACAGCGGGAGCTGATCGGTCCCTTTGTCAATTCGTGGGGACGCCAGCGAAGGACTGCTCCCCGCGATGATGGCCGTTTGATCCGATCGAACAGTCGTGATCTGTTCTACGTATAGAAAAATGCGGGATTAAGTAGAGAACGGCATGTCAGGGGGGAGCCACGATGAGGCACCAAAGAGACTGGGTCAGAGCTGCGCTATTAGGATCAGGTTGTTCGGTTGCTTGGCTGACCGTTGTGACCTTGTTTTTTGGGATAGGGGAGGGGCCGTGGCTGGTCAAAGGCCTGATCGGAAACACTATTATATTCACTATGCTTTTTCGTTTCTTGGGTAGTGCACTTGCAAGTCAAAAGGTGTGGCCAGTTGCTAGGCTGCTAATTTCTATTATTGTAGCGGGTTGGGCACTAAGATTCATACTTTCCTACTTTTAGGTTGAAGCAGCCCAAATCCAAAAAAACATAAATTGGAATTGACAACACCACACAACATTTGTAAAATGTAAACAAATACCAATTGTGGGAGTGTTGTTCTTGGGGGTAAATCTGAGGAGCATTAAGGCGTTTGCGCAGCGAGTGGAGCGAGGAGTCGTAGAAGGAGCAAAGGATGTAGCCAAAGGTGTTGCAGGTGGTCCGCGGGTTTGATCGCAGCGGGTGCTGGCTGCGTGGTCGGAGCCAAGGCTGCCGCTCAGACGACGGTATACAGTGGGAATTCGGCGCGGAAAGCTGATCCCGGGAAAATGCTTACGGGTTGCGTCGTCGGGGCTGTCGGTGGCTATCAAGTCGCCGGTTTGACCAACTCGTATTCATTCACAAAGGGGTTCCAGCGAGGCTGGAATCAGTAAGCCAGCGGACAGGTAAGTGGTGCGGACACGCTGCGAAATGCCCTTTCGCAGCGTGTCCCTCGTTACCCACTAATCAGGCGATTGGGGGCGCTAAAGTGAGTAACAACTCGACGCAACTGTTCTTCCCTGGAGCTTCAACGGTAGAACTACATACATCTAGGTCGGAAGCAAGACTCTGCATTCATGTTGGGGGAGGCTTTTGGGAAGTCCCTATTGCTCAAGAATCTGCTTTGGTTTCTGTCGACGGTCAACCGTTTCTTCGAGGCAGACTTATGGACCTGCTGGAAGTTGAGAAGGAAGTCCAGTGTGTGAAGGCCATCCTTGCACGCGATGTAGTTCATTCCCAACCTCTGGACATTACATCAACTTTTCACGCGAATGACCTTCAGGTCGCGTTTCTCGGCGAGTTTAGCCAGGCCCTGGAACGCCTGCCTGTGTACTTCGTGTGGTCATTCGGAGAGGAGACATTCGAAATCACTCCGGCAATTCTTGAAAGGGGGCGTGGACCCAGGCGAAAATCAATTCACGCCAGTGGTCTGTTTCTCCAGTCAAGCTATCCCAAGGGTGACTGGAAACTCAACGTCATCAGCCTCACCGGCCGGTCGCTCGCAGAATTGCGGCTTCGGGTGGTAGAAACTTCGCGAATGGCTTATGGGGCTGACGTGAAGAGTGGGCGTCGCCAGATGCTCGATCTGCGAATGTGATTTTTCGGGTGTTGAGGAGGGGGGAAGCTATGAACCGAAAGGAACTTGTTGCCTGGTGTGGCGTGCTGTCGGCGATCGCTATGGGAATCGCCCTCCTTACAGCGGGCAACTACGTTATCACGCTCACGTGGATCGCCATGATACAGGGAGCTTTACAGGTATCAATCATTCGTTTCTTTGCTGTCTCCAACCCTTGGCTGTCCCTGGTTGGCTTGGGGCTTGGCACTGGTCTGGTACTTTTGGCCTACGCAATTGCCGTACCGGACAACAAGATACCTCCTGCCTTAAAAGTAGGTGCCTATGCCCTGGTCGGATGCTTGCTGCCTATATTCATAGGTCTTGCGGTCTTGTCTCTGTGAAGGTGTAGTGTTGCGACCCTCTACGCCAATACGTGCAATAAGTGAGGTGAATCCGGGGATGCGCCTCTATCTGGACGAACATGACGGCATTGCCATGATTCCCTGCCCGCATTGCGAGCGCCCATTGCTGCTGGCGACTGAGCGCCGGGGGCGGTGGGCGGTCCGATACGATCATGACCTACACTTGCGACCCGGTCGGGCGGCCATGCTGGTCTGCCCGGGCCTGGACTGCGAGTACGTTGAGCAGGTTCAGATCGCAGACCGGCCTGACGATGCCGTGATCTTCAGTTCGTCAAGCGCTGCCTGGCGCTGGAGCCTCCTGGAGTCCGCCCACCAACTGACATTGGGAGAGATCGAGGAGCGGCTTTGGCACCTGCGCCGGCTGTACGCGCAAACGGCCAGCCCGAAGCTACCCTCGCAGTATCGCTACTGGCGTGAGCGGGGGCGGTTTCAGTACTGGAATAATTGGCACGACCTGAATCGGCACATGAAGGAGAATGATGAAGCAGACCTGGAAGGGAAGGATTTCCGCTTCAAGGGCCGGGTCCTGGAGTTTCTTGACGACCGCACTGTATTGATTGCCCGCAGCGACAACGGCGAGACAGTTGTCGTACGGATTGACGACTTGCACAACGTATACGGCGTTTGGAATTGGCCGCGGTCCCTCCGCTTCAACTTCGGCGATGGTTCCGATGCATTGAAGGAGGGCAACCACGTCATCCATACATCGACCCGGTTTGCCGTCGTCATGGGTCACCGCGTTGGACTTGATTCGGTGACTCGACATGGTATCTGCCGGGTACGCACCTCCGACCCGGAGACCGCACGGTCGTTGAACCTGCGGCTCTCTTTTCCCAACACCTTTAGCGGGGAACTCCCGGTCGCTCTCGTAGAGCGCGCGTTCAAGGCTGTCACCCACTGTTACGTGGGGGGGTACCGACTGAACTTCCTTTCCATCACCAATGACCCGGAGATCGTACAGGTGGGCACCCGCAATATGGAAGCCGCACAGGCGTTGAAAATGCGTCGGGACGGCATTCACTGGATCGGGCAGCGGCAGCAGTTGCGCTGGTGGCGGTTCATCAACCTGAGCATGATTGAACGGTTTGAGGAAAAGCAGATTCCCATCAACATCTGGGAGTTGGTTAGGGCTGCGGAACATAGGTAGAAGGCGCACCATCCCCCCTGGGACGGTGCGCCTCCTTCGTTATCCCAGGACCTTTTCGACTTCCTCGAACTTGACCAGCACAGCCGCCCGGCACCAAGGGAACCGCTCCTTCAGATGCTCATGGACCGGCGTGCCCACCTGAAAGTCAGCCCGGCCGGCCATCCGGAAGCCCATCCCCTTGCCGGACTCATCACGGCTGCCGATGATCATCTCCACGTGGCTGCCCTTCGCGATGTTGGCCTGCGTGTGGTTCATGCCGCCGGCCGGAAATGCAAAGGTGTCGTCCGACAGGACTTCAATATAACTGTTCCACGTGGCCACCAGATGGGGCCCGTCAACTCCCACCGTCACCAACGCTGCCGAACTCTCATGGGACAGGACCGCCTTGACTTCATCATTGATCAGCATCTGTTGCAGTCACCTCCAGGATTAGCTTGGCCCTAAATGGACCAGATGTCACGGCACACTTTGCTGCCTTGATCGAAATAAAAATGTTTAAACTATAACCAAAACGAAAGAGGAATATAAGAGAAATGTATAGAATACCGATTCTCATTATTTTGGACAAGGAGGGACTGATGCTCCGGAACCTGATTCATAACAGATATTGAGAGATGATGGGTCCCGAAAATATGGGGAGTTTGGGGGGTACGTGTGTCATGAGCTCTCAGGCGATCAATCTGAGTGAGACGAAGCAGGAGACCGCGAAGATCTGGCAGGTAATTGGGGCATCTGCCGCCGGTACCGTTATCGAGTGGTATGATTTTTATATTTTTGGCAGCCTCGCGACGATTCTTGCCGGCGTCTTCTACCCGGCCGGCAACCCGACCGTGGCACTGCTTTCGACCCTTGCCACCTTTGCCACCGGCTTCGTGGTCCGGCCGTTCGGCGCCCTCGTTTTCGGCCGCATCGGCGACCTGGTCGGCCGCAAGTACGCGTTCCTGGTCACGCTGCTGATCATGGGCGGCGCCACTGCCGTCATCGGCCTGATTCCTGGTTACGCCACCATCGGCATCTGGGCGCCCGTCATCCTCGTCACCCTGCGCCTGCTGCAGGGCCTGGCCCTGGGCGGCGAATACGGCGGCGCCGCCGTCTACGTGGCCGAGCACGTGCCCGACCACAAGCGCGGCTTCTACACCAGCTTCATTCAGATCACTGCCACGGCGGGTCTGTTCATTTCGCTGGGCGTCATCCTGGCGGTCCGGCTCTCCCTGCCCGAGGCCGACTTCAAGGCCTGGGGCTGGCGGATTCCCTTCCTGCTCTCCTCGCTCCTGGTTATCCTCTCCTTCTGGATTCGCATGAGCCTGCGGGAGTCGCCCCTGTTCACCAAGCTGAAGGACAGCGGCAAGACCTCCACGGCGCCCGTCCGCGATACGCTCATGAACGTGAAGAACCTGAAGGGCATGCTGATCTCCCTCTTCGGCGCCACCGCCGGCCAGGGCGTGGTCTGGTACACCGGGCAGTTCTACGCCCTGACCTTCCTGCAGAACTCCCTCAAGGTGCCGTTCGTCACGGCCAACACCATCGTTTCCATCGCGCTGCTCTGCGCCGTGCCCTTCTTCGTCGTCTTCGGCAGCCTGTCCGACCGGTTCGGCCGCAAGCGGATCATGATGGCGGGCAACCTGCTGGCTGCCCTGTCCTACTACCCCATCTACCTGGCCATGAAGGCCAACGCCGGCAGCCCCGTCATGCTGACCGTGCTGGTCTTCGTTCAGGTGCTGCTGGTCACCATGGTCTACGGCCCCATCGCCGCCTACCTGGTCGAGGCGTTCCCGGCCAAGATTCGCTACACATCCATGTCGCTGCCCTACCACATCGGCAACGGCATCTTCGGCGGCCTGACGCCCTTTATTGCCACCGCTGTCGTGGCGGCGACCGGCAATATGCTCTCTGGCATCATCTACCCGATTTCGATCGCCGCGCTGACTTTCGTGGTCGGCTCCATCTTCCTCAAGGAGACGCGGCATGTCTCCATCTGGCACGAAGTGAGCGACGAAGCCAGGGCGGTTGCGGCAGACGACTGACAAGGAGGGTGACCCGTGGATATTGAGAAGCAGTTTGAGGCGCTTTTGCAGGAAGGCCGGGTCTTTCCGCCCCCTGCGTCGTTCGCAGAGCAGGCAGGCGTCAATAACGAAAGCCTTTACGAGGCGGCCAAGGCGGACCGGCTTGGCTTCTGGGCCAGCCAGGCCGAGCAGTTGGACTGGTTCGAGAAGTGGCACACGGTGTTGGAGTGGAATCCGCCTTTCGCCAAATGGTTCCTGGGCGGCAAGCTCAACGTGGCCCACAACTGCCTCGACCGGCACGTGGCCACCTGGCGCCGCACCAAGGCCGCGATCATCTGGGAAGGGGAACCGGGTGAGGAACGGGTTCTGACCTACGGCGACCTGCACCGCGAGGTCATGAAATTCGCCAACGTCATGAAGAACAAGGGCGTCAAGAAGGGTGACCGGGTCACCATCTACATGCCCATGATTCCCGAAGCGGCGGTGGCCATGCTGGCCTGCGCCCGCATTGGCGCTATTCACAGCGTCGTCTTCGGCGGCTTCTCGGCCGATTCTTTGCGGGACCGCATCAACGACTGCGGCGCCAAGCTGGTCATTACAGCCGACGGCGGCTACCGGCGCGGCAACATCGTGCAGATGAAGGCGATCACCAACCAGGCAATCGAGCAATGCCCGACGGTCGAGAAGGTGATCGTGGTCAAGCGCATCGGCCACGAGTCCCTGGTCGAGCATGGCTGGGTCGAGGGTCGCGACGTCTGGTACCACACGGTGATGCGCAACGCCGCCTACACCTGCCCCGCTGAGGTGATGGATGCCGAGGACCCGCTCTACATCCTCTACACCTCCGGCTCCACGGGCAAGCCCAAGGGCGTGCTGCATACCACGGGTGGCTACCTGACGCAGGTGGCGTCGACCTTCAAGCATGTCTTTGATATCAAGGACTCGGATGTTTTCTGGTGCTCAGCTGACATCGGCTGGGTGACCGGCCACAGCTACATCGTTTATGGGCCGCTGGCCAACGGCGCCACGGCGCTCATGTACGAAGGCACGCCCGATTACCCGGACCGGGGCCGGTTCTGGGAAATGATCCAGAAGTACCGGGTCAACATCTTCTACACGGCGCCGACGGCCATCCGGTCGTTCATGCGCTGGGGACCCGAGTGGCCCGGCAAGTACGACCTCTCCAGCCTGCGGCTGATCGGCACCGTCGGTGAGCCGATCAACCCCGAAGCCTGGATGTGGTACCACCAGCATATCGGCGGCGGCCGCTGCCCGATTGTCGACACGTGGTGGCAGACGGAGACCGGCGGCATCATGTGCACGCCCCTGCCCGGCGTGGTGGCCACCAAGCCCGGCTCCGCCACCCGGCCCTTCCCCGGCATTGAAATGGAGATCGTTAACGAGATGCGCGAGCCGGTACCCCTGGGCTCCGGCGGCTACCTGGTGATCAAGAGCCCGTGGCCGGGCATGCTGCGCACGGTCTGGGGCGACGACGCCCGGTACGTCTCCCAGTACTTCGCCAAGTTTGACAAGGCGACGTACTTCACGGGCGACGGCGCCAAGTGGGATACCGACGGCTACTTCTGGATCATCGGCCGGGTTGATGACGTGATCAACGTCTCCGGGCACCGCATTGGCACCATGGAAGTTGAGTCCGCGCTGGTGGACCACCACCATGTGGCCGAGGCGGCAGTGATTGGCCGGAACCACGACCTGAAGGGCCAGGCGATCTCCGCCTTTGTCACCCTGAAGGAAGGGATTTCGGCGAACCACGACCTGGTGCAGGAGCTGAAGCAGCACGTGGCGGCCAAAATCGGGGCGCTGGCCCGCCCGGAGGAGATCTTCTTCACGGCGGACCTGCCCAAGACCCGGTCGGGCAAGATCATGCGCCGGCTGCTGCGGGACATCGCCGAGGGGCGTGCCCTGGGTGATACCACCACCCTGGCCGACCCGACGGTGGTCTCCCGGCTGAAGAACCAGTACGAGGAGTCCGAAGGCGCCGACTAAGGATTGCAAAAGGCAAAGGGCGAGCCATAACCTGTGGCTCGCCCTCTTCTATCGTATGGACGTAACTTCACGAATCTGCATTCTCATCCTCGAAGGGGTCACTGCGCGACTTCTGTTTGGGATCAGAAGCAACTCTAGCTTTGGTCTTCTGTCCCGCTTCGTGGAGGTCAGCGCCCGTGTCAGGAACCCCGTCTCGTAACCAGTTCAGGCCATACGCATCATAGGGAAGTTTCTCCTGAAAATAGGGCCAATAGCGCCCCTCAAGCTCACCGAGGTTCCTGGGGACAGCGGGCTTCTTTAAGGGGCTAATGCCCAACGATATCATGTAGCGCTGCTGACCGAACCACAAAAAGAGTAGCTTTTCAAGGCAGTACCCGAGGGTACCCTGCATCAAGTCGAATCTTGGGTTGATCGCGGACAGGGTCTCCCGCAGGTCGGCATCTCGGGATAGCTCGGGGCCTGCGGGAACTCGTACGGATGGGATGTTTTTGCTGTCTACAAACTTGGAGATGAACAACTGCAGCGCTTTGGCCGCCTCAAATTGGTTGAAAGTAGAAACGAACGTTTTGATGAATGCGCCAGTACTGGCATGCGACGAATGCTCAACCGTTTTCAGCGCCGAGACCCAAAGAACACTGTAGAACCCCTTGATTTGCATCGGCGGAAGGTCCTTTTCCAAGTAGCTCATACGCTGAAGAATCTCGTGGATCAGGGACTTGTCTCCGTCAACGCCAGCTTCAACCAGGATGCTTTCGTAGATATAGACGAGAGCAGCCCCGAACTCCAGTGTCTTGAAGGGCCGATACAGTTGCTCAAACTTCCCCAGAATGGTGAGCAGCGTGAACCGGTCTTTCCGCTGAAGTAGGGTCAACGTGACGGTTTGGAGCGCTGGGCTCGCATATACCAGGCACTGCCGGTCATGAACAGCTGCAACGGCCAGAAGGTCAACACAAGCATCTGTGACCTGGCGAACTTCCAGACCATGGTTCTTGCTGCATACAACTAGCAGGTGGTCGCAGTACTTGTCGGAGAGAAACCGGATACGTTTTCGATACTGAACCGAAATGCCATACTCCTTCTCTGCTGATTGAAGGGCATATACAACGGTCTGGCTGAGCAAGTTGAGTTGAGCCAAACATTCGGCATAAAGGACATCCGTGTCCTTTGACGCAAAATTGCCCAGTATCTGGAACATGGTCTCCAGGTGCGTTTCGATTAAGGTAACAACTTCAGTCACGCCATTTTCTCCGGCCAGTTGACACGCTCGCCGGATTCCTGGGTCGAGGTATCGTTCGATTTGCGCCTGGCAACTGGCGAACTCGTCTGGAGCGGCTACCCGCCGGAACTGCTCAGCGACATACCTTCCAGCGAGGACCAGTAACCAAAGAATCCAAATCAGGAATATGTAATCGCCTATGAGTCCGTCGTTCTGCCCGCTGAAGGTGTTTCTTAAGTTTTGGAAAGCCCCCAGAACCAGTGTCATGAGGTATGTTGCGAGCAGATGCCGCCAAATGGGGTTCCGTGTAAACTTCAGCGATAAGGAGACATCTCTTACGAGGGAATAGGAGAAGCTAAAAATACTAAGAGCAAAACCGACGATGCCATACGCCCACTTCCAAATCTCAAAAACCATGGGCGATGTCCGAAAAGAGGTAGCCTGCGAGATGGAAATCACAAAATCCGGGTATGGCAATAGATCGAGGATAAGTCCGGAAATATAGAAAAAGGTCAATAATATTGCATAAAAGAGGACCAGCCCCCAGGGGTCGGCCCTCCAAAACAACTGAAACCATATTCTTTTCGTACGTGACTTTGGGTGCTGGAATTGGGCCTTACCGGTGTCCGGCGAGGACGGCATGTTTCGCTTTGCCTCCAGACTTGGGACTACGCTGCTTTAATGGAGTGGCAGACTTATACCGCTGTTTGGTATTGTGCACTTCTCGTGTTTCTTTGGCTGAGGCGGATTGCCCTTGATCGGTCAGGCGGATACGTCCGCCGCCCATTGGGGAGACCAACTTCTCACGCAATAAACCAGCAAGTGCATTCGCGACCCTGGGGGAGTAAACAATCGGGTCGGTGGATTCCGACAGCATAGGCCGAATATGCTCGGCCTGGAGGCTGCTACCACTGCTTTCGGCCACAAGGCGGTGGATTTCCGGAACCCGTAATCCGTCAGGGTGATCGGCAAGTACACGGATAAGGGTTTGCTTTACATCCAATGACCCACCCCCTCTCATGAAATTCTATGTGAAGTTTCCCTGAGTTTCACCCGAAAACCTTCCTTCACAGCTAATCGACAGGGAAAATTATGCTGAACGAACAGAAAATTCGCCTATTCGCGTGTTTCCTGATGTGGATTTTGAAGTGCCCTTCTTAATCGTTTCTGCTCATAGTATTGCCTAATCTTTAGCCTCTCAGACTCCTGTAAACGAAGCGAAGCCCTACCTGCCGTAAGCAAGTAGGGCTCCGTCCTGAGGCCGTCCGTATTGCGTCCACGGGCAGCCTCTCTGATCTTCGAAAATGCGCTACGCCCCAACCGCCTTGAAGACGATGCTGATGACGAACAGAACTGTCAGAACCCAGGTCAGGATCGTCACGTCCTTGACGCGGCCCGTCAGGGTCTTCAGCAAGGTGTAGGTGCAGATCGACCAGACCAGGCCGTTGGCGATCGAGTAGGTCAGCGGCATCATGATGATCGCCAGGAAGGCCGGAATCGCTTCCGTCAGGTCGTCCAGCTGAATCTGGCGGATCGGTTCCAGCATGAGGAAGCCGACCAGAATCAGGGCGGGAGCGGTGGCCTGGCCCGGAATGATGGTCGCCAGCGGCGCCAGGAAGAGCGACAGCAGGAAGAGGACGGCTACGGTGACGGCGGTCAGGCCCGTCCGGCCGCCTTCAGCGATGCCGGCGGCGCTTTCAACGTAGGTCGTCGTGGACGAAGTGCCCACCAGGGAGCCGATGATCGAGCCGGTGGAGTCCGAAATCAGGCCCTTGCCGGCCCGCGGGAAGGAGCCGGTCTTGTCGATCCAGCCGAGGCGGGTGGCCAGGCCGGAGAAGGTGCCGACCGTGTCAAACAGGTCGACGAAGACGAAGGTGAAAACGATCGTCCAGAGGCCGACCTTCATCAGACCGGCGAAATCGAGCACCAGGAAGCCGGTGCTGAAGGTTTCCCAACTGGGCAGGCTGGCCAGGTGGCTCCAGCCGGGCCAGAAGGTGACGGTGGTGCCTTCCTTGGCGCCCGGAATCCAGAAGCCGACAATCGTGGTCAGCAGGATGCCGATCACGAGGGCGCCCTTGACCTTGCGGGCCAGCAGGATGCACATGAGAATCAGGCCGCCGATGGAGAGCAGCACGCCCGGCGAGGTCAGGCTGCCCATGGCGACGGCGGTGTTGGGATTCTTCACAACGATGCCCGCGTTCTGCAGGCCGATAAAAGCGATGAAAAGACCGATACCGATCGAAACACCGAGCTTGATGTTCATGGGAATCTCCCGGATGATCTGCTCACGGATCGGGAGAATCGTCAGAACGAGGCAGATGACACCGCTCGTGAAGACGGCGGCAAGGGCGACCTGCCAGCTCATGCCCATCTGGGCGACGGCGGTGAACGCAAAGAAGGCGTTCATGCCCATGCCGGGAGCGAGGGCGAAGGGGAGGTTGGCGTAAAGGCCCATTACCAGCGTGGCGCTGGCCGATGCGATGGCGGTCGCCATGAGCACGGCTTCCTTGTTCATGCCGGTGGTGCCCAGAATGTCGGGGTTGACGAAGAGGATGTAGGCCATGGTCATGAAGGTTGTGAGGCCGGCGAGCAGTTCTGTCTTAACCGTGGTCTTACTGGCGGTCAGAGCGAAGAATTTCTCTAGCCAGCCGTACTGCGGAACAGGCGCGTTCTGGCGCTTCGCGGTCATCTTCATGCCCCCTGTGCAGTAATGGGATATCCGTAACGGTGTGAGTCAAGACGTTTGCTTTCAGCCGGGATGCGACAACCCTCCTTACCTGACAGAATCGTGAAAGTTCGCCGACAAAACCTTTTGCCTTTCGCGACAAAAATCCTCCTACTTTAGCAGGAATATTTTTATGGTTGGTAAAAGATACGGTTGGAAATGAAGTGCGACTTCACGCGTGCTGGCAGACGAAGGGAGGCATCTCTCCATGTTCCTGCGACTGCAGGCCTTTGAACGACCAGGTAGTCTGGTCGAAGCGCTCCGGCTTCTGGCCCGCCCGGGTCACCGCCCCCTGGCCGGCGGCACCGCCGCTGTAGGACCGGTAGATAGTGAAACGGTTGGCATGGTTGATCTCTCCGGGCTCGGACTGGCTTTCAGCCGGATGGAGGCCGACGGCCTGGTGCTGGGCGCCATGACCACCCTGGGGGACCTGCTCCGTTTGCCCGAGCTGCTGCTGCTTGGCGGTGGCGTTCTGGGAGAGGCCGTGGAGCGAACAGGCCCGCCCTCACTGCTGGCGCGGGCTACGCTGGGCGGCAGTCTGGCCCGGCCCGACCTGGCGCCGGAGCTGGTCACAGCCCTGCTCGCCCTGGATGCATATGTGCGGGTGGTCCGGCTGGATGCCTCCGGCCAGCAGTTGCTGCGCAAGGAGCAGGAGATTGAGTCCTATCTGTCCGACCGCAAGCCCGGCACGCTGATCGAAGCCGTGCGGATTCCCGTGCGGGCGGCCCTGGCGGGTTACGAACGGGTGGCCCGCACGCCCCGGGACCTGCCGGCGGTGGCCGTGGTGGTAACCATGGAACACGACGAGGGCTTCATGCACAATGTGCGGGTTGCCGCCTGCGGGCTCGCTCCCGCCCCCATTCGCTTGCGGGCTGCGGAAGAGTTGCTTGAGGATGCGGCCCCGCTTGAGGCCGTGATCGAAAACGCAGCCGACGCGGTGGAAGCCACCGTGACGCCGCCGAGCGACCTGCGCGGCAGCGGCGAGTACCGGCGCCACCTGGCCCGGGTCCTGACACGGCGGGCAGTGGCCGCTGCGGCGGAACGCCTGGGAAGGATGTGAGCGCATGCACATTGAGCTGACAATCAACGGCCGGCGCCAGGCCCTGACGGTGACCCCTTCGGAAACGCTCCTGACCGTGCTGCGGCGCGAGGGCTTTTATTCGGTCAAGCACGGCTGCGATACCGGCGAGTGCGGCGCCTGCACGGTGCTGCTGAACGGCAAGGCGCTCACCAGTTGCAACCTGCTGGCCGTTCAGGCGGCGGGCGGCGCCATTGAAACGGTGGAGGGCCTGGTCCAGAGCGGCCAGCTGCACCCCCTGCAGGAGCGCTTCGCCCAGACGGCCGCCGTTCAGTGCGGCTTCTGCACGCCCGGCATGATTATGGCGGCCAAGGCGCTGCTGGATGAAAACCCGGAGCCGACCGAGAAGGAAGTGCGTCGGGCGCTGTCGTCGACCATCTGCCGCTGCACGGGGTACAAGCAGCCCGTTGAAGCGGTGCTGCAGGCGGCTTCCGACTTGCGGGGCGAGGTGCCTGAGGCGGCGGCCGCGGTGGAAAAGCCAGCGGACGGGGCGGTACTGACGCAGACCAAGCTGAAGGTCGTCGGCAAATCGGTCCGCAAGCTGGACAATAACAAGCTGGTTACCGGGCGCCCCGCCTTCGCCGACGACATCGAATTCCGCGGCATGCTCCATGCCCGGCTGCTGCTCAGCCCCCACGCCCATGCCCGCATTACGCGCATTGATGCGACCAAGGCCCGGGCCCTGCCCGGCGTCCATGCCGTGCTGACCTACCAGGACCTGCCCCGGGTCACCTTCACCACAGCCGGCCAGTCCTACCCCGAGCCCTCGCCCTTTGACACCCGCAGCCTGGACAACAAGGTCCGCTTCGTGGGCGACCGGGTGGCGGCTGTCGCCGCTGAAACCCCGGAAATTGCCGAGGAAGCCCTCCGGCTGATGGAGGTCGAGTACGAACTGCTGCCCGCCATCTTCGACCCGGAGGAGGCGCTACAGCCAGGCGCCCCCATCATCCACGATGAGCCGGACTGCTCGGGCATCGGCGGGTATGACGCGACCAGGAACCTCGCCGCCGAGATTCACGCCCAGGTCGGCGACCTGGCGCGCGGCTTCGCCGAGGCTGATGTCGTCATCGAGCGGACCTACAGGGTCCCGCAGGTCCAGCAGACGCCCATCGAAACCCACATCTGCATCACCCGCCTGGACGAGGACAACCGCCTGGAAGTCCGCACGTCCACCCAGGTACCGTTCCACGTGCGGCGCATTATCGCTCCCGTCCTCGGCCTGCGCCCCAGTCAGATTCGGGTGATCAAACCCCGCATTGGCGGCGGCTTTGGCGTCAAGCAGGAGATCCTCGTGGAGGATATCGCC
>Ga0196976_1001016_pt1 | contig 14404 bp, 13 predicted proteins | sample S3v_513CmetaG_FD_148644 | JGI IMG/M metagenome (GOLD analysis project Ga0196976, IMG submission 148644) | Soil microbial communities from Anza Borrego desert, Southern California, United States - S3+v_5-13C | ecosystem: Environmental > Terrestrial > Soil > Desert | place: USA: California...
CGCCCCGGCGCCGCGGGCCGCTGCTGCGCCTGCTGATGCAGTTTCACAACGTTCTGTTGTACGTGATGCTGGGTGCCGCGGCGATCACGGCCGGCCTCGGTCATTGGGTTGACACCGGGGTGCTGCTGGCGGCGGTCCTGATCAACGCCGTCATCGGCTTCCTCCAGGAAGGCAAGGCCGAGACGGCCCTGGACGCCATCCGCGGGATGCTGTCGCCCCACGCCACCGTGGTCCGGAACGGCAACCGGCGCGAGATCAACGCTGCGGACCTCGTGCCCGGCGACCTCGTCTTGCTGTCCTCCGGCGACCGGGTGCCGGCGGACCTGCGGCTGATCGCGGCCAAGGAGCTGCGCGTCGAGGAGGCGGCGCTGACCGGGGAATCTCTGCCGGTCGAGAAGAGCACGGCCGCTGTGTCGCCCGAAGCCCCCTGGGCGACCGCCATGGCATGGCCTATTCGGGCACCCTGGTCGTGCATGGCCAGGGCGCGGGCATCGCCGTTGCCACCGGCGGCACCACCGAACTGGGCAGGATCAACGGCATGCTGGCCGGCATCCGCAGCCTGACCACGCCCCTGCTGCGGCAGATCGACCGCTTCGGACGCGTGCTGGCTTTGGCGATCCTGGTCATGGCGGCGGCGACGTTCCTGCTCGGCACGCTGTGGCGCGGCCACCCTCCGTCCGAGATGTTCATGATGGTCGTGGCCCTGGCCGCCTCGGCGATCCCGGAAGGGCTGCCGGCAATCATGACCGTCACGCTGACGCTCGGCGTCCGGCGCATGGCGCGCCATAAGGCGATCGTCCGCCGCCTGCCGGCCGTCGAGACGCTGGGGTCGGTGACGGTCGTCTGCTCCGACAAAACCGGCACCCTGACGCGCAACGAGATGACCGTCCAGCGCATCGTCTGCGCCGACCACGTGTTCGATGCCGGCGGCGTTGGCTACGCGCCGGTGGGCGACGTCAGCGTGGACGGCCGGATCATCGACGTCTCCCACTATCCCGCGCTCGTCCTGGCCGCCCGTGCCGGCGTGCTGTGCAACGATGCGCGCCTGCGGCAGGACGTGGGGATCTGGCGGGTGGAGGGCGATCCCACCGAAGGCGCCCTCCTCGTCCTCGGCGCCAAGACGGGGATGGTCCAGGACGCGACGGAAGCCGCATGGCCCCGCGTCGACTCCATTCCGTTCGAGTCGGAACGCCGCTTCATGGCCACCCACCACCACAACGCGGACGGCAACTCCTGGATCTTCGTCAAGGGCGGCCGGCTTGCTGGTCTTCGTCGTGGCGGAAGGCGAGAAATGGATCATCCGGCGCTGGCGCAAACGCCGCTCCGCCGGCCAGCCGCCGGGCGATGCACCTGCTCTGGCTGCGCCCGGAGCACAGTCCGGGCCCATGTCTGCGCCATCGCCCCCGCCGAATCAGGGCGCCGCCGACACGGCCGCGGCTCACCGGGCGCCCCAGACGGTCACTGAGGAAGGTACGCCATGAAACATCTTCTGGTCGCTTCGGACCTTTCCCACCGCAGCGACAGGGCCATCGCGCAGGCGCTGTTCCTGGCACAGCGATTCGACGCGTCGCTCACCGTGCTGCACGTGATCGACGACGAGTTGCCCGCCGCCGTCTTCGACGTCACCCGGGACCAGGCGGAGGCCAGCCTGCGGGACACGCTGGCACGGCTGGGGGTCACCGATGCCGGGCGGGTGGTCATCCGGACTGCCGGTGGGCTGGATTTCCAGGTCATCGTCGATGCGGCCGAGGCGGAAGGCACGTCCCTGATCGTCCTCGGTGCGCACCGGCGCAACCTTCTCAAGGACGTGTTCACCGGCACCACGGTGGAGCGCGTCATCCGGAACACGACGTGCCCGGTCCTGGTGGTCAAGCGCCCCGCCCCGGGCGGCTATCCGTGCACCCTGGCGGCCGTGGACCTGACCGCCGAGGCGGCCGGTACGCTGGGCCTGGCGCATCTCATGGCCGACCGCCAGACGCTGTACGTCCTGCACGTTCTCAACGACGCCGTCCGGCTGCAAATGCGGCTGGCCGACGCGGTCGACGAAGATGTGGAACGATACCGGTTGGCAACGGAGGCATGCTGCCGCGGCGTTCTCGAAGAGATCGCCGAACGCGCTGCGTTGGGCGTGAAGGACGGACTGCTGGCGGTGGAGTGGGGGGCTGCCGCATCCCGCATTGTCGCGAGCACGCAGTCCTTCGGAGCCGAGTTGTGCGTCATCGGCACGCGAACCCGTACGAAATCGCTCGCACAGCGCCTGCTTTTGGGAAGCGTGTGTGAAGAGGTGCTCCGCGACATGGCCTGCGACGTGCTGGCCGTTCCCCTGGCGGGCCATACCGACCTGCCCGGCGCGACCGCGCTGACCACGCTCGGGTGACCACGCGCGCCATCGCGGATGCGCCCTGGCAGATCTCACAGGCGCGTCCGATGCCGCTACTCCTTAAGGTGAGCCGCCAAGCGTCGTTTCGACCGGCTTCGCTGCGAAGTGGCCGCTGTCCGCTGGCGGCGCTCCTTTTGACGCCCCGGAGTGGAAGGTCATGCCCAAGGAAGAGATTGCATGTCGCCGACGTTCGCCGGGGTTCCGGCGTGCACTGGCCGCCACCGTCCTCACGTTGCTCGCCGCACCGTCCGTCGCGCAGCCGTTGCCGGGCTGTGACCTGAGCCCGGGCTATCCGGCGTGCGCCGACGCCCACCTCCGCGGGAGCGATCTGCGCGGGTTCGATTTGCGCAACGCCGACCTGACCCGGGCGGATCTGAGCGGTGCCGACCTCAGCGGCGCCAACCTGGGAGGAGCCAATTTGGCCGGAACCGACTTCCGCGACGCCAACCTCACCGGAGCGGACCTCAGAGGAACGCACACGTTCAAGGCCAAATGGAAGGGCGCCGACCTGTCCGGGGCGATCTGGAAGGACGGCCACCGCTGCCAGCCAGGATCCATCGGCGCCTGCCGGTAGAGCAGTCGAACATCTCCGGACCGTGATCGTGTCACGCCGCGAATGACAGGAGAAACAGTTGCGTCCAGCGCGTGGCCAGAAAGGTCCACACACCGGCTTCCAGGACGGCGAACGGCCAGCGTCCCCGCGCGACCGCGCCGTCGTAGTAGCACCAGATGACGACGGCAATGTACGCCGCGACCACCTGCTCGAATGTCGGGGCGATGGCGAACGGCGGCATGACGAAGAAGGCCACGCCGATCAGTCCGGTCCGCCAGAGCAGTTCCCTGGCGAACTGGAAGCCGTCATCGTCTGGTTGCCGGTTCGTGGCCATTGCGCTCTCCAAGCCGTCCGCCTGGAACAATACCATCATTTCCGACGGTGACGAGCGTCGGGCGCCGACGCGGCGCCACAGGTCCCGGCCAAGCGGGCGGCGCCCGTCAATCCCCGCCCGCCTCCGCTGCCGCGAGGCACACGCCGGGGCCGGCGGCGCCAGCGGGAATGAGCAGCACGCCCGCGTCTTCGAGCGCTCCGACGATCCGCCGGGCCGACCCGGCGTGAAGGTCGTGGCGCCCCTTCTCGAAGTCCCGGACGGTGCTGCGCGAGAGACCGGCGCGCTTGGCAAGCTCGTCCTGCGTCCAGTCGAGCAGGCCGCGGGCGGCCCGGCATTGGCCCGGCGTCAAACCAGGAACGGTCGGCATGCGCACGCTCGAATTTCCTCAACCATAATGGTTGACTTCGCGCCTCGGCGGCCCAATGTCAAGAGGGTACCCCCATCCTGCGCCTCGGCCAGGATCTGGGAGCAGCTTTCGCCGCCGGCCCGACAGGCGGCCGACGCCTTGGACGCCAACGTCCTGGGCGGTGTGATGGTCCGCGCGGCGCCGGGTTCGGGCGATGGCGTGTGCGGCAGGGGCGTACGCCCGGCGGCACGGCCTTTGCCATGGCTGACATTCGGCGGAGGCCGACCGCCCGCCCTCATGGAGACAAGGATGGGACTCTCGGACCTCTTTTCCGCAGCCGACGTCATCCTCGACGCGTCTCCCACCAACAAAGCGGGCCTGTTCGAACTCCTGGCGACCGAGGCGGCCGAACGGACCGGGCTATCCAGGCCGGAGATCCTCGGCGCGCTTGAGGCGCGCGAGAAGCTCGGCTCCACGGCTCTCGGCAAGGGCGCCGCCCTTCCTCATGCGGAACTCCGCCCCGCCGAGACGCCGGTCGTCCTGTTCGTCCGGCTGCGGCGTCCGATCGACTTCGACGCCCGGGACGAGGAACCGGTCGATCTCGTCTTCCTGGTGCTCTGGCCGGCGGCGATCCGCAAGGGACTGTTGCCCGTAATGTCCGAAATCTGCCGGGCTCTGCGCGAGCCGCAGGCGCTGCGCCGGCTGCGGCGCGCGGCAACGCCCGAGGACATCGTCCAACTCGTGCATGGCGCCGCAGCCCCCGACGCGGGGCGGGGCGGCGCGCCGGAAGAGACGTGACCGCCCGCCACCGCCGCCGCTAGCGCCGCCCAGCCATCAGCCGACCCGATCGCAGGAGACCATGCCCGACACCCTGTTGCTTCTGACCGCCGTGAGCCTTCCGTTCGCCGCCGCCATCGTCGCCGGGCTGCTGCCCGCGCATGCGCGCAACGCCGCGGCGTGGCTGGCCGGCGCGGTCGCCGTCGCCGGGCTCGCGGTGGTCTGGATCGCCTACCCGACGGTGAAGGCTGGGTGGGTGATCCGCCATGAGTTCGCGTGGATGCCGTCCGTCGGGCTCGATTTCGTCCTGCGCATGGACGGGTTCGCCTGGCTGTTCGCCGGGCTGGTGTCGGGCGTCGGCGTCCTCGTCGTGCTCTACGCGCGCTATTACATGTCGGCGGAGGATCCGGTTCCGCGGTTCTTCGCGTTCCTGCTCGCCTTCATGGGCTCCATGATGGGCGTGGTCACCGCCGGCAACCTGATCCAGCTCGCCTTCTTCTGGGAGCTGACGAGCCTCTTCTCCTTCCTGCTGATCGGCTATTGGCACCACACGCCGGCCGCGCGCGACGGCGCCCGCGTGGCGCTCACCGTCACCGCCACCGGCGGGCTGTGCCTGTTCGCCGGCGTGCTGGTCCTCGGCCACATCGTCGGCGGCTACGACCTCGACCGCGTGCTGGCCTCGGGTGCCGTGATCCGCGCGCATCCGCTCTACCTGCCGGCGCTGGTCCTCATCCTGCTGGGCGCCCTGACCAAGAGCGCGCAGTTCCCCTTCCACTTCTGGCTGCCGCATGCCATGGCGGCGCCCACGCCGGTTTCGGCCTACCTGCATTCGGCGACGCTGGTGAAGCTCGGCGTCTTCCTGATGGCGCGGCTCTGGCCGGTGATGGCGGGGACCGAGGCGTGGTTCTGGATCGTCGGGACGGCGGGCATCGCCACGCTGCTGATCGGCGCCTACATCGCGATCTTCCAGACCGACCTGAAGGGGCTGCTGGCCTATTCGACCATCAGCCACCTCGGGCTGATCACCTTGCTGCTCGGCCTGAACAGCGAACTCGCCATGGTCGCGGCGATCTTCCACATCATCAACCACGCGACGTTCAAGGCGTCGCTGTTCATGGCCGCCGGCATCATCGACCACGAGACCGGCACGCGCGACCTGCGGCGCCTGTCGGGCCTGAACCGCTTCATGCCGTTCACCGCGCGCCTCGCCCTGGTCGCCGCCGCGGCCATGGCCGGCGTGCCGCTGCTCAACGGCTTCCTGTCGAAGGAGATGTTCTTCGCCGAGGCGCTGTCGGCGGAAGGGCCGCTGCCGCTCCTCCTCGACGTGCTGCCGGCCGCCGCGACGGTGGCCAGCGCCTTCAGCGTGGCCTATTCGCTGCGCTTCATCCACGGCACCTTCTTCGGGCCGGACCCGGTGGACCTGCCGAGCACGCCGCACGAGCCGCCCGCCTGGATGCGCTTCCCGGTGGAGATCCTGGTGCTGGCCTGCATCATCATCGGCATCCTGCCGGCGGCCACGGTGGGGCCGTACCTGGACATGGCGGCGCACGCCGCCCTCGGCGCCGCCACGCCCGAATACAGCCTGGCGGTCTGGCATGGCTTCAACCGCCCGCTGATGATGAGCCTGACCGCGCTCAGCGGCGGCGTCGCGCTGTACTTCCTGCTCCAGGGCTACCTGCTGAAGGGCGTCGAGGGGCCGCCGCTGATCCGCCTGGAAGGGCGGCGCCTGTTCGACCGGACCATGGTGTTCCTGTCCTGGCGCCTTGCGCGGACGGTCGAGGGGCTGCTGGGCACCCGCCGGCTCCAGCCGCAGCTGCGGCTGGTGGTGTGCGCGGCCGTCCTGGCCGCCGGGTGGGCCGTCTTCCAGCGCGGGCTCGGCCCGGGGAACGTCGCGCCGGCCGCCGTCGACCCAGTGCTCGCCCTGGTCTGGGCGATCGGCGCGGCGTGCGCGCTGGGTGCTGCGTGGCAGGCCAAGTTCCACCGGCTGGCCGCGCTGATCCTGGTGGGCGGCGCCGGGCTGGTCACCTGCGTGACCTTCGTCTGGTTCTCCGCACCCGACCTGGCGCTGACCCAGCTCCTAGTCGAGGTCGTCACCACCATCCTCCTGCTCCTCGGGCTGCGCTGGCTGCCCAAGCGGCTGGACATCCCCGGCGCCCGCCCGCCGGAGGTGATCACCACGACGCGCCGCCTGCGCGACCTGGGCATCGCCGTCGCCGCCGGCCTCGGCATGGCGGGCCTGGCCTTCGGCGTGATGACGCGCTCGCCCCCCGAACTCCTGGCGGAGCACTTCCTGGCGCGCGCCTACACCGACGGGGGCGGGACCAACGTCGTCAACGTGATCCTGGTGGACTTCCGCGGCTTCGACACGCTGGGCGAGATCACGGTGCTGGGAGCCGTGGCGCTCACCGCCTACGCGCTGCTGCGGCGCTTCCGCCCGGCGCCGGACAGCGTCGGCGTTCCCGAGCAGCAGCGCGACCAGAGCGCCTTCGACGCCTCGCGGCCGGGACGGCGGGAGGGCGACACCGTCGCCGACTGGCTGCTGATCCCGTCGGTGATCGCGCGGCTGCTGTTCCCGGTGATATGCTTGGTCGCCCTGTTCCTGCTGCTGCGCGGCCACGACCTGCCGGGCGGCGGCTTCGCGGCCGGCCTGACCGTGGCGATCGCCATGATCGTGCAGTACATGCTGGGCGGCACGCAGTGGATCGAGGCGCGCCTGCGGGTGGTGCCGCTGCGCTGGATGGGCCTGGGGTTGCTGCTGGCCACCGGCACCGGCCTCGCCGCGCTGGCGTTCGGCCGTCCCTTCCTGACCTCCTACTTCGCCTACGCGGAGCTGCCCGTCCTCGGCGCCGTCCCGGTGGCGAGCGCCCTGCTGTTCGACATCGGCGTGTTCGGGCTGGTGGTCGGGGCGACGATGCTGACGCTGATCGCGCTCGCCCGCCAGTCGGTCCGCGGCCACCGCGCCACGGCACCGCGCCAGGGCGAGGCGCCGGCACCCGCCGCGCTGACGACGGCAAGCGGAGACGACTGATGGAACTCATCCTCTCGCTGGGCATCGGGGTCCTGACGGGGGCCGGCGTCTGGCTGCTGCTGCGGCCGCGCACCTTCCAGGTGATCATCGGCCTCTCGCTGCTCTCGTACGCCGTCAACCTGTTCATCTTCTCCACGGGCGGCCTGCGCACCGGGGCGGCGCCGGTGCTGGCGCGGGGTGCTGCCGGCCACCTCGCGACGCACGCCGACCCGGTGCCGCAGGCGCTGGTCCTCACCGCCATCGTCATCGGCTTCGCCACGACGGCGCTGTTCCTCGTCCTGCTGCTCGCCGCGCGCGGCCTGACGGGAACCGACCACGTGGACGGCAGGGAGAAGGACCGGTGAGCGGCTGGATGGATCACCTGACGATCGCGCCGATCGTCATCCCGCTGGTCGTCGGCACGCTGCTGATGCTGATCGACGAGCGGCGGCACACGCTCAAGGCCGCGGTCGGCGCGGCGTCGACGGCGGCGCTGCTGATCCTGGCGGTGGCGCTGCTGCGGCTGGCGGACGGCGCGCTGCCGGGCGGGGGCGCCGCCGTGCGCGTGTACCGGCTTGGCGACTGGCCGGCCCTGTTCGGCATCGTGCTGGTGCTGGACCGGCTGTCCGCGCTGATGCTGGTGCTGACCGGCGTCCTGGGGGTGGCCGCGCTGGTGTTCTCGCTGGCGCGCTGGCACCGGGCGGGGGCGCACTTCCACTCGCTGTTCCAGTTCCAGTTGATGGGGCTGAACGGCGCCTTCCTGACCGGCGACCTCTTTAACCTGTTCGTGTTCTTCGAGATCATGCTGGCCGCCTCTTACGGGCTGGTCCTGCACGGCTCGGGGCTGGCGCGCGTGCGGGCGGGCCTGCACTACATCGCCATCAACCTGTCGGCCTCCCTGCTCTTCCTCATCGGGGTGAGCATGATCTACGGCATCGCCGGCACGCTCAACATGGCCGACCTCGCGGGCCGGATGGCGGGGATCGCCGCCGAGGACCGGGCGCTGCTGGAGGCGGGGGCCGCAATCCTGGGCGTGGCCTTCCTCATCAAGGCGGGGATGTGGCCGCTGGGCTTCTGGCTGCCGAACACCTATGCCACGGTCGGCGCGGCGTCCGCCGGCATCGTCTCGATCCTCAGCAAGGTCGGCATCTACGCCGTGCTCCGGCTGTGGCTGCTGATGTTCGGCGAGGGTGCTGGGGATTCGGCGGGCTTCGGCGGCGCCTGGCTGCTGGCCGGCGGGCTGCTGACCATCGCCTTCGGCTCGGTGGCGGTGCTGGCCACACAGGACATGGCGCGGCTGGCCGGCGCCAGCGTGCTGGTCTCCTCCGGCACGCTGCTGGCGGCGACCGGCGCCGGGCACGTCGCGGTGACCGGCGGCGTGCTGTTCTACCTGACCAGTTCCGTCCTGGCGATCGCCGGCTTCTTCCTGCTGATCGAGCTGCTGGAGCGCGGCCGGGAGGTCGGCGCCGACGTGCTGGCGGTGACCCGCGAGGCCTTCGGGGAGGGCGAGGACGCCAACCCGGAGGACGACGAGGAGGAGGTCGGCGTCGTCATCCCGGCGACCATGGCGATCCTCGGCGTCAGCTTCCTGGGCTGCGCCGCCCTGCTGGCCGGGCTGCCGCCGCTGTCCGGCTTCCTGGCCAAGTTCGCCATCCTGGCGCCCCTGCTCTCGGGCGGTGCCGTGACTGCCTCCACCTGGGTCCTGCTCGCCGCGCTGCTGCTGTCCGGGCTGGCGACGGTCGTCGCGATGACCCGCGCGGGGATCGACGTCTTCTGGGCGTCGCCCGCCGGCGAGGTGCCGCGCGTGCGCGTGGCCGAGATCGCGCCGGTGCTGCTGCTGCTGGCGCTGTGCGTGGCGCTGACCGTGCAGGCGCGGCCGGCGATGCGCTACATGGAGGACACCGCCCGGTCGCTACACGGGCCGCAGGATTATGTCCGGACCGTGCTGCCGGCCAAGGATGCGGGAGGCGGCCGATGAAGCGCTGGCTGCCCCATCCCCTCCTGACGGCGACCCTGCTGGGCGTGTGGCTGCTTCTGAACGAGAGCGTCGCGCCGGGAACCGTCATCCTGGGAGGCGTCCTCTCGCTGGCCGCGGTCTGGGCCTTCACCGCGCTCGACCTGCCGGAAGGCCGGTTCCGGCGCCCGCGCGTGGCGGTCGAACTGGCGTTCATCGTGCTCCACGACATCGTCCGCTCGAACAATGCGGTCGCCCGGATCATCCTGCGCCGGGGGAAGGGGAACCGGATGTCGGGGTTCGTGCGCATCCCGCTGGACCTGCGCGCACCCTACGGCTTGGCGGCGCTCGCCTGCATCATCACGGCCACGCCCGGCACGATCTGGGTGGAGTACGATTCCGCGAAGAACACCATACTGCTTCACATCCTCGATCTGGTGGACGAGCAGACGTGGGTGGGCACCATCAAGGGACGGTACGAGAGGCGCCTGATGGAGATATTCCAATGATCACGCAGATCCTGGTCTGGTCCGTCCTGCTGGCGCAGATCCTTCTGGCCCTGGCCATGGGCTGCGCGGTGATCCGCGTGCTGCGGGGGCCGCGCGCGCAGGACCGGGTGCTCGGGCTCGACACCCTGTACGTCAACGCGACGATGCTGCTGTTGGCCTTCGGCATCCGCACCGGGAGCACGCTGTACTTCGAGGCGGCGCTGATCATCGCCCTTCTCGGCTTCGTCGCGACGGCGGCGCTGGCGAAGTTCCTCATGCGCGGCGAGGTGATCGAATGACACACCTGACCGAATTGCCGGACTGGGCGGCGCTGCTGGTGGCGTTGCTCCTCCTGGCCGGCGCCGGACTGGCGTTGATCGGGTCGTTCGGGCTGCTGCGGCTGGGCAGCTTCTACGAGCGGATCCACGCGCCGACCCTGGGCTCCACGCTGGGAATCGGCTGCGTCCTGATCGCTTCGATGCTGTGTTTCTCCGTACTGGAATCCCGTCTCGTGCTGCACGAGGTGCTGATCACGGCCCTCATGGTGATCACGACGCCCGTCACCTTGATGCTGCTGGCCCGCGCGGCGCTGTACCGGGACCGCAGCGAAGGCGATGATTCCGTCCCACCGCCGCCGGCCGGTTGAAGCGCTGCTCGTGGAGATCAGGCGCTGCCCCGCTGCTCGACGAGCCGCTGCGTCCGCATCACACTGTGGATCGGCGTCCAATGCGAGGCCGCGCTACGAGGCGGCTCATCTCGTTGGTTTTATTAGCGAATCCGGCGACCAGAGTGGCCTTCATTGGTGCCGACAGAAGGCCACCTCGCACAGCAGATTTGCGAATAGAATCGAATCCCTAGGCTTTGCTGCACCGTGACCTGCATTTGGGCATCGATACACACGTCGAACCCGAAAGACTCCAATCCTCCGCAAACCCAACACCAACCCGTCATGATCACTACGCCGAGCCATTAGTCCAGCCGTCCACATTACGCCGCGTCGCCCAGATGCTTCCGCAGCACCTCATAAAGTTGGCGGGGGGCGATCGGCTTGAATGCCACCCCGTAACCGAGATCGGCTGCTTCGCGTTGCCAGTCTAGGCCGGTTTCTCCAGTCAGAATAATGGCCGGGACGCGGCGGCCGAGGGTCTCTCGGATACGCCGGACGGCGTTGGTGCCGCGCTCGCCGCCCCGGAGCCGGTAGTCGGCGATGATCACGTCTGGAACCCGCCCCTCGGCCTTGAGGCGTTCGACGGCTTGGTCGGCGGAGGTTGCAATCAGCGTCTGATACTGCCACTCCCGGAACGTGGCTTGAAGGCCCAAGAGGACAATGGCGTCGTCGTCTATCAGCACGGCGTAGCGACCGTGGCCGGCCTGCGGTATGGGAGCTTGCGGTTCTCTGGTCGCGATAGTCGGCGCCTCGCCCAGTGGGATGGTGATTGAGAATACCGAACCGCGGTCGGGCTCCGACTGCACCTCGACAGGATGGTCGAGCAACCTTGACAAACGCTGCACAATGGACAGGCCGAGGCCCAGCCCTTGGCTGCGGTCGCGCTCGGCGTTTCCCACTTGATGGAACTCGTCGAAGATGCGCCCCAGTTGGTCGCCTGGGATGCCGATACCGGTGTCGTGCACCTCGATGCGCGCGCGGCCGTCGCTTACTCGGCACGTGAGGCGGATGAAACCCTGTTCTGTGTAGCGGATAGCGTTCTCGACCAAGTTTCGAATCATGCGGCCGAGCAGATTGCGGTCGCTGCGCACGACGACGTCGCTGCTGCTGTCGACGTAAAGCTCCAACCCCTTGGCCGCAGCCACCGGCTGGTAAGCGGCGCCGATATGATCGAGCACCGGCCGGAGCTCAAGGTCGTCAACTGTGGGCCGGATGACATCGGCATCGAGGCGTGACACGTCGAGCAGGCTTTCGAGCAGGCCCTTCATCGCATCCAGCCCACGCTCGAGCATCACCAGCGCATTGCGACCGCGCTCGCTGACCACATGCGGGTGCAGGGCGGCGGCGAACATGAACATCGACTGCATGGGTTGACGCAGGTCGTGGCTCGCAGCCGCCAGAAACTTGGTCTTCGCAAGATTGCCTTGATCAGCCGCCTCCTTGGCCTGCCGCAGGGCCGTTTCCATGGCCTTGCGGCCAGTGACGTCGCGGCCCACCGCTTGCACCTCAGAGCACTGGCCAGCGTCATCGATGATGGCGTATCCCTCCCAGGAGAACCACCGTGGTCCCTTGACGGTGAGCATGCGGGCCTCTACCGACGCGCGATGGTCGGGTGGGATCAGGGTCTCTTCGATCGCCCGCTCAATGGCGGCAACGTCCTCCGTATGCACGGCGTCGCGCCATGGGGAACCGAGCAGCGCATCACGAGAGCGTCCCAGCAACCGGCACGTCGTGTCGTTGATGAAAATGAACCGGCCTTCGGCGTCGAACCGCACCACCATGTCGGCCTGTGTTTCGACCAGTCCACGATAGCGCGTCTCGCTGTCGCGCAGGGCCGCTTCCATGGCTTTGCGTCCGGAGATGTCCGACAACGACATGACGGCCAAGCAGATACGGCCTGCGTCGTCCCGTATCGGAGAGGCGTTGACGATAAGCGGCAGCAGGTGCCCGTCAGGGTGCCGGTACACCACCTCTTCCTGCTCAGCCGTGTCCCCGTCGCGCATTGCGCGGACAAGCGCACACTCATCGTACTCATAGGGACGGCCGTCCGGGTGGAGGCAGGGGGAGTTGAACTCCACCACGGTGTCGGTTGGTACGATGGGGCGGCCGATCAGACGTTCTGCGGCCGAGTTGTGGGCAACCAACCGGCCGGACGGAACCTCCGCCACCACGACCCCCACCGGCAGGTTCTGGAGCACGGCCTTCAACCGCGACCGCTCCGCCTCGATGCTTCTCGACAGGCGTCCGATGCCCCAAAAGGCTCCCACGATGGAGAGGAGCAGGAGAAGCAGCGTAATCGCCGCAGACCACAGCGCCGCGTATTCGATGGGCCACATGGCAGCCCGTTTGTCGATGCCGATTCCCAACATTACGCCGCGGGAACCAGCCGCCGGCGGGGAGTAGGCATGCATTCTTTCAATGCCGTCGACCCCGATCACTTCGGTCAACCCATGCTGATCGCCGTGCAAGAAATGCCGGAAACGCTCAGGAAGGGGCGCCCCGACCACGCCTGGGCGCTCCGGAACCCGGGCGATGACGACTCCCGCGGAGTCGGTCAGCAAGATGGAGGCGTTGGGTGGCAGAGGTTTGCGGGCCAGATAGTCGGTCAGCCATTTAAGGTCGAGCAGACCGGTGATCACCCCGCCCCGTCCGCCACCGGGACGATCGTAAGGCAAGCCGTAGGGAAGAATGGGCCTGCCGATGCCGCGGGCCACACCGAAGTCGCCGACGGAAAACCGGCCGGTCTCCAGCGCCCGCCGGACGTTCGCCCGGTCGCCCAGGAAGACCCCGACAGCCCGCAAGTCGGTGGCGCAGCGGACGATGCCCTGCAGGTCGGTGACCTCAATCGTCAGGTGCTCAGGAATGCTGCCCTTGAGGCGCTCCATCATCGTTTGGCAGGAGGGGCCTGCAAGTTCGTCGGCGGCGGTCGTGGCCAACGTCGTCAAGATGCCCTGGAGGGTGTCGACGATGCGCTGATGCTCCGTCTCGAGGAGGTCGAGAATGTGCTCCGCTTGCTGGTGAATTTCCGCTTCACGGGAGGCTCGCAGGTCCAGCTGGGTGTAGACCTGGAACCCAACAAAGGGGGCAATGGCCAGGAGAAGCAGAAGCAGGCGGTGGACAATGGACATTGCTCCAAGCCCTCCACGCGCGCGCGAGTGCGCAAACACTCGCGCCCACCTTGACGCGGCCAGTGGTCAAACAGTCAGGGCGCAGGAACGTTGCCTCAGCGACGCAACGCGTGCTTCTGCTCACATCGGAGCCGGTCTCCTGTAATGTCTTTCAGGGTCGTGTTCCAGCCCGTGGTGTAGCAACCGTGTTCGACGAAGAAAATTCGTGAACCGGGAGTGCTCCGCGTTGTGGACCTGTGCCCAGATGCAGGCCACGGCCCCCAAAAAAGCTTAGGAATGTGATTCCATTCGTGAGTCTGCGGTACGATGTGGCCTGCACCTGGGCGCAGATCCACATCCAGGCGGCGCCGCCGGCGATGGAGGCGATCTGCCGCTCGTTCAGCGGCATGCCGGCGGTCCTGGGCGTGCGCGGTGCGCGGGGGCGGGTCATCGGGTGCTCCGTTCTCGTGGGGCGAGGGGGCCATGCCACGCTCGTTCCGATCGCTTGGTGACGGCGCCCGCGCGAAAGTTCCCCACGCCCGTAGCTTCAGGTCCTTTACTCACGGGCCGGCGGCGTCATCTGCACGGCGCGGCCGATCTGTGGCAAGGTCTCCTTCGGCGGCCCGTCTCGCAAGGAGCTTGAATGGATCAGGTAGCACGAAACGTGCTCACGGACGGCATGGCGCGCTGGGTTGCCCTCATTGAGGCGAACGCCTCCTGGGCCGAAGCGATTTTCTTCCTGTGCGCGTTCGCGGAGTCCCTGGCTTTCGTCGGCTTCGCGGTGCCGGGCG
>Ga0196976_1001017_pt1 | contig 14389 bp, 16 predicted proteins | sample S3v_513CmetaG_FD_148644 | JGI IMG/M metagenome (GOLD analysis project Ga0196976, IMG submission 148644) | Soil microbial communities from Anza Borrego desert, Southern California, United States - S3+v_5-13C | ecosystem: Environmental > Terrestrial > Soil > Desert | place: USA: California...
CCAGACCCCCAAAAATTAACCCCCATCCCCGTCCCTGCGGGAAGAGATATTTCCGCGCGCGCGAGCTTCGAGCCTCCGAATGGTGTTTCTGGCGAACAGTGGCGGGGGTTCCTCAAGCTTCGAACCGCCAAGCGCCAGCCGATGACCGAACGCGGCTACACGCTGCTGTGCGGAAAACTCACCTCGCTTGCCGAACATGGGTTCCCTCCCGGAGAGATGATCGACCTCGCGATCGAGCGAGGCTGGACCACCGTTCACGCACCCAAGGAAACACCGAAAAATGGCCACGGACCCCACTACGACAGGCAGCAACGCCCCTCAGGGTGGGAAGCCGCCTATCATGCCAAAATGGGCGCGGTCGGTCCTGGCTGACGGCTATGGCGGAGAGTGGAGCTCGGCGCGCGCCCTTGCCGCCATCAGCCGCGGCGGCTTTGTGGACCATATTCCCGCTCTTGCTCAAGCTGCAGCAGCCTCGTGCCAGCCATGCGACCCAGAGAAACTGAAGAAGAGGCTGACGGTGACGGGAATGGCGATGGCACCGAACAGAGCCCCGGCCGAGGCCACGGCATGGCTTCACGAGTTGAGCCGGCTGCTTGGCGATCTTCCCGAGGACATCGTTTTCGAGGCTCTGGATATCCACCAACGTAAATGCCGGTTCCCACCCACCGTTGCCGAGATACGCGAGATCGCCGATCCCATAATGGAGAAGCGTCGCAAGGAAACCGCTCGGCTCGACGCTATGGCCCGCTTTCTCGCTTCCGGCCAACCAATCCCGCAGATGGCGGTCAATCCCCCGAAGCGGCACGTGATGGACCCCTGCGGCGAGGCATTAACGCCGGCCGAGACCGAAGAGCTGAACGCGATCCTGGCGCGCATCGGAGCCTCGACCCGCTACCGCAACGACGGCAGCCGCTACACGGCTGAGACGGAATCTCAGCGCAAGGCAGCATCAGGCCCACGCCGAATGCCCACCCGCCAGGACTATATCGATATGGGCGTCGACCCCGCCGCCTTGGACGGTCATCCCACTGCGGGAGGCGAGTGATGGGGGTAGCAATTCAGTTTGGCAGGAGCGGGTACGTGGCGCGTAAGGATAGAGGGAGGCCGAAGGTCGAGATAGTCGCGCCAACGCCGGAGCAGATGGCCGGAGGGGCATTCGCGATCGAGGACATCACGGACAAGCGGCCCGGGGGTGGATCGATCACGATCGGAAAGGGCTATCGGCGCAAGCGGATGCTGGAGACGCTGTTCGCCCAGGGCGTCCTTGCGGAGGATCAGTTCAAGGCCCTGAAGCACTATCGTCACCATGCCGACATCGCCGACCGCTCTCCGGTGAAGGACAGCCTGGGAAAGCGCATTGGCGGGGATGGAAGCGGCTGCGGGCCCACCGTCAACACGCTCAACGCCATCGCCGTCACGCGCGACTGCGAGGCCGCTGCGATGGGGCTGAAGCGCATGCTCCGTGCCGTCGTGGTCGACGATATGTCGCTCAGCCAGTGGGCGATAGAGCGTGCGGGCGGAATCGAGGAATGCTATGAGAGGAAGGGCAAGAAGGTGTGCCAGATCAAGCCTCGACGTCACACTCTCGCCGTGGCCAGGATGCATATTATCGAGGTGGCCAGGAGAGTGCAGTCGGAGTTGGACCAGTGAGTGAATCGATCGAGCGCACGGCGAGGGCTTGATCGACGCCGAATTGAGTATCTAAAAGAAACCCTCTTGACGCCATTCCCCTGCTATGGCATAAACCTGTCAATCTGAAGAGATTGCGCCCGCAAAGCCACCATGGCCGAGCGGGCTTTTTGATTCCGGCCCAGCCGGACCCGCCGCAGTTCATCTGAACGAACCACACAGAAGCCCATTGGCAGAGCGGTCAGCGCTGTTCGTGCGGCGGGATAATGTCGAAGCCATAAAAGCTGGGAGTTAGACGGAATGAGCGACGCCAGGGTTGACCGAGTGGCCCGCAAGATGCGTGATGCCTATGGGGTTCACTGCGGTGAACGATGGGTTCCCTGGTCGCGCGCGGCGGCCGACAAGAAGGACGCTTGGCGAGCGTGCGCAAGGGCAGCCGTCGAGGACCTGACCGCAGATAGGGCCTAGTTGGCCACGATGACGAATGGTGATTGATCGCCTCTTCTCCCGCATCGCTTCCAAGTCTGCTCACTGGACCGGCCATCCGCTAGCCTTCATCGTCTCGCTTGCCTTGGTCCTCGCATGGGGGCTCAGCGGTCCGGCCTTCGACTATTCCGATACCTGGCAGCTCATCATCAACACGGCCACCACGGTCCTCACCTTCCTGATGGTGTTCGTCATCCAGAACAGCCAGAACCGGGATGGCAAGGCGATCCAGGCTAAGCTGGACGAGCTGATCCGCGCAACCAAGGAGGCCCGCGACGATCTGCTCCGGGCCGAGGACAAGACCGAAGCTGAAATAGACGCTCTGCGCAGGTGAGCGACCAACCCTGACGGGAGTCGATCGTGGCTGAAAAAACAACGCCGGAACAGCTTGAGGCACACAAGTGGCAACCTGGGCAAAGCGGAAACCCCGCCGGCCGCCCGAAGGGTGCCCGCTCAAAGCTCGGCGAGGCTTTCCTGAAGGAGATGCTGGCCGACTTCGAAAGGGGCGGCGCTGCCGCTATAATCAAGGTCCGCGACGAGAAGCCGGCCGACTATCTGAAGGTCATCGCCTCGATCTTGCCGAAGGAGCTGAGCGGTCTGGAGGGCGAGCCGATCATAGCCGAGATACGGCGCACCATTGTCCGTCCTCGAGATTGAGACGGCGGCGGTATTCGAACCGCTGCTGCCGCCGGCACGCTACAAGGGGGCACATGGCGGGCGAGGCTCGGGCAAGTCGCATTTCTTCGCAGAGAAGCTGATTGACGACGCTCTGTACGAGCCCGGCTTGCTCGCCGTGTGCATTCGTGAGGTTCAGAAGGACCTGAAGGACTCGGCCAAGCGCCTGATCGAGAGCAAGCTGGCGTCTCTTCGTTTGGGAGAGGCCGATGGCTTCAAGGTCTATCGAAGCGAGATCGCAACGCCCGGCGGTGGCATTTTCATCTTCCAGGGAATGCAGGATCATACGGCCGACAGCATCAAGTCGCTTGAAGGGTTCAAGAGAGCGTGGGTGGAGGAGGCCCAAACGCTTTCCGAACGATCGTTGACGCTGCTTCGACCAACACTTCGAGCTTCGGGGTCGGAAATGTGGTTCTCCTGGAACCCGCGGCTGAAGGTGGATCCAGTCGACTTGATGTTCAGGGGCGATGAACGCCCTACCGGAGCCGTCTCGGTAAGGGCGAACTGGTCGGACAACCCGTGGTTCCCGGCCGAGCTCGAACAGGAGCGCATCGACTGCCGTCGCATGAACCCGGATCAGTACGGGCACATATGGGAGGGTGATTACGTCACGATTTCCGCGGGTGCGTATTTCGCGAAGGAGTTGCTGGCGGCGAAGGAGAGGCGGATAGGTCGCGTCGAGTTCGACCCGCTGATGACGATCCGCCTGTTCTGCGACATCGGCGGAACGGGGGCCCGGGCGGATGCCTTCGCGATGTGGCCGGCGCAGTTCATCGGCCGTGAGATCAGGACGCGGGACTATTACGAAGCGGTAGGGCAGCCTTTGTCGGCCCACCTCAATTGGCTTCGCTCAAAGGGCTATGGGCCCGATCGAGCGCAGTTCTGGCTGCCCCACGATGGCGCGAGCAACGACAAGGTCTACTCCGTCTCATACGAGAGCGCGCTGAAGGAAGCCGGCTACAGCGTCACAGTCGTCCCGAACCAGGGCAAGGGGGCTGCGTCGGCGCGCATCGAAGCGGCAAGGCGGATGTTTCCGAGCATCTGGTTCGATGAAGAGACGACCGAGGCGGGACGAGCCGCGCTTGGTTGGTATCACGAGCGCCGCGACGACAAGCGTAACGTCGGGCTTGGTCCTGAACACGACTGGGCGTCGCACGGCGCCGACGCCTTCGGGCTGATGTGTGTGGCCTACGAGGCGCCACAGGAAGCGCGGAAAAAGCGGCAGCAGGTACATGGGAGTTGGATGGGATGATCGAAGCCTTCGACTTCGGCGATACCAAGCGGCGCTACCGAGAGGCGGGCTGGATCGTTGTTCGCGGGGAAGGCGCGCGGTGGTTGGCCTTCGATGAGCCCAAGAGGGATCGGCGGGGGGTGGCATTCATCTCCGAAGACTCAAGAACGCTGTTTGGGGCGGAGACGCGCCTTTCGACCGCTGACGCGGCCGCTTATCGCTCGATGGCTGACGCCCTTGTTTCGAAGTACGGAAAGCGCGTTCAAGGTCTCGTGAGTGAAGCGCTTACGGTGTTCGGTTGATGCGCGGAAAAGGAATACGACATTCTCGGGGGCATGGGAGCTGGGTGGGATGGGTAACACTTTGCCTCCGCTAGCCGACCTTCCCGGGACCGTCTTCAACACAGGCGAGGTGCGCGCGGTTCGCACGGCTGACACTGTGTGGGTGGATCTGCTCAGCTCTGACCATAGACGCCAGTTCGGCGTCGACGTCATTCCCGGCTATGAGCCGGATGTGGCGAGCCACTGCATAGAGCTGCTGGCAAATCACGCCGATCGCCACGGGCGTCATCTTGAGGAGCGGGAGCGGATCATGCGACTGGCGCGACAAGCGTTCGAGGCGCTTGCTTGATGGCCCAACCCGCCGCCGCCACTGTCGAGACCGAGGGCCAGGATGATGACATTCTCGTCACTGCCCGGAAGGAATATGAGCGGTGCCGAGAGGCGTGGAACGACAACCACGACGAGGCGAAGAAGGATCTGAAATTCGCTCGGCTGGGCGGCGATCATCAGTGGCATGGTAACTCGGCCGAGGCCCGGCGCAAAAAAGGAAGGCCGGCCGAGAGCTTCAACAAGATGCCGGCGTTCATCCGCCAGGTCGTCAACGACGCTCGCCAGAACAAGCCTTCGATCCGCGTCCATCCTCAGGACTCCGGGGCTGACAAGCGGGTCGCGGAGATCATCAACGGGCTCATCCGGAATATCGAAACGACGTCGGATGCGGATGTCGCTTACGACACGGCGATCGAGCATGCGGTAGGACAGGGGTTCGGCTTCTGGCGGATCAACACCGCCTATACGTGCGATGACGCATTCGACCAGGATATCGTGATCGAGCGGGTGTCGAACCCGTTCACGGTGTTCGGCGATCCGCGCTCGACTGCGGCTGACAGCTCTGACTGGAACGTGGCCTTCATCATCACGACCCTCACGAAGGATGAGTTCGAACGCGAATATCCTGAGGCTGAAAAGACGGACTGGGATCACGACTTCGCCGACTGCCCGAAGTGGCTCGACGGCGACGACGTTACGGTTGCCGAATATTGGACGCGCGAGAAGGTAAAGCGCGAGGTAGTAGCCCTTTCGGACGGCTCGATCGTCTCCGTCGAGCAGATGAAGGAGAAGCCGGAGGATTTCGCCGGCCTAAATGTCGTTGGGCAGCCGCGCGAGGTGGAAAGCTGGAAGGTTACTCAGCGCATCATTTCCGGCGCCGAGGTGCTGAAGACGGTCGAGTGGGCCGGCCGCTATATCCCCATCGTCCCCGTCTATGGCGATGAGGTGATAGATGATGATGGCTCACGGCATTTCCGCTCGCTGATCCGGGACGCGAAGGGCGCCCAGCGCACATTCAACTACATGCGGAACGTGGGGATCGAGGCTCTCGGCCTGGCGCCGCGGGTTCCGTACATCGGTAAGAAGGGAGCCTTTGCCAGCGATCCCAACTGGGATACGGCGAACAACGAGTCGCATTCGTATCTCGAATATGACGGCGATACCCCCCCGCAGCGCCAGCCGCTTCCTTCCCACTATCAGGCCGCCGCCCAGGAGGCCCTGATCGCGGCGGACGATATGAAGTCGATCATAGGAATTTACGACGCTTCGCTCGGCGCCCGCTCGAACGAGACTTCCGGTCGAGCTATCATGGCCCGCCAGCGCGAAGGGGATGTCTCGACTTTCCACTTCATCGACAATCTGTCTCGTGCGATCAGGCACGGAGGCCGCATACTTCTGGATCTCATCCCCAAGGTCTACACGACGGAGCGGATGATCCGGGTTCTTGGGGAGGATCTGAAGCCCGACAGCGTCCAGAATGTCCCGATCGCTCCGACAGGACAGCCGGTGCGGGAAGTCCCTCAGCCCGACGGCTCGGTTTCAGCCATCTACGACCTCACTGTCGGCAAGTACGACCTCACCGTCGCTGCCGGTCCCTCGTTCACGACTCGCCGTGAAGAAGCGGCGGCGCAGATGGAAAGCCTGATCCAGAGGGTTCCGCAAGCCGGGCAGTTGATCGGGGACATTTACGCCGAAGCGCTCGACTGGCCGATGGCGGACAAGATCGCCGAGCGGCTGAAGCTGCTGCTTCCACCCGAAGCGAGGGGCGAGCAAGCCCAGATACCGCCGGACGTTCAACAGCAGCTCGAGCAAAGCCAGCAAATGATCCAGGAGGGCTCTCAAATCCTCCAGCAGCAGCAACAGCAGCTACAGGCCGCGATGCAGGAAATCGAGCGACTCAACAATGAGGCTCAGGGCAAGGCTGAGGAGCGCCAGCTGAAGGCCCGCGAAATCAGCGTGAAGGAATATGAGGCTGAAACGGAGCGCCTGCGCGTCCAGCGCGAGACGTTCATGGCCCCTGATTACGGAGGACCGTCGCCAACCGGATTCCCCGGAGCGGCTTAACGCGATGGTGTCATTTCTAGCGCGGCTCGAGCCCGCTTTCCGCCATCCGCTTTGATCGCTGATGTGGGCGGCTCAACGAAGGCAACTAGCTGCCAGTTTTGCGGGTTAGCATAGAAGGTGAGGGCCTCCCGCAGGCGGGCGATTTCTTCGTTTTCAGCCATGCCCTTAGATATCACGAAACCGCCGCCAAGTCCAGCCGGGACAGCGGCATAACCCGCGTCGAGAGACGCCACTTTCCCGAAGAAGGAGTATCATGGCACAGGAACCCGCGACCAATCCGGTCGAGGGCGAGGACACGGCTGCGACCACCCTCCCCGAAAACCCGGAAGTCGAAAACGAAGGCCAGATCGAGACGGAAACCCTCTACGATGACGACGGCAATCCGATCGAAGCGGAACCGCCCGAGGACGAGGAAGTCGAGCTTGACGCCGACCTGAAGCTGAAGGTTCCCAAGGACCAGGCGCAGAAGGTGCGGGAGGCCCTGCTTCGGCAGGCCGATTACACCCGCAAGACTCAGGAACTGGCCGAGCAGCGCCGGGCGTTCGAAGCCGACAGGCAGAACATCCAGCAGGCGACCCAGGAGGAGCTTGGCGCATTCGCCCAGGCTGCAGCTCTCGGGCAGCAGATCGCCCAGTACCAGAAAATAGACTGGGCTGCGTGGAACGACAATGATCCTTTCGAGGCTCAGAAGGCGTTCATGCAGTTCCAGCAGGTCAAGGACGCCCATCAGGAGGCGATGAATCAACTCTCCCATTACCAGCGGCAGCGGGTTTCGAGGGCGCAGCAGGAATCTGCCCAGCGCATCGAGCAGGGCCGGCAGCAGTTGGAGCGGGAGATCGGCTGGAATGACGAACTCAAGGCCAGGCTCACGGATTACGCCCTCGGAATGGGCCTCAGTCGCGAAGATTTGAGCGACCTGGAGGCAACCCCCGCTGCGGCGAAGATTCTAAGAGACGCCTATGAGGGACATCAGGCTCGCCAGAAAGCACAAGCGGCGGAGCGCCACAAAACCGCCCAGCAGGTGCAGCCGGCGGCGACGGTAAGGGCCAAGGCGGCCCCCGTTGCAGGACTGGATGACCGCCTTGGGGCGGAGGAGTGGATTCGACGTCGCGACGCCCAGGTTCGGAAACGGGCCTGAACCTCAACCCAGCCGCGCCGTGAGGCGCCGCCCTTCCCACAGATGGAACTTTTACCATGGCTAACAGCATTCTCACCCCAACGGCGGTGACGCGCGAAGCCTTGCGCGTTCTCCACCAGAAGCTCCGCTTCATCGGCTCGATCAACCGCCAGTATGACGACTCGTTCGCTAAATCCGGCGCGAAGATCGGCGACTCGCTGAAAATCCGTCTCCCGAACCAATATACGGTTCGCGACGGCGCGACACTTTCGGCGCAGGACACGTCCGAAACCTCCACCACGCTCCAGATCGCGACCCAGAAGGGCGTCGACGTGAACTTCACCTCGGAGGAACTGACTTTGTCGCTGGATCGGTTCTCCGAACGCATCCTTCAGCCGGCAATGGCTGTACTGGCGGCGGCGATGGAAGCCGACGCGCTCAACATGCGCAAGGACGTCTACCAGCAGGTCAACAACATCGGCGCCGCGGCGACGTTCGCCAAGGTGCTGGCGGGCCGGAAGAAGCTGGTTGATAGCCTTGTCCCAGAGGACAGCAACCTGACCGCGCTCCTGAACACCCAGGACAATATCGACTTGGTGGACGCGCTCAAGGGCCTGTTCAACGACCAGCGCGAACTCGGCAAGCAGTATCGGGAAGGTGTCATGGGGACGACGGCGGGCTTCGACTTCATGGAGTCGACCCACCTCTCCACCCACGCCCGATCGACTGCGGTGGCGACCGGCTATCAGGTCAATGACGCGGCGGTGGCTTCCGGTGCAACTACCTTGGCCGTGGATACCGGAACCGGCGCATTTGTCGTCGGCGACGTGTTCACCATCGCCGGCGTCAATTCGGTCCATCCCGAGACGAAGGTGTCGACGGGCCTTGCCCAGCAGTTCGTCGTTACGGCGGCTTCGGCCGGCGGCGGCGTGACTCTGAGCATCAGCCCGGCGATCGTCTCCACGGGTGCGCGGCAGAACGTCTCGGCCCTTCCGGCGGACAATGCGGCAATCACGGTCGTGGGTACGGTTTCGACGCCCTACGGTCAGTCGCTGATGTACCACCGGGACGCGTTCACCTTCGCGACGGCGGACCTGGTTCTCCCGGACGGCGTCGATTTCGCCCGCCGCGAAACCTTCGACGGGATCAGCATGCGCATTGTGCGTCAGTACGACATCAACAACGACAAGTTCCCGACCCGTATCGATGTCCTCTATGGCTACAAGACGCTGCGCGCCCAGTGGGCAACCCGCCTCGCCAACAACTAGCAACCTCGGAACTGAAAGGATACCAACATGCCTTGTTGGATGTATGGCCCAAAGGGCGAAGCGCAGATTTTCGCAAGCCCCGACGACGCCCCGAAGAGTTGGAAGGACACCCCGCCGACGAACGTTGAGGGAGGGACGGAGGAAGCCCGTCGCCAGCTCGACATTCCCCCCGGCCGGATGGACCGTCAGGCACTTCCGCCCACCATCGCCGTTATCGCGGACCAGATCTTCACCGAAGTGACGGCCCGCATCGGCGCTCCGCCGACGCCGGACGAAAGGCCGGTCGCGCTTGCCTACAATCCGCTGGATCATATCGAGCGGATCGGTGAGCGTCCACTCACGGCCGCCGAGCCGGAGGCGGTGGTCGACCAGGGCGACAAGCAACCCCACCTCGAGGTTCACAACTTCAGGGTGTCGGACGCCCTGAGAACCGCCGCCCGGGTCGAGTCCGAACGGGCAAAGGCCGAGGCACAGGCGGCCGCCAACCAGCGGGCCGGCGAGATCACCGCCCAGGCCGATGCGGTGACGAGGGAGCTGGGTGATGATCCGCCCGTCTCCTCGCTGGTCGCCGACGGCCGGCTCCCGCAGGAGAAGCTGCAGGAGGCCGTTGAGCCATCCGATGTCGCCGCCGCCGCCAGGGAGGCCGCTTCGAAGGAGCCGCCTAAGCCGGGCAGCGGCAAGTCCAGAAAGGGCTAGACGATGGCAACGCTGGCCGAGCTAAAGGCCCGGATCATCGCGGAAACCAACCGCGACGATATGGGCACGGGCGGAGAGCTTGAAACAGTCCTCTCCAACGCGATCGCTCGCGCGATCGAGTTCCACGCGGACGAGCAGTTCTGGTTCAACCGCAAGTCCGGCTCGGCCAGCACAGTCGCCTCCACCGCAACCGTCGCCCTTCCCACGGGGTTGCGGATCGCCAATGTCGTCTCCCACAACCAATCTCCGCTTCAGAAGGTGGCGCTCGAGGAGATCGAGCACCTGACGACGACAGGTCCGCCAGGAAAATGGGCCGAGAACGAGGGCTTGATCCAGCTCTCGCCCATTCCCGATGCCGTTTACGCGCTCAAGGTGACGGGCATCGCCGACCTCGGGGTTCCCGCATCGTCGAACGAGTGGACGACGGAAGCTTACGACCTCATCGCCGCGACAGTTCGAAAAATCCTGTTCCGCGACGTCCTCCGGGACGTGGAAGGCTACAACCTTGCCCGAATGGCTGAGGAAGAGGAATTGTCGAAGCTCAGGCGAGAGAGCCGGCGCCGCGGCCGCACCCAGCTCGTCGGCGACATTCCCGTTCCCGGTGGCTTCAACATCGTGACCGGCTGATGCGGCTCAGCGCGCCCGGCCTTCCGCCGGACATATCCAGTGCGATAGACCGACTGTTGAGGCAGGTTAAGTCGTTCCCGCTGAGATTGTGGAGGGTAGCAACAGCTTCGCTCCCAACGGCCTCCGATGAGAATAAGGGCGGGCTGGTCTGGGATGACACGGTCGGCCGAATCTCGGTGTCCAACGGCTCGGCATGGGTGACGCTCCAGCCCTATGACGTGGACGTTGCGGCCTATGGGGCGCTCACAACCACGGGATTTGTCGTAAGGACCGGATCGGGCGCGGCGGCAACGCGGATGATTTCAGGCCCCGCCAGCGGCCTTTCGGTGACGAATGGGGACGGAGTAGCCGGAAACCCGACATTGGCCCTCAGCAACGATCTGGCGGCGCTGGAGGGGCTGTCCGGGACCAACACCATCTATTACCGCTCGGCCGCGGACGCATGGTCGGCCGTGACGATCGGCGGGAACCTCAGCTTCGCTGCTGGAACGCTGAAAGTCACAAGCGCGGCGCTCACCAAAAGCGACGACACCAACGTCACCCTCACCCTTGGAGGCTCACCCGGATCGGCCTTGCTGGCTGCGATGTCGCTTACTCTCGGATGGACCGGACAGCTTGCCGTGAGCCGGGGCGGGACTGGCGCGAGTGACGCGGCGGGAGCGCGAGCCAACCTCGGGCTCGGAGCAGTAGCGACGGAGACCTACGCGACCGGCACGTTCACTCCCGGCCTGCAGTTCGGCGGAGCCGCGTCCGGGATGACGTTCACCACCCAATCCGGGCGCTATACGCGGGTGGGCCGGCTGATCTTCTTCGATCTCGTCATCCTCCTGAGCGCGAAAGGGAGTTCGACAGGGGCGGCGCGGATCACCGGCCTTCCGTTCACTTCCGCCGCCGTCCCGAATGCGATCCCGGCGGTGTTCGCATCGAACATGGTGACGGTGGCGGTTCCGTGCGGGTTCGTGGTCGCTTCGGCTACATCGATCCAGCTCTGCGACTTCACCGGGAGCACGTTCGTCAACCTCACCGACGCGGATTTCAACAATACCTCCCAGATCAATGTGTCGGGGTGCTACTCGGTCTAGCCTGGAGAGGGTCCAGATGCTAACGTGCGGGGGTGAAAGTCGCCGTCTGCATACCCCACACTGGAATGATCCGGGCGAAGTGCGCTCAAGCCCTGAATGAGCTTGTGGCGCATACCCTAGGAACGCGGATAAATTACAACGGGGCTATTGTTCAGCCAAAATTCGCGTTCTTTTACGAAGGCGGTGGACCGCTTGAGTTCAAGCGCACGCAGCTTGCCTTGAAGGCCCTAAAGTGGGGTGCGGATTACCACCTGCTAATTGACTGGGACCATACATTTCCGCCGGACGCCTTGCTAAGGCTCGCCAAGCATAATCTTCCATTCGTCGCGGCCAACTATCCTGAACGCCACGGGGTGTTGAAGCCAGTCGCATACTCGGCTCAGGATGAAACATGGGCCGGACGCGGCCTACAGGAAGTCGCGACAGTAGGCCTCGGCTTCGCTCTTGTCAAATCACAAGTGTTCAATGCCATCCCGAAGCCCTGGTTCCAAATCCGCCTAGACGACGACGGCAGATGCATTTGTGGCGAGGATGCCAACTTTTGCAATCGTCTGCGTCATGCCGGTATGCCCATCTACGTCGATGGCGACCTGATCGTCGGACACATCGCTGAGACCGTTTTAACTCTTGAAGGGGAGGGCGCCAATGCTGATTCCACTCTCCCCGCCGCCGGGGCTCAATAGCGACGATACGACCTTCTCCGCAGCGGGCCGGTGGGCTGACGGGAACAACGTCCGCTTCTGGAACGGCAGACCTCAGGTCATCGGCGGGACTGAATCGCTTGGCACTTTAGCCGGGTCACTCCCCATTACGGCGATACTTATTTTCATCCGCTCGGGTGCGATTAAGGCGGCATACGCCACGCGCGGCGGCTCGCCGAAGCTCTATGTGGGCAGCCTTGACGCTCCCGACGACGAGACGCCTTCCGGGCTTGGCAACACGAACGATTGGGCCTTGGTGCCGTGGGGCGATACGCTGCTGGCCTGCCCTTCCGGCGGAACCCTCTACGAGCAATCCGGGACGAGCACCGCAACTGAGGTCACGCAGGCGCCGAATCAGATTACATGGATGCTCACCACCCCCGAGCGCCAAGTGCTCGCCTGCGGCTGCAATGAAGAGTCATCTGGGACGTTCAACGGCCTCTGCATCCGTGGCTCGGACATCGAAGACTATACGGACTGGACGACCGCCGCGGACAACAACGCATTCGAGCATATCCTTGAGAGCAGCGGCTCGATCGTCGCCGCTCGGCTGATCGGACAGTATGTCGCAGTTTGGACCACCTCCGACCTGTTCATTGGCCAGTTCATCGGTGATCCGGGACAGGCCTACCGCTTTGACAAGGTGGGCGAAAATTGCGGGTTGGCCGGGCCGCAGGCGGTCGTTGTTCACAATCAGACCGCCTATTGGATGGGGATTGATCTCTGCCCACGAACCTGGACGCCAGGTGATGTGCCAAAGCAGATGCCGTGTCCGATCAGTAAGGACTTCATCAACAACACCTCGCTTACGGCGAGAGGGCGAATTGTCGCCTCTGTAAACCCGCGCTTTAACGAAATCAGGTTCGATTATCCCGACGGTCGTACCAGCTTCCCTGTTACCTCGGGAAGAAACAACAGATACATCGCCGTGAGTCTTACTGACGGATCATGGCATCGCGGCATTGGCGGCTTTGACGCCCTGACGAACTCGCCGATCCTGTCGTCTACGACCACCAGCTATGCCGATGTCCCAACCATAATTGGGGCGCGAACCACCGAAATTTTGCTGCACGAAACCGGAACGCTCGAATGGGGCAGCACGAACGCGACCGGCCTTCTGATGGCCCCCTACATCCAGTCGGCAGACCAGTATCTCGACAACAGTCAGCGCCGGATGATGATCAGAAGCGTCCTACCGGATTTCGAGGATCAGGCCGGCGACATCCTGCTCACCCTCTTCGTCCGTGATCGGCCGCAATCGCCGGCCACGACCAAGGGGCCGCACACGCTAACGACCGCCACCACGAAAAAGGACTTCCGAGCTTCCGGCAAGATCGTCTCCGCGAAGTTCGGCGGCTCGGCAACGTCCCTCTATTTCCGCATGGGCAAGCCGATGTTCGACGTCGTTCCCATGGGGGAGAGGTGACCGACTATCTCCGCTTCCGCCCCCTGTTCGCGGAAGCCATGGACCAGAGGCTCTACAGCATCGAATATCTGGACCAGCTTCTGTTCTCCGGCAGGGCGCAGATATGGTTCTCCGACAACGCCGCCACCGTAACTGAGATCAAGGAATATCCGACCGGAGCGAAGGTCATTCACGGGCTGGTTGCCGCCGGGGATCTGAACGAGATCGTCGATATCCTGATCCCTCGAGCCGAGGAATGGGGGCGGTCGATCGGATGCGCGCTTGCCGTGATCGAAAGCCGTCCGGGCTGGGCGCGTGAACTCAAGAAGCATGGATACGAGCCGTTCCAGACGGCAATCGCGAAGGAACTGTAGATGGGGCTCAGCTCGTCGAAAACGAAGACCAAGACGGATCAAACGTCCAATCAGAGCGGCACGACCCTGCCGATCACTCCCGGTTTCATATCTTCGGGCCTTCAGGACTATTTCAACCTGATCGGCACGTCCTTCGACGAAACCAACCCGCAGGACCTCGTCGCCCCCGCCTCTCCCCTGATGAAAAAGGCATGGAGCCAGGCCGGGAATCTCGGCGGGTGGAAGGGCGCCGCCAACAGCGCGATCGAGATGGCCCAGAATGCCGGAGAGGCCGGCCCGAACCTCGCGGGCGCCGCGAGCCCCGTCAGGGCCGGAAGCGGGATCGCGGCGACCTACAGGGCGCCGACCATCGCAAGGACGGCGACGCCAAGGGCATCCCTTGCGCAGGCCGCGCTCGTCAATGCGCCACGGCTTGACCGGGCC
>Ga0196976_1001018_pt1 | contig 14371 bp, 13 predicted proteins | sample S3v_513CmetaG_FD_148644 | JGI IMG/M metagenome (GOLD analysis project Ga0196976, IMG submission 148644) | Soil microbial communities from Anza Borrego desert, Southern California, United States - S3+v_5-13C | ecosystem: Environmental > Terrestrial > Soil > Desert | place: USA: California...
CCATCCGCGAACGCCCAGTTGCGCGACACGTTGATGGTTATGAACCGCGGATTCCGCTCGACGATGACTTTACGCAGCGCGATCCACTGCTCGTCGCCCCAGAGCTCCGCCTGCTGCTGGCCGCGCGCGCCTGCCGGGCCAGCAGCAGCCTGCGTCGATCGCACCGCTTCGTACAGTCCGCCCTGGGACGTCCCGCCGAGGGCGATGCGGTCGACACCGCAGGGTGTCGCCGGCGCTGTGGCCGCCGGCGTGCCGCGGCGTGCACAGGTGTCGTGGAAGACGTAGATCGTCCGGCGCCGTGCGGCGAAGGTGGTCGGTGACACGAGCGAGGTGAACACCGGGTCTTCGTTGTACTCGCGCATCGGGACGACCCAGAACTCGACGCCATGTTTCCGCATCAGGGCCGGGAGTACCGTGGTGAGTCGCTTCGCGAGCCAGTCCTGCTGGATCCCCGCCTGTTCGCGGAGCGTGCCGAAGGGACGGCGTGGCTGTGAGTCGGCGCTGGGGCTCTGGGCGTGTCCGAGCGCTGGCGACGCAAGCATGAAGGCCAGCCCGGCGACAAAGCGATAAGCAGTCATGTTGCAAAACTGCGCTCGTCGCTGTTGGGACGCTACAGCCGAGGGCCGAGGGCCGAGGGCCGACAAGCCGACAAGCCGACAAGCCGACAAGCCGACAAGCCCTTCTACGCCTGCGCCGGGTCCTCGGTCGGCTCCTCTTCCACCTTCTCGCGCCGCAGCACCGTGCGACGCACGAGGGTCACGACGCCCGCCAGGATCAGTGCCCACGCGGTGACGGTGACCATGCGCGTGAGCAACGTCGTCCCCATCATGGGAAGCCAGTCACTCCAGGTGGCTCGCGAGGTGCCGAATGGTTCGCGGCCCAGCCAGATCAGCGCCAGCGCGGTCGCGGCTTCCGCGGCGACCTCGATGAGCGCAAACAGCGGCGCACGCCACACCCAGCGCTGCACGGGATAGTTCGCAAGGTGGAACGTCAGCGCCGCGCAGAGCAGCAGGAGCCCGAACGCGAACGTCCCCCCGGCCCACAGCCAGCTCCCCGATGGCCCCATGGTGACGACGAGAGCGCGGTACAGCCGCAGCACCACGCCGGTGATGATCGCCACTTCCACGAGTGACAGCGAGAAGCGACGCATGACCGTCGGCTCCTCGAAGTGCCACTGGATCGAGTGCTTCGGAAAGAACTTCGTCACGAGCAGCTCGAGCGTCGCATGCCCTTACGTAACTGCGCAGGGAGGGACAGCGCAACCTGTGAGAAGGCGCTCACGCTTGTCGGCTTGTCGGCTTCGCCGCTTGTCGGCTTCGCCGTTTGTCGGCTTGTATCACGAATCACAAATGCCGAGCGAGAAGCTGAGAAGCCGACAAGCCGTCAAGCCGACAAGCCGTCAAGCCATCAAGCCGACAAGCCGCTACTACCTCACCCAATGCCCGATCCTGCCCCACCGGATGTCCGTTATAAAAGACAAAGGACGGTCGCTCTCGGCCTGGGGCACGTACGTGTAATAGATGAACATCGGCCGGCCGCGGACGTTGGCGCGCGGCACGATCCCCCAGTACCGGCTGTCCTTCGACTGGTACCGGTTGTCCCCCATCATGAAGTAGTTCGACGGCGGGATCAGCAGCGGGCCCCAGTTGTCCAGCGTGGGGCGCCGGGGCGGCGGACCGAATCGGGTGCCGCTCAGCTCGATCTTGTGCTGCCAGTCCATGAGGGGCGAATACTCGTCGCCGTTCCCCTTCGGGTTCACTGACGCCGCGTATCCCTGGCGCTGCGGCAGCCCGTTCACGTGGAGCAGCCCGTCGCGCATGTAGACAGTGTCGCCCGGCATCCCGATCAGGCGCTTCACCAGGGTGGGATTGGGGTCCTCCCCCGCCTCGGCGAGGTCCGGCTGGTAGGGGGACATGAAGACGACCACGTCGCCACTCTTCGGATCCGCGTACCCCGGGAGGTTCACCCGCGTAAAAGGGATGTGCGGGCCGTACACGAGCTTGTTCACGAACAGCCAGTCGCCAATGAGCAGCGACGGGATCATGCTCCCCGACGGAATCCGGAACGCCTCGACCAAAAACGTCTTGAGGACCAGATAGACCAGCACGGCGCCAGCGACCGACTTGACGTTCTCCCAGATCCGCTTCTGTAGGGGCGTCTTTGGCGCGGAATTGCGTCCTCCCCCGCCCTCACGGGCCTGGGCGACAACATTCTTCGAAGACGTGGATCGTTTCTTGGCCATGCGGGATGAAGGGGATGCAGAGGTCGATGCGGCGCGCATGAATCATAGTGGCGCGCACGCGGCAGTGTTCCCTTCGCCGGCACAGAGACAAAAAAAGGGCGCACGGTGAAGTGCGCCCCTCGAACAGTCCGACGCGTGGTCGAACTACTTCATGTGCTTGGACACGAGCTTGGTCATCTCGAACATCGAGACCTTGCCCTTGCCGCCGAACACCGGACGGAGCTTGTCGTCCGCGTTGATCATGCGGCGCTCCTTGGCATCCTGGAGACCATTCCGCTTGATGTACTGCCAGAGCTTCTTCGTCACCTCGGTCCGCGGAATCGCCGTGCTGCCGACGACGGCCGAGAGGGCGGCGTCCGGCTGCATCGGCTTCATGAACGCCGCGTTTGGCTTGCGCTTCGCGCCGCCACGCTTCGCAGCCTTCTTCCGGGTCGACTTCTTCGCGCCGCCACGCTTCGCAGCCTTCTTCGCGCCACCCTTCTTTTTCTTCGCCGCCATGTGATCTCCTCTGAGTTGGTGATCGGAGCGTTTTCCCTATGGGAAAATGGCTCTGTGACGATGTTCCGCCGCGCGAATAGTAAAGTTTCCCTCGGCGAGCGCAATAGGCAGTTGCACGTTTTTCACTCTGAGAATTGCCGCAGCAGCGCCATCATCCGCACGTCGTACGGGTCAGGGGAGTCGTCCGCGTCGCCGATCTCGTAGTTCTGCTGCGGCGTTTCGAGGATCATCGGGATCCCCCGGGAGCGCCGGTCCTGCACCAGCCAGCGGAACGGCTCGACGCCGATGTGTCCGTCCCCTATGAGAACGTGCCGGTCGCGGTTGGAGCCAAGCTCCCCCGCGCTGTCGTTCAGGTGGAAGAACCCGGGGGCCTCGCCCGCCTCCTGCTCGAAGAGATCGAGGGTCCGCGTCAGTTCCCCCTGCTTCCGGATGTCATAGCCGGACGCGAACAGGTGGCAGGTATCCAAGCCGTACCCGGTCCTCGCCCGATGCCGCTTCGGGATGTGCGCCAAGATCATCCCGACCTCCTGCGCGGTCCGCGCCATGGTGGTCCCGGCGCCGGCGGTGTTCTCGATCAGCACCCGGCAGTCGCTCTTTACCGTCTCCACCGCATGGACAATCGCCCCGGCGATCCGCTCCGCGGCCGCCTCGCGATTGCCGTCCGTCGCCGCCCCCGGGTGGAAGCAGATCTGGCCGAGTCCGAGCAGCGAGGACCGCTCCAGCTCCTTGGTGAGCCCGTCGCGCGCGCGGATCCACTTGTCGGTGTCCGGCGTCCCGGTGTTCAGGACGTACGCGCCGTGCGCCATGATCCGCTTCGAGTCCATCTTCGTGGAGGCGAGCGCCGCCTTGAAATTGTCCACCCGTTCCTGGCGCATGTTGGACTTGTCGCCGTAGAATTTCGGGACCGCGGTGAAGAGCTGCATGGCGGACATTCCCGCCCGCGCTGCGCGGCGGACGGCCATGTGGAGGCCGCCGTTGTCGATGGTGTGGGCGCCGAAGAAGTGCATGGAGAGAGTTTATCGGCTTATCGGCTTGTCGGCTTGTCGGCTTGTCGGCTTGTCGAAAAGCAGACAAGCTGACAAGCTGAAAAGCAGAAGAGCGTTTCGCTACGGCTTCAAGTCGATCATCCGCTTCTTTCCCGCATAGTGCACCGACTGTGGGTCGCGCAGCTCGCCCAGCTTTTTCACGAGCGCGCTGATGCGGCGACCCTGCTCGATGATGGTCTTGATGTCTTCCGTCGGCTGCCCTTTCTCCTCCATTTCGAGGAGCATGAGCTCCGCGGTGCCGAGCAGGCCGGTGAGGGGATTGTTGATCTCGTGCTGGAGCCCGACCGTCGCCTCGCCGATTCCGGCATGGAACCGCGCCTTGCGCAGCTCCTCTTCGGCGGTGCGGTGGGCTTCGTCGTCCTGCATGCGACGCTGGGCAATGCGCATGCGCGCCATGAGCCGTTGCCCGGACGTGGGCTTGGTGATGTAATCGTCCGCGCCGGCGTCGAGCACGGCGTCGAGGTCGGCTGCCTTGTCGCGGCCGGTGAGCACCAGGATGTAGGTCTGTCGCCCGGCGTCACGATCACGGATGCGGCGGCAGACCTCGAGCCCGTCCAGGTTCGGCATCTCGATGTCGAGCACGACCATCGGGTGATGGGCTTTCTGCCAGAGCTCCCAGGCCTGCGCGCCGTCAGACGCGGTGTCGAACTCGTGCCCCAGGGCGGTGAGCACATGCTCGACCAGCAGCACGATGGTCGGATCGTCGTCGGCGATCAGGCAGCGGAGCATGCTCAGAATATACGACGTGTTGGCGTGTCGGCTCGTCCGTAGAAGCTGACAAGCTGAGAAGCAGACAAGCGGCTTCTCCGCCTATCTTTCGGTCATGGCTACTACATCCAAGCCCGACTCGCGCGCCGCAGCGTCCAAGCTCCGCGCCGCCGCCGATTCTCCGCAGTCCGAGCTGCTGCACTCGTCCAGCAGCGTCATCGCGAACTTCAATGGCGTCCGCCGCGTGCCGACGCCGATCAATGAGCCCATCAAGTCGTACGCTCCCGGCTCGCCGGAGCGGACCGAGCTGAAGGCGCGGCTCGAACAGATGTCCAGCGAAGAGCTCGACATCCCCCTCATCATCGGCGGACGGGAGATTCGCACCGGGAAGACGACACAGTCCGTCATGCCGCACGCGCACTCGCACGTGCTCGCAGACTGGCATCGCGCCTCCGCCGAGCATGTGACCCAGGCAATCGATGCCGCGCGTGAGGCACGTCGGGAGTGGGCGAACTGGGCATGGGAAGACCGCGCCGCCGTTTTCCTCAAGGCCGCGGAGTTGCTCGCCACCACCTGGCGGGCCACCATGAACTCGGCCACCATGCTCGGCCAGTCGAAGACGGTGTTCCAGGCCGAGATCGATTCCGCGTGCGAGCTGATCGACTTCCTGCGCTTCAATCCTGCCTACGCGCAGGAGTTGTACAGCGAGCAGCCGCTGTCGTCGCCGGGCATGTGGAACATGCTCGACTACCGCGGGCTCGAGGGATTCGTCTACGCCGTCACGCCGTTCAACTTCACGGCGATCGGCGGCAACCTGCCCACGGCGCCCGCGCTCATGGGCAACACGGTGGTGTGGAAGCCGGCGTCTACCGCGATGGTGTCGGCGTATTACATCATGAAGCTTCTCGAGGAAGCGGGGCTGCCGCCGGGGGTCATCAACTTCGTTCCAGGCGACGCCGCCGAGATCTCGAACATCTGCCTCGCGCACCGCGAGCTGGCCGGCGTGCACTTCACGGGGAGCACCGGCGTCTTCAACAGCATGTGGAAGACGATCGGCGCCAACATGTCCAGCTACCTGTCGTACCCGCGGATCGTCGGCGAGACGGGGGGTAAGGACTTCATCGTCGCGCATCCGTCGGCCAATCCGCAGGCGGTGGCCGTGGCGATCGCGCGCGGCGGCTTCGAGTACCAGGGACAGAAATGCTCGGCCGCGAGCCGCGTCTACGTGCCGAAATCGCTCTGGAAGCAGGTGCGGGACGCGACGGTCGGGATGATGGACGACATCAAGCAGGGCGACGTGAGAGATTTTCGTAACTTCGTGAGCGCGGTGATCGACAAGCGGTCGTTCGACAAGATTTCCGAGTACCTGGACGACGCGAAGAAGAACGCGAAGATCATCGCGGGGGGCACCGCCGAGGGGAAGGACGGCTACTTCATCAAGCCGACCCTCGTGGAGACTGACAAGCCGGCGTATCGCCTGCTCTGCGAGGAGATCTTTGGACCAGTCGTGACGGCGTACGTCTACGACGACTCGAAGTGGGAAGAGACGCTGAAGACGGTGGACAAGACGTCCCCCTACGCGCTCACTGGCGCGATCTTCTCGAATGACCGGGGTGCCGTGCGCGAAGCCACACTCGCCCTGCGGAACGCCGCGGGGAATTTCTACATCAACGACAAGCCCACGGGTGCGGTGGTGGGACAGCAGCCCTTCGGTGGCGCGCGGAGCTCGGGGACGAACGACAAGGCGGGGTCGAAGCTGAATCTCGTGCGCTGGGTGAGTGCGCGGACGATCAAGGAGACCTTCAGCCCGCCGACGGATTACAAGTACCCGTTCATGGGGGAGAAGTAGAGCATGCTTGTCTGCTTGTCGGCTTCTCGGTTTGTCGACAAGCTGACAAGCTGACAAGCCGACAAGCCGACAAGCCGACAAGCTGACAAGCCGACAAGCTGACAAGCTCTTATGCTGATTCTCAACCGGCGCGAAGTCACGCAGCTGCTCAGCATGTCCACGTGCATCACGCTGATGGAGCAAGCCCTCGCGTCGCTCTCTCGCGGCGAAGTGATGCTCCCCCTGCGGCCCGTGATCAGCATCCCGAACTCGCCGAACATCTTCGCGGTGATGCCCACGTACTCGGCCGACCTGGGCGCCAGCGCGGCGAAGTTGATCACGGTGTATCCCGAGAACCACGGGACGGCGCTCGACTCGCATCAAGGGATGGTCGCGCTGTTCGACGGCACGAACGGCTCGCCGCTCGCCATCATGGACGCCGCGTCAATCACCGCGATCCGTACCGCCGCGGTGTCTGCCGTCGCGACGAAGCTCCTGGCGCGTCCCGAGTCGCGCACCCTCGCCATCCTTGGCGCGGGGGTTCAGGGACGCAGCCACGTCGACGCGATGCTTGCCGTGCGGAAGGTCGAGCGCGTCATCCTCTGGAGCCGGACGTCCGCACATGCGCGATCGCTCATGGACGACGTGAGCGCCGCGCATGATACGAGGTTCGAGGTGGCGGCGTCTGTCGAAGCGGCCGTCTGCGACGCCGACGTCGTCTGCACGGTCACGGCATCCCGCGAGCCGGTCCTCGAAGGGACATGGCTCCGGCCAGGGACGCACATCAACGCGGTCGGCGCATCCATTCCAACGGCGCGTGAGCTGGACACGGCCGCGGTCGCAGGGGCGCGCGTCTTCGTGGACCGCCGCGAGTCGGCGCTGAACGAAGCTGGCGACATCCTCATCCCGATGAAGCAGGGCGTCTTTGGCCCGGATCATATAGTGGCCGAAGTCGGCGAGGTGCTGATCGGAGCGCATCCCGGACGGGAGACAAACGACGAGATCACCCTTTTCAAGTCGCTGGGCCTCGCCGTGGAGGACCTGGCGTGCGCGCACTACCTGCACGGCGTCGCCAGCGAAGGCGGCGTCGGGACACGGGTGTCCATCTGACGCCCCCGGTTGTCGCGCCAGGCCTCGCGCAGATTCGGGAGGCGCGCGCGCGGATACAGGATGACGTCGTCCGCACGCCGCTCGTGCGGTTCGACGGCGACCCCGGCGATCCCGTGATCTGGCTGAAGCTCGAGAATCTGCAGCCCATCGGGTCGTTCAAGCTGCGCGGTGCGATGAATCGCATTCGCGCGCTGTCGCGCGAGCAACTCGCCGACGGCGTCTACACCGCCAGCGCCGGGAACATGGCCCAAGGGGTCGCATATGCCGCGCGTCTCCTCGGCGTGCCGGCCACTGTCGTAGTCCCGGAGACGGCGCCCTCCGCGAAGCTCTGCGCCATCGAGCGCCTCGGCGCGGCGATCGTTCGCGTCCCCTACGACGAGTGGTGGAAGACGATGCAGGACGGCGCGCGTCCGGGAATGCGCGGGGCCTTCGTCCACCCGTTCGCCGACGGGGATGTCATGGCAGGTAACGGGACGATTGCGCTCGAGGTGCTCGAGGAGCTGGATGACGTCGACGCCATTCTCGTCCCATGGGGCGGTGGCGGACTCACCTGCGGCATCGCGGCCGCGGTGCGAGCGGTGCGACCCTCTGTCAGGGTGATCGCATGCGAGGTCGCGGACGCCGCGCCCCTGTCGGCGTCCTTCGCCGCACGTGCGCCGATGTCCATCGAGAACCGCCGCACCTTCGTGGACGGAATCGGCGGAAAAGGCGTCTTCCCCCAGATGTGGCCACTGGCACAGGAGCTCGTGTCTGCCGCTCTCAGCGTAGACGTGGCTGCCGTCGCCGAGTGCGTGCGACTGCTCGCACAGCGCAATCGGGTGGTGGCTGAAGGTGCCGGAGCGGCGGCGCTGGCAGTCGCGCGCGGGCGATTGGCGGAGTTAACTCCCGTGCCGCGGCGAGTGGTCTGTATCGTTTCAGGGGGGAACATCGACGCCGCGATTCTTGCCACGATACTCACCGGATCAGTTCCGTAAACGTGGCACCGCCCCTGCTATTTGTGAGGGCGCCGATGAAGACTTTCAAGGACTCCACCAACGTCATCTGGACCGTGTTCGAGGTCCGGCGCCAGGCTGTCAGCCGGGCTGACGGCGCATTCCTTCCCAGCGGGTTCAACGATGGGTGGCTGTGCTTCGAGTGCGCGGTCGCCAAGAAGCGACTGGTGAAGTATCCGGAGCGGTGGCGCGAGCTGACGGACGGGGAGCTGGAGAAGCTGCTGATCGCGGCGCAGCCGGCGCCGCGGACGACGTTCAAGCTGAGCGAGGACTTCAGCGACTCGCCGACCCGGGAGCTGTAGCCTCTCGGCTCTCGGCTCTCGGCTCTCGGCTCTCGGCTCTCGGCTCTCGGCACGCGCGGCTAGCTTTTCGCGCATGCCCTCCTTCAAGTACCTCACCGCTGACGTCTTCACCAACCAACGTTTCGGCGGCAACCAGCTCGCTGTCTTCCCGGACGCGTCTGGCATCGACCCAGCGCTGATGCCGAAGATCGCGCGCGAGTTCAACTTCTCCGAGACGACATTCGTGCTTCCGCCGGCGGATCCGAAGCACACGCGTCGTGTCCGGATCTTCACGCCTGGGAGCGAGCTCCCCTTCGCCGGTCATCCCACGGTAGGCACCGCGTTCATTCTCGCGACCATCGGGGACCTGAAGCTGACCGGCGACGAGACGCGCATCGTTTTCGAGGAAGGCGTCGGCCCGGTGCCCGTCACGATCCGCTCAACGGACGGGACGCCCGGCTTCGCGCAGCTGTCGGTGGCGATGCTCCCGGAGGTAGGCCCGCCCGCGCCATCCGCGGGAGAGCTCGCGAAGGCGCTCGGACTCGGCGACGGCGAGGTGCTCAGCGGTGAATGGGGTCCGGAGGCCGTGTCCTGTGGAGTCCCGTTCCTCTTCGTGCCACTGAAGAGCCGCGACGCGCTGGCGCGGGCTCGTGTGCGACTGGACGTGTTCGAGCGCCTGCTCAGCGGCTACGTGACGGCGAAGGTGTTCGTGTTCTGCAACGAGCCGGAACTCGCCGGTTCGCACTACCGCGCGCGGATGTTCGCGCCGAGCATCGGCGTTCCGGAGGATCCTGCGACGGGAAGCGCCTGCGCCGGATTCGGTGGCTACCTTGGGCGACGCGACAAGCGACAGGACGGGACGCTGCGCTGGGTGGTGGAGCAGGGATTCGAGATGGGGCGGCCGAGCATTCTCGAGGTGGAGACGGATAAGCGCGCGGGTGCGATCACGGCCGTGCGCGTTGGCGGCGAGTCGGTGCTCGTGTCGCGCGGCGAGTTTCTGCTGTAATTGCCTCGGCCTCGGCCAAGGGCCTCGGCTAAAGCATCGTCTAGACGCCGAGCTTGCCGTCGGCCGAGAACCGAGGCTCAGAGCCGAGAGCCGAGGCCGTTACTGCTCGTACACCAGATCCAGGGGAATCCCGCGCGCAGCGAGTCGCGCGAGGTCGGACTGCAGGGTCGGCGAGATCGCACCGTACTCGCTGGTGAACGCGCCGACGCCTTCGTAGTCGCCATTCCCCTGCAGGGTGATGATCGCGCGCGCCATCTCGTTCGTCGCCTCCTGCATCCGGGTAAAGTTCACGCGGTACTTGCCGGACGGCTCGCGGGTGAATGCCCCGCGTCGCTCGAGGAAGTTCATGGCCGCCACATTTGCCCGGCCATGCGCACTGCCGGCGCCGAAGCGCACCGAGCGGAAGATGCTCGCGAGGAACGAGACCATGTTGTCTTCCATGCTCCCGCCGCGCAGCTCGTTCTGCGTGCGCAGCTGGCGGATCATGTACAGCCCCAGGATGTCCGCCTTCCCTTCCTCGAGTGAGCCGGCGCGCTCCTTCAGCGCTTCGCGCACCGTTCCCTTCCCGTTGATCGTGTTCTTGATCCCCAGCCCGTGCGCAACTTCATGGAACATCACGTTCTCGAAGAAGGCGTCGAAGGTGACGTTGCGCAGCTGATCCGGCACGATGAGCTCCTGTGCGATGGGCAGCAGGATGTGATCGAACTTCGCCCGCATCGCGTTCTTCAGCTGCAGCCGACGCGCGCCCTTCTTCAGCTGAACCTCCTCGTCGTTCGGGAGGTTGATCGCAATCGTCTTCGCGCCGACATTGGCCTGGCCGGAGACGTAGACCACGTCGTACGCGTTGAGCTCCGAGTCTGAGCCGGGCGACTCCTGCTTGTATTCGTCGGGCACGGGAATGCCGCGCTGCAGCGTCGGCAGCTGCGTCGCATAGCGCGCCAGCCGGCCGCTCCACTCCCGGTCCTTCACCAGGACGAAGGTCTCGTGCGATGCCTTGTACCCGTACAACTCATCGTCGTACGTCTCGATGGGACCGACCACCATCTCGATGGTGTTCGTCTTCATATCCATCCACGCCATGTCGCTCGGCTGATAATCATCGGTTCGCAGGGCGCGAGCGCGGAGGGTGAGGTAGTTGCGCAGCCCGGGATCTTCGGCGAGGGCCGCTGCCTGCTCGAGTCGCGCCGCGGCACGCTCATGCTGGGGCGCGAAGAATCGCGAGTACGGGATCGCGGTCAGCGCACCGGACGCATCGCGTCGCACCATGGTGTAGAGCGATTTCAGGGAATCGGCGCGCGCACCCCCCTTGGCCACCTCGGCGTCGAACTCCGCCTTGGTCATGTTCGCCGGATAGAAATTGCTGCCGGGCGGATGCTCGGGAGCGCCGGGGACGAAGACACGGTTGTTATCGAGCCGATCCCACGGGCCGTAGTTGATCAACGCAAAGGCTCGCATTGCCGGGTCGGTGAGCGACGACAGGAGCGCTTGCTTGTCGCCATACGCCTGGACCCAGTAGGCCTCATCCATGGCGCGCGCGGCGTCGACGAGCAGCGGAATCATGTTGCGCTCGTTCTGCGACAGGCCGGAAAGGTCCGGCTGGAGCTTGATGGTCTTGTAGGACGCCACCCGGGCCGCCACGTCCACCGGAGCGATGGGCTGCGCGGGGACTGTTGGTTGGGGCTGCGGCTGCGCGGCGGGCCCGCTAACCGGGACGGGAGTTGTGGTCGTCGACGGAGATGGCTGCGTGCTGCACGAAACCACTCCAATGGCTGCAATCACCGCAAAGACTGCTGAAACTGTCGTTTTAGTGGTGGTCATGTGGCTGCATGCTGGTTTGAGACGAATCTGTCGTTTGGGGCAGATCTGACAGGTGTTCCTGTACTATTACCCACCGTCCGCCCCTTCTGGCGAAGGTCATGGTCATCGCGCCGCCGATCACGTGCGGCTGGTTGCTGGGGTTCAGATGTGGGACGCGATATGTCGCTGTCGCCACCGCTGCGCCGGGACCTAGAACATCGATCCAGAACCGCTCCCACTCCCAGCGCGGATTCCGCATGTTCACGCCCACATTATCCCAGAAGTACCGGATTCCCGCATCGAGCGTGTCGCGCGAAGTGATGGCCCGCCCGCTATTCGCCGAGATGACGCGGCTGTTCTCGGGATAGAGGCTCAGCATCCGCTCAGTGAGCCCTGGCTTCGACAGATCGTACGCGTCGCGCAGGGTCTTCTCGATTTCCGCGGCAGCCGCCTGGCTGTCGGCAGTGCTCATGGAGCCGCCGGTGTCCGCCGGCGCGCAGGCGACAAGGGACGCGAGCATCAGCAAGGCTGGTAGGCGCATGATGTCAAAGTAGGGACAAAGGTGTGACCCAAGTCCCATCGGGAGGACACTGCCTGTCCTGCCTGCGGGACAACTGCTGGAGTTAACCGCTCGCTCTCTCGTTTAGTAAGCGGTCCGGTCGCTGCTAATACGGACGGTGCGTACCACTGGAGAATCCATGCGCACCTCAATGAAGCTGTCTCTCGCGTCCCTCCTCTTTGCAGCCGGCGCAACCGCGTGCGGTGATGCAAAGGCGACCGAAGTCGGGAGCGAACTGGCTCGCGATCTCGAGCTCGCGTCGTCCACCGTGGCGCTTGCCACCCCGAAGGTCGACTCGTCGCTCCTCGGCTCGATGGAGACGAAGCCGCAGGGCGCTCCTGAGCAAGCCCCTGTTGTAAAGAAGGGCGCTGGCCCGCGCGCCGTGCGCTCGCAGACCCCCACGGTTCGTGCGACGCCAGTGATGGAAGTCGCCGCGGCGGATGAAGCCGAAGAGGAAGTCGAGGTGATGGACATCGCTCCCGCTCCTGAAGAGAGCAACGAGCCCGTGGCGATCGCGCCCCGTCCGCAGCCCGTCGTCGTGCAGACCGGCGGTGCGGGCGACTATGGCACCGGCAGTGGTGGCGTGTACGGCGGCGGCGTGGGCGTCGTGATTCGTGGTGGCGGCGTGCACGGCGACAACTGCGAGCTGCATCGCGGTGGGCGGACCCGCGGCCCGATCTTCGTGCCGGCGACCACAATTCCGCGCACTGGCGGGACCGTCGTCAACATCCCGTCGCCGCGCAGCACGGGGACGAGCATCGGTAGCCGAAATCCCGGCGTCGGCTCGGCGCGTGAGAGAGGTTCGATCACCTCAGGCGCATCGAGCCGAGTGGGCTCGGCGCGTGACGTGATTCGCGGAGCGCGCGGGCGGTAGGTTAACTGCCTCGGCTCTCGGCCTCGGCTTACGGCTTACAACGGCGGCTCTCGGCTTCATCGTCGAGGGCCGTATTGTTTTCCCCGGCCGAGGCCGAGCGCTGTTTCCCGCACCAGGTCGAGCACCGCGCGCACATCCTGCTCGGTCGTACGATAGCCCGGGATGCAGAGGCGAAGTGACAGCGCGCCACGCAGTCGGGTCGACGACATCAGCACAAAGCCTGTCCGGTTCACTTTCTCGTTCACGCGTTCGTTGAACGCGTTGAGCTCCTCGGGATCGGTCATCCCCTTTGGCCTGAGCCGGAAGCAGACGATCCCGAATTGCGCTGGCGTCAGCACTTCCATGTCCGGGCTCTCACGAACGATCCGCTCGGCGAGCTCCGCGAGGGACATCGCCTGATCCTGCGCCGCGGCAATCGCCGCCGTCCCGAAATGAGTCACGGAGAACCAGACTTTCATCGCGCGGGAATAGCGCGACAGCTGCTCGCCGTAGTCGGCGAAATTCACCTCGGCGTCGCGCGCCCGTACGTCTTGCAGATATTCCGGATGAATGCTGAACGCGGCCTCGAGCGTACGCGGATCCTTCGCGAGGAGACAGCCACACTCGAACGGGACGTACAGCCATTTGTGCGGATCGAGGGTGAGCGAATCGGCACGTCCCAGCCCGTCGAGGAGTGCGCGGCCGCGTTCCGTGAGGACGCTGAAGCCAGCATAGGCCGAATCGGTATGGAGCCACAGCTTTTCCCGCGCGGTGAGATCCGCGAGCTCGTGCAGCGGATCAACGGCACCGGTGTTGGTGGCGCCGGCCGTCGCGCAGACGAGAAATGGTTTCAGCCCGGCCGCACGATCCGCGGCAACAGCGTCACGCAATGCGTCGATACGCATCCGGTAAGACGCGTCTGTCGGGATGGCGCGAACGTTCGCGCGAGTGATCCCCGCGATCCAGGCAGCCTTTGCCACCGACGAATGCGCCTGGTCTGAACAGTACGCGGTGAGCTGGGCGAGGCCGGCGTTGTCCTCGCCGAGTGCGGCATGACGCGCGGCGACGACCGCGGTGACCGTCGCCGCCGAGCCACCGCTCGTGAGCAGGCCGCGGGTTCCGTCGGGCATCCCCATCCAGCGACGGAACCATTCGAGGACCGTGAGCTCGACTTCGTTTGGCCCGGCCGCGACCGACCAGACGCCCGCGAAGAAATTGAATCCCGTCGCAAGCCAATCGCCCAGCACCGCCGGGTACGTCGGGCAGCTCGGGATATAGCCCAGGAAACGGGGGTGCGGTTCGCGCGCATGATGCGGAGCGATGCGACTCTGGAATTGCTCGACGACGCTCTCGAACGGTGTTGCATGGGTGGGCGGCTCGGGATTCAGGAGGGCGCGCGCACTCCGGCCATCGAGGGTGCTGTACGCCGGCTGATCACGAAGTGACGCAAG
>Ga0196976_1001019_pt1 | contig 14354 bp, 10 predicted proteins | sample S3v_513CmetaG_FD_148644 | JGI IMG/M metagenome (GOLD analysis project Ga0196976, IMG submission 148644) | Soil microbial communities from Anza Borrego desert, Southern California, United States - S3+v_5-13C | ecosystem: Environmental > Terrestrial > Soil > Desert | place: USA: California...
GCTCACCTCGCCGGAGTGCGCGTAGCGGACGAGCTCGGCCTCGCGGGCGCCGAGCGCGCGCGCGGCGAGCAGCATCACGACCGCGGGGATGATCCCGCACATCGTGATCTCCTCCTCGTGCACCCGCCGGTACAGCCCTTCGGCGTCGAGGGCGAGGAGCGGCTCCAGCGCACGCTGGTCCACGGCGCGCGCCTGGGCCGCCGGCAGGTAGTGGCTCATGTCCGACGAGGCGACGAGGAGGGCGGCCGCGCCGCGCGCGGCGGCGGCGACCGTCTCCGCCAGCCGCTCGCACTCGCGGTACGACAGGTGGGCGAGGCAGAGCGCGCCCAGCGCCACGTCGGGGCGGGCGCGCTGCAGGAAGGGGACCTGCACCTCGAGCGAGTGCTCGCGGGCGTGGGCGGCGGCGTCCGGGGCCACGCCGGGCCCGCCCGCGAGCGCCCCCTGGAGCGCGGCGTCCAGCGGGACCGCTCCGAGCGGCGTCCGCCACGCCTCCGCGGGCGATAGCGCCGCCCGCGAGGAGCCGAGGCCGGTGTGGTTCGGTCCGAGGATCAGGACGCGCGGCGGGACGGTCGCGCCGGCGTAGGTCGCACCGGCGACTGCACCCGAGTACATGTACCCAGCGTGCGGGACCACGAGGCCCAGGCTCGGGCGGCGGCCCGGCGCCGCGCCGCGCCCGCCCGCCAGGTACCGATCCACCCCGGCGGCCAGCGCCGCGGCGCCCGCCGGGTAGAACGTGCCCGCCACGGCAGGTTCCCGGATCATGGCTCTTGGAGTATAACGACGCAGAGATGCCCCGGAAGACGGTGCTCATCGTCGACGACTCCCAGGCCATCCTGGACGCGCTCACGAGCGCGTTCGAGGACGTCGGCTACGCGGTGGCGAGCGCGACGGACGGCGAGGAAGTCTTCCGGAAGCTGGCCGCCTCCAACCCGGACGCCCTCCTGCTCGACATCTACATGCCGAAGCTGAACGGGGCGGACGTCTGCCGGCTCGTGAAGTCGCATCCGCACTGGAAGAAGACGTACCTCGTGCTCATGTCGTCGCGGATCAGCGAGCGCGAGATGGACGTCTACAAGCGGATCGGCGCCGACCAGGTCCTGCGCAAGCCGTTCGATCCCGCGCTCGCGGTCGGGATCGTAGACAAGGCGCTGGGGATCGAGCGGTAGGACGAGCTTCCTCGAGAACACGAAACGCCCCGGCGGCCGTGCCACCGGGGCGTCGTTCGCCCGCCCGGCTTCTGCTAAGTGCAGGGGACCGAGGAGATCCGCAGCGTGAGCGCGCCCGACCTCATCATCGCGCCCGTCGTGGACGGGCTCCAGACGGCCACCTGGTAGTCCCGGTACTGCAGGGTCCCGTTGGTCGCGACCGCGTTCCGCGTGTCGAAGATCGCGCTCATCGTGGTGGAGTCGGTCACGGTCACGGTCGCCGGCGCCGGGTACCAGCTGGTGCCCGCGTCCGGCGAGAACATGAGCTGCGAGACCGGGTTCCCGTTCGCGTCCGGGCGCGCGAAATTCGTGCCGCGGAGCGTGATCGTGTACGGCGCCTCACGCTGCTGCACGCAGGTGTGGCTCAGCGAGCCGAGGGTCGGGGCCCCGGGGAGCACGCTGAACGAGACCTCGTTCGACACCGCCGCGCCGGGGTTCGTGAGCGAGAGCGCGTAGACGCCGGTCTCGAGCGAGGGGAAGGTCGTGAAGACGCCCAGGTTGAGCGCGGCGGTGACGGTGGTCGCGGTCGGGTTGGTCACCGTGAACGTGCGGGTTACGGGGCTGGCGCTGCCGATGGGACCGCGCAGCGTGGCGGTGCCGGCGCCGCGGATGTTGGAGGCCGTGAGCGTCGCGTTGACGGTGGTCCCCTGCTGGCCGCCGGCCGGCGACACCGAGCGGAGCACGGCCACGTTGGAGAAGACGCGGAAGGAGAACGTCGAGGAGGTGGAGGAGGTCCCGCCGCTCGTGAACCTGAGGTACGCGCCGTAGAGGCCGTCGGGCCTCCCGGAGAGGCTCGTCGTCCCGACCACGCTCGTGGCGTTCACCGTCGTGGGAGTGACGGTCCAGGAGGCGCCGGTCGGGGGCACGATCGTGATCTCGTTCGCGTTCGAGAGGCTCGAGCCGGCGAAGGTGAGCGTGACGCTCTCGCCCTGGTACGGGCGCGTCGGGTTGAGGCTGAGCCCGGTCACCAGCGGCGGGCTCCCGACCGACGCGTACGTGAGCGAGTCGGAGTGCCTGGTCCCGTTCCACACCGTGACGGTGTAGTCGCCGTCCGCCCGCAGGAGGAGCTGGGAGACGAGCAGACGCGTCGCGTCGATGTAGGTCGTGAGCGGCGGCTCGCTCGTCCCGAGGGGCGAGAAGACCACCCGCGACGTGGTGTCGAACCCGGTGCCCGTGACGACGACGTCCACCGGCGCGTTGGTCTGGCCCGAGGAGGGGGAGAGCGAGGTGAGGGTGGGCGTGGCGCTCACGACGTCGAGCTCGCGGCAGCCCGAGGCCATGGTCCCGTCGTTCACAACCCACACGAAGTACGTGTCCGGCTGGAGGCCGGCGGCGTCGAGCACGCAGTCGAGGCCGCCAGCGCCGTCCGTGCTGGTGGGGAGGCCGAAGTCGGTCTGCGCGTCGCGGCAGGACGCGCCGAGGTGGCAGACGCTGCCGCTCGAGAACCCGCTCCCGGCCACGCGCAGGGTCGTGCGCGAGCCGGTGTTCACGCTCGAGGGCGTGACGCCGGTGAGGTTCGGGGGGACGGACGTCACGTCGAACGGGACGGCGTTGGAGATCACCCGGTCGGCGTTCACGACCCGGATGCTGAGCACGGTGATCGGCATGTCCGTCAGGTCGAGGTCGAACAGGAGGCTCGTCCGGCTCACGACGGGGCAGGGCCGGGTCGCGCCCTGCGGGCAGACCCCTTCCGCGCGGTAGGTCCGGGACCCGCTCGGCGTGCTGACGCGGACCGTGGTCTCCTCGCCCAGCGAGAACCGCTCGCCCGTGAGCGTCACGGTGACCGGCGTGAGCCGGCCGTGGTTCGCCTGGTCGGGGGAGGGAGGGGCGAGGATCCGGGGCGCGACGGCGGTCGAGGGGCCGCAGACGCCGTCGCGGCAGATCTGGCCGGAGCCGCACGTGATGTTGCAGCCGCCGCAGTGGCCGGGATCGCGCTCGGTGCGGATGCACTGATCCTCGCCGTCGCAGATGTGCTTGCACGTCGAGAGGTCGACGGTCGAGGACCCCTTGCTGCACGCCGAAGCGCCGGCGCCGAGGAAGGCGCAGAGGCCGAGGAGCGCCGCCCGCCTGCCGGCGCCGCGGCGGCGGTCGGCGCCGCGGGCCGGAGCCCGCGCCGCCGTCCGGCGGCGGAGGAAGGGCAGGAGGGCGAGGAGGAGCAGCGCAGAGAGCGCGCCCGGCTGCCCGGAGCCGCACCCGCCCGACGAGCTGGTGGAGGCCGAGGACCGGTCCAGCGGGATGGTCGGGAAGCACTGGCCGTTGCTGCAGGCGCCGACCGGGCAGTGGGTCGCGTTGCAGGGGTCGTCCTCGCAGACGCCGTCCCTGCACGTCTGCCGGGGCCCGCAGAGCTTGGTGGTGCAGGCGTCCGCCACGCACTCGCCCGCCTTGCAGATCGTGCCCGGCTGGTTCGCGCAGCTGACCCCTGCGCACAGGTCCCGCTCGCAGAAGCCGTCCGCGCCGCACACCTGCCCGCTGGGGCAGGTGACGAACACGCACGACTGGACGCAGTCGCCCGCGCGGCAGAACGTGCCGGCCGGACAGGCGACGTCGCTGCACGGGTCGGGCACGCAGTTGCCCTGGAGGCAGGCCTGCCCCGTCGCGCAGCCCGCGAGGTAGCAGCCGCCGCCGGCGCACGTGCCCGAGGTGCAGCTCGCCCCCTCACCGCACTCGACGCCCGCGCACGGGTCCACGCACTGCACGTCGAACCGGCACTCCTGGCCGGGCGCGCACGGGGCGGCGCCGCAGTTCGCGAGCTCGCAGGTGCCGGTCGAGTCGTTGCACTCGAAGCCGCTCTTGCACTCCCGCTCCACGCCGCACTCGGACTGGACGCAGACGCCGTTGAGGCAGGTCTGGCCCGGGGCGCACAGCGTCTCCGGGTTCTCGTCGATCGAGCCGTCGCAGTCGTTGTCCTTGGCGTCGCAGAGCTCCGGCGCGGGGTAGACCATCCCCGAGCACTCGCCGAGCACGCCCTCCGAGCAGGCCCGCTCGCCGTCGCGGCAGGTGCTGCCCGGCGTGGGCGCGCCCGTCGGCGAGCCGCCGACGCGCGCGATGCCAGGCACGCGGCAGATGCGCGGCTCGGTGCCGGGCGCCGGGCACGTGATGCACTCCGGCTCGGTATCGTCGAGCGCGCCGTTGCAGTCGTTGTCGAGGTGGCTCGAGCAGTCCCGGGCGAGCGGGGTCTGGCCGCCCTGGCACTCGCCCCAGCTCCCGTTGACGCACATGCGGTTGCCGGCCCGGCAGATGCCGACGCCCGCCGTGCCCGTCGGCCCGTAGTAGCAGGGCTGGGTCGCGCCGTTCGTGCAGCCGGTGCAGGCGATCGCGCCGGTGCAGGCGACGTCCAGGTTCATCGTGTCTTCGGTGCAGGTCTGCGGCCTGGGGAGGATCTGGCAGTACGCGGGCGCGTTGTCCCGGTCCCGCCACGCTTCCCCGGGGCAGACCGCGCACTCGCCCCAGACGCCGTTCGCGCACGCCGAGATGCCCGCCTTGCAGGTGCCGCGCGGGTTCCCGGTCGCCGGATCGAGGCTGCTGACGGGCCCGGTGTAGCAGGAGGTCTGGAGCTGCCCGGAGTTGGTCGCGTTCTCGTCGACTCGGGTGTCGCAGTCGTCGTCGAGGCCGTTGCAGATCTCGGTCGAGGGCAGGACGTCGTTGCGGCACTCCGACATGCCGTAGCTGCCGTCGGTGCGCCGGACGCAGGAGCTGACGCCGTCCTGGCAGGTGCCCACGCTGCGCGTGCTGGGCGGCCCGTCGTAGCAGGCGACGTCGAGGTTCTCGTCGACGAGGCCGTTGCAGTTGTTGTCCCTGCCGTCACAGGTCTCCGTCGGGGCCGCGGTGCGGAGCGGCCGGCAATAGGGCTCGCCCTGCGCCGTGCAGCTCATGACGCCCTGGGAGCACTCGCCGAGCCCGCCCGTGTTGCAGGCGACGCCCGTCTCCTGGCAGCTCGCGCCGAGGTTGAAGAGCGTGTTGAGCACGAGCCGCGAGCCGGCCACCTCGAAGCTGCCTTCCGTGCCCGAGTAGCTGTGGCCGCCGAGGTAGACGACCGTGCCGCGCCCGCCGGTCGGCGGGATCATCGTGAAGATGTCGTAGTTCGGATCCGGGTCGTACGTGATGAACCGGGTCACGCCGGCCTTGTAGGTGTGGGGCCGGTAGTTGTCGACGGCGCCGCTGAGCGCGACGAAGGTGAAGTCGCCGATCTGCGTGAGCGGCGAGCTGAACCCGGTGCGCACCGATGCCGGCTGCGTCGGGACCTCGCCGCCGCCGCTGTTGCGCGGCCAGTTGTTGACCCAGAACCCCTCGGGCGCCATCGTCTGGAAGTGCGTGGCGGGGTGGCCCGAGCGATACCGGGTGTCCCAGCCGGTCGTGCTGGGATAGTCCGTCCCGCCGTTCTGGGTCGTGCCCTGGTCGCCGAACGCGCCCTCGAAGCTCGCGAGCCCGGCGCACTCGGCGAACACGTCCTTGCCGGCGGCGTGGAAGGCGCCGATGGTCGCGAGCGCCTGCGCGACGGTCGCGGCGCCGTACTTCTGGTCGCACGGGCACGTGGCGTCGCCGGAGCCGACGCAGTCGCTGCACGAGTTGGGCGCGACCCAGTGCGGGACCCAGAGGATCTGGTAGCCGTTCTGGTAGAGGCGCGTCGTCCTCCAGTCCCCCGGCGTGGAGGGGATGAAGTCCGCCATCACGAGGCGGTCGTAGATCTGTCCATGGGTGCCGCTCGCGGTCCCGGCCGCGCCGGGCGTGTTGAGGCCGGCGCGATCGAGGTAGCCGCGGATCACCGGCTCGGAGTTCTTCGAGCCCGCGCCGTCGCTGCCGATGTCGAGCAGGGCGAGCTTCGGCGGCACCGTCCCGCCCGCGCTCCAGCCGCCCGCCATCGTCTTCGCGACCTCGCCCTGGAAGGCGACGTTCGACACGTGCACGTTCACGTTCTGGAACGTGGTCCGGTACGAGTTGAGGACGGCCACCGCGCGGTCGTAGTCCGTGCCGTCGACGACGAACGGGCCGCCGCGGTAGTCGATCTTGGTGGCCGAGGTCGGGGTCACGGTCGACACGCCGCCGCCGGCCCAGTCGTAGAGGTACGCCGGAGGGCCGCCGTTGTACTGGATCGAGAGGTCGACGTCGGTGGTGGACGTCTTGGCCGGGTGGATCACCCAGTAGACGGCGATGTTGTTCCGGACGAGCTGGTAGACGAGGCCGTATGCGCGGATGACGTCGCCGTTGTCCCTCGCCTGCGGGCAGCTCGTCGGCGGGTAGCCGGTGCCGGCGCTCGCGGGCCGCAGCGAGTCGAACGAGTGCTGGTAGCACGCGTCCATCGGGATGATGAGCGAGCGGCGCGCGAAGGACTTGAGCCCGGGCGCCATGGTTCCGCAGGTCGGGGCGATGAGCAGCGGCACGACGCCCACGGCGAGGACCACCCGCAGAAGGCCGGCGACGAGCCGACGCCGATCGGTCGGACGGGGAGAGATCATGGTTGCGCTCCTGACCCGAGAGAATACCACGTTGACCATCCGTGCTCAGAGGGACGCGCGGTCGTTTCCCGAGGTCGCATGCCGGCGCACATCGTGGCGAACGAGCGTTGACGGGCGCACCTCCCCGTGCCATCTCCCCGCCGTGGTCGATCCGTCCGCGAGCGAGGCGACGCCGCTCCCGCGGCCGCCCGATCCGCCGTGGCTCCTCGGCGTCACGTGGGCGCTCGCCATCGCCGGCATCGCGGGCGCACGGGCCCTGCCCGCGTCGTTCCTCGGCGGCTGGCTCGACGTCGCAGGCGCAGCGGCGCTGCTGTTCGTGCTGCTGCCGGATCTGCGGCTCCGGCGGCGCGGGGAGTACTGGGACGCGTACGGCCTGCCGCCGCTGGCCCTGCGGGAGGGTGACGCGCGGCGCGCGTGGGCGCGCGGGGCGCTCGCTGGGCTCGCTTCGTGCGCCGTCGTGCTCCCGATCTTCCTCCTCCTGTTCGTCGGGTGGCACGCGCTCCTGCCGCACCTCTCGCCGGAGCTCGCCCGGACGATCGCGCCGTACGCGCGCGCGGCGCCGCCGGCGCTGCGCATCCCGGACGGGTTCCCGCTTCAGATCGCCCTGCAGCTCCTCGTCGTGGCGCTGCCCGAGGAGCTGTTCTACCGCGGGTGGATGCAGACCTCGTGGGCGCGCGGCGCGCCCGGGCGCGGCGTGCGCGTCCTCGGAGCGCACCTCGGCGCAGGGTTCGTGTGGACGCAGCTCCTGTTCGCGGCGGGACACCTCGTGAACCCGGCGCCGTGGCGGCTCGCGACGTTCTTCCCCGGGCTCTGGTTCGGATGGCTGCGCGAGCGGACCGGGAGCGTCGTCGCCGGCGTGGTGGCCCACGCGCTCGCGAACCTGTTCCTCAAGGTGCTCGAGGCCTCTTTCTACCCGTGAACGAGCCCGACCCCGAGCCCGAGCTCGGGGAGGCGCTCGGACCCATGCGATCCGGGCTGCGCAGGACTACACTCTCGCGCGTGCCCGGCACCATCCGCGAGATGCTCGAGGAGCTCGAGGAGAAGGTCCTCCACCCGCGCGCCGCGCGCTCGGCGGCGACCCGCGGCCGCGCGCGGCCGGAGGAGCCCGACGTCGAGCGGCCCTCGTTCCAGCGGGACCGGGACCGCATCGTCCACTGCAAGGCGTTCCGCCGCCTCGCCGGGAAGACGCAGGTCTTCCTCGCGCCGCGCGGCGACCACTACCGCACGCGCCTCACGCACACGCTCGAGGTCGCGCAGGTCGGCCGCTCCATCGCCCGCGCGCTCCGGCTCAACGAGATGCTGGTCGAGGCGATGATCATGGGTCACGACCTCGGCCACACGCCGTTCGGCCACGCCGGCGAGCGGCTCCTGGCCGCGGTCGTGCCCGGCGGGTTCCACCACGTCATCCAGTCGCTCCGGGTCGTCGAGGTGCTGGAGAAGGACGGCCGCGGCCTCAACCTCACGGCCGAGGTGCGCGACGGCATCCTCCGGCACACGAAGGGGAAGGGGAACGTCCTGCTCCAGGGATCGGGGCAGAAGGCGCTCACGCTGGAGGCGGAGATCGTCCGGATCGCGGACATCGTCGCGTACGTGAACCACGACCTCGACGACGCGCTGCGCGCGGGCCTCTTCCTCGAGGCCGACCTCCCCGCCGACGTCCGGCGCGTCCTCGGCGCGAGCCGCTCCGAGCGGTTCGCGACCCTCGTCCACGACGTCATCCGGCACACCGACCTCGACGGGGGCGGCCACGTCCAGATGTCGCCCGACGTCCACGGGGCGCTGCTCGCCCTCCGCGACTTCCTCTACGCCCGCGTCTACGAGAACCCCGTCGTCCACGACGAGTTCAAGAAGGCACAGCGCATCCTCCGGGATCTCCACGATTGGTGCGTGGAGGACCCCGCGCGGCTCGCCCAGCGCTTCGGCGTGACGGCGCGCGAGGGCGAGACCCTCGACCGGGCCGTGACGGACTGGCTCTCCGGCATGACCGACCGGTTCGCGATCGCGACCTGGGAGGAGCTGTTCGTGCCGCGGCCGTGGAACCAGGTCTGAGGAGCGGGGCTCCTCACGCGTTCAGCGGCGCGACCGACACCTGCAGCGTCCGCCCGACGGAGACGACGTTCCCCTCCGGGACCTCGATGAACCCGTTCGGCGCGAGCAGGCGCGACGCGAAGCAGACCGCCTTCACCTGGCGGTGAGGCCGCAGCCGGGGATCGCTCTCCGGCGTCTCGAGCGTGAGGCCGTCGAGCGGGCAGGGCACGATCCCCTCGAGGAGGGCGTAGTGGAGCGGACCGTTGCGGCGGGTCGCGGCCATGACCCGCCCGTTCGTGGCGACGAAGTTGAGCCGGCCAGGACGGCCCTCGCCCGCCTCCCGGCTCCACGTCTCGAGCTGGCGCACCGTCCGGGCGAGCAGGCGCCCGGCGGTCCGCGCGTCGAGATCGAGGTCGTCCAGGGCGCCCTCGTCCTTCAGCAGCTTGAGGAAGTACATGAAGGCGTGCTCGGAGTCGGTGTCGCCCATGACGTTCCGGCGGAGGAAGTCGGGGAGCGCCGCGACGAGCTGCGGGCGCACGCGGTCGAACGCCTCCACCGTGCCGTCGTGGGCGAAGAGCCAGCGGCGGAAGCGGAACGGGTGCGTGTTCTCGTCCTTGGCCTTGCCGACCGTGGCGCGGCGCCCGTGCGCGACGAGCGCCTCGGAGTCGATCCGCCCGACCAGGTCGGGGAGCGAGAGGAGCGAGGCCGCCCCGGTGGGACGCTTGCCGAGGAGGACGTTCCCGGCCTGGTAGTGTCCGAAGCCGTAGGCGTCGGGGGGAGCGTCACCGTCCTGCAACGACACGTGCGACCCCAACCGCGCCACCTGGCACCGGAGGAGGTTGGCATCGCTCTGAAGGATGGCGACCAGCGCGCCCATGGCGTCCTTTCCTGCGTTGCGGGTGGAGGCGGAGGTGGGCGTCGGGTGCGCCCACCACCCCTGCTACAGTAATAACGCCGCACGGTGTCCGGGACACCCCAGCACCCCGGTGCGCCGCGCGAGGGAACGCGCGTTTGACACGCCAGCGAGCCAGCGCCTAGGATGGCCTAACCCAGCGTAACCGCTGGCCCTCCCGCCCATGAGCGACGACATCGCGGTCGGCATCGATCTCGGAACGAGCTACAGCTGCGTGGCCGCGGCGCAGGAGGACGGCGTCGCGCCCACGGTCCTCCCCAACGAGTGGGGCGAGCGGACCCACGCCTCGGTCGTGTCCTTCCTGGACGACGGGACGGTCCTCGTCGGGAACGACGCGAAGAAGAACATCATCACCAACGCCGAGAACACCATCTATTCGGCGAAGCGCCTCATCGGCCGCTTCTTCTTCTCCGACGAGGTGAAGAAGGCGCAGGCGGTGATGCCGTACCGGATCCTGGAAGGGCCCAACAACTCGGTCCGGCTCGGGGTGCGCGACAAGGTCTTCGCGGTGCCGGAGATCTCGGCGCTCGTCCTCAAGGAGATGAAGGCGATCGCCGAGACGGCGCTCGGGCGCGAGGTGAAGAAGGCGGTCGTCACGTGCCCCGCCTACTTCAACGACAACCAGCGCCAGGCGACGAAGGACGCCGGGAAGATCGCCGGCCTCGAGGTGCTCCGCATCATCAACGAGCCGACGGCGGCGGCGCTCGCCTACGGGTTCGGCAAGGACATCTCGCAGAAGATCTGCGTGTACGACCTCGGCGGCGGCACGTTCGACGTCTCGATCCTGGAGATCGGGAAGGACGTCTTCGAGGTGCTCTCGACCGCCGGCGACACGTACCTCGGCGGCGACGACTTCGACGACCGGATCATGACCTGGCTCGCGGACGACTTCCTCGCGCGCCACGGCCTCGACCTCCGGCAGAACAAGTTCTGCCTGCAGATGCTCAAGGAGGCGGGCGAGCGGGCGAAGATCGAGGTCGGCCGCGACGGCGTCGCCGACATCCACGTCCCCGGCATCTGCCAGTCCCCCGAGGGCGAGGTGCTCGATCTCAAGGCCCGGCTCACGGGCGATCAGTTCAACCGGATGGTGATGGACCTCGTCCAGCGGACCTTCAAGGTCTGCGACGAGGCCCTGCAGTCCGCGCGCCTCACCGCCGGCGACGTGGATGCGGTGATCCTCGTCGGCGGCCCGACGCGGCTGCCGATCATCCGGAACAGCGTCCGGCACTACTTCCAGCGCGAGCCCATGACCGGCATCGATCCCGACGAGGTCGTCGCCCAGGGCGCGGCGATCCAGGCGCGCGCGCTGCTCTCGACGCGGGCCGCGGAGTACGGCCAGGCGAGCTACCTGCTCGACGTCACCCCGCTCACCCTGCGCGTCGGCACCGTGGGCGGCTTCACCGAGCCCATCATCGACAAGAACACGCCCATCCCGATCGAGAAGTCGAAGACCTTCACGACGAGCCGCGACGGCCAGGACCGCGTCCGCATCCGCGTGTACCAGGGCGAGAACAACAAGGCCGAGGGCTGCGAGCTCCTGGGCGAGTTCGAGTTCACCGGGTTCCGGATCGGGTACCGGGGCGAGGTGCAGATCCAGGTCACCTTCGAGATCGACTCGAACGGCATCGTCAACGTCTCGGCGACGGACCTCGAGACCGGCCAGAAGACCTCGACGACGATCAACCTCTCCTCCGGCCTGTCCGAGAACGACCTCCAGAAGGCCATCGACGACAACGCCGCCGTCGAGCTGGCGCGCGGCGGGCCGCGGGCGGCCTGATCGGGACCGCGAGGGACTTCATGGACGCTGCCTTCCTGATCGAGGTCGAGACGCTCGCCACGGTCCTCGACCAGCTCGACTACTTCGGCGTGCTCAAGGTCCCGCAGACCGCGACGCCGGGCGAGATCAAGGCCGCGTACTACCGCGAGTCGCGCGCGTACCACCCCGACCGCTACGCCGCCCTCGAGTCACCGCAGCTCAAGGAGATGATCGGCCGCATCTACCGGCGCGTGAACGAGGCGTACACCGTCCTGCGCGACGACCGGAAGCGGGCGAAGTACCTCGCGGACGTCACCGGCCCCGAGCGGGAGCAGAAGCTGCGCTTCACCGAGCAGGACGAGGCCCAGGTGAAGGAGGCACAGAAGAAGAAGCTCGAGGAGCAGTTCGGCCAGACGCCCAACGGCCGGAAGTTCTACGCCGCCGCCCTCAAGGAGATCGAGGCGCAGCGGTGGGAGGCCGCCGAGCGCGCGCTGAAGAGCGCGCTCATGTACGAGGCCGGGAACCAGAAGTTCAAGGAGCAGCTCGCGTTCGTCCAGGCCGAGTGGGACAAGGTCCGGCCGAAGGGCGATTACCGGATAAAGTAGCGGCCGTGGCCCTCGACCTCGTCGTCCTCCTCGTGCTCGCGCTGTTCGCCCTCCACGGGGCGATGGGCGGGGCGCTCAAGCAGGTCGTGCAGCTCCTCGCGGCCGTCGTCGGCTGGCTCGCCGCCCGGCACCTCGCCGCGTCCGTCGCGGTCGGGCTGGCGCGGATGGGCGGCCTGGCGCGGCCCGCCGCGGTCGCGCTCCTCTTCTTCGGCGCGTTCGCGCTCGTCTCGCTCGTCGGCGCCGCCGCGCTGCGCGCGAGCTCGATCTCGACCGTCGTGCGCGGGCCGACCGATCGCGGCGCGGGCGCGGTGCTCGGCGGCGTCAAGGGCGGGCTCATCGTCTGGGTGCTGCTCTCGGCGCTCGCCCTCGCCGGCCGCGCGCTGCCCGCGCGCCTCGAGGCGATGAGCGCGCGCAGCCAGTACCAGGCGCTCGCGGCGAGGCACAACCTCCTCCACCGCCTCGCCCCCGACAAGGCGCGGCTCCTCGAGCGGCTCCTCTCCGTCGTGCGCGAGGCGAAGCAGCAGGGCGCCGCGGCCTCCCCCGAGGCGGCGCAGCTCCTCGCCGACCCGCGGATGAAGCGGCTCGCCGAGGCCGGCGGCCAGGTGGATCCGGCCGAGGCCGAGCGGCTGCTCGACGATCCCGTGGTCCGGGATCTGGTGGAGCGGATCCGGGCGCGGGGGGCGGGGAAGTAGGGGAGGGCTGCGCCTCCGCGCGGGCTCAGGGCGAGCGGGTGCTCGCGTGCGCTCGGGCCGCGCCCGCCCGCAGCTCCTCCGCCACCGCCTCCACGAACGCGCGCACCTTCGGCAGCGCCGCCCGGCCGGGCAGCGAGACGGCGTACACCGGGACCTCCTCGCACGCGGCCTCGGCGAGGACCTCGACGAGCGCCCCCGCCGCGAGCGGGCGCGCGACCATGAACTCGCACGCCCAGAGGAGCCCTGCGCCCGCGACGGCGAGCTCGATCAGCGCCTCCGCGCCGTCCACCAGGACGCGCCGCCCCGGCGCGAGCTCGCGCACGGCCCCGCCCTGGCGCAGGCGCCACGGCAGCGGCTGGCCATTCCAGGCGGCGGCGAGCCGGTCGTGGCCCTCGAGGTCGTCGAGCGAGCGCGGCCGCCCCTTCCGCCGGAGGTAGGCGGGCGCGCCGCACACGACCATCCGGCTCCTCCCCAGGCGCCGGGCGACGAGCGTCGAGTCGGCGAGCGCGCCGATCCGGACGGACACCGCACGCATCATGTAGGCCTCCCTCCGCGCCCGCGCCGCGCCTCCCGCGCGGCCGGAGCGCCCTGGAGGTGACGCATGTCGACCCGGACCCCCGACAGGGAAGGCGCGCGGATGATCCCCTACGCGCTCCTGACGCTGCTCCTCACCGTCGTGCACCACGCGTACGGCGCCGTCCGCTACGCGACCCCCTTCCGCGCGCACGGCGCCGCCGTCGCCCTCGCGCTCGCGGGCCTCCTCGTCGTGCTGGCGCGGCCCCGGCGGGCCTCGCGCGGCCGCGGCGGGCAGCTCGCGGGCTGGGCCGCGGCGCACCTGGTCCTCCTCGTCCCGGTGCTGGCCGTCGGCGCCTTCGAAGGGCTCTACAACCACGTGCTCAAGGTGGCGCTCTTCCTCGGCGGCGCCCCGGCCGAGCTGCTCCGCGCGCTCTTCCCGCCGCCCACCTACGAGCTCCCGGACGACGTGCTCTTCGAGGTCACCGGCGTGCTCCAGGTCGTCCCGGCCGCGCTGGCCGCGGCGGCGTGGCCGCGGTTCGTCCGGGCGCTGCGCGGAACCGACGCAGCGCGGGACGTCGCGGGGCTTCCGCGGACGGGCTAGAACGCTCGGATGCCGTCTCCCCGCGAAGGCCGCGCCGCGTTCCGCGTGCTCGCCGCCGTGAGCTTCTGCCACCTCCTCAACGACATGCTCCAGTCGGCGATCCCGGCGGCGTACCCCATCCTCAAGGAGTCGTACGGCCTCGACTTCGGCCAGATCGGCGCGATCACGCTCACCTCGCAGGTCCTCGCGTCGGTGCTCCAGCCGCTCGTCGGCGTCTACACCGATCGCAGGCCGCTCCCGTACTCGCTCGCCGCGGGGATGTGCTGCACGCTCGGGGGGATGCTGCTCCTCGCCTTCGCCCCGAGCTACGCGTTCGTCCTCCTCGCGGTCGGGTTCGTGGGGCTCGGCTCGTCGGTCTTTCACCCCGAGTCATCGCGCGTCGCGCGCATGGCGTCGGGCGGGCGCCACGGGTTCGCGCAGTCGTTCTTCCAGGTCGGCGGCAACGCCGGCTCGGCGCTCGGGCCGCTGCTCGCGGCCTTCGTGGTCCTGCCCCTCGGCCAGCGCTCCATCGCCCTGTTCGCCGTCCCGGCGGCCGTGGCGATCCTGCTCCTCGCGGGGGTCGGCCGCTGGTACGGCGCGCACCCC
>Ga0196976_1001020_pt1 | contig 14336 bp, 12 predicted proteins | sample S3v_513CmetaG_FD_148644 | JGI IMG/M metagenome (GOLD analysis project Ga0196976, IMG submission 148644) | Soil microbial communities from Anza Borrego desert, Southern California, United States - S3+v_5-13C | ecosystem: Environmental > Terrestrial > Soil > Desert | place: USA: California...
TTGCATCACATCAGCTGGCACTGCCGCCTGCGCTCTGATTTCAGCCATGATGGGCTGAATACCGAAATGCCCAAGCAGGGTAATCAGCAACATGGCCGCCGCTATCCAGAAAACTGCTTGCTTGAATGCGCCCGCCCCGAATCGCGAAATACAGTAGGCCAAGAGATAAGCTCCACTGGCCATGCCCACATAAGCAACCAAGGTGAACATTTTCCCGGCAACCAGACCTGCCAGATAGCGCGTGGGAATCACTTGGAAAAGCGTCGGGGCAGCGAGTGCACCAATAGCCCAGAGAGATCCCACCCAGAACGTGATGACCAGCAGAGCCAGTTTGTCAGGCCAGCGGTTCATACCTATATGTATTGAACTTCCAGCACTTCATAGGAACGAATGCCGCCAGGCGCCATGACTTCCGCCACTTCCCCCTCTGACTTGCCAATCAGCGCACGGGCGATGGGTGAGCTTACGGAAATCTTGCCATTCTTGATATCAGCCTCGTCATCACCGACGATCTGGTAGGTGGATACGTCACCGCTGTCCAGGTCCTCGACCCTGACCGTGGCCCCGAATACGCAACGGCCTTCGCCATTCAGCGTTCTGGGATCGATAATTTGGGCATTGGCCAGCTTGGCCTCGATCTCGGCAATACGGCCTTCGATAAAGCTCTGACGTTCCTTGGCTGCGTCGTACTCAGCATTTTCGGAAAGATCCCCCTGCGCACGCGCTTCCGCAATGGCCTGGATGACATTTGGACGATCCACACTGCGCAGTCGTTGTAATTCTGCCTTGAGCAGTTCGGCCCCTTGCACTGTGACTGGAATCTTGTTCATGTTCTAAAACCTTGCTGTTATTTGGACTTTTAAGCCAAGACTAAAAATAAAACCACACCTGGAAACCAGGCGTGGTTTGTGGATACAACTATCTTATTACTGACCGAGTTGCTGATGCAAGTCCTGCAGCGACTGGACCTCGAGCTCCTGCATATGAGCCATGCCCATACAAGCTGCTTTGGCGCCAGCCAAGGTCGTGTAATAGGTCACCTTGTGCTGCAAAGCACTACGGCGGATTTCATACGAGTCAGCCACCGCGCGCTTGTCTTCGGTTACGTTGACGATGAAATTGATTTCGCCATTCTTGATCATGTCGACAATATGCGGCCGACCCTCCGCCACCTTGTTAACCGGCGTTACCTTGAGACCTGCAGCTGACAAGGCTGAAGCGGATCCTTTTGTGGCTACGAGTTGGAAACCCAGATCGGCTAATGCCTGCGCAATTTCGATAACCTTTTCGCGATCCTCTCGGCGTACGCTGATGAAAGCCTTGCCACCGGTCGGCAGTTTGGTGCCCGCCCCTAGCTGGGATTTGACAAAGGCTTCAGCAAAGGTCCGACCCACGCCCATCACTTCGCCTGTGGATTTCATTTCAGGACCTAGGATGGTATCTACGCCAGGGAATTTGATGAAGGGGAAAACGGCTTCCTTCACCGAATAGTAAGGCGGCACAATCTCGGCGGTGACCCCCTGATCCTTAAGTTTTTTGCCTGTCATGCAACGCGCTGCGACCTTGGCCAATTGCAGCCCGCAGGCTTTGGAAACAAAGGGAACGGTGCGTGAAGCACGCGGGTTGACTTCAAGCACATAAACGGTATCGCCTTGAATGGCGAACTGCACATTCATAAGCCCAACCACGCCCAGTGCTTTCGCCATCATGACCGTCTGCCTGCGCAGTTCGTCCTGCAACTCTGCAGATAAGCTATAGGGCGGTAAAGAACAGGCGGAATCACCTGAGTGTACACCTGCCTGCTCCACGTGTTCCATGATGCCGCCGATGATGACGTCTTCGCCATCGGACAACGCATCAACGTCCACTTCGAGCGCATCATTGAGGAAGCGATCAAGTAAGACAGGTGATTCATTAGAAACCTTGACCGCCTCGCGCATGTAGCGCTCGAGTTGAGCTTGTTCCTGGACAATCTCCATGGCACGCCCGCCCAGCACATAGGATGGACGCACTACCAACGGATAGCCGATTTCCTGCGCTAGACGTAATGCTTCTTCCGGCGTTCTGGCAGTACGGTTGGGTGGCTGCTTGAGGCCCAACTCCTGCAGCATGAGCTGGAAACGCTCACGGTCTTCTGCACGGTCGATGGCATCCGGACTTGTACCTACAATGGGTACTCCAGCCTTTTCCAGATCGCGTGCTAGCTTGAGCGGTGTCTGACCGCCATATTGCACGATAACGCCTGCCGGTTTTTCCTTGGCAACGATTTCCAGCACGTCTTCCAATGTCAGCGGTTCAAAATACAAGCGATCCGAGGTGTCGTAATCGGTGGATACGGTTTCCGGGTTGCAATTGACCATGATGGTCTCGTAACCGTCTTCACGCATGGCAAATGCTGCATGCACGCAGCAATAATCGAATTCGATGCCCTGACCGATGCGATTTGGTCCGCCGCCCAGCACCATGATCTTCTTACGATTGGTGGGATTAGCCTCGCACTCTTCCTCGTAAGTGGAATACATGTAGGCAGTATTGGTGGCAAATTCTGCAGCACAGGTATCCACCCGCTTGTACACCGGATGAATGTTCAATGCCCAGCGGTAAGCGCGTACTGCATGCTGATCAGTGCCGAGCAGCTTGGCCAATCGGCGGTCGGAAAAACCGCGACGCTTGAGCTGGAATAAAGCATCCTTATCCAAGTCGGCAAGGCTCTTGCCTTTGAGCGCTTGTTCACGATGCACGAGATCGGCAATTTGCACCAGGAACCACGGATCAATCTTGGAGTGATCGTGCACTTCGTCTACCGACATGCCCAAGCGGAAGGCATCAGCGACATACCAGATACGTTCCGGGCCCGGTTCACCCATTTCTTTCTGTATGCGGTCACGGTCGGTCGATATTTCATCCAGCCCATCCACACCCGTTTCCAGACCGCGCAAGGCTTTCTGGAAGGATTCCTGGAAGGTGCGGCCCATGGCCATCACTTCGCCTACCGATTTCATCTGTGTGGTGAGACGTGAGTCGGCCTGCGGGAATTTCTCGAATGCAAAACGGGGAATCTTGGTGACCACGTAATCGATGGAAGGCTCAAATGAGGCGGGGGTCTGGCCACCCGTGATCTCGTTCTTGAGTTCGTCCAGGGTAAACCCGACTGCCAGCTTGGCCGCAACCTTGGCAATCGGGAAACCAGTCGCCTTGGAAGCCAAAGCCGATGAGCGCGACACGCGCGGATTCATCTCGATGACAATCATGCGCCCATCTTCCGGGTTGATCGCGAACTGCACATTGGAACCGCCGGTATCTACTCCAATCTCACGCAGGACCGCCAGCGAGGCGTTGCGCATGAGCTGGTATTCCTTGTCAGTCAGCGTCTGCGCGGGCGCTACGGTGATGGAATCACCGGTGTGCACGCCCATCGGATCGAGGTTCTCGATGGAGCAGATGATGATGCAGTTGTCGTTGCGGTCACGCACGACTTCCATTTCGTACTCTTTCCAGCCCAGCAGCGATTCTTCAATCAACAGCTCATGGGTGGGAGAAGCATCCAGGCCGCGCTCGCAGATCGTCAGGAATTCTTCACGGTTATAGGCAATGCCGCCGCCGCTGCCACCCATGGTGAAGGAAGGCCGGATGATCGCGGGGTAACCGATGGAAGCCTGAACCTGCAATGCCTCTTCCAGGCTATGAGCCAATGCGGAACGCGCTGAGGCCAAACCTATTTTGGTCATGGCGGCCTTGAAGCGTTCACGGTCTTCTGCCTTGTCGATGGCATCGCGCGTAGCACCGATGAGCTCGACATCGTATTTTTCGAGTACGCCTTCGCGTGCCAGATCGAGTGCGCAATTCAGGGCAGTTTGACCACCCATCGTCGGCAGCAAGGCATCCGGACGCTCAACGGCGATGATCTTCTCCACCACCTGCCAGGTCACCGGCTCAATGTAGGTGGCATCGGCCATTTCCGGGTCGGTCATAATGGTCGCCGGATTGGAGTTGACCAGGATGACTCGGTAACCCTCTTCACGCAGCGCCTTGCAGGCTTGTGCGCCGGAATAGTCGAATTCGCAGGCTTGCCCAATCACAATCGGGCCCGCTCCAATAATTAGTATGGATTTTATATCGGTACGTTTCGGCATCTTTTAGGCTGTGCCTGTTTTTCTTTCTTGCATGAGGTCAATGAATTTATCAAATAAATAACTTACTTCATGAGGACCGGGGCTCGCTTCCGGATGACCCTGGAAACTGAATGCCGGTTTATCTGTTCGCGCAATGCCTTGCAAGCTGCCGTCGAATAGCGAGACATGCGTTACTTTCACATTACCCGGCAATGTCGCGGGGTCGATGGCAAATCCATGGTTCTGGCTGGTAATGAATACCTTTTTATCTTCCACATCCTGAACGGGATGGTTCGCGCCGTGGTGGCCAAATTTCATCTTGATGGTCTTGGCGCCGCTGGCCAGGCCCAAGAGTTGGTGGCCGAGGCAAATGCCAAAAACAGGGATACCGGTATCCACCAGTTCTTTAATCGTATCAATTGCGTAATCACAGGGCTCTGGATCACCCGGTCCGTTGGACAGGAAAACACCATCCGGATTGAGCGCAAGCGCCTGCTCAGCCGTGGTTTGGGCAGGCACGACTGTCACATTGCATCCGCGCGATGTCAGCATACGGAGGATGTTGTGCTTGACGCCATAATCGAATGCAACGACGTTGTATCTGCTTTCTTCCGGTTTACCGTAACCCAAGCCGAGCTCCCACTCACCGCCTTCAAAACGGTGCGGCTCCTTGCAACTTACGACCTTGGCCAGATCCATGCCGGCTAATCCAGGGAATGCGCGTGCCGCCTCAAGTGCCTTGGTTTCATCCACCTCACCCGCCACGATACAGCCCGCTTGCGCACCTTTTTCACGCAGAATACGGGTCAATTTACGGGTATCAATATCCGCTATCGCCACCACATTCTTGGCCTTGAGGTAATCGGAGAGGCATTGCTCACTGCGCCAGCAGCTCTCGATCAGCGGCAGGTCGCGTATGACCAGGCCACTTGCGCATACACTGTGCGACTCGACGTCTTCTTCATTCACGCCGACATTGCCGATATGCGGATAGGTGAGCGTAACGATTTGCTTGGTGTAGGAGGGATCAGTCAGGATTTCCTGATAACCGCTCATCGAAGTGTTAAAGACCACTTCGCCGACGGTCAAGCCTGGGGCACCAATCGAAATGCCTCGAAACACTGTCCCATCAGCAAGTACAAGTGCGGCTGGCAGTGTTTGTGACGACACGGTACGACTCCTCGGAAATGACTGGTTGCCTATGCAACCCACATGCTGGATGTGGATGTGCAAAGCGGGACGAGTGGTTGGCTCATCCCGCTTCTGAATTTTGGGGAATTATAGCTTAAAGGAGGGTGGGCGGCAACGCGAGGGCAGGCAATTTTTTGCTGACTTCACTTAAGCTCAAGCACATCCTGCATGTCATACAAGCCTCGCTGCTTGCCTGCGAGGAACTTTGCGGCGCGTAATGCGCCGACGGCAAATGTTGCACGGCTGGAAGCCTTGTGCGTGAGCTCTATGCGTTCGCCGGTGCCCGCAAATAGCACGGTATGGTCACCTACGATGTCACCGCCGCGCACCGTGGCAAAACCAATCGTGTCAGGGTCACGCTCTCCCGTAATGCCTTCGCGTGCATACAGGGCGACCTTCTCGAAGTCACGTCCGGCTCCTGCAGCCGCGGCTTCGCCCAAACGCAACGCGGTACCGGAAGGTGCATCAACCTTGTGGCGGTGATGGGCTTCAATCACTTCGATATCATATCCTTGCTTCAGCACCTTGGCCGCGGCCTGCACCAGATTCGTCAGCAAGGTGACGCCTACACTCATATTGGGCGCGAAGACAATGCCCAGGTTTTGGGAAGCCTGTGCGATGCGCGCTTTTTGCTCGGGCGTAAAGCCGGTGGTGCCAATAACCATCTTGACGCCGGCTGCTTCACAAGCGGCCAGATATTGCAGACTGGCTTCGGGCCGAGTGAAATCAATCAGGACATCCGCACCGTTGATCGCGTTGACATCACTCGTAATCTTTACACTTGTGGTCTTGCCGCACTGCTCTCCCGCATCCTTGCCTAGCTGTGGACTATCAGCGCGATCTAATGCCGCATGCAAAGCAAGTTCACTGTCAGCAAAAATACCTTCCAACAAGGCGTGTCCCATACGCCCGGTACATCCAACGATGACGACTTTCAGCATTCGTATTCCTAAAAACCAATCTTCTCAAGCATGCGCTCGAAATAACCCGGATCCTCCTCCGGCGGCAAACCCTCATCATCCGGCTCGGGCTGTGCCTCGGTTTGACGAGACTGAGCAGGCTGCGGCTGTGCTGGCTGAGGTTTGGCTATAGGCGCAGGTTTTTCTGGCGCAGTCTCAGGTGCAGGCTCCGAAGCAGGTGCCGAAGTAGGCGCCGGTTCAGTTTGTGCTGCTGGTTCCGAAGCAGGTTTCGCAGGTTCTGCCGCCGATTCATCAATTTCTTTAGCTTGCGGCGTCTCCACAGCGGGAGCCGTTTGCCTTTCAAGATCCTTGGGATCCGGGCCTAAAGGCGCAGCGGGCTCAGGCAAACCTTCCGCTGGCTGAGCCGGAGATTCCTTTGTAGGTTCGATCTTCGGTTGCTCTTGCTTCTGTTGTTCTTGACTTGGTGGTGGCTCTACCGGCGCTGTCTTGGGTTTCTCATGCCCGGATGCAGGCGCTGCAGGAGCCGCAGCAGGGCCCATCAATTCCACCGGCGCTTCCTGTTGCTGCCCACCCGTCTCATCGTCATCCTTCCAGAACTTAAGCCTGTCGATCAGGCCCTTTTCCTTGGCCTTTTTCTTCGACTTGGGCTGTTCAGCAGTTTCCGACGGTCCTGATGTTGGCTCACCGGTGCCAGCGGGAATGACATCCCCGCGCACACGCTTCAACGCATCATTCTCGAATTCGAGGATCACCCGACGGCGTTCAATGATTTTGCCGCCCTTGCGCATTTCATAAAAGTAGTCCCAGCGATTAGTATGGAAGCTATCCTGGATCAGGGGTGTACCCATGATGAAGCGCACTTGGGATTTGGTCATGCCCGGCCGCAGCTGCAACATCATCTTGGACGTCACCACGTTGCCCTGCTGGATATCCATGCGGTAGGGCTTGAGGGATGGCAGGGCCGAGCTACAGGCAGCGCACATGAGCGCAAGCAGGATGATTGTTATATAGCGCATTACCATGACTTTGGCACGAAATGGCGCTAATATACCATGACACTAGCGAGCGCTCATTAAGTAGCACCTGCCCAACTCAAGTATTCAAAAAGCCATGCGCGAACCTGATGAACTAAAAAATGCCGGCCTCAAGGCCACCCTTCCCCGCCTCAAGGTGCTGAGCCTGTTCGAGAACAGCAAGGAACGCCATTTATCTGCAGAAGATGTTTACAAGATTCTGCTGACTGCAGGCGAGGATGTCGGCTTGGCGACTGTTTATCGCGTACTGACCCAGTTTGAGCAGGCTGGATTGCTGGTTCGTCACCACTTTGAAAGCGGCAAAGCGGTATTCGAGCTTAATGAAGGTGGTCATCACGACCACATCGTGTGTCTGCAGTGCGGCCGGGTAGAAGAGTTTTATGATGAAGAAATCGAGAAGCGTCAAAAATTGGCGGCAACCCAACGCGGCTTCAAGATTCACGACCACTCGCTCTATATTTATGCGGACTGCACCAAGAACCCTTGTCCGTTTAAATAAGATGGGCACCTAAACCCGTAACATTTCTTCCGCGTGCTTGCGGGTGGTACTTGTAATATCTACGCCGCCAAGCATCCGTGCAATCTCCTCGATACGTTCGACTTGCTCAAGACGTTCTATACGGCTCAGTGTCGCACCCTCCATCAGGGTCTTGCTGACGCGCAAATGGTAACTGCCTTGGGCCGCAACCTGCGGCAAATGTGTAATCACCAGCACTTGGCGTTTCTCACCTAGCTGCTTGAGCAATTGACCCACAATTTCGGCCACGCCGCCGCCTATACCTACGTCCACTTCGTCAAAGATCATGGTCGGAATATCACCCTGCTGGGCTGTTGTTACACGGATAGCAAGGCTGATACGGGACAGCTCACCACCTGATGCAACTTTGGAGAGTGGTCTTAAGGCAGCCCCCGGGTGGCCTGCCACGAGAAACTCGATTTGTTCCAGACCGCTGGCCGCGGGCTCTTGCGGGTTTAGATCAACAGCAAAGCTGCCGCCGGCCAGAGCCAGGCGCTGCATTTCAGTTGTAATTTCAGCTGAGAGCTTTTCTGCAGCCTCCCTACGATGTGCACTCAGCTGCTGTGCCAGACCCTGATAAGCGCGCTCCGCTTCGGCTTCCCGCCCTGCCAATTCGCCATCGGTACCAAAACCTTCCAGTGCGTCCATACGAACCTGGCTGCGTTCGAGTAATGCAGGCAGCTCTTCTGGACGCACACGATATTTGCGGCTGGCAGTATGAATTGCTTGAATGTTGGCTTCTACCTCCGCCAGGCGTTCTGGATCGAGCTCGGTGCGCTGCAGGTAACGATTCAGGAATCGGCTGGTTTCTTCCAGCTGGATCGACGCTGAATCCACTAAATCAAGTACCTCCTGCAGGCTACCGTCATACTCAAGCAATTCCTGCAATTTGTGCTGGATTGCGCCGAGTTGAGTTGTTGCCGCATATTCATTCTCATCCAGCAGGGCACGACATTCTTCCGCACCTTCCAACAAGCTGGCCCCATGCGCCAGCCGTGCATGCTCCTGCTGCATGGCCTCCCATTCATCCATAACAGGTGCCAACTGCTTGAGTTCGTGCACCTGGTCGCGCAACTCGGCGAGCTCTTCAGCATAGGTTGCGGCATTGCGATCCATCTCTACGCGTTTTTCATGCAGCTCGCGCCAGATGCGATATTGCTTGGCAACTTCAGCTGCCAGGGCCTGCAATCCTGCATAAGCATCCAGGACCTGGCGTTGATAAGTCTGCTTGAGTAGGGAATGATGCGCATGCTGGCTATAGATATCGATCAGGAAGTCGCCCACTTCACGCAATTGTTGGATAGTCGCCTGTGTGCCATTGATGAAAGCACGTGAACGGCCATCCGCATAGATGATGCGCCGAAGCAGTAATTGCTGATCCTCTGCCGTGAACTCATGCTCGTCCAGCCAGGACTGCAGCTCAGGCAAGGCCGAAATATGAAAGCTGGCGACTATTTCCGCCTTCTCGCAATTAACCCGTGTGATTCCGCCCTCACCTCGCGCACCTAAGGCCAGAGATAACGCATCGATCAGGATGGATTTGCCCGCACCAGTTTCACCGGTCAAAACAGTAAAACCTGGGGAAAACTCGAGGTCGAGCTTATCGACGATAACAAAATCACGGATGGAAAGAGTCTGAAGCATTTATATCGAACGAACCTCAGAATGCAGATTCATGTTATCCCCAACGTAGTTTGTCACGCAGCATCCCATAGTGGCTGTGCCCAGCAGGGTGCAGCAACGAAACGGTATTCTCCGCACGCTGCACGAGCACCGTATCACCTTGCTGCAATGGCACCTGCACCTGTCCATCGAAATGCACGCTAGCATCTTTTGCGTGAATAAGCGTGATTTCCACGTGGCTCGCGCTATTGATGGCGATGGGCCGATTGCTCAGGGTATGTGGACAAATCGGCACCATGGCGATGGCGTCTAGTGTTGGGTGCAGAATAGGCCCCCCTGCGGATAGGGAATACGCCGTAGTTCCCGTAGGAGTAGCGAGGATGAGTCCGTCCGAGCGCTGCCGATAGACAAACTGGCCATCAATGTAAACCTCCAGCTCAATCAGGCGCACGGCACCACTTTTGTTGACCACCACGTCATTGAGCGCACGCCCACTGGCGATAACGTCGCCGTAGCGGCTTATGCTGGCAGAAAGCAGCATGCGTTGTTCTATGGTGTACTTGCCGGACAATATGGGCTCAAGACACGAGAGCATCGAATCCGAACTCAGATCGGTCAGAAAACCAAATCGGCCTCGGTTAATACCCACCAGCGGAATGTTGAAATCCACAAGAGAGCGGGCGACAGACAACATGGTGCCATCCCCACCGACAACAATGGCCAGATCGGCCTCACTGCCAAGATTTGCCATATCGGCAGTCGGGTAGCCTTGAATGTCGGATTGCTGTGCGGTGGTTTCTTCTACCAAAACGCCGACCTGTTTTTCCCTTAAGAACTCCGCCAACATGAGGATCTGTTCGCGAATTTCCGGGTTCATGTATTTGCCAATGATGGCAATGGTCTTGAAAGCGCTCTCCATGGCTTGGCATTAAATCATAGAAGGGCCATGCATAGAAGCCCGAGCCCGAGTACGCTAGAACTGAGTTTTTTCATCCATGTCAAAAGAATACGTGTTGCGCTTGGGCTGCAGGTACCGGATAATTTTCCAAGCGGGCTAAACCAACTGGCAAATATTCCATCTATAAACACATGCTCGACAAACGCGCACAAATTCTCCTGAAAACCCTGGTCGAACACTACATCAGCGATGGCCAGCCAGTAGGTTCGCGCACTCTTTCCAAATGCTCGGGCCTGGATTTGAGCCCCGCCACCATCCGCAACGTCATGGCAGACCTGGAGGAAATGGGTTTCATTGCCAGCCCGCATACCTCGGCGGGACGCATACCTACTCAGCGCGGGTATCGTTTCTTTGTTGACACTTTGTTGACAGTCAAGCCACTGGACTCCAAGGAAATACAGCGTCTGGAGTATGAGCTATCTTCGCCGGACCCCCAGGAACTGCGTTCCTCCGCCGCTGAACTGCTCTCAAACCTTACCCGGTTTGCCGGATTGGTCATGATTCCCAAACGCAAAAGCATCGCCTTCCGTCATCTGGAATTTCTGCCGCTGACTGAAAAACGCATTTTGCTGATTATTGTGACTTCTGACGGTAACGTGCAAAACCGCATCATCGTGACGGACCGGCCTTATACCCAGTCTGAACTCACACAAGCCACCAACTTCTTCAACCAGCACTATGCTGGCAATACCTTTGAGGAAGTTCACAACAAGCTGCACGATGAACTCAAGCAGATGCAATCCGACATGACTCGCCTCATGGCAGCTGCGCTCGAAGCCAGCAACAAGGCGCTGGAAAGTGAGCGGGACAATGTCGTCATCTCGGGTGAGCGCAACCTGTTGCAGGTGGACGATCTATCGACCAACGTCACTTCGCTGCGTAAGCTGTTTGAGCTGTTCGAGCGCCGGCATACGCTGCTGCAGCTGCTGGACAACAGTCAACGCGCAGACGGCATCCAGATTTTTATTGGCAACGAATCGGGTTACCTACCGCTCGATGAGTGCAGCATGGTAACGGCACCTTATGAAGCAGATGGCGAAATCGTCGGCACCCTGGGTGTCATCGGCCCAACCCGCATGGCTTATGAGCGCGTGATCCCTATTGTGGACATCACGGCCAAGCTACTTTCAAACGCCCTATCCAAATAAAAGAGACTCGTGACTTATTATCAGGAACCACCCTATAGCCACGGGGAACAACTACGCACAGGCATTCTGCTTGTCAACCTGGGTACGCCGGATGCGCCTACCCCATCCGCCTTGCGGCGCTATCTAAAACAGTTCCTCAGCGACCCCCGCGTGATCGAGATTCCAAGTTTGGTGTGGTGGCCGATTCTGCATGGCATCATCCTCACGCTACGTCCGCGCAAGTCCGCTGAGAAATACGCACAAATCTGGACTCAGGACGGTTCACCATTGCTCGTCCATACGCGCAGGCAGGCCACACTGTTTCAAGGCTTTCTGGGCACACGGGTCAAATCCCCCTTTGCAGTTGAGTTCGGGATGCGCTATGGCAACCCCTCCATCGCCTCAGCCATTGCCAAGCTCAAGGCCAAGCATTGCAACCGCATTTTGGTATTCCCGCTGTACCCTCAGTATGCAGCGAGCAGCACCGCTTCCGCACTCGATGCCATCTCTCAGACTTTGAACAGGGTACGCAACGTCCCCGCTTTGCGTTTTATCCGCAACTACCATGACCATCCTGCCTACATCAGCGCTCTTGCTGAAAGCGTGCGCGATTATTGGTCGATAAATGGGCGCTCGGCAAAACTCATCATGAGTTTCCATGGCGTGCCTCGCCGTACGCTTGACCTGGGCGACCCTTACCATTGTGAATGTCACAAGACTGCGCGTTTATTGGCGGAAGCATTAGGGTTGAAGCAGGACCAATATATGGTGTGCTTCCAATCACGGTTCGGCAAGGCGGAATGGCTCAAGCCGTACCTTGCCCCTACCTTGGAAGCACTAGGCAAACAACAACTCCAGCGCGTGGATGTGATCTGCCCTGGTTTTTCCAGCGATTGCCTGGAAACACTGGAAGAAATCGCCATGGAAGGCAAGGCCATATTCACCAAAAATGGCGGAGGCGAATTCCATTACATCCCTGCTCTCAATGAACAGGAGAGCTGGATCAATGCCATGTGTGACATCGCCCTGGAAAACTTGCAAGGTTGGGTTAGCCAGGATTGGGACAAGGCTGCCGCCCAAAAGGAAGCCGAACTCACCAGCCTGCGCGCCAAGGCGCTCGGTGCACAAAAATAATCGATCCATCGCGCCGCTTTCGGCTTTGCTATACTTCGACTTTCGGCTGAATCTATCTCTGGACCTGAATAAATGATCGTAATCACCGGTGGCGCCGGCATGATCGGCAGCATGATCGCCTGGCATCTGAATAGCGTGCTGGGCCGTGACGATCTGGTCATTGCCGACCGGTTCAGCCAACCTGATCAATGGCAGAACCTGTGCCATCGCCGCTATGCCAATTACCTTGATAAGGATGAGCTTCTCCCGTGGCTTGAAAATACACAGGAGAAGGTAGATGCCGTCATTCACATGGGAGCCATCAGCGCGACGACCGAGCGTGACTTCAACAAACTGGTGCAGGACAACATCCGCTACAGTCAGCAATTATGGCAATGGTGCGCAAAACATGAAGTGCCATTCCTCTATGCCAGCTCCGCGGCTACATATGGCGACGGCAGTCACGGGTACGATGACAATGAAGCAAACCTAGACGAACTCCGTCCGCTGAACGGTTATGGCTATTCCAAGCAGTTTTTTGACCAATGGGCTCTGAGACAGGTCAGGGAAAAAAATCCCGTGCCTCCCCAATGGTGCGGCTTCAAGTTCTTTAATGTGTATGGCCCAAACGAATACCATAAAGAGCGCATGGCCAGCGTGGCGCTGCATAGCTTCAACCAGTTCCGCGAACTCGGCACTGTAAAGCTGTTCAAGAGCAACCTTCCTGAATATGCTGACGGCATGCAACTGCGTGATTTCGTCTATGTCAAAGATGCGGCTGCAATTGTTGCCTATTTCCTGGACAATCAAGGAAAATCAGGCATCTACAATGTAGGCACAGGTCAAGCACGCGCGTTCAAGGATCTGGCTATGTCAGTCATGAACAGCATGGGCAAAAAGCCTTCTATCACCTATATCGACATGCCGCAGGACCTTCATGGGAAATACCAATATTTCACCGAGGCTAATATCGAAAAACTCCGTGCCGCGGGATATACCCAGCTATTCCATACATTGGAAGATGGCGTCGGTGACTATGTACAAAATTACCTGATGAAATCAGATCCTTATTGCTGAAGGACCTATGAACAATATTGAATTACTACGTAACGCACTTGCCGATCACCAGACCGTCATGAATAGTCTGCAGGAAATGCTGCCCCAGATCAGCGCGGTAGCAGAGCGGATGCGAAATTGTCTTGCACAGGGCGGCAAGATCCTGCTCATGGGTAATGGCGGCAGTGCGGCGGACAGCCAGCATATTGCAGCGGAAATCGTCGGCCGTTACAAACGGGAGCGTAAAGGTTTACCAGCCATTGCGCTGACTACGGATACATCAATCCTTACATCCGTCGCTAACGATTACGGTTATGAATACATATTCTCACGGCAAGTCGAAGCATTGTGCGGACCGTTGGATGTGGTCATCGGACTCTCCACTTCTGGCAACAGTCCCAATGTTGTACGCGGGATCGAAACAGCGAAACAAATCGGTGCCACTACGGTAGGCATGACAGGCGGCTCGGGCGGCAAGCTCACAGCCTTGTGCGATTTCAATCTGGTCATGCCTTCCAGTGATACTCCGCGTATTCAGGAAGCGCATATTTTCATTGGTCATGTGCTCTGTGAACTGGCTGAGGCTGAAGATTGATGCAGCAACGCCTGCTTGAATCGGTACGCAACAGCTTCGGCAACGCGCCTTCGCGATGGGCGTTAGTCATTGGCGACCTCATGCTGGACC
>Ga0196976_1001021_pt1 | contig 14329 bp, 12 predicted proteins | sample S3v_513CmetaG_FD_148644 | JGI IMG/M metagenome (GOLD analysis project Ga0196976, IMG submission 148644) | Soil microbial communities from Anza Borrego desert, Southern California, United States - S3+v_5-13C | ecosystem: Environmental > Terrestrial > Soil > Desert | place: USA: California...
CCGGCGCTTGGCTCAGAACATCTTGCGGGCGCACCCGTTGGACCGGTCAATGAGCCTGAAAATGTTCAGGGCCATGATAAGCGAAGAATTCTTCTTCGAACTCTTTGCTTACATGCGATAGCCCTCCTTGGCGGGGGAGGGGTTGGGGAGAGGGGGATTACGGCCGGATGGCCGGACAAAGACTCATGTCCCGGCTGTCGCCGGTAATCCCCCTCTCCCCAACCCCTCTCCCGCGAGGGGAGAGGGGCTATGCAGCAACCCCAGGCCCTCGCCCTGGGCGGCGCCGTTTGACGGTCCGGGCGGGTGCCGCCATCATTCCCGTTCAACCATCGGAAAAGGAGGGAGCGATGCCGCCGCACACCGACGAGACCGCCAAGCCCGTCGTCGTGGACGCCCCGGCGCAGGAAGGGCCGCGGGGCCTGACCGGCTATCCCGAGCCGTTCCGCGCCTGCGTGGCCGGCCGCAGCAAGGTGAAGCTGGGCGACCAGTTCGGCCTGACCAACTTCGGCGTCAACATCACGCGGCTGGAGCCCGGCGCGTCGTCGGCCCTGCGCCACTGGCATACCCGGCAGGACGAGTTCGTCTACATGCTGGAGGGCGAGCTGGTGCTGATCACCGACGCGGGCGAGCACGTGCTGAAGCCCGGCATGTGCGCCGGCTTCCCGGCCGGCGTGGCGAACGGCCACCATCTGGTGAACCGCACCGACCGGACGGCCGTGTACCTGGAGGTCGGCGACCGCACCAAGGGCGACGACGCGTTCTATTCGGACGAGGACATGCAGTTCCGGGACGGAAAGTTCCTGCACCGCGACGGGACGCCGTGGTGAGGGGGCGTTTGCCCCCTCCCGGCTTCGCTTGCGCTCAGCCGCCCTCCCCCGCTGCGCGGTGGAGGGTTGGTCGGCCGGCGGCGGCAGTCCCCTCCACCTCGAAGAGGGGGAGGGTTAGGGAGGGGGCAAAAGCGATGCGACGCAACGGCCCCCGCCTCACTCCGCGGCGCGGGCCAGTTCGTGCCGGTCCAGGGCGCGGTCGAAGTAGGCGATGGTGCGCTTCAGCCCTTCCTCCAACCGCACCTTCGGCTCCCAGTCCAGCAGGGCCTTGGCCCTGGCGATGTCCGGGCGGCGCTGCTTGGGGTCGTCCTGCGGCAGCGGCTTGGCAATGATCTTGGACGAGGAGTTGGTCAGGCGGATCACCATGTCGGCCAGTTCGCGGATGGTGAACTCGCCGGGGTTGCCGAGGTTCAGCGGGCCGGTGTGCTGCTCCGGCGTGTCCATGAAGCGGACGAAGCCCTCGATCAGGTCGTCGACGTAGCAGAAGGAGCGCGTCTGCGACCCGTCGCCGTAGATGGTCAGCGGGCGGCCCTGCAGCGCCTGCACGATGAAGTTGGACACCACGCGCCCGTCGTTGGGGTGCATGCGCGGCCCGTAGGTGTTGAAGATGCGCACCACCTTGATCGGCAGCCCGTGCTGGCGGTGGTAGTCGAAGAACAGCGTCTCGGCGCAGCGCTTGCCCTCGTCATAACAGGCGCGCGGGCCGGTGGTGTTGACGTTGCCGCGGTAATCCTCCGGCTGGGGATGGACGTCGGGGTCGCCATAGACCTCGCTGGTCGAGGCCTGCAGGATGCGCGCGCGCAGACGCTTGGCCAGACCCAGCATGTTGATGGCGCCCAGGACGGAGGTCTTGGTCGTCTGCACCGGGTCGTGCTGGTAATGCACGGGCGAGGCAGGGCAGGCGAGGTTGTAGATCTGGTCCACCTCGACATACAGCGGCCATGTGATGTCGTGGCGGAGCAGTTCGAAATCCGGATGGTCCATTAAATGGACGATGTTGTGACGCGAGCCTGTGAAGTAATTGTCGACGCAGAGCACTTCATGCCCGTCGGCGAGCAGGCGCTCGCAGAGATGCGAGCCAAGGAAACCTGCGCCGCCGGTCACCAGAACGCGCTTGGACGTTGACTGTCTCACGGTTTGCCCTCGTCGATGGCGGCGGCGATGGCCGCGCGGTCGTGGAAGGAGTTCGAAACACTCGCGAAACGGCCCGACAATCCGGAGGTTCAATGTACCATCGGGTCTAGCCCGGTTGCGCCGGGCATCGTAACTCGCCTGCGGGGTTGCATACCCTGACATGCAGGGGGATGCATCACGCGGCGAACTCCTGTAGCCTTGCCCCCACAAGAACGAGGGATGCGCAAGGAGGGGGCATGCGGGCGCGATCGACGATGGCCGGCATCGCCCGCAAGGCGGCCGCCCTGCTGATGACCCTGCTGCTGGCGGCACTTCCCGGCCCGGCCGGCGCCCGCGAGTTCCGCGCCGCCGACACGCACCCGGAGTCCTATCCCACCGTCCAGGCGGTCATCGAGATGGGGCGGCAGGTCTCGGCCCGCTCGGGCGGGCGGCACACGATCCGCGTCTTCCACTCCCGCCAGCTGGGCGAGGAGAAGGAGACGATCGAGCAGACGCGCGTCGGCGCCATCGACATCAACCGCGTCAGCCTCGCCCCCTTCAACGGCATCGTGCCGGAGACGCAGGCGGCGACGCTGCCCTTCCTGTTCCGTTCGGCCGCGCACCTGCACGCCGTGCTGGACGGGCCGATCGGCGACGAGATCCTGGCTGCGTTCGAGCCGCACGGATTCGTCGGGCTGGCCTTCTACGATTCCGGCGCGCGGTCCATGTACAACGCCAAGCGCCCCATCCGCTCGCCCGAGGACATGAAGGGCCTGCGCATGCGCGTGCAGCAGTCGGACCTGAACGCCGCCATGATGGCGGCGCTGGGCGCCACGGCGCTGCCGCTGCCCTTCGGCGAGGTGGTCACCGCGCTGTCCACCGGCATCATCGACGGGGCGGAGAACAACTGGCCGAGCTACGTCCACAACGAGCACTTCCGCATGGCGCGCTATTACTCGCTGACCCGCCATTCCATGATCCCGGAGGTGCTGGTCATGTCGAAGAAGGCGTGGGACGGGCTGCCGGCGGAGGACAGGGCGCTGTTCCGCGCCGCCGCGCGCGACAGCGCGCTGCACATGCGCCGCCTGTGGGAGGAGGCCGAGCGGGCGTCGGAGGCCGCGGCGCGCGCCGCCGGGGTGGAGGTGGTGGAGATCGCCGACGCCGAGCCGTTCCGCCGCGCCATGCTGCCCGTCTATGACCGCTTCATCGGCGATCCGGCCCTGAAGGACCTGGTGCGCCGCATCCAGGCGGCGGAGTAGCGCCGCCATGGCGGTGGAGACGGCCGATACGCGCATGACCGATACGCGCATGACCGATACGCGCATGGCCGATGCGCGCACAGCCGATACGGGCGTGCCGCTGCCGTCCCCGCCGCGGGCGCGGCGCTTCGCCGGGCGGCTGCGCGCCATCCCGGTCAGCTGGCGCATCTTCCTCATCGTGGCGCTGAACGGCATCGCCATGCTGGCGCTGGGCGGGCTGGTCTGGGGCGGGGCCGCGGTGATGGAGGCCGAATGGGCCGTCGTCCGGCAGGTGGAGGAGAACGACCGCCTGTTCACCGCCGTGGACAGCGACGTCAGCCGCATGCAGAGCCTCGTCCACCGCTACCTGCACGGGCCGACGGAGGAGCTGCTGACCGAGATCGGCCGGCGGCGCGAGGGGCTGATCGGCAAGCTGCAGGCCACGCGGGTGGCCGACCCGGCGATGGCGGACGACATCGCGCAGCTGACGTCGGCCGCGCGCCGCTTCTTCGCCAGCTTCGACGCCCTGCGCGAGATCATCGCCCGCACCCGGCGCACCTACGACACGGCGGTGCTGAAGACCGGCGGCGAGATGGCCGGCCTGTACGCCATCCTGGACACCGCGGCGCGCGACCGCAACCATCTGGTCCTGCCGGCGCTGGGCAAGTCGCGCGAGGCCTTCGCCAACGGCCTGCTGGCCGCCAACGCCTTCTACCTGACCGGCGAGGAGGCGGCCGGGGCGCGGGCGGAGGGGGCGTTCCTGGCCATCGCCCGCTCCATCCCGGTGATGCGCGACCTGGCCAGCGACGATCTGCAGCGCAGCGCGCTGGACGCGCTGGGCGAGCGGGTGGACCTGCTGCTGCAAGGGCTGGCGCAGCTGCGCGCCGGGGCGGAGGAGCAGGCGCGGCTGGTCGGCAAGGAGATCGACGGCGGCCAGCGCGCCATGGCGCAGGTCATCGACCGCCTCGCCGCCACCGGCCGCCAGCGCGACGCCGAGGCGCAGCGCCGCTTCGACGAGGTGGTGCGCGACGTCGGCTGGAGCATCGCGCTGGTCGGCATCGTCTTCCTGGCGCTGAGCGCCGCCTCCTCCTGGGCCATCGGGCAGAGCATCCGGCGCCCCCTGCGCGGCCTGATGGAGGCCATGGGGGCGATCGCCGGCGGCGACTACGGCCGGCCGGTGGACGGCACGGCCGTGCGCGACGAGATCGGCGCGATGGCGCGCTCTCTGGCCGTTTTCAAGGAGAACGCCGTCCTCAAGCGCCGCATGGAGCTGGAGCGCGAGGCGCAGGAGCGGCGCTGGCGCACCATGCTGGAGACCAGCCCCGTCGGCATCTCCATCGTCACGCAGGAAATGCACGCCCGCCTGTACAGCAACCCCAAGTACGACGCGCTGTTCGGCATCACCGAGCACGACGACGCGCTGGACCAGAACGTCGAGGAGTCCTTCGCCGACCCGGCCGACATCGGCCGCATCGTGGCGCGGTTCGAGGCGCACGGCGAGGTGAGCGGCGTGGAGGTCAAGCGCCGCCGCCTGGACGGCAGCGAGTGGTGGTGCCTGATCGACATCCGCCCCATGGACTGGGACGGGCAGAGCGCCTTCATCGTCTGGCACTACGACGTCACCTTCCGCCGCGAGGCGGAGGAGGAGCTGCGCACCGCCAAGGAGGGCGCGGAACGGGCGCTGGCCGAACTGCGCGCAGCACAGCAGAGCCTGATCCAGGCGGAGAAGATGGCGTCGCTGGGCGCCCTGGTGGCCGGCATCGCGCACGAGATCAACACGCCCGTGGGCATCACCGTCACCGCCGCCTCCCTGCTGGCTGACGAGACGAAGCGGACGGTGGAGCGCTTCCGCGGCGGGGCGCTGCGCAAGTCCGACTTCCAGACCTACATCGACATGGCGGAGGAGGCGACGCAGCGCATCCTGGCCAACGCCGACCGCGCCGCCGGCCTGATCCAGAGCTTCAAGCAGGTGGCGGTGGACCAGACGCGCGACGACCGCCGCGTCTTCGAACTGGGCCAGTACGCGCGCGAGGTGCTGACCAGCCTCGGCCCCCGCCTGCGCCCGCGCGGGATCGTGGTGGAGCTGGACTGTCCGGAGCCGGTGACGGTGGACGGCTATCCCGGGCCGGTGGCGCAGGTGCTGACCAACTTCGTCATGAACGCGCTGACGCACGGCTTCGACGCCGAGACGCCGGGGCATATCCGGATCAGCGTGCGCCTGCTGCCGGGCGAGGTGGTGGAACTGGTGTTCCGCGACGACGGCAAGGGCATCCCGGCCGACGTGCTGCCGCGCATCTTCGACCCGTTCTTCACCACCAACCGCACCGGCGGCGGCACCGGCCTGGGCCTCAACATCGTCTACAACCTCGTCCAGCAGAAGCTGCGCGGCACCATCGCCGTGGACAGCGCGCCGGGCAAGGGAACGGCCTTCACGCTGCGCTTCCCGCAGGTCCTATGACCGTTGACGCTTTGCAACGGCGTGCGGATGCGCTAGTCATCCGCGCGACGGTTCCGCGCGAGCGGATGAAAAGGGAACGCGGTGCGATGCCGCGGCTGCCCCCGCAACTGTAAGCGTCGAGCGCCCCGCCAAAGGCCACTGGGAAACTGGGAAGGCGGTAGGGTGCAGCGACACGCGAGCCAGGAGACCTGCCGTCGAAGCGCGTCACGCGACCGCCGGACGGGGTTTTCCGGCGGGACGGACCTCCGTTGTGCGGTGGCGCCACCCAAGGGTGGATCGGACCGCGCCGGAGCCAGCCTCTCCCGGCCCGCGCGGCGCGTCCGGCTTCGCCCTTGGCTGCGACAACCGTGTGCCGATGGGGCTTTTCCGCATGTCTTCCGTTCTTCGCTTCCGTTCCGCCACCGCGCTGGTGGCGCTGCTGTCCGCCATGCCCGCTTCCGCACAGGAGGTGCTGCCGGAGGTCGTCGTCAGCGCGTCCCGCCTGGAGACCGCGCCGGAGCGCGTGGGCTCCGCCGTCACCGTCATTTCCGGCGCCGATGTCGAGCGCATGGGCCGGCCGGACGTGTTCGGCGCGCTGCAGGGCGTGCCCGGCGTGGCGCTGACCCGCAACGGCGGCATCGGCACCACCGCCTACGCCCGTGTGCGCGGGGCCGAGCCGGGGCAGACGCAGGTGCTGATCGACGGCGTGCTGGTCAACGACCCGGCCAGCATCGACAACGCCTTCAACTTCGACGCGCTGGCCGTCACCGCGCTGGACCGCATCGAGGTGCTGCGCGGGCCGCAGAGCGCCTTGTACGGCAACGACGCCATGGGCGGCGTCATCAGCATCGTCACCAAGCGCGGCAAGGGTGCCCCGACGGTGACCGGGCTGGCCGAGGCCGGCAGCTACGCCACCCACCGGCAGGCGGTCGGCGTCAGCGGCGGGACGGATCGGGTGGGCTACGCGCTGTCGGGCACCAACCTCTACACCGGCGGCTATTCCCGCCTCGCCAACACCGCCGAGAAGGACAAGGCGCGCGGGCGCGGCGTGACCGGCAAAGCGGACGTGGACGTCACCGAGAACTGGACCGTGGGCGTGGCCGGCGGCCTGTTCGACCTGCGCAGCGACTACGACGCGTCCAGCCGCGACGCGCCCTACCGGCTGGAGAAGACGCTGCGCTACGGCAAGCTGGACAACAGCGTGACGCTGTTCGGCGGGCGGATGGAGAACGTCGTCTCCCTGTCCGCCACCAGCACCGACCGCTCCTTCGACGAGCCGCGCACGGCGACGCCGCACACCAACTACGAAGGCACGCGGGTGAGCGGCGAGTACCGCGCCAACATCCACGTGGACGCCGACGACGTGCTGACCGTGGGCGCCGCGCGGGTGCGGGAGAGTGCGCGCATCACCACCGACAACGGCCGCCGCACGACGCTGGGCACCGACGCCAGCCTGACCACCGATTCCGTCTACGGCCAGTACGTGCTGGGCCTGTGGGACCGGCTGACGGTGACGCTGGGCGGCCGGCACGACCACAACGACCGCTTCGGCGGCAAGTCGACGGTGCGCGCCACCGCGTCCTACCGGCTGAAGGAAAGCGGCACCACGCTGCGCGCCAGCATCGGCACCGCCGGCAAGGCGCCGACGCTGTTCAACCTGTACGCCCCCATCTACGGCAACCCGTCGCTGCGCCCGGAGAGCAGCACCGGGGCCGACGTGGGCGTCGAGCAGGCGTTCCTGGACCGGCGGCTGACCGTGTCGGTCACGGCGTTCCACAACCGCTTCAGCGACCTGATCACCTTCGAGAGCGCCACCAACACCTACGCCAACGTCGACCGCGCCCGCGCGCAGGGGCTGGAGGCCGGCGCCACGTGGCAGGCGGGCCAGGACCTGAAGGTCACCGCCACCTACACCTTCACCGACAGCCGCAACGAGACCACCGGCCGCGCCCTGCCGCGCCGGCCGAAGCACCAGGGCAGCCTGGGCGCCGTGTGGCAGGCGACGGAGGCGGCGCAGGTCGGCGGGCAGGTGCGTTTCGTGGGGCCGCAGGCGGACAGCACGTTCAACAACGCCATCAACGCCGCCTACACGGTGGTGGACGCCCAGGCCGGCTACGCGCTGACCGAGGCGGTGACGCTGTACGGCCGCGTCGAGAACCTGTTCAATGCCGACTACCAGGAGGTCGCCCGCTACGCCACGCCGGGCCGCTCCGGGTACGTGGGCGTGAAGGCGAAGTTTTAGGGGTACGGTGCCGATGGCGCGGATCGAGGCGGACGGCGTGCGGGTGACCCTCGGCGGGGCCGAGGTGCTGCGCGGCGTCGGCGTGTCTGCGCACGGTGGCGAGGTGGTCGGGCTGATCGGCCCCAACGGCAGCGGCAAGACCACGCTGCTGGGTGCACTGGCCGGGCTGCTGCCGCGCAGCGGCGGCACGGTGCTGCTGGACGGACGGCCGCTCGACGGCTTTGCGCCGGAGGAGCGGGCGCGGCGCCTGGGCTATCTGGAGCAGAACCCGACCGCGCACTGGCCGCTGGCGGTGGAGCGCGTGGTGATGCTGGGCCGCGCCCCGCACCGCACCGCCTTTGGCGCCGAGACGGCCGAGGATCACGCGCTGGTCGAGACGGCGTTGAGGCGCTGCGACGCCTGGGCGTTCCGCGGCCGGGCGGTGACCAAACTGTCGGGCGGCGAGCGGGCGCGCGTCATGCTGGCCCGCGTGCTGGCCGGGGCGCCGTCCGTGCTGCTGGCCGACGAGCCGGTGGCGGGACTGGACCCCTTCCACATGCTGCACGTCATGGAACTGCTGCGCGCCCTGGCGGGCGAGGGGATGACGGTGGTGGTGGTGCTGCACGACCTGTCGCTGGCCATGCGCTTCTGCGACCGGCTGTACCTGCTGGACCAGGGCACGGTCGCCGCCGCCGGGCCGCCGGGCGCGGTGCTGGATTCGGGCGTGGCCGAGCGGGTGTTCGGCGTGCGCCTGCTGCGCGGCGAGGGCTGGGCTCTGCCGTGGACACGCCTGGAGGAGAGCGCATGAGTGGCGACATCATCTTGGTGCTGGGCGGCGTGCGCTCCGGCAAGAGCCGCCATGCGGAGGGGCTGGTGACGGCGCGTCCGGCGCCCTGGATCTACGTCGCCACGGCCGAGGCGTGGGACGAGGAGATGCGTGCCCGCATTCACCGCCACCGGGAGGACCGCGGCCCCGGCTGGACCACGGTGGAGGAGCCGCTGGACCTGCCCGACGTGCTGGAGCGCGTGGCGGTGGCGGGCACGGCGGTGCTGGTCGACTGTCTGACGCTGTGGCTGTCCAACCTGATGGGGGCGGAACGCGACGTGGCGACGGAGACGGCGCGGCTGCTGGACGCCCTGGACCGGGTGGCGGGGACGGTGGTCTTCGTCTCCAACGAGGTGGGCCTGGGCATCGTGCCGGACAACGCGCTGGCCCGGCGCTTCCGCGACGACGCCGGGCGGCTGCACCAGGCGGTGGCGGCGCGGGCGCAGCGGGTGGTGTTCGTGGTGGCCGGGCTGCCGATGGTGCTGAAAGGATGAGGTGCTGAAGGGATGACGGAGATGGCGCGCGCGCTGATGCTGCAGGGCACGGGGTCGGACGTCGGCAAGTCGCTGCTGGTGGCCGGGCTGTGCCGGGCGCTGGTGCGGCGGGGCCTGACGGTGCGGCCGTTCAAGCCGCAGAACATGTCCAACAACGCCGCCGTGACGCCGGACGGCGGCGAGATCGGCCGGGCGCAGGCGCTGCAGGCGCGGGCCTGCGGCGTGCCGCCCAGCGTCCACATGAACCCGGTGCTGCTGAAGCCGCAATCGGACGTCGGCGCCCAGGTGGTGGTGCACGGCCGCGTGCACGGCAACGCGCGGGCGGCTGACTACCAAAGCCGCAAGGGCGAGCTGCTGGGCGCCGTGCTGGACAGCTTCGCACGCCTGCGCGCGGAGGCCGACATCGTGGTGGTGGAGGGGGCGGGCAGCCCGGCGGAGGTCAACCTGCGCGCCGGGGACATCGCCAACATGGGCTTCGCCTGCGCCGCCGACGTGCCGGTGGTGCTGGTCGGCGACATCGACCGGGGCGGCGTCATCGCCAGCCTCGTCGGCACGCACGCGCTGCTGGCGGCGGAGGAGCGGGCGCGGGTCAAGGGCTTCCTGATCAACAAGTTCCGCGGAGACGTGCGGCTGTTCGACGGCGGCCTGCGCGTGATCGAGGAGCGCACGGGCTGGCGCGGCTTCGGCGTCGTGCCGTGGCTGCGGGAAGCGGCGCTGCTGCCGGCGGAGGACGCGGTGGCGCTGGACACGTGGCGCACGCGGGCCGGTGGGCCGATCCGCGTCGCCGTGCCGATGCTGTCGCGCATCTCCAACTTCGACGATTTCGACCCGCTGGCGCTGGAGCCGGAGGTGTCGCTCGCCATGGTGCCGCCGGGCCGGCCGCTGCCGGGCGACGCCGACCTGATCGTGCTGCCGGGCAGCAAGGCGACCATCGCCGACCTCGCTTTCCTGCGCGCCCAGGGCTGGGACGTGGATTTGGCGGCGCACCGGCGGCGCGGCGGGCGGGTGCTGGGCATCTGCGGCGGCTACCAGATGCTGGGCCGCCGCATCGCCGATCCCGACGGCATCGAGGGGCCGCCGGGCGAGGCCGCGGGCCTCGGCCTGCTCGACGTCGACACGGTGCTGAGCGGCCCGAAGGTGCTGACCGAGACGGCGGGGGTGGAGGTCGCCACCGGGGCCGCCGTGCACGGGTACGAGATGCACATGGGCCGCACCGCCGGGCCGGACGGTGCCCGCCCGATGCTGCGGCTGGACGGCGGCGGGGTGGATGGCGCGGTGTCGGCGGACGGGCGGGTGGCGGGTTGCTACCTGCACGGGCTGTTCGGCGCGGACGGCTTCCGCGCGGCGTTCGTCAAGGCGCTGGGCGGCAGCGGTGCCGGCGGTCTGGCCTACGACGCGACGGTCGAGCAGGCGCTGGATTCGCTGGCAGACCGGCTGGAGGAATGCGTGGACGTGGACGGTCTGCTGGGCGTGGCGGAACCCCGCTGAGCCTCCTATACTCATTGCGGGCATCGGAGGAATTCCATGGGGCTCATCATCAGGTCAGAGGCGGCAGACCGGCTGGCTCGTGAACTGGCCGAAGCGACGGGTGAGAGCATCGCCACCGCCGTGACCGTCGCCTTGCAGGAGCGGCTGAACCGGATCAAGCGGCCGGACGCCGCGCCGCGCCGCGCCACCCTGGCGGAGATCCGTATGCGGGCATCGAAAATGCCCGTGCTGGACAGCCGGAGCGATGACGATCTGCTCGGCTACAACGAATTCGGAACCTTCGACTGATGGTGGTCGATACATCCGCGATCATTGCGTTTCTGAGGAACGAGCCGGAAGCGGAGCGCATCGAAGAAGCGCTGGAGGCGGCGTCCGAGTGCCGGATGTCGGCGATGACTTTGTTCGAGTGCCGGACCGTTCTTGTTCGACGGTTTGGACAGGCCATGGTCGATGAGTTTCACCGGCTTCTTGAGGCTGCCGGAGTCACGATCATGCCGTTCGACGAGGCTCAGGCCGCAGCTGCCTATGATGCCTACTGCCGGTTCGGCAAGGGCTCCGGGCACCCGGCACAGCTGAACCTTGCCGACTGCGCCGCCTACGCCTTGGCGAAGACTTTGCGGCTGCCGCTTCTCTTCAAGGGTGAGGACTTCGTGCACACGGATGTGGAATCCGTCCTAGTCTGATCCTTACAACGCCACCGCCAACACCGCTGCCATCCCGAACAAGGCACCGCACGCGTAGCGGTACAGGCCCAGCGCGCGGTCGATGTCGGCGGGCGTGGCGGCGGTGCGGCCGTGGCCCATCCAGGAATCGGTGATGCGCACGGCACCATAGGTGCGCGGGCCGCCCAGGCGCAGGTCGAGGGCGCCGGCCATCGCCGCCTCCGGCCAGCCGGCGTTGGGGGAGCGGTGGCGGCCGGCGTCGCGCTTCACCGCCTGCGCGGCGTCCGCGGGCGATGCCCCCGGATACAGCCACGCGGCGGCGGCCAGCAGTCCGGCGGTGAGGCGGGAGCCGGGCAGGTTGACGAGGTCGTCCAGCCGCGCCGCCGCCCAGCCGAACGCCTCGTGGCGCGGCGTGCGGTGGCCGATCATGCTGTCGGCGGTGTTGATCGCCTTATAGAGCGCGATGCCCGGCAGCCCGCCCACCGCCAGCCAGAAGGCCGGCGCCACGACGCCGTCGGAGAAGTTCTCGGCCAGGCTTTCGATGGCGGCGCGGGCCACGGCGGGCTCGTCCAGCGTTTCCGGGTTGCGGCCGACGATGCGCGCCACCGCCGCCCGCCCCGCCGCCAGCCCGCCCGCGCGCAAGGCGCGCGCCACGTCCGCCACGTGGTCGTGCAGGCTGCGCTGGGCGATCAGGGAGCAGGCGGCCAGCGCCTCCAGCAGGGTGCTGAAGGGCAGGGCACGCAGCAGGCCGGACAGGACCGACGCCGCCGTGCCGACGATCGCCAGAAGCACGATCAGGGCCAGGACGCCCGCCAGCCGCCGCTGCCAGCCCGGCGCGTCGTCGTGGTTGAGCATCTGGTCCAGGCGGTCTATGACCGCACCGATCCAGACCACCGGATGCTTGATGCGTGCGAACAGCGCGTCGGGGTAGCCGGCCAGCGCCTCGACCGCAAGGGCGAGTGCGAGCACGGTGAAATGGGCGTCCACGGTTAATCTGACCCTGCCGGAATGGAGCGGCGATCATGGCGGAAACGGCCGACACCTCCAACCCCGTCCTGCACGGCGGTGACATCGACGCGGCGCGCGCCGCGTTCCCCGGCGCGCCGGAGCCGTGGCTGGACCTGTCCACCGGCATCAACCCGTGGCCCTACCCGGTCCCGCCGATCCCGGTGGATGCCTGGACGCGCCTGCCCGGCCGGGGCGCGGAGGCGGAGCTGCTGGCCGCGGCCGCCGATTGCTACGGCGCGCCGTCCACGGCGCACGTCGCCGCCGCACCCGGCTCGCAGGCGCTGATCCAGGTGCTGCCGCGGCTGCGCGCGCCCGGCCGGGTGGCCGTGCTGGGGCCGACCTACGCCGAGCACGCGCGCGGCTGGGCCGCCGCTGGTCATACAGTGGCGGAGGTGCGCCGGCTGGAGGAGGCCGAGGGCGCCGACGTGGTGGTGATCGTCAACCCGAACAACCCGGACGGCCGCGTCGTCCCCGCCGCCGTCCTGCTGGACCTTGCCGGGCGTCAGGCGGCGCGCGGCGGCTGGCTGGTGGTGGACGAGGCGTTCGCCGACACCATGCCGCAGGTCAGCGTGGCCGGCGAGGCCGACCGGCCGGGGCTGGTGGTGCTGCGCTCCTTCGGGAAGTTCTTCGGGCTGGCCGGAGTGCGGCTGGGCTTCGCGCTGGCGCGGCCGGATCTGGCGGACGCGGTGCGCCGGGGCGTGGGGCCGTGGGCGGTGTCGGGGCCGGCGCTGGCGATCGGTGCGGTGGCACTCGCCGACCGCGCGTGGATCGCGGACATGCGACAACGGCTGGTCGCCGAAACATCCGCTCTTGACGCGCACCTGCAACGCATGGATCTTTCGGTTTCGGGAGGAACGCCGCTCTTTCGCCTCGTCACGCACGACCGCGCCCAGGACTATCATCGGGCGTTCGGGCGTGCCGGCATACTCGTCCGCCGCTTTCCGGAGCATCCGGAATGGTTGCGGCTGGGCCTGCCGCCAAGCGAGGCAGCGCGCGCGCGACTGGAACAAGCCGGCAACCACAAGCCGGCAACGTAAGGGCGGAAGAATAAAATGCGCGCTGCATTTACCTCGTCGATGAACCAACTGCGACACAGTGGCACACCTAGGGCGTGTGCGGCCCTGGGCTAGCGCTTATCACGTCAGCACGATTGCGGCTCTCTAAAAACTCATGAGAACATCGCCGCTATGTTGGACGCGAACGTCGCCGCGGTGCCCCCGATGACCGAGCCGAAGGCCCGGGCCGGCGGGCACGCGCCGTGGATCATGTTCGAGAACCTGCCGACCGGTGCGTGCGTCGCCACGCCGGCGGGCCGCATCGTCTACGCCAACCGCCACCTGCACGAACTGCTGGGCTATCCCTACGGCGACCTCGTGGGGGAGGACGTCGGGCTGTTCACCGCGCACGACGCGGCGCTGCCCGCCGTCGCCCCGCAGTGCCGCAGCGGGCGCGAGCGGCGCTACCGCTGCCGCGACGGCGATTTCCTGTGGGTGTGCGAGGCGGTCAGCGCCTTCGAAGGGCCGGAGGGGGAGGCGCTGGAGTTGCGCATCGCCACCGACGTGTCGCACCACCGCCGGGCCGAGGCGTCGCTGCGCGACCAGCTTCTGATGAAGGACGTGCTGTTCGAGACGCTGCCGGTGCCCGTTTTCATCAAGGACGAGGACGGCCGCTTCCTGGACTGCAACGACGCGTTCGAGCGCTACACCGGCCTGCCGCGCCGCGAGATCATCGAGAAGACGTCCTTCGCCGTGATGGATCCGGGCATCGCCCGCCGCCACGTGGAGATGGACCGCGACGTCTCCGTCCACTGGGGGCCGCGCAGCTATGAGGAGGCGGTGCCGCACGCCGACGGCACGGCACGCAAGGCGCGCATCTCCAAGGCGGTCTACTCGGACAGCGCCGGCGGCTTCGGCGGCATCGTCGGCGTCATCCACGACCTGTTCGACGACCAGCCGACCGAGGCGCGGCTGCAGACCATCCTGGAGCAGAGCCCGATCGGCGTGTCCGTGTCGCGG
>Ga0196976_1001022_pt1 | contig 14261 bp, 10 predicted proteins | sample S3v_513CmetaG_FD_148644 | JGI IMG/M metagenome (GOLD analysis project Ga0196976, IMG submission 148644) | Soil microbial communities from Anza Borrego desert, Southern California, United States - S3+v_5-13C | ecosystem: Environmental > Terrestrial > Soil > Desert | place: USA: California...
AGTGCGTGTAGCCGAAGCCCTCGTAGGGCGGCTCGAACTGCAGCCCGAGGCGCTCGCCCGGTTTCGTCTGCGACCGCGCCTCATCGAAGAAGCGCTGCATCGCGGGAGGGACGTACTCCTCCTTCCAGCGCAGCGGCCAGCGGTCGAGGGCACGGTTGGGGGCCGGTTGCGGCGGCGGGTGGAACGGCGGGAGCAACAGGCGGAGGAGCGAGGGACGGATGCCGGCGGCGACCAGCGCCGCGAAGAGCAGGCCGGCCGCGACCCTCCGCATCATTCGGGCGAGACGGCCGGGGCTCCGACTGGCTGCTGCTCATCCCACAGCGTGTGCGGCTTATGGTTCTGCACGATGTACCGCCACAGCAGATCGCCGTAGCCGTGCGCGGTGATGCCGCGCTTCTCGTAAAACGGCATGAGCAGCTTCTGCAGGCGCGGCAGATTGTAGAACGGCACGCCGGGGAAGTAGTGATGCTCGAGGTGATAGTTCGAGTAGAGGAAGACCGGGTCCCAGAACCACGACCCCTTCACCAGTGTCGACCACTTCGCCGGATCGGCGGGATCGATGTCGAAGTGCTGCCCGAGGCGGTTCAGGGCGAAGGCGATCGGAAAGACGAAGAAGACCGGGACGAGGTACAGCTTCCAGGCGATGGCCCAGCCGCCGATCCAGGCGATGGTGCCGAGGACCGAGAGGTGGAAGCCGATCGACGCCAGCCGCTCGCGCTGGATGCGCTTGCGCAACTCCGGCTCGTATGAGGCCGTCTCCCGCGCCGCGGCGCGGAAGTAGATCGGGAAAAGCGCGGGAGTGAAGTACAGCACCTTCAGCCAGCGCGCGTTGAGCTTCGGCGAGAGATAGTGCCGCTTCGGATCTTCCAGGTCGGAGCCGAGGCCGGCGTGATGGTCGAGGTGCCAGCGCGTGAACTGCGTCGATGAAATGCCGCTGGGGATCGAGTAGAGATACCCCAGCCAGCGATAGCCGCTCTCGGACGATTTCTCCAGCACCGCGCGATGCACGACCTCGTGCAGCAGCACCGTACAGTTGAAGACGGCGAAGCCGGTCACGAACGCGAACGGCAGCCACTGGTACCAGACGTCGAGGTGGACGACGGCGAACCCGCCGCCGGCGAGCGCCGCAAAGTTCGCGAACGCGACCAGCGCATGCAGCAGCGGCCGCTTGCGGTGCAGCTCGCGGAGCGCCTCGACCGGGATCTCGCGCGCCAGATCCCGCTTGAGCTCACCCGCGTGTTCGGAGTAATAGCTGGCCATCGTGGTCAGTATGCTCAAGCGAATCTACACGATCGGCCATTCCACCCGGACGCTGCTGGAATTCGTGAGGCTCCTGCGCGAGCACGAGGTGACGCGCCTGGCCGACATCCGCCGCTACCCCGGGTCGCGACGCCATCCGCACTTTGCTGGCGAGTCGCTGGCGCACTCGCTTCCCCGCGCCGGGATTCTTTACGAGCATTTCGCCGACCTCGGCGGGCGCCGGAATCCACAGAAGAACTCGCCGAACGGCGCCTGGGAGAACCCGCAGTTCCAAGGCTACGCCGATCACATGGCCACGCCGGCGTTCCAGAGCGCAGTCGACCGCCTGCTCGAGAGCGAGGCGCCCACGGCCATCATGTGCGCGGAGGCCGTGCCGTGGCGCTGTCATCGCAACCTCACCTCGGACGAGCTCGTCCGCCGCGGCGTCGAGGTCATCCACATCCTCGGGAGCGGTTCCGCCCAGCCGCACGAGCTCAACCCGATGGCCCGAATCGAGCGCGACCGCGTGATCTATCCGCCGACTCAGGCGCAGATGTTCTAAAATCGGCCGCTCAGCAGGAAAAAATCATGTCCAATCCAGCGGAGATGCCGGTCGTCGAGCGGGACGTCGTCCTCGCCGTCGATGACAACGAGCAGAACCTGCAACTGCTCGAGGAGTATCTCTGCGACTGGGGCTACGACGTCGTGCTCGCGCGCGACGGGCGCGAGGCAGTCGACCTCTACCCGAAGCACGACCCCGCCATCATCGTCCTCGACGTGATGATGCCGAACATGGACGGCTACGAGGCCTGCCGCCTCATCAAAGCCTCCCCCGCCGGCCGCACCATCCCGATCCTCATGCTCACCGCCCTCACCGGCACGGACGACAAGATCCGCGCGCTGGAAGCGGGGGCGGACGACTTCCTCAACAAGCCGATCAACCGCGACGAGCTGCGCACGCGCATCCGCTCGCTGATCCGCATCCGCAACCTGCGCAAGGAGCTCGACTCCAGCGAGAACATCATCATGACGCTCACCAGCGCGCTGGAGAGCAAAGACCCTCGCACGATGGGACACGTGCATCGCGTGGCCGCGTACGCCTCGCACCTCTGCGCCAAGCTCGGCCTCTCCCCCGACGAGCGCGACACGGTGATCAAGGGGGCGATGCTGCACGACCTCGGCATGATCGGCGTGCCCGACCATCTCCTCACCGCGCTGCCGGCGACGGATGAAGAGCGCGGCCGCGTGGCCGACCACACGCGCATGGGCGCGTCGATCCTCGAGCCGATGGCCACCTTCGAGCAGTTCGTGCCGATCGTGCGCTGGCACCACGAGCGCTTCGACGGCACCGGCTATCCCGACGGACTGAAGGGCGATGCCATCCCGCTCGAGGCCCAGATCGTCGGCATCGCCAACCGCTTCGACGAGATCCATCACGAGAGCGGCCTCACCGAGGACGAGGCGATGCAGCAGCTCGTGGCGGAGGCGGCCGCGGGAGCATTCGATCCGGAGCTGGTCCGCTACTTCACTACCTCGCTCGACGAGGACATGCCCGCGGCGGTGACGTCGAAGCACATGCGCCCGCGGACGCCGCCGAAGGCGCGGCTGCTGTGCGTGGACGACAACGCCATGAACCGCGAGCTCGTCACGGCCACGCTCTCCGGCGCGAACATGGAGCTGCTGCTGGCGACGAACGGCGCGGAGGCGCTGGCGGTGCTGGAGCGCGAGGCGGTGGACGTCGTGCTGCTCGACCTCATCGCCGGCGAAGGGGAGGGGATGGCCAGCCTGCGCGCGCTGCGCGCCGACGCGCGCTGGGAGTTCCTCCCGGTGATCGTGCTGACCTCGCACCGCAACAATGCCATCCGCCAGGAGGCGATCCTCGCCGGCGCGGATGACCTGATCAATTACCCGCTGAACCGCCTCGAGCTGGTGACGCGCATTCACTCGCTGCTGCGCATCCGCGAGTACCACGCGGACCTCGAGCAGACGCAGAACGTGATCTGCGCGCTGGCGCTGGCCCTGGAGGCGAAAGACCGCTACACGCGCGGGCACTCCCAGCGCGTCGGCGACCTGGCGCGCAAGTTCGCGCTGCACGTGGGGCTGCAGTCGAGCGTGGCGGAGCGCATCCGCACCGCGGGGCTGCTGCACGACATCGGCAAGATCGCCGTCCCGGAGAAGCTGCTGAACAAGAACGGCCCGCTGACCCGCGACGAGTTCCTGCGCGTCATCGATCACCCGGTCATCGGCGAGGAGATGGTGCGGCCGCTGACGACGCTCTCCGCCGTCCTGCAGCTCATCCGGCACCATCACGAGCGCTACGACGGCCGCGGCTACCCCGACGGCCTGGTCGGCGAGGCGATCCCGTACGAGGTGCGCCTGCTGTCGATCGTCGACGCCTACGACGCCCTGACCTCGCATCGCTCGTACCGCCCCGCGCCCCTCAGCCACGAGACCGCGCTGGCCACGCTGCGCCGCGAGGCCGCCGCCGGCAAGTGGGACGCGACGCTGGTGGAGGAGTTCGCCGGCATGCTCGGCGACCGCGCGCCGGCGTGGGAGTCGATTACGGTGCCGGCGCCGACGCTGCGGCTGGCGTGAAAGTGTTGTCGGTTGTCAGTTGTCGGTTGTCTGGGACTTCTGGCGCTGCGGCACAGACAACTGAGAACCGATCACCGACGACCGCGCGCCGGCGTGGAGGCGATTACGGTGCCGGCGGCCGACGCTGCGGCTGGCGTGAAGTGTTGTCGGTTGTCAGTTGTCGGTTGTCTGGGACTTCTGGCATTGCTGCACAGACAACTGAGAACCGATCACCGACGACCGCGCGCCGGCGTGGAGACGATTACGGTGCCGGCAGCCGACGCCGCGGCTGGCGTGAAGTGTTGTCGGTTGTCAGTTGTCGGTTGTCTGGGACTTCTGGCGCTGCGGCACAGACAACTGAGAACCGACAACTGACAACACGTCCTCCAGCGGCAGCGCCTGAATCTTCCCTCCCACCGCCGTGGCCTTGAACAGCGAGTTGTAGATCGCCTCCTCGGTGGCCTCGATCGCCGCCAGGAAAATCGGCGACATGTCGTCGTTCTTCACCGCGCCGTTGCGGTTCGTGCTGAACGCGATCGCGTAGTCCCCGCTCCCGTTCGTCCCGGCCGCGCCGGTGCGGGCGAGGCCCATCATCGCCCGCGCTCCCATGCGCTCGAGATTGCGCGCGTCGACCGGCGCATCCGTGGCGATGACGATCATGATCGAGCCGTTTGCTGTTTCATCGGGGCGCTGCAGCTCGTTGCGCAGATAGTGCTGTTTCAGCGCGCGGCCGACCGGGGCGCCGTCGATGGTCAGGATGCCGCCGTAGTTCGACTGCACCAGCACGCCCACCGTCCACCCGCCCAGCTTCGCCGGCAACTTGCGCGATGACGTGCCGATCCCTCCCTTCCATCCGAACGCCACGGTCCCCGTGCCGGCGCCGACGCTCCCTTCTTCGACAGGGCCGCCCTTCGCCGACCGCAGCGCGGCGAACACTTCCTCGCGTCCCACGTGCCGTCCGCGGATGTCGTTCAGTTGCCCGTCGTTCGTCTCGCCGACGACGACGTTGATCGAGCGGACGTCTTCATTGCCCGGCAGGGCCAGCATCCAGTCGATGAGAGCGTCGGCCACGCGAGGCACGTTCAGCGTCGAGGTCAACGCGATCGGCGACTCGAGCTCCCCCAGCTCGGCGATCTGCGTGAAGCCCATCAGCTTCCCGAAGCCGTTCCCGACGAACACCGCCGCCGGCACTTTCTCGCGGAACAGGTTGCCGCCGTGCGGGAGGATCACCGTCACGCCGGTGCGCACGTGCTCGCCGCGGATGAGCGTCGTCTGCCCGATGCGCACACCCGCAACGTCGGTGATGGCGTTCAGCGCGCCCGTGGGGAGAATGCCCGGCGCGACGCCGGCCTCGCGGGCGCGGGGACGCGGCTCCGCGGCGGTCATCGATCCGGCGAGCAGCAGCAATAGCACGACACATCGCATGAGACGTATCATGACGCAGGTGCGCCCATGAACCTCCTCCTGCTCGCCGCCTGTCTGTCCGTCCTCGAGACGCCCGCCCGCTATCCGATGAACAGCCCCTCGGGGACGATCGCCGTCGGCGACTTCAACCTCGACGGCCGTCCCGACGCGGCCTTTCCGTACGCCGGGAGCGGCATCCTCGCGTTCTACTGGAACCGCGAGGGCTCGCTGCATCCCGGACCGGAGCTGCGGCTCGCGGGCGCGTACTGGGTCGAGTCCACCGATGTGAACGGCGACGGCCGCACCGAGGTGCTGGCGCTCGGGGACGACACCGTGACGATCGTCTTCACCGAGGGCGGCGGCGAATTCCGCACCGTCGCGTCGGCGGTGCCCTCGGGCATCTCGCGTTTTCCGAGCTACGGCGATTTCACCGGCGACGGCATCCTCGACCTCCTGGCCCGCAGCGGCAACCAGTACCTGGCGTTCCAGGGCGACGCGAGCGGACGCTTCACGCGCATCGGTGCGCCGCTCTCCTTCCCGGAACAGCCGCCCTCGTTCGACGACGTCGACGGCGACGGCAAAGGCGACGCGTGGACGCTCTCCTCCGGCACGTTCGCCCTGTACAGGAGCAACGGCGACGGCACGTTCGCCGCGCCGCGGACGCTGGCCACGGACGAATGGGACTGGCCGCGGCCCGGCGACTTCGACGGCGACGGCCGCACCGACTTTCTCCACCCGGCGAAGGTCCGCCTGTCGTCGAAGAACCACGAGAGCACCGACTATCCGCCGATCGGCACGTCGCCGGCCATCCTCGACGTGAACGGCGACGGGAAGTCGGACGCCGTCACGTCGTGGGCGCTCGAGATCAGCCGCGGCGACGGCACGTTCGAGCGCATCCCGCTCCCCTTCGCGCAGCAGGGCTCCGCGTTCCGCCTCGCGGACTTCAACCTCGACGGCCATCCCGACCTCCTCTCCACCGCCCTCACTCTGACCTTTCCCACCCCGCGCTACAACCTGATCCTCCGCTACGGCCGCGGCAACAATCGCTTCGAAGGGGGCACGAACCTCATCAACGTCTCGTCGTTCCTGACGGCGGACGTGAACAACGACGGCCGCGACGATTTCCTCGCGTCCCAGGGTGGCCTCACGGTGTACCTCGGGCAGGCGGACCGCACGTTCCGGCGGCTCGCGCCGGTCGCGGATCAAAGCGGCCTGCAACTCGCCGGCGACTTCACGAACGACGGCAAGGTGGACCTCATCCGCAGCCCGGGACAACTCCTGGTGGGCGCCGGCGACGGCACGTTCGCCGCGCAGGGCGGGCAGGTCCCGATCGGCCGTTTGGTCGTGGACATGAACGGCGACGGGAAGCTGGACATGCTCGGCGTCAACAACAGCGGCGCGCTCGTGCAGCACCTCGGCGACGGCACCGGGAAATTCACCTCCGGCACGCTCACCGCCCCGATGGGCATCAGCGTCTTCGGCGTGGGCCACTTCGATGGCGACACGGTGCCGGACGTCGTCGCGTACGCCGGGCAATCGCTCCAGCTCATCCCCGGCGCCTCCCCCGCGGCGCCGGTGAAGATCGTCGACGGCCTCATGTTCAGCAACTCGCTCCTGGTGACCGACGTCGATGGCGACGGGGACGGCGACATCCTCGTGCAGCCGGTCGGCGCGGACGGGCTCCGCCTCTTCCGCGGCAATCGCAACGGCATCGTCTCCTCGCCCGACAATCTGCCGGGCGTGCTGCGGGCGCGCGTCTTCCCGGCCGTCGGGAACTTCGGCGGCGATGCGCGCCTCGACGTGGCCATCAGCTCGACGACCGACCCGATGACCATCGTCCTGATCCAGCAGCCGGACGGCACGTTCCTCGACAGCCAACGCTTCGACAGCGGCATCCTCGCGCAGAACGGCGCCGCGGACTTCGACGGCAACGGAATGGACGACCTCATTCTCCGCGAGCAGAACGGACGCGTGGCCATCTACCCGGCGCGCTGCGCGGAGGAGCTCATCGCCTTCACCCCCGCGGTGCGGCTCACGCAGTCGTCCGCGGTGTCGGCGCCCGGCAGCAGCTTCACGTTCACCGCGGAGCTGAGCGACCCCTCCGCGCAAGGCACCGTGACGTTCGAGGGCCTGCATGACGCCGCCAACATTCCCGTGGTCGACGGGCGTGCCTCGATCACGGTCACAGTACCGGTGAAGGCCAGATTCACCGTCTCCGCGATCTACAACGGCCATGGCAGGCATGCCCGCGGCGAGTCGAGCATGGTGACGCACATCGTGGACGACCTGCCGGCGCCGGGACGGCGCCGCAGCGTGCGGCACTGATGCACTCCCCCGTTCCCATACGTGCTCTGGTCCTGCTGTTGCTCGCGTTCCCCGCGGCCGCGCAGTCCTGCGAGCGGATGTTCGAGACGCCCGCGCATTATCTGAGCGGCAGGACGCGCGATCTCCTCGCCGCCGACCACGACTCCGACGGCCGTCCCGACCTGCTCGTCGCGCACGACCGGCATGGCCTCACGCGCCTCCTCAACCGTCCGGACGGCTTTGCGCCCGGCACGCCGGTCCCGCTGCCGGGCAATGCGGTCCGCCTCTTCGCCGACGGCGCGAACGCGATCGTGGTGGGGACGAACTATCTGGCCACGATCTCCGCGAACGGCACCGTCGTCACGCCGTTCCCTCCGTACAGCGGAGACGCGGCGGCCGCGGCAATGGCCGACTTCGACGGCGACGGCCGCGCCGACGTCGCCGTCGTTCGCCGCGTCGACAGAACACAGGTGGTGAGCATCTTCCGCGGCCAGGCCGGCGGTACGTTCATCGAGGGGGCGCGGCGCGACGATGGAGAAGCGCTCCTCGCCCTGGCCGCCGGCGACGTCGACGGCGACGGCAGGACGGACCTCGTCTACGCCGGAAAGTTCACCGGCGGCTGGCTCCCCGGCAACGGCGACGGCACGCTGGGCGACCCGCGAACGCTCACCTTCTTCCCGGACGGCGCCGAGACCGGCGACTTCGACGAAGACGGCCGCGCCGACATGCTGTTCGGCTGGAGGCTCCTGCTCACCTCCCGGAATCTCGCCGACACCCCGCACGACATGGTGATGACGACATTCGCGCGCACCGTCGCCGATGCGGACGGTGACGGCCACCTCGACATCTTCACCGGCTCGCTGCTGTATCGCGGCCGTGGCGACGGCACGTTCTTCCTCGCTCCCCTGGCGCCGAGCGGCGTCGCCGACCGCCACACCGTGGCCGACTTCGATCTCGACGGCCGTCTCGACGTGGCATCGAGCGGTGACGGCATCGTCGTCCGCTACGCGGCACAGCGCGCCGGAAGCGCGGTCCTCGGGCATCCGACCGCGAGACTGTTCACCGGTGACGTCGACGGCGACGGGCGCGACGAGCTGATCGCGGTCCCGTCACAGGGGCCGGCCTACGTATACACCGTGGACCCCGGCGGCAGGCTGCACCTCGCCGTCACCTTGCGCTCCTTTCCCTGGGGCGGCGCGGTGGGCGACTTCAACGGCGATGGGAAGGACGACCTGCTCCGCGCTCGGCGAGAAGCCCCGTCTCGTGCTCGGTGCCGAAGCCGCGCCGCTGTCGGTCGCGATCGATCCGGGCCTGCCGGCGGTCTATGCACTCCGTGACACCGCCGTCGCCGACCTGAACGCGGACGGCCATCTCGACGTCATCGTCCCCGGGAACCCCTTTCACCTGCTCCGCCTCCTCGGCGACGGCACCGGCAGGTTCCGCGTCGAGACGTCGCCGTTGTACGACAGTGATGCCACCGCCACGGCCGACTTCAACCGCGACGGGCGCCTCGACATCGTCATCGTTGGCAGGGGCGAGATGCTCTTCCTCGATGGCACCACCCCGAATCACCCCAGGCAGCTCGCGTTCGGGCCGGGCCTGAGCGTCGCCGGCGCGGACGTTGACGGCGACACGTTCCCCGACATCCTCACGTTCCTGCACCTTTCACTCGTCGTCTACCGCGGCAATGGCGACGGGACCTTCCGCGATCCGCGGCGGCTCGCCGACACCGATGTCCGCTCCGTTCCCGGCTTCACCGCTGCCGACTTCAGCGGCGACGGCCGCCTGGACATCCTGCTCACGCAGGGACAGACGGATCGCGCGCGGCTGCTCGTGCAGCAGGAAGACGGCTCGTTTGCGGAGACGCGGACGCTCTTCAGCGAAGGTATGGCCGAGGGGCCGGTCGCCGGCGATTTCGACGGCGATGGACGTCTCGATGTGGCCTTCGGCAACTCGACCGTCTACACGCACCTGAACCGCTGCCGCGAGGAGACCCGCGGTCCGATGCCGCCGCGCGTGCGGCTCACCGCGGCCTGGCGCACGCTCACGGCCGAGGTGCCGGCCGGCGCCACCGGCATCGTCACGTTCCGCGTCCAGGGACCGTTCGACCACGCGCCCGTCGTCATCGGCGAAGCGCCGGTCGTCGACGGGCGGGCCACCATCACCACGACCCTGCGGGAGGGGATTTACTACACCTTCCAGGCGAGCTACTGGGGCAACGGGCCCTATACCCGCGGCGACGCGCCGGCGATCGTGCACCAGGTGACGGAGCCGCCAAGGCGGCGCGCCGTGCGGCACTGATACACTCCCCCGCCCAAACGCCCATGCTGGTCTTCCAGGATCCCCTGCGCCAGACCGATCTCCCGCGCGGCTGCGTGGCCACGATCGGCAACTTCGACGGCATGCACGTCGGACATCAGCAGATCGTCCGCGGCGTGGTCGAGCGCGCGCGCGAGCTCGGCCGCCCCTCGGCCGTCATCACCTTTCATCCCCACCCGCTGACCATCGTCGCGCCCGATCGCGTGCCGAAGCAGATCCTGACCCTGGCCCAGAAGGAAGAGCTGCTCCGCGACATGGGCGTCGACGCCATGCTGGTGGTTCCCTTCTCGCACGAGTTCTCGCGCTGGACCGCGGACCGCTTCATCGAGGAGCTCCTCATCAACGCGCTGCAGGTGAAGGAAGTGCGCATCGGCCGCGACTTCTGCTTCGGCGCCGGCCGCGAGGGGAACCTGCAGAAGCTCACCGCCGCCGGCGAGCGCTTCGGCTTCGACGTCCAGGGAGTCGACGATGTGAAGGTGCACGGCATGCGCGTCTCCAGCTCCATCGTCCGCGACGCGCTCTCCCGCGGCTGCCTGCGCATCGTCAACCTCTGCCTCGGCCGCACGTTTTTCGTCGACGGCCGCGTGGCCACGGGCCGCCGCCTCGGGCGGAAGATGGGCTTCCCCACCGTCAACGTCGATCCGTCGAACGAGCTCTTTCCCGAGGGGGGCGTCTTCGTCACCACCTGCCGCTTCGAGAGCTTCGACCGCTCCTTCGAGAGCGTGACCAACATCGGCGTGCGGCCGACGCTCTACGAGAACTACGCGCGTACGATCGAGGCGCACATCCTCGACTTCGACTCCAACGTCTACGGCGACACGGTGCGCCTCTACTTCCACGCCCTGCTGCGCCGCGAGCAGCAGTTCCGCTCCGCGCTCGAGCTGACGAACCAGATTCGTCACGACATTGCGCGCTCGCGCATGTATTTTCTCAGGCACCCGGAGCGGAACCTGTCCTGACATCCATGTCCGATCCCGTCCTCGCGCTCATCCTGGTGGTCTCCTTCTTCCTCGCGGTGAGCATCGCCTCGTGGTTCAAGACGCTCGACGCCGCGCTCTGGCGCGAGGCGCGCGTGCCGCTCACGCTCGGCTTCCTCTCCGGGATCGCGCTGCGCTTCATCGACGGACCGGTGGCCGTCGGCGTGCTGCTCACGCTGGCCGCGCTCTACACGCGCCTGACCGGCAGCGAGAGCGAGCCGGCCGAGGGGATGACCCTCGGGGCGATGATGGGGGGCGCCGCGGCGGTGCCGTTCGCCATCGATCAGGAGGACGCCCTGCTCCGCTTCTCCGCCGTCATCCTGGCCGGCGCGGTGGCGGGCTACGGCATCACCTTCGGCCTCACGCACGTGCGGCGCAAGCTGCGCCAGCTCGGCGTCGACGCGGTCACGGCCGCGCTCGCGGTCGGCGCCGCGGCGCTGCCGCGCGTCCTGCTCCGCTCCGGCCTGGCCGAGCGCCACGTGGCCATCGCGGCCGCCACGCTCGTGCCGCTGCTCATCGTGCTGACCGTGTTCAAGCAGTGGCCGCTCGTCCGCGCGGAGCTGCGCCACGAGGCGGCCCTCGGCGTGATCGACGACGAGGACGTCCGCCCCACCGCCCACCCGCTGCTCCGCCTCGGCCGCGGCGGATGGCACGACGCCGCCGCGCACCGCGAGTTCGTACGCATCGCCAACAAGATCGCCCTCCGCAAGCGCCAGCAGCGCGGACGCCCCGAGGAAGTGGCCCGCCTCTACCAGCTCGAGGTCATCAAGCTGCGCATGGAGCTCCAGGAGATGACCCGCATCGACCGGGCCATGCGCGCGCAGGCCGAGCGCGAGCAACTGGCGCGGTAGAATGCCCGGCGAATGCGCAGACGCCTCTGCCTCCTGCTCCTCGTCCTCACCGCGGCCCCCCTCTTCGCCCAGACACCGAAGCTGAAGATCATCCCCGGCATCAAGCCCGGCGGCGGCGAGATCAAGTTCGTCGGCACCGAGGTCGAGGGGGTCAAGGACGAGTACACCGTGATGACCGGCGGGGCCACGGTCGAGTACCAGGACATCAAGCTCGTCGCGTACAAGGTCACCCTGAACTTCCGCACCAAGGACGTCGTGGCCGAGGGCAACGTCATCATCGACCAGGGACCGACGCGCATCACCGCCACCCAGGCCATGTACAACCTCGACTCCAAGACCGGCACGTTCTTCAACGCCACCGGCACGATGGATCCGTCGATGTACTTCTCCGGCGACCGCATCGAGAAAGTGGACGAGGACACCTGGCGCATGACCAACGGCGTCTTCACCTCGTGCGACCTCGACCGCCCGGCCTGGTCGTTTCACGTGGGCCACGCCGACGTGACCACGGACGACTACGCGCGCATGCGCGACATCTCCTTCCGCGCGCGCGGCCTGCCGGTGTTCTGGGCGCCGCGGCTGATCTGGCCGACGAAGCGCGACCGCTCGCAGGGTCTGCTCATCCCCCGCGCGCGCTTCACCGACCGTTTCGGCGCGCGGCTGGAGAACGGCTACTTCATCCCCATCGGCGAGTCCGCCGACGCCACGGTGTACGCCGACGTCAGCTCGAAACAGTACTTCGGCGGCGGCCTGGAAATGCGCTATGTGCCGACGGAGAACGTGAAGCTCGGCGACTTCCGGGCCCGCTTCGTCAACAACGCCCCCGAGGACCGCGTGGAGTGGAAGTACCAGTTCCGCCACGCGCAGGAAAACCTTCCCGGCGGCTTCCGCGGCGTCGTCGACATGCAGGACTACTCGCGCCTGAACTTCTTCCGCGAGTACGACGACGAGGGAGAGGTCTTCACGCAGTCGAACATCTACTCCTCGGCGTACCTCACCAGGAACCGGCCGAAGTACTCGCTGAACATCCTGGCCGACCGCCGCGACTACGAGCTGCTGCAGCCCTCTTCCGGCAACCCGGGCGTGCTGCTCGAGGCGCGGCGCAGCTACGAGCAGCTCCCGTCGCTGCAGTTCCGCATGTTCCCACAGCAGATCGGGCAGACGCCGTTCTACTTCACCATGGAATCGTCCTCGTCGCGCCTGCGCACCGGCGGCGTCGACCCGCAGGGCGCGCGCACGATCAACGCCGACTACTACCGCACCGACATCTTCCCGACCATGTCCATGCGCGTGCGCACGCCGTCGTGGTTCTCGGTCAAGCCGGAGCTCTCGGTGCGGCAGACGGTCTACTCGGCCAGCCAGCAGCGCGTGTGCGACTCCCCCACCCCGCCGGTCGAGTGCAGCGTCTGCGAGACCGACCCGAACAACTTCGTCTGCACGCGCCGCGAGCTGCGCGAGGACGAGGGCGTCTCGCGCTTCTACGCGCAGGGACAGGTGGAGGTCGTGGGGCCGTCGTTCTCGAAGGTCTTCAACCGCCCCGCGGGCGGCTTCTCCCGCTTCAAGCACGTCATCGAGCCGCGCGTGACGTACACGTACACGAGCGACGTCGAGAACCAGGACGAGATCGCCAACTTCGATCTCATCGACACGCCGTCGCTCCCGATCGTGCGCGACTCCGTGACGTACTCGCTCACGCAGCGCGTCATCGGCAAGGAGGCGGGGCCGAACGGCAACCCGCGCGAGATCCTGTCGTTCGCCCTGCGCCAGAGCGTGGCCCTCTCCGATCCCTTCCCCCGCTTCAGCGCCGGCCAGGGAGAGCATCAGTTCACGCCGCTCAACGCCACGCTGCGCTTCAATCCGTACCAGTCCATCACCGTGGACGCGAACGCGGAGTTCGGGAACATCTCCCACCAGGCGGACTCGCTCAGCTTCTCGGCCAATCTGGTCGGGACCGGCGACCACGCCGACAAGTACCTCGGGCTGACCTACTACGCCTCCTTCGATACGCCGGGCTTCGACAACGGCCGCAGCCAGATCCGCCTCAACGGCGGCTCGTCGGTGGTACCCAACCGCATCCGCGCCGACGTGCAGCTCAACTACGACGCCAGGGAGCGGAAGTTCCTCGAGCAGCGCTACCTCTCCGGCTGGACGGGCTCGTGCTATGGTTTCGCGCTCGAATACCGGCGCTACCGCGTCTTCGGCAGCCAGGCGGGAACGAACTTCTCCAGCTACGGCATCGCCATCACGCTGAAGAACGTCGGCACGATCGGAAGCCACTGATTGAGACTGCGCGCGCTCCTCTTCATCCCGCTGCTGGCACTGGCCTGTCATCGCGAGGCCGACCGGGCCGCGCGCGAGGAGGCGCTGAAACAGAACCTCGGGCAGCTCCGCCAGGCCATCGCCAAATACCGCGCCGACACGGGACAGTACCCGCCGTCGCTGGAGGCGCTGGTCCCCCGTTACCTGGCGAAGATTCCCGCCGATCCCATCACGGAGAAGCCCGACTGGCGCCTGACCACCGAGGAGAGCGTGCAGCCGAGCTCCGACTTCTCGACCGGCACCGCGGCCGCATCGACGTCGGTCGTGGTGGACG
>Ga0196976_1001023_pt1 | contig 14254 bp, 12 predicted proteins | sample S3v_513CmetaG_FD_148644 | JGI IMG/M metagenome (GOLD analysis project Ga0196976, IMG submission 148644) | Soil microbial communities from Anza Borrego desert, Southern California, United States - S3+v_5-13C | ecosystem: Environmental > Terrestrial > Soil > Desert | place: USA: California...
ATGCAACCGCGCAGCAACACTGAGGTATTCGTCCACAGTCAATTCTCGGTACAGCGGTGGCTGTTCAGGCAGGTAGCCGATCAATGCCTTGGCTTCCTTGGGATTCTCGATGATATCGATGCCGCAAATTTTTACGCTGCCGGAGCTGGGTGCCAGATTGCCGGTCAGCATTTTCATGGTGGTGGATTTGCCGGCCCCGTTGGGACCTAAGAAACCGAGGACTTCGCCTTTATTGAGGGTGAAACTGACATCACTGACTGCTTCGCGTCCCCCATAGAGGCGGGTCAACGCGCTTGCTTCAACGGTTGGTGTTTCCATAAATTATTCGAATTGTCCGGTTTAAGGGCTGCTAAGTTAAAAAAACGCTTTGTGGCTGTCAAGCGCCCTAGCTATTGCCCACGGTTTGGAGGCGAATGCTATTGGAAAGTTCGGTCCAAAAAGCTATAGTCAGGCTTCATTATGGATGAACTCCCAGTCAGTGGGAAGGACTAAACCAGTATTGCGGTCTTTTCCCTGACCTATGGTTCAGATTCTTGTTTTAAAGCGTAAGTTACCCTCGAGAAAAGCAAATATGCCGATTCATAAAACGCTCCAGCTTGCTGTGGCAAGCATGGCGTTCACTTTAACGGTCGGGCATACCGCCCTGGCTGAAGACAAAATCGCGACAGCTCCCCCAACCGAACTCACAGGTGATTTTGTTTATAAATACCTGATGGGCGAATTCGCCGGCCAGCGAGGGGATGTCGGGTTAGCCAGTACGCTTTTCCTGGAACTGGCCAAGGCGAGCCGTGATCCGCGACTGGCCGAACGTGCAGCCAAAGCTGCGGTTTATGGCAACCAGCCTGGCGTGGCTTTGCAGGCAGCCAGCCTCTGGGCTGAGCTCGATCCTGATTCGGTAGAAGCCCAGCAAGCCAGCACTCAACTGCTCGTCAGCACGGGCAACCTGGCCGAGGCCAAGCCGCATCTGCAGAAACTGCTGACAAAGGAAGACACACGGGCGAACGGCTTTCTCTACCTGAACAGTTTGTTTGCCAAGCAGCCCGACAAGAAAGAAGTATTGCAGCTCGTACAGGAACTCGCTGCGCCCTACCCTGACTTGCCGGAAGCGCGCTTCACGATCGCTCATGCTGCGTGGCGAGCAGAAGACACCAACCTCGCGCTGAAGGAGCTCGATAAGGCAAACGAGCTGCGGCCAGGCTGGGAACTCGCCGCCATGCTGCGTGGTGAAATTCTAATGGCTAGGTCCCCTACCGAAGCGCTGGGATTCTTCCGCGACTTCCTGGATAAACATCCCAAGGCCGCCGAAATCCGACTTGCCTTGGCGCGCCAGCTGGTCAACCAGAAGCGTTTTGACGAAGCCAAGATTGAGTTCATGAAACTGGTGGAGGATTCCAACGGCAATCCGGAAGTGCTGGTCGTGGTTGGCCTGCTGTCTCTTCAGTCTGGCAACTATTTTGAAGCCGAGGACTACCTGCAGCAAGCACTCAAGGCGGATTTCAAGGACAAGGACCAGATCTATCTCTATCTCGGCCAGATTGCCGAGAAACAGAATCAGCAGGAACGGGCCTTGACCTGGTACAAGAAAGTCGAACCTGGCGAACGCTACCTAGATGCCCAGTTCAATATTGCCGGCATCATCGCCCGCACCCAGACGACGGATGCAGCACTCGCCCTGTTGGACAGCCTGCAGGACTTGAGCCTGGACCAGATGGCAGCGGTTGCCCAGGCTAAGGCCAGCCTTCTCAACCAGGCCAAGCGCCATCAGGAGGCCTACGGCTTGCTTGAAAAAGCGGTGGCCAACTACCCTAATACACCCGAAATCATCTACGACTACGCCATGACCGCAGAGCGTATGCAACATCTGGACGTGATGGAAAGAGAGTTGCGCAAGCTGATCCAGATGCGGCCAGATTTCGCCCAAGCCTACAATGCGCTGGGTTACACCTTGGCGGACCGGGGCATGAAGCTGGACGAGGCGCAAAAGCTCATCGAAAAAGCCCTCACGCTGCGGCCCAATGACCACTACATTCTGGACAGCATGGGCTGGGTACACTATCGCCGAGGCGAGCTGGACAAGGCGGTTGATTACCTGAAGCGAGCCTATAACGCCCAGACCGACCCTGAGATCGCTGCCCACCTTGGGGAAGTGTTGTGGAAGCAGGGCAAGTTCGATGAAGCACAGCAGACCTGGGGGGAGGCATTGAAAGAGCATCCGGAGAACGAGGTGCTCGTCAACACCACCAAGAAATTCAAGAAGTAGCTCATGTCGCTTTCCTCGAAATGGGTACAGCTTGCCGCGGTACTCAGCCTGACAGGCTGCGCTGCTTTGCAACCTCAGCCTGAGCCTGCCAGCGACGCCGCAACACACCAGCAACATCTGGCATCCTTGGCCGACATCCAGGCCTTCAATTTACAAGGCCGCATAGGGGTGCAAACCGAAGGCCGCGGCTTTTCCGGCTCTACACGCTGGCAGCATGCAGCGGCCCAGGATGATATTGCCCTTTTCTCCCCAATGGGTGGGCAGGTTGCCAATATCAATGCAACATCGAAAGGCGTCATCCTTGTTGATAGCGATGGCAAATCCTATCGCGCAGAGGATGCAGAAAGCCTTACCCAAAAGACCCTGGGCTGGCAATTGCCCATGAAGGGCTTGGCCGACTGGGTGCTGGGCAGGCCTGCCCCCGGCCCTGTAGAAGATGCACACTGGGATCAAGCTGGCAGACTTACTCGGCTTAAACAACATGGCTGGGATATCGCCTATGCCCAGTACCAGCAAAGCCAGGGCTATCAGTTGCCGGGCAAAGTGTCATTGATCAGCCCCAAGCTCAACCTGAAACTCGTGATCGAGCGCTGGGAATTGCCGCAAGCCAATATAGGGTCCGCTTCAGATGCAGGACTTTGAGCTGACCGATGATTTTCATGCCTTTCCTGCACCAGCCAAGATCAACCTGTTCCTGCATGTCGTAGGACAGCGTGCAGACGGCTATCACCTGCTGCAAACCGTTTTCCGCTTTCTGGATTACTACGATACGGTTCATATCCGCCCACGCACGGATGGCATCATTCGCCGCGTGATGAATATTCCTAATGTACCGGAGGATCAAGATCTTTGCGTCCGCGCTGCACGGCTCATCAAGCAGTACACGGATAGCCCCCTGGGCGCGGATATTGTGCTGGAGAAGAAAATTCCCATGGGCGGGGGGTTGGGAGGCGGCAGTTCTGATGCCGCAACAGTATTGCTGGCGCTCAATCACCTATGGAACCTTGAGCTTTCCCGCCCGGAGATGCAAGCTCTGGGGCTCAAGCTGGGCGCTGATGTGCCGGTATTTGTTTTTGGTCAGAATGCCTGGGCAGAAGGCATAGGCGAAGCGCTGCAGCCAATTACACTAAAACCTGCCTGGTATGTGGTGCTTACCCCGCCTGTTCACGTTTCCACGGCCGAAGTATTTGCCAGCAAGGAATTGACAAGAAACACGATTCCCACGACAATAGCCGCCTTTTCCGGGGAGGCCTCCGGAACAAGTTCGGAACACGTCAGGATTCAAAATGATCTCGAATCCGTCGTATGCAGGCAGTATCCAGCAATCGCCTCCTGCCTGAACTGGCTGAACCAGTTCTCACAGGCACGTATGAGTGGATCAGGCGCCTCAGTCTTTGCAGAATTTGCTAGTCATGCTGAAGCTGAATCCGTACTTGATAAATTGGCCGAGGAAAACGCCGGCCTACCCATGGATGCCCCTGTGGCAGGTTTTGTAGCTCATGGGTTGAACAGGCACCCGCTATATGATTTGGCGGTGTAGGAATTAGAAGTAACAGCAGTAGTTTTAGATAATTGGGGAGTCGCCAAGCTGGTTAAGGCACCGGATTTTGATTCCGGCATGCGAAGGTTCGAATCCTTCCTCCCCAGCCAGTATTGAACGAAGCGTGTACCTTGCACGCTTTTTATTTTTAGTGCTTAGGGAAACACTCAAGAGGAACCGGCCTTGGCTAATGGCGAGATGATGGTGTTTACCGGTACTGCCAATCCCGAGCTGGCCAAGGAAGTGGTCGGCCATCTGGGCATTGGGCTGGGCCGAGCAACAGTTAGCCGCTTCAGCGACGGTGAAGTGCTGATCGAGCTGCTGGAAAACGTCCGCGGCAAGGATGTATTCATCCTGCAATCCACTTGCATCCCCACCAATGACAGTCTCATGGAAGTGCTGATCATGGTAGACGCGCTGCGCCGCTCCTCTGCTGGTCGCATTACCGCCGCCATTCCCTACCTGGGTTATTCCCGTCAAGACCGTCGTCCCCGTTCTGCCCGAGTCGCCATCAGTGCCAAAGTAGTCGCCAACATGTTGACCACAGTAGGCGTTAATCGCCTGCTGACCATGGATTTGCACTCTGACCAGATTCAAGGCTTTTTCGATATTCCCGTTGATAACATCTACGGCACGCCGATTCTGCTAGGCGACCTGTGGAAGCAGGATTACCAGAACCTGGTAGTCGTTTCGCCCGACGTTGGCGGAGTGGTGCGTGCACGGGCCGCTGCAAAGCAGCTGAATTCAGAACTGGCGATCATTGACAAGCGCCGCCCCAAGCACAATGTTGCGAAGGTCATGAATATCATCGGTGAAGTTGAAGGCCGCACCTGCGTCATCATGGATGACATGGTGGATACCGCAAATACTCTATGTGAAGCTGCGGCAGCGCTCAAGGAAAGCGGCGCAGCCAAAGTGGTCGCTTACTGTACGCACCCTGTGCTTTCAGGCAATGCCGTCGAGCGCATCACCGGCTCCCAGCTCGATGAGCTGGTTGTCACGAATACCATTCCTCTGCAGCCTGATGCCAAGGCCTGCAAGAAGATTCGCCAGCTCAGTGCAGCGGAAATTCTGGCGGAAACTATCCGCCGTATCAGTAATGAGGACTCCGTGAGCTCCATGTTCATGGATTGAAAGTTTCGGCCCGATCTTTGGGTCATTAACCGGGATGCACCAGCATCTCAACTGTTATCTGGTCGCGGGTAGCAGTTAATTGAGGAGTAGTAAAATGGAAATCGAAATCAAGGCAAGCAAGCGCGAAGGCAAAGGTACGGGTGCGAGCCGCCGTCTCCGTCGCGCAGGCAGCGTTCCCGGCGTTGTTTACGGCGCCGGCAAGGATGCCGTTCCTGTACAGTTTGACCACAAGGCCCTGTTCCTACAGTTCCGCAATGAGGCATTCCATGCTTCCATCCTGTCGCTGGACCTGGAAGGCAAGAAGGAGCAAGTACTGCTGCGTGACTATCAGCTGCACCCTGTGCGCAACACCATTCAGCACATCGACTTTCAACGTGTAAGCGCTACCGAGAAGATCCACGTCAAGGTGCCATTCCACTTCGTCAATGAAGATGTTGCCCCTGGCGTCAAGCTTGGTGGCGGCCTGGTTGGCCATATCCTGACTGAAGCAGACGTAAGCTGCCTGCCTAAGGATCTGCCCGAGTTCATCGAAGTTGACCTGGCGAACCTGGAAATCGGCCACTCTATCCACCTGTCCGAAATCAAGGTTCCGGCTGGTGTTGAGTTCGTACAGTTATCTCATGGCAATGATGCTGCCGTTGTTTCCATCTCCAAGCCACGTGGCGGCACATCTGCTGATGAAGCTGAAGAGGAAGCAGCCGCAACCGAAGCTCCGGCAGCCGAACCCGCAGCCGAGTAATTCCAGTCATTGCGAAAAATGACATTACGCGCGTTCTGGGCAACTGGAACGCGCGTTTTCATTTAAGCTCTCACCCATGAACGCCATACAACTTATCGTCGGCCTGGGCAATCCCGGTCCCCAATACGAATCCACGCGCCACAATGCCGGATTCTGGTGGATCGATCAGGTATGCGATGAGCTTGGTACCAGGTTATCGCAGGAAGCCAAATTTTTCGGCCAGGCGGGGAGGATCAAAGCCGACGGCTCGGAAGCCTGGCTGCTCAAGCCTGGGACCTTCATGAACCGAAGTGGGCAATCTGTTTCTGCGCTGGCGAACTTCTACAAGATACCGCCCGAAGCCATCCTGGTTGTGCATGATGAGCTGGACCTGCCGCCTGGGACTGCCAAGCTCAAGAAAGGCGGAGGTAACGGCGGGCATAACGGCTTGAAGGATATTTCGGCGCATCTAGGGACACAGGATTACTGGCGTCTGCGTCTTGGTATCGGACACCCTGGGGATCGTAATGCCGTTATCAATTACGTCCTGCATACACCCTCGAAGGATGAGATGCAGCTTATCGAGGCAAGCATAGATGCGAGCACCCCCCTGCTGCAGTTGATGCTAGAGGGGAACATGGAAGCAGCGATGTTGAAGCTGCATACCAAGCCTAGCCAAGCTAAACCAACGTCATAATCGGCAAGAAGTATCAATGAGTGCCCAGGCATTCAGTGTTTCGGGATGCAGCGCAAGGCGCACGGAGCGCAGGACACGAAGGCATATCAGGTAGATAGACGAGTGGGCGAGCATCGCGCAACGCGGCGATGTGCCCGAAACATGAATTGATGAGGTACTCATAAGATGAAGTGCGGAATTGTAGGTTTACCAAACGTAGGAAAATCCACCCTATTCAATGCAATCACCCAGGCGGGCATCGCTGCAGAAAACTACCCCTTCTGCACCATTGAGCCGAATGTGGGCATTGTCGAGGTACCTGATCCGCGTCTGCAAGCGCTCAGCGCAATTGTTAACCCGCAGAATATCCAGCCAGCGATTGTAGAATTTGTGGACATCGCAGGGCTGGTAGCAGGCGCTTCCAAAGGGGAAGGCCTGGGCAACAAGTTTCTCGCCAATATCCGAGAAACCGACGCCATTGCTCATGTCGTACGCTGCTTTGATGATGGCAATGTCGTTCACGTTGCCGGCAAGGTGGACCCTTTGTCCGACATCGAGGTCATCAATACCGAACTCGCACTGGCCGACATGGAAACAGTCGAAAAGACTTTGGCGCGCGAAGGCAAGAAAGCCAAGTCAGGTGACAAGGAAGCCATCGCGCTGTGTAGCGTGTTGGAAAAGATTCAGAAACATCTCGACCAGGGTCAGCCAGTGCGCACCTTGGGTCTGGAGCCGGAACAGCTCGCCCTGATCAAGCCGCTATGCCTAATCACCGTCAAGCCTGTGATGTACCTCGCCAACGTGAACGAGGATGGCTTTGAGAACAATCCGTTGCTCGACCAAGTACAGGAGCTCGGCCAAAAGGAAAATGCGCCAGTCGTTGCCATCTGCGCCAAGATCGAGAGTGAAATTGCCGACCTGGAAGATGAGGACAAGTCACTGTTCCTGGAAGAAATGGGCCTGGAAGAGCCCGGTCTCAACCGGGTAATTCGTGCAGCCTACAAACTGCTGGGGCTGGAAACCTACTTCACCGCCGGCGTGAAGGAAGTCCGTGCGTGGACCGTCCGGATTGGCTCTACTGCTCCTCAAGCCGCGGGTGTTATCCATACCGATTTCGAACGCGGCTTCATCCGTGCTGAAGTCATCAGCTATGACGACTACATCAAGTACAAGGGTGAACAAGGCGCCAAGGAAGCAGGTCGCATGCGCCTTGAAGGGAAGACATATATTGTTCAGGATGGCGATGTGATGCATTTTCTCTTCAATGTATAAGTCGTTCTCCAGATGATTTGAGCACGCCTGCGGAGCAGTCTCCTTAAGTGCGAATATTGGATAGGAAACCGCTTCCTGCAGCATTATTGGTCGTTGCTGCTGCGACGTGCGCGCTATCGGTGTTGCTGGCAGGGTACATGGGCATAACTAGGCAACTGGCCGTGATTAAACCGCACCTAGCGGCAATCAAGTCGCCGTCTGGTTCAAGTACAAACTTCATCCCTCCCATGTTCGGGGCAAGCTACGTGGATATACGCAAGCACCTGATCTTGCACGAGATTCAGCAAGCTGATAAGGAGTTCATCTTAATCGTTGGAGACAGCATCATCGAAGCCTTGGATATGCCCAGTCTTGGCGGATTACCTGTTATAAGCGCAGGGATTGGAGGCGGAGGCGTCAGGGATGTAATGGAGCTGGTCGAGAAAGTCCCTGTAGGCAAGTCAATCAAAGGGATTGTGATCGCCATAGGGGTCAATGACACCCCTCATGGCACAACCCCTCCAGATTATTTCGACAACTGGAGCGCGGGGTTCAAGAAAACCATCTGCGATGCGAAGCTACTCGCCGGCAATCAGGTAGCAGTGAGCACCATCATTCCTGTGGAGAGCGGAAAACCCATGGGCGACCGGTATTTCGATCCCGAAAAGATCAAGGAAATTAATCGCCACATTCGTGACATAGCCAGAGAAACCAATACGCATTTGATTGATCACGATGCATCATTTGCAAATCTCATGAGCGCCGGGATTGAATACACCACTGATGGCGTTCACCTGAATAATGCCGGGTATCGCCTTATGAAAGAAAACCTTCGCAAAGCCGCCAAGGAAAATTTCGCTCTAAGACAGTGGGCAGAGCATTGAATTTTTGCGTTCTTTACGTGTTTAGTTTTGACTTTGAAGCGCTTAAAAAATAGAATAGCGGGCTTCGTGTGATACCCGGTTTACCCGGTGATGTAGCTCAGCTGGTTAGAGCACAGGATTCATAATCCTGGGGTCGAGGGTTCAAGTCCCCCCATCACCACCAAAAGAAAAGCCGTTGCGCCAAAAGTGCAACGGCTTTTTTATTATGAAAACCGCATTGGAGGCGGTTTTGCTACTCCAGACTTAGTAGTCCATCTCAGGCATGGCTGGTGCTGCTGCCTTCTCTTCCTTTGGAGCCTCAACCACAGTAGCGTCCGTGGTGAGTATCAGGCCAGCGATAGACGCAGCATTTTGCAATGCGGAACGCGTCACCTTGGTCGGGTCGACAACACCAGTTTCAACCAGGTCGCCATAAGTATCGTTGGCAGCGTTGTAGCCAAAGTTACCCTTGCCTTCCAGCACCTTGTTGATGACGACGGAAGGCTCACCGCCAGCGTTCTTGACGATAGCGCGTAGAGGCTCTTCCACAGCGCGCAGCACGATTTTGATGCCGGCGTCCTGATCCTCGTTGTCGCCCTTGAGCTCGCCAACTGCTGAGCGTGCACGTAGCAATGCTACACCGCCTCCTGGGACAATGCCCTCTTCAACCGCAGCACGGGTGGCATGCAGAGCGTCTTCCACGCGGGCCTTCTTCTCCTTCATTTCCACTTCGGTCGCAGCGCCAACGCGGATGACGGCAACACCGCCTGCCAGCTTGGCCACGCGCTCTTGCAGCTTCTCGCGGTCGTAGTCACTAGTGGCTTCCTCGATCTGGGTCTGGATATTCTTGACACGAGCCTTGATGCGATCTTGGTCACCAGCGCCATCAATGATGATAGTGTTTTCTTTCTGCACTTCGACACGCTTGGCACGGCCCAGATCTTCCAGGCCAGCCTTTTCAAGCTGCTTGCCGGTCTCTTCGGAGATGACAGTACCACCAGTAAGGATGGCGATATCTTCCAGCATGGCCTTGCGGCGGTCACCGAAGCCAGGGGCTTTCACCGCAGCCACCTTGAGAATGCCGCGAATGCTGTTGACAACAAGCGTAGCCAGCGCTTCACCTTCAATATCCTCAGCAATGATCAGCAGCGGCTTACCGGCCTTGGCAACGTTTTCCAGCGTGGGCAGCAGGTCGCGTATGTTGCTGATCTTCTTGTCGTGGATGAGGATCATGGGATCATCCAGCACGGCGGTTTGCTTGTCCGGATTGTTGATGAAGTATGGAGAGAGGTAGCCGCGGTCGAACTGCATGCCTTCGACGACTTCCAGCTCGTTCTGCAGGGACTTGCCGTCCTCGACCGTAATCACGCCTTCCTTTCCGACCTTGTCCATCGCATCAGCGATGATCTGGCCGATGTCATTGTCCGCATTGGCGGAAATAGTGCCGACCTGGGCGATTTCCTTGCTGGTGGTGACCGGCTTGGAAATCTTTTTGAGCTCATCAACGATGGAGCCGACGGCCTTGTCGATACCGCGCTTGAGGTCCATGGGGTTCATGCCGGCGGCAACGTACTTCATGCCTTCCTGAACGATGGACTGCGCCAACACGGTAGCCGTGGTGGTACCGTCACCAGCCACATCGGCGGTTTTGGAGGCAACTTCTTTCACCATCTGCGCGCCCATGTTCTCGAACTTGTCCTTGAGCTCAATTTCCTTGGCTACGGATACGCCATCCTTGGTGATGAGCGGTGCGCCGAACGAACGCTCCAGCAAAACGTTACGGCCTTTGGGACCCAGCGTTACCTTGACTGCGTTTGCGAGCACGTTGACGCCGTTGACGATACGGGTTCGTGCGCTGTCATGAAATTTAACTTCTTTAGCTGCCATTTTCTTTTACTCCTTCAATTGCAGTTAAATAAGCTCAGGCGGCCTTCTTGAGGTCGGCCTGATTACCTTCGATAACACCCATGATGTCGTCTTCACGCATCACAAGCAGCTCCTCGCCATCCACCTTAACGGTTTGGCCGGCGTACTTGCCGAACAGCACATGGTAACCGACCTTGACTTCCAGGGCACGCACAGTGCCATCCTGGAGGACCTTGCCGCTGCCTACGGCGACAACCTCACCTTGCTCTGGCTTTTCTGTAGCGGTATCAGGAATAACGATGCCGGATGCGGTGGTGCGCTGTTGTTCGATGCGCTTGATAACGACACGGTCGTAGAGGGGACGAATATGCATATTGATCTCCTATCAATCGGTTTACTCAACTTAGTTAAAACGAATATGGGAGCCGCCGCAGGAGGGAAGAGTCGGGACGCTTGACCTTCTGCGTAGCGGCTCGGGCCGGTGAAATCACCGACGAATCACAAAATAGGGTCGCCTCTTTTCAATTTCAAGAGGGAACTGAAAAATTTTCAAAGCGTGATGATGCGGTTGATGAAGCCCATACGATAGATGATATGAGACGCCTTGCCGCCCCTCGGGGGTTCCGGATTGATGGGACATGGCGGCGTACGGCTGCCGTCTGCATTGAGCGTGTCATCCTCGGCAGTGGTCTGCCAGATGCCACCCCTCACAGGACGGAACTGCCAGCGGATGTAGCCTACCTTGGCACCTAAATGCATGAGGTCTTCGCGATCAGGCGTTTCCGCCAGCATATGCAGCTCTTCATAGTGCGGATGCTCGCCGAAAGCCTGCATGCATTCCAGCGCCTCTCGGCCTGATGCGCCGATAGTGTTGCACCCCCTTCTCTCGTCGCGCTCAACGTTCCACGCACCGAGTTGCCATGCTGCATCCAGCATGGCTGTTTCCACAGACTCAAGGTTCTGCCAGCGTTCGTTTAGCTGTAGCGCAGAACCCGGCACAGGCTGCAAATCGGTATACACGCCAGGAAGATTCACGACGAGCTCGCGCCTGAAGCCATGCCAATGCAGCATCAACAGCAAGGGTGTGTCATAACGAGGGATGGCGGTAAGCGTCACCGCATAGAGCGGCAATCCTACCGAAGAGATTTGATCAGTGATCTTGTCCAGTATTTGCATACAACACCTCCTGATAACTGAACCACATCGAAAATTTATCAGAGAGCGTGATGGAAAATAAAGCCCCTGGTTAACAAATGCAGGCAGTAGGTTACATTCATCCACCTTTTTCATTGAGCACGGCAATAATTCCATATAACTCAATATAGTTAGACGAAAGCCTAGCGATGTTTCATACTGCACATAATGAGCTTAATCGTTGCAATTTCAGTGAGCTGACTACTTGGCCCCACGAATCGCACTCGATATCCAGTTTTGCAGAAACGGAAACCCTTGTGACTTGTAACGTCTTGATAGTGTCCGACAATTGGGCTGATGCGGAACTCCTCAAAAAGACGCTGGCCTCTGCCCGTGATGTTTTATTTCACGTTAAACGATGTACCACGCTTGCCGAGGCGCTAGCTCTGGCTAAGGTAAAAAAGATCGACATTCTCCTGGTCGATCTTTTCCTGCCAGACAGCAAGGGTCTAGCGACCTTCTTTGCGCTGCATGACGTGGCGCCCTCCACGCCTGTCATGATCATCAGTACAGAGGATGAAGCGCTAGCCACGAAGGCTGTTGAAATGGGCGCGCAAGCTTTTCTATCCAAAGACCACCTTGAGCATGCGCTCATCCCCCAGACCATAAGAAACATCATCCAGCGGAAGAACATCGAGCAGGCGCTTTATAACGACCTCGAACGTGCGCGCATTACTCTTGAATCCATCGGAGAGGGGGTGCTCTGTACGGATGAAGCAGCGAATATCACCTATCTAAACCCCGAAGCCGAGCGCATGACTGGCTGGTCCCGCTCGGAAGCCATTGGTAAACCAATCGAGCAGGTGTTCAATCTGCTCAATAGCCAGACGCATCAGCCATTTCCTAATCCGGTCAGGCTGGCACTTGAAAAGAAAAAGCCGTTGGCCACGCAGGCAAATTCTGTCCTGCTCAGGCCGGATGGTTACAGGATGGCCGTTGAAGATTCAATCGCGCCCATCCTGGATATCCATAAAAGACTGACGGGTGCAGTGATTATTTTCCGGGATGTCACGAAAACCCGTGCCATGGAGCAGAAAATGGCTCACCTGGCTCAGCATGATTACCTGACTGGCTTGCCCAATCGGGTGCTATTGAATGACCGGCTGAGCCAGGCCGTTGCCTACGCGAAACGACGCAAGACGGGCCTAGCCGTATTGTTTTGTGATCTGGATAATTTCAAGCACATCAATGACTCGCTTGGACACGCAGTGGGCGATAAATTACTGCAATCCGTGGCTCTCAGGTTAAGTCGACAAGTGCGCGCCTCGGATACCGTGTGTCGTCAGGGTGGGGATGAATTTGTCATCCTCTTGCTGGAGGATGATTTTTCGGAAAACGCAGCCATCACGGCCGAGAAATTACTCGTTTCTCTGGCCCAGCCCTACTTCATTGACGAGTACGAACTTCATGTGACGACCAGTATAGGCATCAGCCTTTATCCGGGAGATGGCGCTGATGCCGAGACACTGATCCGCAGCGCGGATACAGCGCTCTATCATGCAAAGAATAAGGGTCGGGATAATTATCAGTTTTTCAAGGAGGAGATGAATGCCCGCGCCGTGGAGCGGCAGTCCCTTGAAGTTGATCTGCGGCGTGCGATTAAACAGGAAGAATTCATCCTGCATTACCAGCCCAAGGTAAATCTGATCACAGGCGAGATTACTGGTGTTGAAGTGCTGATCAGGTGGAATCATCCCACCCGCGGGCTTATCCTTCCTGGCACTTTTATCAGTATTGCAGAAGACTGCGGTTTGATTGTCCAGCTTGGGCAATGGGTGCTGGAACAAGCATGCATCCAGGCTAAAGCGTGGATCGATAAAGGCTCACCCATGCCGATTGCAATCAACATCTCGGCATTGGAATTCCGCAACGTGCATTTTGCCAAGCATGTGAAGAATATCCTCAACCAGACCGGGTTGAAACCCAATTACCTGGGCTTGGAGATAACAGAATCCGTCCTGATGAAGGATGTTCAAACCAGCGAGTCTATCCTGCAGGAATTGAAAGAGATCGGCGTGCAGATCGCCATCGACGATTTTGGAACGGGATATTCCAGCCTGAATTACCTGAACCAGTTCCCCATTGATGTCCTGAAAATTGATCAATCATTTGTGCGTGACATTTCCACAGGAAATGACAATGGCATTATCGTGAATGCTGTAATCAGCATGGGCACAAGCCTCAAGCAGAAAGTCGTGGCGGAAGGCATCGAGACGGATGATCAATTGGCATTTTTGAGCGAACATGATTGCCATGAAGGGCAAGGCTTCCTGCTGAGCAAGCCCTTATCCGCAGTGGAACTCGAAAAGATGTTCCTGCACGGGCGGCTTCTGCATTCCATGTTTACTTGAGCTTCTAGTCCCGATGAAGCTCTCGCATTCATAACCATCCGAACGCCCACAAAAGTAATGTCGTAATCAGCACCGAAATCAGTATTGATCCCAGGCAGCCGATCTTGTTTGAGAAAAACAAAAACACAGTCAACTCCAAATAAATGCTGACGAAGCGGGCAACCTGGCGACGGTTGGCTCAGTGTAATAAAAACCCCCAGGCATCGGATTGATGGCTGGGGGTGTGAAGTTGCGTAAGTACTATGATTGACCAGGAGCTGATGTGCAGTGATCAAATCCAGTTCGCAAGCTTCGAGGTCATCCTAAACTTTCTCAAATAACTTTCGGTACGTCAGGCCACACTATTCGTCCTTGACCACCAGGCTGCTTTTGACTGTATTCACGCCATCAACACTTTTGGC
>Ga0196976_1001024_pt1 | contig 14230 bp, 8 predicted proteins | sample S3v_513CmetaG_FD_148644 | JGI IMG/M metagenome (GOLD analysis project Ga0196976, IMG submission 148644) | Soil microbial communities from Anza Borrego desert, Southern California, United States - S3+v_5-13C | ecosystem: Environmental > Terrestrial > Soil > Desert | place: USA: California...
GGACGTTCGACGCGCGGGCGGCGGCCGACGTCTACATCGAGATTCTTTCCGAAACCGCGGAGCAGGATGCGTCGTGTTACGCCGATGCGTGGAAGTGGTACGCATCGCCGGCGCTGCGGCAGCGTCTCGCCGCCAGGTATGGCCCGAATCCGTTCTGCGCCGATGCGGATGGCGACGGCTGGTCGCGGCTCCGCGGCGATCAGGATGACGCCGATCCGTCGTCGCATCCTGCCGCTGCCGAGGTGCAGGATGGGCGCGACAATGATGGTGACGGCATCGTCGACAACGCGTACTTTCGTGACGGCATCGCCACTGGTTTTGGTTTGAGACTGCCGGTGACGTTCCCCGTCGTCCTGGATGGGAGAATCGACAATCAGGTCGTTGGCGACTCGTTCCGTTTCTCGATGACGGCGGCCGGGCGTGTGCTCCTGAACGCCAGCAGGCGCAGTTCTTTCGAGGGAGCGGTGCGCCTGCTCAGAATCGAAGGCGGCCGCGAGACCTATCTCGACGCAGTGGCGTTCGAGGCGTTTGGGACGACGCGTGTGCCGTGGGAGCTCGCGCCCGGCTTGTACGAGCTGTCGGTCAGCGGCTCGATTCCGGGCGAGTACCGGCTGTCCGTTCAGCACGCGCAGCCGTGGCCGGTGCAGTGGGGAACGGTTCCGCCGCCGGTCATCAGTAACGGCCAGGCGAAGCTCGTGGTCGATACCAATGCCGCGGTACTGACGACGACGCCGCGGCACGTGGTGTTCTGGATCGACGGCGTCGGTGAAGTGGCGAGACTTCCGTGGAGCCCTCACGTGGAGTACGAGTGGAACGCTGCTGCTGCCGATGTCACCCGGATTCGGTATCGCGCGCGGCTGATCGATGGCGATGGGCCGATCACGAGCTGGTCATTGCCCGCGGATAGCGGCGTAACGTCCGCTCCACGACGCCGCGCCGCTCGTCATTGAGCGCGAGCTGAAGCATCTGTAGGCAGCCGCCTCTGGCGGTCTCGTCTTAAACTACGCGGATGCCACAAGTCAGCAGCGACGCGCCGATTCTGGCGACGAAGCTGTTCGTGCCCGCTCCGCGGGATCACGTCGTGCATCGCGTGCGGCTGCGGGAGCGGCTCGCGGCGGCGCGCGGGGGGCGGGTGACGCTCGTCGCCGCGGCGGCGGGTTGGGGGAAGTCGACGCTGCTCGCGGAGTGGGCGCTCGGGGCGCAGGGACGGGTGGCGTGGCTTTCCCTCGATCCGACCGATGACGAGCCGCGGCAGTTTCTCAGCTATGTGATCGAGGCGCTGCGCGCGGCGCAGTGTCTCGACGCCGACGAACGGCTCGACGTGCTGTCGCTCAAGCCGGAAGCGATCCGCGCGACGGCGACCGAGCTGCTGAACGCGATCGCCGCGCGCGGCGCGCCCGTGTCGCTCGTGCTCGACGACTATCACGTCATCGAATCGCGCGACGTGCATGATGCCGTGCAGTTCCTCATCGACCATCTGCCGCCGAATCTGCATCTCGCCATCGCCACGCGCGTCGATCCGCCGCTGACGCTGTCGCGTCTTCGCGCGCGCGGGCTGCTGGTCGAGCTGCGCGGCAGCGATCTGCGCTTCAACGCCGACGAGGCCGCGGCGTTTCTGAACACGGCCATGGGGCTCACGCTCGCGCCGGACGAGATCGCGGAGCTCGAGCAGCGCACGGAAGGGTGGCCGGTGGGATTGCAGATGGCGGCCATCTCGCTCAGCGGCGGCGCGAAGGCGCGTCCGTTCATCGAGCGCTTCAGCGGCTCGCATCGCTACGTGCTCGACTACCTCACCGACGAGGTGCTCGACCGCCAGCCGGCGGATGTCCGCCAGTTCCTGCTGGCGACGTCGATCCTCACGCGCCTCAGTCCTCCGCTCTGTAATGCGGTCCTGCAGCGCAGCGACAGCGAGGCGATGCTGCAGCAGCTCGACGCGGCGAACCTCTTCCTCATCGCGCTCGACGACGTCCGCTACTGGTACCGGTATCACCATCTCTTCGCCACGCTGCTGCAGCACCAGCTCGCACGCGCGTGCGGTGCGGGAGAGATCGCGGAGCTCCATCAGCGCGCGTCGGCGTGGTACGAGGCGAACGGGATGCCGGAGGCGGCGCTCGACCACGCGCTGGCGGCGAATGACGTCGACCGCGGCGTGACCATCGTGTTTCAGCATGGCATGTCGCGCATGTTCGGCGGCGACAGCCAGACCGTGGTGCGCTGGTTCGACCGCATTCCGAAGGAGCGCGTCGACAATGATCTCGAGCTGCTCCTCGCGCGCGGCATGGCCCTCCTCGGCGACTGGCAGATCCCGCGCGCTTACATCTGCGCGCTTCGCGCGATCGAGCTGCTGCAGGACGATCCGGCCGCGCCGCGCTACGGTCCGGCGGTCGGTCTGCGCGGCGCCATCGAGCGCGCCCTCGGCCGTCACGACGACGCGACCGAGCATCTCCGCCGCGCCGTTCCGCTCGTCGCGAGCGATCCCTTCTGGCACTCCTTCGTCCACTACTTCCTCGGCATGGCCACCATGCTCGAAGCCGACGCCGGTGGCATCGCCGAGGCGTTCGCGCCGGTGCGCGCGCGGCATCAGCATCCGAAGGAGATCGTCGGCGCCGTGCTCGCGCAGACCTTCACCGCGTTCGGCGCGTGGTGGCGCGGCGAGCCGGACGAGGCAATGCGGCTCGCGAACGAGACCTTCGCCTGGATCGATCTGACCGAGCGATTGATCGAGGGGAGGCCGCTCGACGCACTGCCGCTGGCGGTGATGGCGACGGTGCAATGGTCGTGGAACGAGCTCGCGGCCGCGCGCGAGCTGGCCGAGCGCGCGGTGGAGCGCTCGCGTCGCGGAAGCATCATGCCCGGCGTCTTCGAGGCTTCCCGCGCGCTCGCGCAGGTCGCACTCGCGGCGCGTGAGTGGGACCTCGCCGAGCGCGCCGCCAACGATGCGCAGCGGGCGGTGCGCAACATCGGCAACGACGCGGGCGTGTACGACGCCGCGACACTCGTGTACACCGTCCGTTTCCGACGCTGGCAGAGCACCGGCGAACGCGCCGACTTCGAGGCGGTCGACGCCTGGTTCCGCACCGGCAACCTCGTCGATCGCCTGCTGCAGTGGGACGCGCGCCGCATCGCCGGCTTTCATTGCGACACGCCGCTGCTGCTCGCCGTTCGCATGCTCATCGAGCAGGAGCGGTACGAGCGGGGAGTGGAGATCCTCGACGCGATCCTGCCCGATGCCGTCCGAACGGCGCGCGTCGCGGCGCAGATCGAAAATCTGATCGTGCGCGCGCTCCTCGAGGCGCGCCGCGGCCGCATCGACGAAGCGATCGACGCGATGCGTCAGGCTCTCGACCTCGCCGCGGTGCCGCGCTACGTGCGTCCGTTTCTCGACGATGGCCCATCCGTCCGGCCGGTGCTCGAGCGCGCCGCGTCCGGTGCTGCAGACCGCGCGTTTGCCGGCCGCGTCCTCGCCTCGTGCGAAACCGCGACGCGACCCGCCGCCCGGACCGCCGAGGGGCTCAGCGAGCGCGAGCTCGAAGTCCTCCGCCTCGTCGCCTCCGGCGCCAGCAATCAGGACGCGGCGCGCAAACTCTTCATCGCCGCGAGCACGGTGAAGAAGCACCTCGAAAACATCTACGCCAAGCTCGCCGTCGGCGGGAGAGTCGAGGCGATCGCCCGCGCGCGGGAGATGAAGCTGCTGTAGCGCCTGGTGAGCGCTTCTCCTACTTCGCTGAACCCGGCGAGGCGACCGGCAGCACGTTATCCGCGGAGTCCCGGTCGATGTAGAAGTTGTATGGGTCGACACCCGCGAAAGCGGGCCTCTTCTCCGTGACGAACTTCAGCGTCTGGATGCCGGAACGGATTGGCTGGCGCTCCATCATGATCACGTCCGACTGCTGGAACGCATCGCTTCCTGGTTCGGCGGTGAAGAGGCCGACCTCGATTCGTTCGGCGAGCGGTGTCTCGGTCTCGACTCCGTCCCCGGTGGCGTAGAACTTCTTTGCTGCGATCGGGATGGTGACATCCCATCGGCCATCGGCGCGCTGCGTCGCTGTCGGGGCATCCACCTCGAGGTCGTAAAGCGTCACGCGCTCGAAGAGATCGGTGATGAGCTCCTGATCCTCCGGCGTCTTTGCCTCGGCGCGGAATGCCGCGATGAGGTCGAGAGTGCGGGGGTAGGGCGCGCCTTTCCATTTGTAGCGCGCCAGCATGTTGCGCAAGGCGCGATTGACGCCGTCCTCGCCGATGCGCTTCGACAGCAGGTACATGACCATCGCGCCCTTGCGGTAGGCGATGTACGACTGGCTTCCGACGCGCGCGAGCGGTGGCTCGTTCGTCTCCCAGGCGCGGCCGCCGAGGTATCTGTGTAGCTCGTACCGCAGATAGGGGCGGATCTGATCCTCGCCGTACATCTGTTTCATCACCATGTGCGCGGAATATTGGGCGAGCGTCTCGACGAAGACGCTGTAACCCTCCATCTCCGCGCCCGCCATCTGGCCGGGCCACCATTGATGGGCGAATTCATGCACGGTCATGCCGCTCACGAAGTCAAATGAGTCCTCCTTGTTGTACTGACCGGTGAACCCAGCCGACTCGGAGAAGGCGATGGTGCCGGCGAAGGCCTCGGCGTAACCGCGGTAGCCGGGAAACTCGATGACGCGGAAGTGATCCTGCTGATACGGGCCGAAATTCGGCTCGTAATAGTCGAGCGAGGCGGCCATGGCGTCGAGCATCCGGTCGACGTTCCAATGATGTCGCGGGTGGTAGTAGACGGCGAGGTCCACACCTCTGTGCTTACGGTGCTTTTCTGCATAACGTCCGGACTGGACGGAGAAGCGCAAACGCATCGGGGCCGTGGACACGAAACGCGCCGTTCGCCGGCCGTCGCGCGTGACATCGGAAATCTTTTTCCCAGGCGCAAGCGGTGTCTGGTCGGCGGCCGTGGACAACGTAATGTCGAACTTCTTGATCCATCCGTTCGGGAAAGACACCTTCGACGTCGCCGAAAGGTCTTCCAGCTTCGGCTGCGCAGGCAATTCGGGGAGGCCGTACTTGCGGCGTGTTTCGGGGTCCTGAATCAAGCCGGGGTAGTAGTTGCCGAGGACGGGGATCAGCTCCTCCTCGGTGAGGAGGGTGCCGTTCTCGAGGATCGCCGTGTCCTGGCTGGCGTTGCGGAAACCGCGGTGCCAGCGCCGCGTCTCGAACGTGAGCAGCACCGTGTCGTTCGGCTGCATCGGCCGCGCGAGTCTGTAGATGCGATAGTTGTACTTCTCGTCATTCAGGACCTGCCGTGCACCGGCGACGGCGACCTCGGTGAGATCGAGACCGTACTTGACGGGCAGACTGACGTGGAGGTCGGCGATCGGCTGCGCGGTCAGGTTACGCAGCAGGTAGCGGCCTCTCGTCACAGCCCGCCGCTCGTAGGGATCGAGGGCGATGTCGAGCGTCGCCTCTTCGAGCGACGGCTGCGGCAGTCCCTTGTATTTTCCGAAGCGTTTCTCGAAATCGACCGCTGCGATCTCGGCCTCTTCCTTCGTTCGATATCCGTGGAGGATGTTGATGTTGTAGTACGCATAGGCGCCTGTCGCGGCGAACGCCAGGAGCGCGGCTGCGCCGACGAGTCCCGGAGCTCCAGCCAGACGTCGCCGCGCGAGCACGAGCCGCGGCTTCAACCGGATCTCGGTGCCGCGCCTCCACAATAGATGCGCGACCAGAAGCAGGACGACGGCGAGCGCGCCCCAGTACAACCGCACAGTCCACGCGCCCTTCCAGAAAAAGGCCGCTCCATTCAGATCGCTGAGCGGCATGCTGGGCGTCTCGCCGTAATTGAGAAGGTTGTGATTGACGAAGCGGGCGGTGCGGTTCAGCTCCTGCCACAGCATGAAGAGCAGCATCACTCCCCAGCCGACCGCTTTGTGCGGGCTGAGCGATTGGACGAGGATGGCCACTGCCGCCAGGAGCAGCATGTCGAAACTGTTGGGGAGTACGTACCAGAGGACGTACTTGCCGAGCTCGATGTCCGTAAACCCTTCGGAGAGTTGCAGGGCGATCGCCGCGGAGACGTTGCAGAGGAGCACCGACACGAGCACGAGCGCCAGGGCCATGGTCTTGGGAACGACATACGCCCAGTTGGGGATCGGCGCGGCGTCGATGAGCTCGTGCACGCGCCGGTCGCGCTCGCGCCATACGAGCTCGCCGGCGTAGTAGACGGCGACGACCATCAGCGCCAGCCGGAATCCCTCCGCGATCTCCGGAATCAGCGACAGCGTGGTCGGATACTCCGGCTGGTACTCGGGAGAGCGCCCCGCCAGGGCGAAGACGGTCTGGAACATGCCGAACAGCAGCAGGACGGGAAAGGCGGGGCTGAGGATGACCTGCCGGAACTCGAACTTCACGCGCAGCCACATGAGCGCGCGCAGCGCGGGGTTGCCATGTCTTGGGGAGGGCAGGGCACGTCCCTCATCCGGCCTGCGCTCAACCGATGGAGTTCCTCGCGGCGCTTGTTCGCGCTGCGCGGCCTTCAGCTTCTTCCGCTCCCGTTTCGACATCCCCCGATCGGCGAAGCGGTACACGGCGTAGGCGACGGCGAGGCAGAGCACCGAGACGCCGATCCAGAGCAGGCGGTTGTAGAGCAGCGCGCCGCTGAAGTCGGGAAGCATCGCGTTCCGTTCAGCGAGGGTCCAGTAGCGGACCGCATCCTTGACCGCGCGGGCGGCGAACGGTTCGCCGATGGCCACGGCTGCGTTCAGCTGCGGCCGCACGAGACCCTCCTGCAGGCTGAAGAAGGCGAAGAGGAAGCTGATGACGGCGAGGTACGTGGCCATCATCGAGCGGGTGATCGTGGCCAGGGCGAAAAAGATCGCGGAGTGGGTGAGAAGGTTCGGCAGCGCAATCAGAAAGTAGGCGTAGAGATGGTCGGTGATGCGGTTCGGGCCGAGGCTCGCGGGATTGGCCCACGGCATCAGCGTCCCGAGGAGGCTGCCGATGGGCAGGACCAGCATGCAGGCCGCGGTGATGGCGTATGCGCCGAGGAAGCGGCCGATGACGTACTCGAACTTCGTGATCGGCGTCGAACGGATGATCGGACCGTACCCGGTCTCGTCATCGCGGATGACGGCGTTCGCGACGAACGACGCGCTCGCGAACATGAACATGAGCGTGAACATCAGCGAGTTTCGCAACGTCGCGTACGAGGAGTTCCGGTAGAGGCCTCCCTCCGAGCCGAGCTCCCACCCCTCGAGATTCATCGAGAAGAAAATCATGGCGAAGAAGATGGCGGCCGTGATCCAGACGAGCGGGTTGCGGAGCAGGTAGCGGAATTCGAAGACGGCAATCTTGATGAGCATGGCCATTCGCCTCAAGCCGCGCGGCGCGACTGCGCGCGTGTCGCCGCGAGCGTGGAAAAGTAGACGTCCTCGAGGTCCGCGTCGGCGGCGGTGAAGCCGTCGCCGGGATCGCGATCGGAGAGGACGTGCACCACCGTTCGTCCGGCGGAGAGGCGCGTGGAGAGGACCTCGTACCGCTCGCGAACGTCGGGAAGCTCCGCGCGATCGACGACCTTCATCCAGATCCGTCCGCGCGTCGCGCGGATGAGCTCCTGCGGTGAGCCTTCCACCTGCACGCGCCCGTCCGTGAGCACGGCCATCCGGTGGCAGAGATCGGACACGTCTTCGACGATGTGCGTGGAGAGGATCACGACCACGTTCTCGCCGATCTCCGCAAGCAGATTCAGGAAGCGGTTGCGCTCCTCGGGGTCGAGGCCGGCGGTCGGCTCATCGACGATGATCAGCCCGGGATTGCCGATCAGTGCCTGGGCGATGCCGAAGCGCTGGCGCATGCCGCCCGAGAATCCGGCCAGCATCTTCTTCCGGACACTCCAGAGATTGACCTGATGAAGCAGCGTTTCGACCGTCGCCTTGCGGTCCGCCTTGGATGCGATTCCCTTGAGCACGGCCATGTGGTCGAGCATGTCCTGCGCGGAGATGCGTGGATAGACGCCGAAGTCCTGCGGCAGATAGCCGAGCGTGCGCCGCAGCCGCTCGGGCTCGGCGATGACGTCGATCGCAGGATGGGACCCTGTCGGGTCGCCGAAGCGGATCGTTCCGCTCGTCGGAGTCTGCAGCGTGGCGATCGCGCGCATCAGCGTCGACTTGCCGGCACCGTTCGGACCCAGCAGCCCGTACATGCCTTTCGGGATCGACAGGGTCACGTCGTCGAGTGCGCGCGTGCCGTTGGGATAAACGTGGGTGACCTTCTCCAGATTCAGCATGGCGGGCACCGTAAAGCTGATTCGGAGTCGCCGGAAGAGGCTCTTCGCCGAACGGCAGATTGGAGCCGTTGAACGGAGTCGCGGTGTTCGTGCGCCGCTCCTATACTCGGGACGAGTCGACAGATGTCCTACGCACTCCTGCAGATCATCCCGACGCGTCGCATGTTGGGCGAGTGGTTCCCGGGCGAGATCCAGTCGGCGATCAGCGCCGTGAGCGCCGGCGCGATCGTCGCCTTTCTGGTGTACCGATTCGTCCGTCGGGTGCCATGGCCGCGCCGGTTCCGCCTGTCGTTCCTTCTCATCAACGTCGCCGCGGCGATCGCGACGACTCTGCTGTGGATCGGTCTCTCGATCGCCTTCGAAAGTCTGTTCACCGGAAGTCTGCTGAACACGCGCACCGGCACGATGTTCTGGCGGGAGCGGCTCAGCATGGGGATCTACCTGTACGCGGTGATTGCCGCGATCACCTATCCCGTCCACGCGGCCGCGCGGGCGGCTCGGGCGGAATCGCTGGCGGCGCGCACGCAACTGGCCGCGCTGCGCGCGCAGATCCAGCCTCACTTCCTCTTCAACGCGCTGCATACGGTCGTGCAGCTGATTCCGCTCGATCCGAACCGGGCGGTCGAGGCAGCGGAGTTGATCGCAGATCTGCTGCGCGCAACGGTGGACGAATCGCGCGACGAGGTGACGTTGGCTGAGGAGTGGCGTTTCGTCTCCCGCTACCTCGCGCTCGAGCGGATTCGTTTCGGAGAGCGGCTCGTCATCCGGTCGGACTTCGCCGAAGGCGTGCTCGAGACCCAGGTCCCCGCGTTCGCGCTGCAAACGCTGGTGGAGAACGCGGTGCGGCACGGCGCCGCGCGACGCGTCGCCGCTACGGAGATCGCGGTCACCGCGAGCGGCAGCGCGTCCGAACTGACTCTGTCGGTCAGGAACACGGACGACGGTGCGCGGGCGACGGCCTCGACCGCCGGCACCGGACTGGCGCGGTTGCGCGAGCGTCTCGGCGCGCTCTACGGCGATGCGGCGCGGCTCGAGTGTGGCCCGACGGATGACGGTGCGTACGAGGCGCTTCTGGTCGTTCCTCAACATGGGCCTCAAAATGGGCCGCGAAATCGCCGGAGCGAAACGTGAAAGTGACGACGTTCGTCGTCGACGACGAGCCGATCGCCCGCGCCGGCCTGCGCACGATGCTGCTGGCGTTCGAGTGGATCGAGGTGATCGGTGAGGCAGGCGACGGTCAGTCTGCCGTCGACGCGATCGAGTCGCTGCGGCCCGAGCTCGTCTTTCTCGACGTGCAGATGCCCGGGCTGATCGGAACGGATGTGCTGCGGCGCATCGAGCGGCAGCCGTACGTCATCTTCACGACAGCGTTCGCCGAGCACGCGGTCACGGCATTCGAGCTCGGTGCGGTCGATTACCTGCTGAAGCCGTTCGGCCCGCAGCGCCTCTCCGCGGCGATGGAGCGCGTTCGCGCCGCGATCGGCGAGCCCGCCGCCGCCGGCGCGCTCGAGCGTCTCACCGGCGCGATGGGGTCCGGACCGATCAGCCGCTTGTTCGTCCGGACGGGCGGCAACCTCGTTCCGCTGCCGGTGAACGACGTTGCCTGGTTCGAGGCCGACGGCGACTACGTCATCGCCCATTCCGCGCGCAGCAGCCACACGCTGCACCTGTCGCTGAACCGCCTCGAGAAGCGGCTCGACCCCGCGCGCTTCATCCGCGTCCACCGCGCGCACATCGTGAACCTCGACCACGTCCGCGCGTTCCGGCGGGACGATCGCGGAAACCTCGAGGCCGAATTGAGCAACGGCCAGCGGTTGCCGGTGAGCCGCGCACGCGCGCAGGAGTTGCGGCGGCTGGGACTCTGATCGCGCAACGAGTGCAACGGTGCGGAAATCGCGTGATACGGTTCGGTCATGGCGACACACAAGCTGGGCACGTTCGTCTGCGCGCTGTTCGTCATCGGATGTACGGCAAACCGAAACTCGACAACGGCCGACGACGCATGGCGCGCCGCCTCCGCGAGCATCACTGCCGCTGAGATGCTCGCGCATATCAGCGTGCTCGCGTCGGACGAATTCGAAGGTCGCGCGCCCGGCACGCCGGGCGAGAGCAAGACGGTCAGCTACCTCACCGAGGAATTTCGACGCGCCGGATTGCTGCCCGGCAACCCCGACGGCACGTGGACCCAGCGAGTGCCTGCGACCGGCTTCACGTCAACGTCCGCGCTCACGATTCGCAGCGGCAACGTCGTTCGCGAGCTGGCGCGCGGAAGCGAGTTTGCCGCGCGCTCGCGTCGCCTCCAGGCGGACGTGCGCGTCGACGACTCGGAGATCGTGTTCGCCGGGTACGGCATCGACGCGCCGCAGTATGGATGGAACGATTACAAACACTTCGACGCGCGTGGCAAGACTCTGCTCATGCTGGAAGGGGAACCGAAGGCGTCCGGCTCCGAGACGCCCGAAGCGACGCGATTCCGAAAGACGAAAGCGTCATTCTTCGGCACGAGGACGTTGAAGCTCGACACCGCCGCCCGAAAAGGCGCGGCCGCGGTGTTGTTCGTGCACGAGGGCGAAACGAGCCGGGTCAGCTTCGCAGTCGCCGCCGCCGCAACGGAACGGGAAGGGTTCGACATCGCCTCGAATGCGGCCGATCAGCCGGTCGCCGTCGAGGGATGGATCACGAGCAGCGTGTTCGACCAGCTCTGTAGCGGCGCCTGTGGTGATCTCGCATCGCTGAAGAAGAAAGCTTCGGACGAACGCTTGGAGCCTGTTCCGCTGAACGCGCGCGCATCGTTCTCCGTCCGGAACGCGCTTCGATCGTTCGAGTCGCACAACGTGGTCGCGTTGCTGCCGGGATCGGATCCGAAGCTGCGCGACGAGTACGTGTTGTTGACCGCTCACTGGGATCACCTCGGCCGAAATCCGTCGCTGGCAGGTGACCAGATCTACAACGGCGCGATCGACAACGCCGCCGGAACGGCGCAGTTGCTCGAGATCGCGGAGGCTCTCGCGAACATCGCGAACCGCCCGAGACGCTCCGTCCTCTTCCTCGCCACGACCGGTGAAGAGCGAGGGTTCCTCGGCGCGCGGTATTACGTTCGCCACCCGCTCTACCCGTTGGCGAGCACTGTCGCCGAGATCAATCTCGACTCGGGGAACGTGTGGGGCCGCACGTCGGACGTGAACAATCTCGCATACGGCGAGACGACGCTCGATGAGGTGTTTGCCGCCGCCGCGCGCCAGCAACGCAGGACCTTCAGCGAAGAGCCGTTCGCCGGCGGAACGTATTTTTTTCTCTCCGACCAGATCGAGTTCGCCAGGGCCGGCGTGCCTGCGTCGTTTCCCGGACCCGGCAATCTCTACGTTGGCAAGCCGACCGACTACGGCGACCAGCGATGGGGCGAGTACGGCGCGAAGGACTACCATCAGGTCTCCGACGAGGTGCGTGCCGACTGGGATCTCTCCGGCGCTGTCGAAGATGCGCAGTGGCTCCTTCACGCGATCTGGATCGTCACGCAGGACGAGCGCCGGCCGCAGTGGCGCGAAGATGCAGAGTTTCGCCGGCGCTAATGGAGCAGTCATCGAGCGCGTTTGCCGTACCCACGATCCGCGAGCGGTTCGACCGCGATGGCTGGGCGCTGGTTCCGCGCTTCATCACGTCACGAGAGGTCGAAGCGCTGCGCAGGGCGTGCGACGAGCTGGCGCGGAAGGGCACGCACCTCACCGCGGATGCCGAGATCGACGGCGCGCGGTATCAGGTGCAGACCGCGAGCGGCCGCCGTGGTGAGAGCGCGGTCGCTCCCGGCGCGCTGCGAAAGATCACATTTGCGTCCTCCGCAAGCGTGGAAGTGGCCCTCCTCCGCAACGACCGGCGCGTCCTGAAGCTCGTGGAGTCGGTCGGCGTGACCTCCCCGCGCTGGATCGTCGACCAGCTCAACCTGAAGGCGCCGAGGGTGGGCACCGGCTTTCCCTGGCATCAGGACACGGCGTTCGTTGCCTGGCAGCAGCGGGACGCGATCGCGAAATTCGGCGGGGCGAATTTGGTGATCGCCCTCGATCGGGCGGATGAGGGGAACGGCGGGTTCGAGGTGCTCTCCGGCAGCCACGCCAACGGCGCGGTTCCCTTCGATTACGACACGTCCGACACCAACACAGGCGTGTTCGACGAGAGCCGTCGAACGCTGATCCCGCTCGATCCCGGTGACGCGGTCGTCTTCCATCCGCACCTGGTGCACGGGTCGCGACCGAATCTGTCACCGCTTCCGCGCCGCCTCGTCGCTCTGTGGTTCATCGGCGCGCCAGCGATCACTCCGCGTCGCTGATCTCGAAGATCGACGTCGCCGCGGCGCTATCGCCGATCTCGCGCCGGCGCGACCACCGCGATGCGCTGGCGGCCGTAGTCGAAGATCACGGTCGTCCCTTCGAGCAGACGCCGGCCGATGATGCCGTCGACGCCTTCCGCCTCCTTTCCGTGACCCTCCAGCCGCAGAATGGTGTCGGGGCGGGTGAAGCGCAGGCCGGCAAATTCAAACGATGGGAGTGTCGTCGTCCGGATGCGCGTCGACCCGCCGCTGCCGGTCATCGTTTCTTCGACCGGCTTCGTCGCGGTTTTCACGTTCGCGGCGAACCGCGCGTTCAACGTCACGGCGTGATCGACGCCCGTGTCGATGAGAAACACGCCGCGGTGACGATCGTTCACGACGGCGGCCACGGCGGGCGTCAGCGACTGCACTTCGAGGTCCAGCCAGCGGCCGCGCGCGAGCTCGTACGTCGACGGGTCGTGCACCGCGACGGCGGCGCCGCCGTCGACGACTTCGAACAACGCGCGGACGAACAGCGGGTAGCCACAGAACCCGGCGCGCGACGCCCCCGCCGGCGCGCTCATCCTGGACATGTCCTCGGCGAGGAAGAGCGGCGACTCGATGCGCAGACGGCCCAGTTGAAAAGACTTTCCCTGCCGCACCGTCACCTTGCGTGCGACGCCGTCGGAGCTCATCGCCTCCGCCTCCGCGACGATGGGCATCCCGAGCTCGTCGGCGATTCGTGCGTCGATCATCATCGCCTGCGAGCCCGTATCGAAGTGGAAGAACCCCACATCCCGTCCGTCGACGAGCGGCCGCACGAACGGATGGCCGAGCCGGCCGCCGCTGTCCGTGGCGCCGCGCACCACCGGCACGGCCGCGGGCACGGTATGGTCGAACGACGTCCCGGCCGGACGAGGAAGGGTGCGCAGCAGTGACGCGTCGGCGGGAGGGATCGGTGCGGCGAAGGTCAGGCGCGACGTGGAACGCGTGCCGGCGTACGCCGTTTCGATGCAACTCGCGAGGACGATCCCCTGCGCGAGGCCCGAGCCCGACATCTCCATCATGAAGGGCCCACGCTCGTACGGAACGCTGAGGCGCGTTGGCAGCCAGCTCGCCCGGTCGATCGCGATCGTCGCCCGCACCGTCCCTTCTCGCATCTGCACCGCGAGCGTCACCTCTTCCGCGGTGGTCTGCTCGATCGTGATGTCGAGAGGCGCTCCCACGGCCGCCCAATACCCCGTACGCACCCACACCGGGAGCAGCGTCTTCTCGAGCAGATCCTTGCGAACGGGCACGGGGACGCCGCGGCGCGAGGACGTCTTCGTCGGATCGACCATCCACAGCGACTCGCCGTCGTACAGCCATTCGTTGACGCCGTTGCGTCCGATCGTGCTGTGCCTCACGCGGCCGCGCGCGTCGACGGCGATGACGGCGCTCGTCGTCGCGCCACCCGATCGCGCGTCATGGAGAACCAGTCCGTTCGGAAGGCGCGAAAAGCGTGACACGCCGAGCGCGGACGCGACGTTGCGCATGACTTCCGCCGCCGACTCCGCCGCCGCCGGCGACGCGCTCACGAGGATGAGGAGAAGGGAGAGCACGCGGGCCATGTCCCGGATCGTAGCTCACGCGCCCCGGCCGCTTCTTGAACGCGGCAAGCTTGTACG
>Ga0196976_1001025_pt1 | contig 14228 bp, 12 predicted proteins | sample S3v_513CmetaG_FD_148644 | JGI IMG/M metagenome (GOLD analysis project Ga0196976, IMG submission 148644) | Soil microbial communities from Anza Borrego desert, Southern California, United States - S3+v_5-13C | ecosystem: Environmental > Terrestrial > Soil > Desert | place: USA: California...
ACGCGCACGTCAGCGGTCGAGCGTGATGGCTGCGGACGACTACGGCACCTCCTACCACTACGACTACGAGAACGAGGACCAGAGTGCCGCTCCGCGAGCGCACCGCGGCGGCAGGCCGATGGTAACTAAGCCGTACGGCGGATCGAACTACAACTCCATAGACAACATCGCCGAGTTCTTCGCGTCTCGCGGGAAGAAGTTCACCCGCCCAAAGGTCGAGGTCCCGGCACCCACGGGGAAGCGCGGCTTCCGTGCCGGCGATCGCGTGCGTCACCCGAAGTATGGCGAGGGAACGGTTTACAAGCGCGAAGGTGATGGCGAGGACGCGAAGATCACCGTTTCATTTCCGCGTCACGGTCTGAAGAAGCTCGTCGAAAAGTACGCACAGCTCGAAAAAGCGTGAGAGCACAAGACCCGCAGCGAGCTCACCGACACACACGCGATGATTTCTGCACCATTGCTGGTAAACTGATACCGCTCTGCTGACGCACTGACGATCAGCTCTATTACGCACGGCAGCGCCGTGCTTCCACGCGATGCGTGACAATTCTGAAAGGGAACATAGAATCGAATGCCAAACACCAAAACTCTGAACAAGGAAGAACGCAAGACAAAGAAGCGCACTGCTCGCAAGCAGGCCAAGGCCGCAAAGCCGAAGGCAAAGCGCACGCACGCGCGCGGCGAGAAGAAGAGAAAAGTTAAGAAGATGGCCCGCGGTACCAGCAAGCGCTAGTCGCAAGCATTCAGCCGTCAGCAAGCAACGTCCTGCCGCAGTGGTGGGACGCCTTGCTGACGGTTCAGCTTTAGGGCTGTTGCTGTTTCGGTCCAGGAAGTACACTCAGTGGCCTGCTGCTGAGTGCTGAATGTTGAGTGCCCGGAGGATCCCCTGGCCAGCCAACTATTCGCCAGAAAGTCCATTGACAAGCTGATCGCAGAATCTGAACAGCCGGAACATCGGCTGAAAAAGACGCTTGGCCCGTGGTCGCTGACGGCGCTCGGCATCGGCGCCGTGATCGGGTCTGGCATTTTCACGGTGATCGGAACGGCGATCGCCGGACAGCGCTTCGAGGCTCAGAGCGTTCTGCACGCTCCGCTCCTCGAGTACTTGATCTATCGTTCGCCGACTTTCGGGCGCCCTGGTGCTGGCCCGGCAATAGCTCTCTCATTCGTGCTGGTTGCGATCGTCTGCGGATTTGCCGCGCTTTGCTACGCGGAACTGGCGTCGATGATCCCCATCGCTGGCAGCGCGTACACCTACACGTACGCGACCATGGGCGAGATTATCGCGTGGATCATCGGCTGGGACCTCATCCTGGAATACGCCGTGAGTAACATGGCGGTGAGCGTCGGCTTCGCAGAACATCTCGTAAACTTGCTCGACTTCTTCGGCATACATCTGCCGAAGCACTGGATGTTCCCGGCGTATCTGCCTTCGGGTTCGTCCCAGTTCGATCCCGGCTGGCATTTCGGCTTTAACATCCCTGCCTTCCTCGTCGTGATGGTACTCACGATGGTGCTGGTGCGCGGCATTCGCGAGTCCGCCAGAACGAACAACGTCATGGTCATCCTGAAGATCATGGCAATTCTTGTTTTCGTCAGCTTTACAGCGCACCTGATCAGTCCGACGAACTACAAGCCCTTTATGCCGAACGGCTGGGGCGGCGTGCTCACAGGCGGGGCAATCATCTTCTTCACCTACATCGGATTCGACTCGGTCTCAACGGCAGCCGAGGAGGCGACGAATCCGCAGCGCGACGTGCCCATCGGCATCATCGCAACCCTGATCGTCTGCACGCTGCTGTATGTCGCAGTAGTCGTAGTCTTCACCGGAATCGAGCCGTGGAACAGCGAGACCACCAACAGCGCTGCGCCTGTCGTGAACCTGCTGCGCAGCCTGGACAAGCCGTGGGTGCGCATCGTCGTGCTCTCCGGGGCGATGCTTGGGATGATCTCTTCCCTGCTGGTCTTCCAGTTAGGGCAGGCGCGTGTCTGGTTCGCCATGTCGCGCGACCGGCTGCTGCCTGGAGTATTCAGCCATGTGCATCCGCGTTTCCGCACGCCAGATGCCGCGACCTGGATCGCGGGATTCGTGGTTGGCATTCCAGCAGGACTCTTCGATATCGGTACGTTCGCCGACCTTGCGAACATCGGTACGCTCTTCGCTTTCGCGCTCGTTGCCGCCGGAGTGCTGATCTTGCGCTATCGCGAGCCGGACAGACCACGGGGTTTCCGCGTTCCGGGCGGACCGATCGCGCCTGTGCTGACCATCTTCTTCTGTCTGCTGCTGATGGCCGGGCTTCCGATGATGAATTGGGTCCGCTTCTTCGGTTGGCTTGGCATCGGGTTGGTGATTTACTTCGTCTACAGCCGGAGGCGCAGCGAGTTCGCCAAGGGCGGCCGGTAGCTGGCGGCTGCCTCCGGAAAGCATCCAATCACGCGTGGAAGAAGCGCCACATACTCCAATCTCCGACCATGTCGAGCCGAGCGACTTTATACTCTCGCTTCCGAAGGCGGAACTGCATCTGCACCTCGAAGGCTCCGTCGATCCGCAGACGCTCAGCGAACTGAGCCGGAAGCACAGTAGTCCGTTTCCGTGGGAGAACAATCGCTACACGCCGCTGGCGGACAGTCATCGCGAGCTGACCGTGGAGGATGCGCGCGAGCTGTATCAGTATCGCGACTTCACTGGATTTCTCGTGGCATTTAAGGCCGTCACGGAGCGGCTGCGCGACCCCGAGGACTACGAGTTGATTACGTACCGGCTCATGCAGAAGCTGGCAGCCGAAGGCGTGCTGCATGCGGAAGTGTACGTGTCGGTCGGCGTAGTGTTCTGGCGAGGGCAGGAGTTTGACGCGCTGTTTGCCGGCATGGAGCGCGGCAGAGCACGCGGCGAGTGCGACTTTGGCGTCTCGCTGCTGTGGATTTTCGATGCGGTGCGCCATTTTGGTCCGGAAGAGGGCCGAAGAGTCGTGGAAAAAGCGATAAAGTTCCGCGACCACAACGTTGTCGGCATCGGAATCGGCGGCGACGAGCGGAAGGCCGGGCCGGAAATGTTCGACGAAGTGTACGCGTACGCGGCGGAGCAGGGCTTCAGGCTTACGGCGCACGCAGGCGAGACCGTCGGCCCGCAATCGATCCGGGGCGCGCTCGACATCCTGCGCGCAGAGCGCATCGGTCATGCGCTGCATGCCTGGCAGGACGAGGAGCTCATGCAGCGACTTGTGGCGGAGCAGGTTCCATTGGAGATCTGCATCAGCAGCAACGTGCGGACTGGTTGCTGCACGGCGATGCAGGCGCATCCTGTGCGGCGATACTTCGACGCGGGTGCGATGGTAACGCTGAATTCCGACGATCCGGAAATGTTCGGCACATCGCTGGCGAGGGAATATCAATTGGCGCAGAATGTCTTCGGCTTCACGAATGACCAACTGCGACAGATGGCAAAGAACTCGTTTATTTCGTCGTTTTTGACCGAAGAGAAGAAACGCGAGTTCCTGGCGAACTTCTGATCCGCAGCAGCACTCTACTCAGTCCCCACGGAATCCATTATCCTTTGCGCATGGCACAGCACATTGGCATCGTGGCTTGCAGCGCCGAGGGCGCTGCGCTCTGCTATCGAACCATCTGCGAAGAAGGACAGGCGCTGATGGGTCGGCACAATCATCCAGAGGTCAGCATGCATACGCGCTCGCTGGCCGACTACATGGAGTTCATCTACAAGGATGATTGGGACGGCGTCGCCGAATTGATGCTGTACTCGGCTGAGAAACTGAAGAAGGCCGGTGCCGATTTTCTGATCTGTCCGGATAACACTATCCACCGGCCATTCGCGAAGATCGCGAAACGCTCGCCGCTGCCCTGGCTGCACATCGCGGAAGAGGTAGCGGCAGAGGCGCAGCGCAGGGGCTTCAAGCAACTGGCAATCACAGGCACGAAGTACACGATGGAAGGGCCAGTCTATCCCGAGGCACTGAAGCGCAACGGAATGGAGTACCGCGTGCCATCGCCGCTCGACCGCGGGAAGATCAACCAGATCATCTTCGATGAACTCGTGAACGGCATCTTCAAGTCGGAGTCGCTCGCGGTATTCCGAGCGGTCATCGACCGGCTGAAGTCTGAAGGCTGCGACGCTGTAGTGCTGGGGTGCACGGAGATTCCGCTGATCGTAACGCCTGAAAACTCTCCCCTGCCAGTCCTGGACTCCACCAGGTTGCTGGCCAGAGCGGCGCTCAAGAGAGCGATCGGGTAGCCCTAACCGGCCCGGTCATTGGTTCAAAGAACTACAGGATTTCCGCTCAGGTCTTTGGAATCCAAGGACTTAATCCAAAAGTCTCCTCTCCTGGCACCCTCAGTAGCGCTGCCGGCGCTGCTCGGTCGAAGGTCGATTTAGCTGCTTACACCGAACCTCCTACTTGACAGGAAGTCGGAACGGGTGTTTAGTTGAACGCTCAATCAACGACAATGGCCACCGCCGCTGCCAAGCCGAGCACTCGAAGCCGCATCCTTGAGGCGGCCCGAGAGCTGTTCTGGCTGAAGGGATATCCCGAGACGAGCGTGGCGGAGATTCTGGAGAAGGCGGAGGCGAACAGCGGCAGCTTCTACTACTACTTCAAAAGCAAAGAAGAGCTGCTGCTCGCAGTGCTCGACTACTACGTCGACCTGCTCTACCCCGAGGTGATGGACCAGGCGTTCGCGACGACGCCCGACCCGATTGAGCGGGTGTTCGCCGTTCTTGGCGGATACCGCTATGCGCTGGAAATGACCGGTTGCACCTTCGGATGTCCGCTCGGTCGCGTGGCGTTGGAGATCAGCGACATCCCACAAGCCCACGAAAAGGTCGCGATCAATTTTCAGGGATGGGTGAATGCCGTGAAGAAGTGCCTGATGGACGCTGGCAACAGATTGCCGGCGGATGTAGACAGGCACCAGTTGGCGCAATTCGTTCTGACTGTGATGGAAGGCGCGGTGATGCAGGCGCGCGTGCATCGCAGCCTGGAACCTTTTGATAATTCCGTGGCGCAATTGCGGGCGTATTTCCGGTACCTGATGTCGGCTCCCCGCGTGGTAAGGGTGAAGGAATAGCAATCAGGCCGCTCCCAAGTCATTGATGTCAGCGGCCGGACTTTTAAAAACCAGGGCCCCAGAGGAGGAGAAATGTCAGTTTCAGGTTTTGAGATTTCCGAGTGGACTGGCCCCAGAAGATGGCTCGTGCCACTGTTGCTATTCCTTGCCTTGTCGACGTTTGCCGGACACGCGCAGCAGTCCAAGGTGACGGACCAGAATGCAAATGTTGCGAAGGACGGTCCGGCGGGAGTGAAAGAGGACACGGCCGCCGCGGCGAACCCGATGGACTTCCTGGGCTGGTTCGCCGGTCATTGGCGTGCGGAGGCAAAGGCTCAGAACGGGAACCCGCCTGTGCAGGTAGACACGTACATGAAATGGGCGCAGAATCGGCGGGCGCTAACGTTCGAGGTGTACTTCACGACGCTGGGTCAGAAGCCTTCGAAGAAGGCCGAGTACTACGGCATGTACGTCTGGGACCCGCAAAAGAAAACTGCGCGCATGTACTCGGTGAATTCGAAGGGCGACCTGAGCGTGGCCGAGATCAGAAGCGAGGGTGACACGTTCATCCAGGACACTCACGTGGAGAGAATGAACGGCACCACGCAAGAGCAGCACTCGATCATCGTGCGCGACCCGGACCACAATGCTTGGAACTGGAAAGTGCAGCTGCAGAAACACGGGCAGTGGGTGGATGCGTTGCAGTTGCGGTACGTAAGGGTGAAAGACGGGGCCACATCTGAAGGAGGAATGCGATGAACGCAAAAGTGAACTGGACGGCGGTGGTCGTGGCGGCGATCGTTTACTTCGTGATCGGGGCGGTGTGGTACATCACGCTGACGGACCCGTGGCTGGCGGGGGTTGGCAAAACCGAGGCGCAGATCAGGGCGGAGCGTCCAGACCCGACGATGGCATTCCTGATCACGTTCTTGTGCAACCTGATCCTCGCGAGCGTGCTTGCGCAGGTGATCGTGGCAACGGCGGCAAAGCCGACGGCCTTTCATGGAATACGGGTGGCGTTCATCGCGTGGGCGGGATTCATTGCCACCACGCTGATGATGAACTATCAATTCGAGGTACGCACGTTCACGCTGTGGGCCATTAACGCCGGGTATCCGCTCGTAGGGATGCTGGTGATGGGCGCGATCCTGGGTGCCTGGACAAAAAAGGACACCGCTCTCGTAAAGACGGCGTCAGTGTAGAAAGAAAGCCAATTTTCAAGAAGTAAGTCACCGCGCCGAAGGGCGCGGTTTTTCTGCGCGACTCCGGATCGCTCAAAGCTTTGAACGGCTGAGGTGACGCGCATCACTGCCGGTGTTAGGTGCGATCGTGAGAATGCCCTGGTATGAAAGTTCTCATCCTTGGTGCGGCGGGTGGTGTCGGAAGGCTACTGGTTGAGCAGGCGCTCGACCGTGGTCATGCGGTGACAGCGTTCGTGAGGAATGCTGCAACGGTCCAGCAGCGTGAGGGACTGTCTCTGGCTGAAGGCGACGTACTAGACGAGCGCGCGCTCGCGCGGGCCGTTCCAGAGCATGATGCTGTGGTGATGACCATCGGCGTGAACTCCACCGGACCGACAACGCTGTTCTCGGAATCCACGCGCAAACTCATCCCCGTGATGGCACGCGAAGGAGTGAGAAGGTTGGTGTGCATCACAGGAATCGGGGCAGGCGAGACGAAAGGCCATGGAGGGTTCTTCTACGACCGCATCATCTATCCGTTGTTTACGAAGCATCGCTACAAAGACAAGGAACTACAGGAAGACCTGGTAAGGCGCTCGGGGTTGGATTGGACCATAGTACGTCCTGCACCATTCACGACTTCGGAGCCCAAGTCCGGCTTCCAGGTGATCACCGAGGTCGGCACGACGGTTCTGCGAAAGATCACCAGGCGCAAAGTAGCAGAGTTCATCTTGGAAGAGCTTGAGACCAGTCGGTTCGTTCGTCAGACGCCGTTCATAGGTCACGCGAGTTAGCGTTCGCCCACTGAACAGAAACCCCACCCTTCGACAGCGGCGAAGAGTGGGGAACCGTCTCGCTGGTGATTACGGCGATTTACTGCTTTCCCACGACGCGAAGCATCATCTGGGTGCCGCCGTCGAGGCGGACGCTCTTGCCGGTCGAAGTGATGAGGCTGGCGCTCGCGGTGCTCGCGGAGTTTGCGGTAACGGTGGCGAGCGACAGGTTCTTCAGTCCGATCACGCCAGTGCTCGACGAATCAAGAGCGGTGCCAAGCGAAGCGCCACCCACAGTATTCGTCGCGATGCCGGCAGTCGAGTCCAGAGCCGAAGTGGCACCGGCGCTGACATTGGTCAGCGTCCCGGTTGCCGCACCCGCGGTGGAGCCGACTGTGTTGAGTAGTCCGCCGCCGGTGGAGCGAACGGCGCCCGCGGAGCGCGCGGACATGTCGGCGCTGGAGTCAATCATGGATTCCGTGCTGGCTCCCGTCGCACTGGCCTGCGCTGCGGCGAGGGCCTGTACAACTGCATTCATTTCGACCTGCTGCCCATTTTTCAGAATCGCATGATCGAACGCGATGCCCAACGTAGAGTTCGCTTCGCCCCTGGCGCGGGTCTTCGCTTCCGTGACGTGGCCGATGAGTTTGGAGCCCTTCGGGATAATGACCTTGCCCTCGGACTTCACGTCCTGGGTGGCCTTGGCTACGATCTGATCGCCCGGCTTGCACGACTTTGAGTCGATCGACTTTGCGAGGACGGCGTTGACGGTCGTCCCGGAGGCAACAGCCGCAGAAGCAGCCGCAGCGGTGGCCGCACCTGTGGCGCTGCTGGCGCTTGCAGCGTTCGCATGAGAGCCATGGGGCTTCGAGTCGGGGCTGGATTCACGTTTCGCCGGCTTGGAGGCGTGCACGTCGCCTGAGGCTTTCACCGACGTGTCGGACTGCACGGTGGCGCCTGATTGGTTTGCAGAAACAGAAGTGTTGCTGGCCGCGGATGCATTCGCATCCGCACCCGTGGACTGTGCGACAGCGCTGACGCTAACGACGACTGACAACACGAAAACTGACAAATGACCTTTTGTCATGGATCGTTGACCCCACATTTAGTTTTGTTGAGATCCCACGTGCTTGCCGAACGGATGTGCAGCTTGGCTGCCAACTCCGTTCAGTGCCAAAGCTGATCTTCAGAGACTTTGGATGCAGGAACTTACCTTGCGTAGCGCTCGGGGACGGTTACGGTAGTAACCGTGGAATTTCGACATCCGGGGCTGGAGAAATTTCTGGCCGTATTGAGGACTGTGCAAGGTTTTGCAGGTATCCGCGTTCTTGGAACCCCTGCCTGTGGCGCCTTTGACTAGAACAAGCGTTCCTGGCGTCGCAGATTGCCGAACGTACCGATGTTGGCGAGGGTGAATGCAAAGCGGAGTTGGTTCTCGTTGCGCACGGAGCCGAGCGCAAAGCGGCGATACTCGACGCTGAACCCGCAGCAGTCCCAGTTGTAGGTGGTCTGAATTGCGCCGTATTGCAGGAAGTCGAGGTGCGTGTCGAAACCGACGCTGGCACCGGCGCTGACTCCGCGCTTGTTGGGATGTCCGTAACCGGCGAGCAGTCGGAACTGGTTGAACTCGTCGGGTGCGGGTGCCGGAGTCAGTCCCGAGGTGAAGATCTCGCCGGGCACGCGCAGGAATGCATGACTGCCGCCGAGAAAGATTTCGCCGATGCGGTAGTTGGCGAATGCCGTGGACGAACTGATACGCCCTTTGCGCGGGTCGTAATCGAGCTGCCACTGGACGTCGGTGTTGGCGCTGGTCTGCACGCGAAGGCGTGAGACGACGGGCGACCAGCGGCGCGGCTCCGTGAGGAACGCGATGCCGGTGAGGGCGGCTGTCGTGGTGAAAACGTTCCGGCGACCTTCCACGACAGCACCACCGAAATCCGGATTGAGGAAGTACTTCTGCGCGATCTCCCAGGTAAGGACTTCACGAGTGGCCGAACCGAAATCGTCGCATCGCGGCGGCACGGTGGAGGTGCCGGGGAGCGTCTCGCCTACTTGATTTTCGCTGGTCTGCGCGGGTGCAGTGGTCGGCTCAATGCATTCCGCCTCGGGTGCGTTCACGTGGCGCTTCGCGTAGAGGCGGTGCACGAGGCGGTACTCGGCTTCGCTGGTGTTGCTGAGTATGTCGCGGCCATCGAATCGGATGATCTGGTTGAACTTGTCTACGCCGGTAACGTAGCGGTACGCGAACTGCGGCTCGATGACGTGCTTGAGGCGGCGGCCGAGAACCGATCTTTCGAAAACGCGGGAGAGCGCGGGTGGACGAAGCTCGAAGCTACTCTCGACGGCGCGGCGGTTGATCGAGTCCGGGATCGGCGAGCCGACGCCTCCAGCGGGATTGCTGATGCGCTCCGTGTAGAACGTGTCGCGCAGCCCGATCTCGGGGCGCAAACTCCATCCCTTCAGGACGAGCGGAAGCGCGATCCGGGGATTCACGTCGAACCGGCCCACGAGTGTCGAGGTCACGAAGTCTGGTTCGCGGCGGGAGACGGCTTCTGCGGTCGTGTCGAAGGATCCCATGAGGCGACCGAAGAGCGGACGCTCCTGGCTGGAGAGTTCAAAGGTCGGCATGTGAAGGATGAGAATCTGGTCTCCACGTGCAGTACTCTGGAAATTCTGGTAACGAGAGGCGAAAGCGTTGAACGACAGACCCCTGAAGTTCTTGGAAACGAAGGCAACGGATTTTACTTCCGAGTTCACCGCCTGCGTGAAGGACTCCGAAAAAGCCAGGCGGAACAGGAAAGAGCTCAGATAGTTGATGCTGGCTACCGCGCGATAGCCGCGCGGCAAGTCGAGTTCGGAATTCAGCGTTATGTCCTGACCGCTTTGGTCCTGGCCGGTGTTGGGTGCTCCGCGGTCGAGGACGCTGAAGAGGTTGGCATTGATGTAGGAGCGTTCGCTGGGGCGTGCTCGGAAATTAGCGTGTTGGGCCCATCCGCGTTCAGAGTAGTACTCCGCGCCGATGGTAGTGTCCATGCTGCGGTTGATGGCCCAGAAGAAGGACTCGCCGAGGATGAAGCCCTTGCGCGAAGACTGGCCGATGGTCGGGATCAGGAATCCGGACTGGCGGCCGAGATTGTCGACCGGGTGCTGAACGTAAGGGAAATAGAAGATCGGGATTCCCTTGATGCGGAAGTTGCTGTGGTAAAGCTTGGCGTCTTCGCCGACGACAACGTCGACCTTTTCGGCCTCGAACGTCCACTTCGGGTTAGGAAGCTCGCAAGTTGTGACGGAACCGTGGTGAACTACGAAGCGGTCGCGTCCGGTCTTGTTGACGCGCTTGCCGGTAAAGATGAAGGGATTGGAACTGGTCAGGACGACGTTCTTGCCCTTCAGGCGGATGCCGATGGACCCGACGACGTCGTTGAACACTCCGTTCTCAGATTGAATATTGTAGGTGGCACTGGTGGCCGAGATGTGTTCGTTGCGCGGGCCACCGTCCAGGACGATGTTGCCGGTCGCCTTAATGTCACCGGTCTCGGCGTTGTACTCCATCTCATCGGCGCGGAAAACGAAGTTGCGGAAGTAGATCTCGACATCGCCCTTCAGGCGGTAGCTGTTGCCGTCCTTCTCCTGCTGCTGGGCACGGATGGTGACTTCCTCGCCGGGCATGATGTTGCCAAGGGAGTTGCCGCTGCTGCGGGCGGACGTGGGCTGCTGCTCGGGTTCTGTAGAGACCATGGGGGTCTGAACGCCCGGCGGCGCGAATTTCGGGCGCTCGGAAGCGGGAGTCGTCTGGCTGGTAACTAGGGGCAGGACCAGAAGCAGATGACTAAATAACGTCGCTGTGATAACTAATCGAATGCGAGGAGTCATGAGTCGCGCGCGCCGGTCCGCCAAACCGTGGAACGGCAAATTTGGAAGTTAGCACGCCGCACTGAGAGAAGCAAAACCCTCTTTGCGGCAGCAAGTTGCGCAACCTTATCGGCTTCACGCTGCTCTCGGCGATCTCAATCCGAACTGGTCAGGTGCGGCGCTTCTCGGCAATTAGGGTGCGCTGCGAAATCGTGTTCCCCCGAACGCAAGACCACGTCTCTCCGCGAACTCACGTCCAACCCGATTCGAATGTTTTGACAGCCCATCTTCGTCAGCAGGAACGGGAAGCATGTACGCGGAACCCGAATTGGAATCCAGTACGGCCGAGCAGGAAGAACCCCAAGGCGCGTGGCGCGACGAAGTCGCGTCGCGGCTGAACAACTATCGTGCGCGGCGGCGCCGCAAGGTGGAGGGTAACTACTCCATGCGACTCGACTTTGAGCCCGAGCGCGACGAACCGGCCTCGCGGGACGCCGTAGTAGCGGCCGTTGCAGGAAAGTTCCAGCACGTGGATGGAGTAGCCGATACAAACTACTATCGGCGGCTCAACGCCGAAGCTGCAGTTGCGGAACCGGAGCACGGGTCGGATTTCTTCGATATCGACCTGCCGCATGAGCCGCAGTTTGTCGATGAGTCGGAGCCGGTAATCTCCGGAGATCCGGAGTACGCGCCGATCAAACTGGATGCGGAGCCTCTCTCAGAGGAGGCGGCGTACGATCCGGAAAAGGACCCTGACTTCAACTTCGACGCCCCGCGAGATCTCGAGAGCCGTGATGCGATGACGGTGGGCGGAGTTGCGGCGGCTCCTTCGCGTGACAAGAAGACGAAGGTGATCCACTTTCCGCGGCCCGCGGGCGTGGAGCCTCCGGCGGCGCCTCCGGTGTATGACTTCGCCGAACCGGTGATCGATCGTCCGCGCATCATGGATGTGCCGGAAGACACGATGCCGACGATCCGAGGGCCGCTATTTGCCGAGATCAGGCTGGACGATCAGCAGACGGATGAAGTCGCGCTTCCGAAGTTCCAGACCCGGATCGACGTCCCGTTGCAGGTGGCGGCGGTGAGCCAGAGAGTGTTTGCGGGCCTCATCGATGCTCTGATCGTCGTGGTGGCTACGGCGGTCTTCGCGGTGATTGCGTGGAACGTGCTGCCGGCCATACCGCGCACAAAAGAGATGGGTGCGGTCGCGATCCTGATCCCAATGGCGTTCTGGTTCGTGTACCAGTACCTGTTCCTGGTGTACGCAGGACAGACCACCGGCATGCAGATGGCGCAGTTACGGCTTCGGACTTTTGACGGGCGTCAGCCCGAATGGCACGAACGAAAGTATCGAGCGATGGCCATGGTGCTCTCCTGTATGTCGGTCGGACTGGGTTTTGTGTGGTCGATCGTGGACGAAGATATGCTCTGCTGGCACGACAAGATCAGCAGGACGTATCCGGTGCAGGAGCGATAGAGCGTTCGTTTTCAGGGAACCCACGTCCTTGGACGTGGGGTTTCTGTTTGTTGCAGCGAATCGGCGACAGCGACCATGAGGTTAGGCTAAGCCTTCTTGCGCTCCCGGGAACGTTGGTCGCATCGTATACCGAGGCGAGGGAGTCGCGGTCGTGCTTCGGGCGAGGTGATTGAACTCCAAGAGCAGTTCTCATAGGGAAAAACGCTCGCAGCCAGGAACGTTCACCGCGAAGTTGCTTATACTGCCGAGACACCCGTTTTGCTTCCCCTGCCATCGATGATTTAGCCTTACGTCCGCGCGGCTGCGCCTTGGAAAGCACTCATGGCAGACATTCGCTTCACCATCGACAACGTCTTCTCGAATCGCGTCGGTGAGCACGGAATCACCGCAACCGACCTGGACCACAACGCTGCGAAAGCCGCGGTTGCAGCGTTCCGACAGCGAGTCGATTCCGGCGAGATCGGCTTCCCGATTTTGCCGGATGACACGCGTACGGCGAGCGCGATCACGCAGTTCGCGAACGGACTGCGCAAGAAGATCGATGACGTGCTGCTGGTGGGCATTGGCGGATCAGCACTTGGCGCCTATGCCCTGGACGTGGCGCTTCGCGGTCCGCATCCGGTCCAGACGGCGATCGGCGCCAACAAACTGACCAAGCGTGCTGCATCGCCGAAGCCTCGGCTGGTCACGCTCGATAACGTCGATCCGGGATTCATTGCGGCCGCACTCGGCGGGCTTGACCCCAGGCGGACGGCCGTTGTCGTGATCGCAAAGTCGGGCTCGACAGCCGAGACGCTGGCCACGTTCATGATCGTCCGCGAGTGGCTGCACTCGGCCCTCGGCAAGAAGGCGCGCGAGCGCATCATCGCCGTTACCGATCCAAAGAAGGGCGACCTGTTGCAGATCGCGCAGCAGGAGCAGTATCCGTTGTTCTTCGTGCCACCGAGCGTGGGCGGCCGGTTCTCGGTGTTCACGCCCGTCGGACTGGTCCCGGCGGCGCTGATCGGCATCGACATCGGAAAGGTGCTGCGAGGGGCACGCGACGCGAACAAGCTCTGCTGGTCGGATAATCCGGCGAAGAATATCGCACTGCAATCCGCGCTGGTGCATCACGCGCTCGATACGCAGCGCGGCAAGAAGATCGAGGTGGTGTTCGCATACTCCCAGTACCTGTGGGGGAGCGCATTCTGGTACCGGCAGTTATGGGCGGAGTCGCTGGGCAAGCGCGTGAACCGCCGGGACGAGGTGGTGCACACGGGACAGACGCCCATCGCGGCGCTGGGGGTTACTGACCAACATTCGCAGTTGCAGCTCTACGCCGAGGGTCCCAACGACAAAATGATCACCTTCTGGGAGGTTGAGAAGCTGCGGCTGGACCTGACCATTCCTCGCGACTTCAAACAGTTCGACTCGGCGAAATACCTGGGCGGGAAAAAGATCGGGCAGTTGTTCCGTGCCGAGCGCGTGGCGACCGAAGCCGCGCTGACGCAGGCTGGCCGTCCGAATTGCCGGTGGACTCTGCCGCGCGTAGACGAGCAGACTATCGGCGCATTTTTCCAGATGCTGGAGTTTCAGACGGCCTTCGCCGGCGAACTCTATGGAATCGATGCGTTCGATCAACCGGGTGTCGAGCAGGGCAAGAAGATGACTTACGGCCTGATGGGGCGCAAGGGATACGAGGAGTTCGCGCAGGGGTTGAAGCTCTAGGGCTCCTGCTGGAGGCCGACCATGGACGAGAACACTCGTGCAGTGCGGGACCTGCTGACCTCGCAGCGGGTGCTCGCGCTTGGGCTGATTGTGGACGGCGCGCCGCTGGTCAGCTTGCTGCCGTACGCGTTGGCGGATGATTTCAGCACGGCGTACGTGCACGCTTCCCAATTGGCG
>Ga0196976_1001027_pt1 | contig 14217 bp, 14 predicted proteins | sample S3v_513CmetaG_FD_148644 | JGI IMG/M metagenome (GOLD analysis project Ga0196976, IMG submission 148644) | Soil microbial communities from Anza Borrego desert, Southern California, United States - S3+v_5-13C | ecosystem: Environmental > Terrestrial > Soil > Desert | place: USA: California...
CGCGCCAACTTTGCGCACAAGATACCCCCATTGAGCGCAACTCAAGCGCCAAATTCGGCAAGACTCTTTTCTTTTCAATGCGTTAGATGGCGCACCGCACCTCCCGCCAATAAGCCGATCGTCCGGCCCCTGGGGTCTCTGTATGGGCCGGTGGATCGTTCTTGGGGCGACTCCTTTATCAACGTGCTCAGACCATCGGCACGCCCCTCGGCGTAGCCTATAACTGCGACGCCCCATATTCCCGGACCCGGTAAGGCGCGTTGCCCTTGCTGTAGGTCTTGGCTAAGTAGTCAGCGCGCTCCAACGCCGCCGCACGGGCTTGGTCGAACTCCTGCTGTTGGACCTGCAGCGACTCCCCAACCGCCGTGGCGGAGGGGCGGCGGATCATGATGCTGCCCGTCCCCGGCTGGCCTCGGTATTGGTGACGGCAGAAGTTGATCAACCCCGAATAGGTCACGCCGACCACCCGGTTCCACACCTCCTGCGCCTTGAGCCAGATGCCCATGGGGTTTTGAATTTTGGACCCGTTCACCAGCAAGACGACATGGTAGTGGGGCACGGCGCTGTTCACCTGCTCGCGGACCCAGATGTAGTGAACCAGCACGAGTTGGTCGGTGTAGAACTCCTTCAGCAGTTTCATGAACTGGGACATCTCCCGATTGCTCCCGTCATGGGGATACCCGTCGGGGAACCGGACATCGAAGCGCACGAACAAGACCTTGCAGTGATGAGAAATCATGAAATCCATCCGCTCCCGGATGCAGGCAAGGATCTCCGGTCGATAATCGTAATCACTGTGCATGATCGCCTCCAACGTAATGGGTGCGAATTGGCTTCGCATACTATGGTGGGTACCTATGTGTATCTATAAGAATAATCATAATATAATACCAAAAACCCAGCAGGCTTAATCCTTAAATACTCCGGGTTGGCGAGGTTGGTGAGACAGAACCTTCCTGTCTTGCTGACGGATTCATTTCCGAGAGTTAAGGGCGAAAAATATAATGCGGGTTCATGGCTTTAAGTTTGCTTGCTCTCTGGCAGCCGAAGATGCTTGGGGAGGGCAGTAAGTTGCAAAGCCTGACACGGCGGCGTGCTGCCGGCGGCGGTTCCGGCAGCAACCGTGCGTCAGAGCTGGCGCACGCCAGCCCTGGTTTCCCGATATCACGGTGGGGCGGCTTGGACGGTCGCGCTGGAGTCGCTTGTCTCCTTCCGATGCAGCGACACGATCACCCCGACGATGGCGCACGCCAAGCCGGCGACGGCCGCCGCCGCCAGGATGTCAACGAGGTCCTCGCCCTCCAGCACGGCCCGGAAGGCGCCGAACACCGCGCCGACGCCACCAATGGCCGCAATCGTGTTCGGCTCGATGGCGTACGTCGGCCGTGTTGTTGCCTTCCCGTTGCTCTCGCTCATGTTTCTGCTCCTTGTCTCCTCGGGCGCTTCGGCAGCAAGCCTGACGCCCCTGATGTCTTTTGCTGGTCCGGCTGAGCCTCCTGGTGGCGAAGGATCGCCGGATGGCTCTGCCGATAATCCGAAAGATTGTGCTCCGCTCCTTGGCCAGTGCTGGGGGAATCCGGCGCGAGACGCCGGTGCCGGCCATGCAAAGATCGTCGCCGAATTCTAGAGGTGCGACCTTTGATGCTCCCGCCCTCGGCAGAGGGGGTTGATCGGCCGCACCGGGCTGATCAGCCGTAACGCCGCCAGGGCGGCGACAAACAGCACGGCGGCAGTGCGGAGCGTCAGGGGGCGAACGGGCATGGGCAGTCTCCTTAGAGGGGGGGGAGCGTGCGCCGGTCCGCGTATTTGGCGCCGTGCGTCACGGAGGAGGCGCCGACGTGACCGGGATTAGGACGGAAATCAGGCGCGGGAGGACATCGCGCCCGGCGGCGGCCAGCCGGCGCTGGAATCAGCCGTGATGGTGATCGTCAGCAGGCGGTAGTTGACCTGCGGATCGGGGCGGTCGACCAACTTCACGAGTTGCTCGTCGGCCGGTCGGGCGATGCTCCACGCCAGCGTGAGGCCGGCGTGCAGGATAACGCCGCCGATGGGGGCGGCGGCAACGCTGGCGGCATCAAGCGCGGCGTGGTCGGCGAGTTGGTGCAATACGGCGGGCAGGCGCGCGTCGGTAACGGTAAACTCGCCTTTGACGAGCCAGATGGTGGGGCCGCAGCCTGTGAGCGAAGGGCGGCCGTAGCCAGCGGAACGGGATGGTTCATCGGTCATGAAGCATTCCTGTGGTTTCGAGTGGCGTGGCCGCCCCTTCTGGAAGGCGCGAGAAGGCATCGCGGACGTGGGCGCGGCGGCTGATAGCAGCGGTTCGGCGGGCAAAGAGGGCGGTTGGGTTGGCAGGCCCGTTGCCGTGCAATGCGTGCAGCGGCCAACAGGTTGCCGCCGGTGTGGTTCTTATGGGTGATATATGCCTGTCTTTCGTTGAACCGCAGCACGGCTAATTCTTGGTTGCAATGAGCGACGGCGTTCGCGAGCGGTAATGGGTATGTTGCGTCCAATAGCGTGCATGTCCGCCAAGATTTCGTGTGCTTCTGGGCGAGAGCGTGTTATCAACACATCCAGGCCGGACGCATGCTTGGATGCATATGACTGTAGGTTGGATTCTCGAAGGGGACCGCGAGCGCTTCCTGTCCGCCGTCGACCCTGCGCCGGAGCCGAGCAGCCGAGAGCAGAGCTTCACGTGCCCGTTCTGCGGCGCGGCGCTGCCGGACGGCCGGGCTTTGGACGGGCACTTGGCGGCTGCCCACGTCGGCGCCCGGCCCTTCTTGCTGCTGGACGGGCGGGAGCCGAGCCCGGACGAGGCCATCCGAGCTTGGCGCGGCGCCGGGCGTGCCGTTTTCTTCAACAGCACCGCGGCGACGTGCGCCGTCGACGACGGCGAGGCCGCGCCGGTCGATGGGCCGGCATTGGCGACCCTTCTTCACACGCATTCTCGAGCCACGCTGTGCGTCGTGCTGGCGAACCGGTTTGACCGCCGCGCGGAGCCGGTGACCACGGCCTATCGGCTCCGCGTTGCGGTTCCCTCCGCCGCGGAGCTCGCCACGGTCGACGCTCACTTCGTGCGGCATCTCGGCAAGGCGTCGCCGGGCATCGGCGACGTGGATGCCTTCTTGCGGGACGCCGCGCTGGGCGTCGTGCGCGACTACGCAGACGGCCTTGCCGCTTACGTTCGGGGGGTCTTGTGCAAGGACAAGGACGAGCGGACCGGGATTCGCCCCCCGTACGGTGACTACAAGCAGTGCTACAACCGGGCGCTTCAGGTGCTGGCCCCCTTCGACCGGCCGCTCCCGTCGCTGCTCTGCTCCCTAATGCGTTTTGCGCTCAATGATTTCAGCCAGGCCGCCGTGCTGTCCAGGTTTCCCTACCTCGACGAGGCGAACCGGTGGTTGGCGCCGCTGACCGGGGCGGCGGGACCGCCTGTCCCCGCCGTCCCCGCAGCAGGAGGGCGCAAGCACGTCGATGTCTGCCCGGTCGACATGGGCGTCGACCTTGTGCTGCGCATGGCGCAGCAGTTGGGGGAAGCGGCGCGCTGGGCGCCCGTTGTCGCAGAGACCGTCCGCGTCGTCGCGCACCAGCGCGCGCTCGAACCGCTGGATCGCGTGAAGATTCTCGTCGTCTGGGCCGACACGGCGTTGCGCCTCGGCGCCGTTGCCGCAGCGGCGGAACCGCTGCACGAGTTGGAAGGGAATCACCCGTTCGGCGCTTGGGCCGCCGCGCAGCTTTCGGAGATGTCAACGTGACCGGCGAAGCCAATCAGGGTGGCGATCGGCGGCGGGAAGGCGCACCGCTGGTGCGGAAAAAGCCTGCCAACGAGAGGCGCCCTCCCAAGACGCTCTCGGAACTGTTGGATGGCGACGGCGGGCGGGCGGCCGGGCTGGTGACTGCCATCGCCAAGCGGGCGGTGCCGATGCCGGGCGACGCTGAGTTGGCCGCCGCGCTGAGCCGCGTCGCGGCGCAGCCGGCGCTTCTCGCCACGGTCGCCGACCTCGCGCGCGCCGCCGCTCAGGTGGATCATTCGGGCGTGCGCACTCGGCTCCTGGCGTGGTGCGCGGACACTCTGCGGGCGCAGGATCCGGCGCTGTGTGACTGGGCGCGCGACCTTGAGGCGGACGCGGACGCAGTGCGCGAGCTGATCGCGTGGGCCAACCCCCTGCTCGCGGACAAGGAAACCAAGGTGCGAGGCGAAGCGGCCCTTAGCGTCGGCCTGTGCCACCTCCTGCACGCGCGGCGCACCGTTCTTGATCCGGTCCGCGTCCTGCGGATGCTGCGGCCGCTGGCCGGCGGGCGCGCCGCGTCGCCGGAGAGGGTCCGCGCCGAGGCCACCGGCCTGCTGCTCAAGCTCGGCGCGCGGCCGCTGTCCGACATTGTGCTGGCGGTCGCCGCTGCCGACGCCGAGATCGCCAAAGCGCAGGCCGACCGGGCTGCCGCATGGCGCGCGGCGGAGGAACGGCGCGAGAAGCTGCAGGCGCTCGCGGCGGAGGTCGAGGCCAAGGCGGCCCGGCAGCACGCGGCGGAAGCTGCCCAGGCGGAAGCGGAGGCGCGCGCCGCTGCGCTGCAGCACGAGCTCGACGCGGCGCGGCGGGTTGCCGCGCACGATCTCGCCGACAGTCGCGCCCGTTGCCGGACCTTTGTGGACGAGAAGATCGCGCCGCTGGTCGCCGACGCCATCGACGCGCTCGACGGCACGCCGCCCTATCCGGATGTCGCGCTTGAGCGCCTACGCCTGATTCAAAAACGTATTGCCGACGAGGTCAGATGTCTGAGTTCGCCTTCGGAATAGACTTTGGCACGACGAACAGCCTGGCCACGGTTCACACCGGCCAAGACCTCCGCAGTCTTACGCACACCGACCGGCGCCCTCACCCCTCAGTGGTGTGGTATCGCGGCGGCGAGGTGGTCGTCGGCCGTGCGGCCCGCGCCCATTTGGATGCCGGGACCGAGGCGGTGACGGGATCGTTCGTGCGGTCGCCGAAGCGCCTGCTGGCGTCGGACGCCCCGGTGCACGTAGACGGGCGCGAGGTCGACCCGCGCGAGGTCATCGCGGAGGTGCTCAGCTTCCTCCGCGCCGATGCCGCCGGCCGCAAGGAGGGCGCGTTTGAGATCGGGCGTGCCGTGATGACGATTCCCGTCGATCTCGACGGCTATGGGCGGCGGCGCCTGCGGGAGGCGGCGCGCAAGGCCGGTATCGGCGTCATTCAGTTTGTACACGAACCACTTGCGGCGCTTTACGCGTTTCTCCGCGACCACCCGGACTACCAGGGTAAGCGATCCAGCCTCGACGGCAAGCGGTTTGTTGTGTTCGACTGGGGCGGCGGCACGCTCGACCTGACGCTGTGCCTCGTCTGCGGTAATCAGCTTGTCCAAGTGGCCAACCGGGGCAACAACGAAATCGGCGGCGACCGCTTCGACGAGGTGATCCGCAACCGCATCCGGGCGCTTCACGGCGCGGCGCATGGCATCGAGAACGTTGTTGCCGAAGAGGGGACCGACTCCGCGGTGCGGCTTCTTACGCAGTGCGAGCTTGCCAAGATCGCACTCGCCAGCGGCGAGGTGGAGAGCTTCCGCGTGCTCTTGCGGAGCTACCTGCGCCGCCAGGACGTGGCGCGCGACGTGAACGTCTCGGTTACCATGCAGGATCTGGAGGACTGGACGGCGACGCTGGTCAGCCGCGGCCTTCGCGAGGTCGATGCGCTCCTTGAGGCGGCCGGCCTGACGCCCGACGAGATCGAGTTTTGCCTGCCGACCGGCGGGATGGTCAACTTCCGTCCGATCCGGCATGGCCTAGTCCAGCGCTTCGGCGGCCGCGTGGCGCGCATCGACAACGGCGACCGCATTATCGCGGAAGGGGCCGCGCTGATCGCGCACGACGGGCTCCGTCTCAGCTTGGCGAAGCCGATCGAGCTGCTGCAGCCGGATGGTTCGTACAGCTCGATCATCGAGGCCGGACTGACGCTTCCAATCGAAAACACGGCCTTCCAGACCGGCCAGAGCCTGTACTACTGCGTCGACCCTCGCGACGGCTTTGCCGTGTTCGAATTTACCCGCCCGACCAAGGTCGGCTATGGCAGCCACACGGCGCGCCGGAAGACCTACGCAAGCCTGCGCCTTAAGGTCGATCCCTTCGCGGCCCCCTTCGTCGAGCGCCTGCGGGCCGACATCACCATCGACCACGACTACATTGCGCACGTTGCACTTCAGTCGGCCGGACGCGGCGACCGCGTGAGCGCGGAAATCTACGATCTCGAGTTCGCGCTCGGCTTGACACCGGCAGCCGACGGCCCCGGCGATCGCGCCGGCAATGGAACGCCGGCTCCGGAAGCGCCGGAGCCGATTGTCGCCGGCGCTCCCGTGGGAGCGGTCCAGACCCGCTCCAACGTCACTGGGCAATACGGCGATTGGCGCCTCGTGCCCGGCGACATCGTACGTCTGTACCAGCCGGGCTTTCTCGACGTTCGAACGAGAGAGTACACCGAACGGCAGCACCGCGAGGCTATCTACTACTCGCCATGTGGACTGTGCAAGCGCACCGCCTACGAGATCGAGCGGGACGGCTGCGACGACTGTCGGGGCACCATCACGCGGACGGCCGCCGCGGAGCGGCGCCGCGGCTTGGGAATCGGTCTCTCGCCGGAATGATGCGCCAGGGTTTGTCTTACCGTAGTCTCTTGCCAGGGGCGGGTGTCAGGCGACATGGAAAACTAGGCTCATCCGCTTTTCCGGTGCTGCCTGGTGAAAGTCGGCCGAGAGGGCCGCACATAAGGCAGGACACTTTGACGTTTTTCTGATCGCGACCGTGTTCTCATCCTTGTTGTCGCTGGTGCCGGCCGGCCTGATGGTCGAGCAGATCCTTCCGGCTCCCGACCGCATCACCCTGATGGCGCGGGGCACCGACCCCGCTCCGGCCTGCCCGCTCTGCCATCAGCCCTCGGCCCGCTACCACAGCCAGTACACGCGACAACTGGCCGACCTCCCGTGGCAGGGCCGGGTGGTCGAGATTCACATCCACGCCCGTCGCCTGCGCTGCGGCAATACCGTATCCATGCGGTGAGCGCCGCGGTCAGACTGCCTTTTCGATCTGGCGGGCGGCTTTCCAGTTCCATGGCAGGAGTTCGGGAAGGCGGTGCTGCGGCAGGTCGGCGATGCGGGCCAGAACGTCGGCCAGCCAAGCCTGGGGATCAACATCGTTCAGCTTGGCCGTCGTAATCAGGCCGTACATGAAGGCGGCGCGCTGGCTTCCGCGATCCGAGCCGGCAAACATCCAGGAGCGTCTGCCCAGGGCCATCGCCCGTCCATTCTGCCCATGTCGGGCAGGATATTGACGTCCATTACCGCTGGCATCCGCTGCATGGCCGTCGCGTCCGGGTGAAGTGGAGCGAGGCGCGCGCCACCGGCCGTCTCGTATTCGTCGAGGCGGCGCCCGGCATCATCACGGTGCTGCCCGACTGGATGCTGGACCCGATCGTCTGCGCCGGCATGGAACTCGGTGTGCCGCAGGTCGCGGTGGAAGCGCTCATCAGCCTTCAGCGTCAGCTGATCGACGGCGGATTCAGGCGATCCTCCCCAGGCGATGCGAGTATCGTCCAGGAGGATCGACATGAGGATGCCGTCAGCATCACCACGGCGGGCCAAGGCCCGGCGCCAGCTCAGCATGGTCTTCGACACCGCCAGGCTGCGGGCGATCAGCCCGGCCGATCGCGCCGAGGCGGTGGTGCAACTGGCTCTTCTCCTGATGGAAGCCGCGGGTGCCGGAACCGGGGAGCGTGACGATGGCGAATACTGATCTCCTGCCGCCATCGGTGCTCAAGCGCAAGGCCGTGGTCTACGTCCGCCAGTCCACCCAGGCGCAGGTCCAGACCAACTTGGAGAGCAAGCGGCGGCAGTACGAACTTGTCGATGCGGCCAAGCGCCGTGGCTTCCGCCGGGTCGAGGTGATCGACGATGATCTCGGGCGATCCGCCAGCGGCACCATGGCGCGGCCGGGGTTTGAGCGGCTGGTGGCATCGCTCTGCGCCGGCGAGATCGGCGCCGTGCTGTGCCTCGACGCCTCCCGGCTCGCCCGCAACGGGCGGGATTGGCACCACCTGCTCGAGCTCTGCGGGCTCGTCGAGGCCAGGGTAATCGACCTCGACGGCGTTTACGATCCGGGGCGACCGAACGACCGGCTGCTGCTGGGCATGAAAGGCAGCATGAGCGAGTTCGAACTGGGGATGTTGCGCACCCGGATGCTCGATGCCGCCCGCAGCAAGGCGCGACGGGGCGAACTGCGCATCAGCGTGCCGATCGGCTACGTCTGGCACCGTGAGGTCGGTCTGGGCTTCGATCCCGACCGGCGGGTTCAGGAGGTGATCCGCCTCATCTTCGCCCGCTTCCGGGAGCTGGGCAGCGCGCGGCAGGTTTTGCTGTCGCTGGCGGCGGAAGGGGTCTGCTTCCCGCGGCCATCCGACGGCAAGAGACTGATCAGCTTCGACTGGACGCCGATCCGCTACCGCAACGTCATCGGCGTGCTCAAGAACCCCTTCTACGCGGGCGCCTACGCCTACGGGAAGAGCGAGAAGCGCACCGCCATCGTCGACGGGCGGGCACGGAAGAGCTATGGCCACGGCAAGCCGCTTGAAGAGTGGGAGGTTCTGCTGAAGGATCACCACGAGGCCTACGTGGACTGGGACGAGTTCGAGCGCAACCAGACACTGCTCGCCGCCAACGCCTACGGCCGGGTCGGCGGTACGAAATCGGGGCGCGGCGGGCGCGCCTTGCTGGTCGGCGTCCTGAGCTGTGCGCGGTGCGGACGACGTTTATCGGTGTGCTACCGTGGACGCTGCCCGAGCCAAGCCGGTTATCGTTGCGAGCGCCCCAACCAGATGCTGGGACTGCCACGGTGCCTCGGCTTCGGGAGTTCCCGGGTGGATGAGGCGGTCGCCGGCTTCGGGCCGTCGAGCCGATGGCGATTGAGGCCGCGCTGGAAGCCGAGCGGAGGCACATGGACCACCAGACCGAACGACGGCGGATGGCAGAGTTGGACCTTGAGAAGGCGTGTTACGAGGTGTCGCTGGCGGAACGACGCTACGCCGCCTGCGATCCCGACAACCGGCTGATCGCCGCGCAGTTGGAAAAGAACTGGGAGGCGGCACTTCAGCGCGTCGAGGCCTGCGAAGCGCGGGTCGCGTCCGTGTCGGCTCCCGTTCCGGCGACCACGGTGCCGGACTTCGCCGGATTGGCGGACGATCTGCACGCCGCCTGGACCGCGCCGGGAGTGACCACCAGGGCGCGTCAACGGCTGCTCCGCACTTTGATCGTCAACATCATCGCCGATGTCGACGAGGCAGCGCGCGAGGTCATCCTCACCATTCACTGGCGTGGGGGCCAGCACTCGCAGTTGCGTCTCACCAAACCGAAATCCGGGGAGCACGGCTGCCGGACGCCGGAGGAGGCGATGGCGGTGATCCGCAGCATGGCGACACGCTGGTCGGACGCAGAGATTGCAGCGCAACTGAACCGGATGGGCATGCGCACCGGGCAGGGAAAATCCTGGACCGGGCACCGTGTCAGCTCGCTACGCCGGGTCCATGGCATCCGTGCCTATCGGTCGGCCGAGAAGGATGGTGAATGGCTGACCCAGTACGAAGCCGCGGCGGCGCTCGGCATCTCGCGCCACCGGCTTTTGCGGCTCATCGATGCCGGTCTGATCGTCGCCGAGCAGGTTGTACCCGGCGCTCCCTACCAGATCCGCGCCTCCGACCTTCGGGATCAGCGGGTCCTTGCCGCCGTCCGACGGAAAGGAGAGCCGTGCCGCCTCGCCTCCAAGGACCAACTTTCAATGTTTCCAGATACTTGAAGAAGAGGGGCACAATGAACGCACCATCGCCTCGTACAGACGGTTGTACCCGGCATAGGCGTCGGCCTGGAGCACGCCCGTCCAGCCGGCCAGATGAGCCTTGGGATGCTCGCCGGCGCGGTCCCGCGAGTAATGGAACAGAGCCGCCGGCGGGGCTTGTCCACCGAAGGGCCGATCATCACGCACGTACACCCACAGCCGGCCGGTGTAAAGGCCGAATGAAATTTGGATCTCCCGCACTTTGCGTGATGACGGCCGGCCTCACGTGGCGTGAAGAACGCGGTGCCGCAGGAGTTGGAAACCGGCCCGGCCGTACATGGTGCGTTTGATCATCTTCAACCGGTTGATTTGGCCTTCCACCGGGCTGGTGGACCACGGCAGCTCCAAGGCGGCTTGAATCGCCGCCAAATCCTTGCGCAGCCCGGCGGCGAACCGTCCTTGTCGGCGCCGGCGACGCAACTTCCTCCCCTTCGCGGCGCCAGCGCCGCAGCAGGCTCTCGCACACACCGAGATCGGCGGCGATCTGGCGGATCGAGTGGCCGCCGTCGACCACCAGCTTGACCGCCTGCGCTTTGAACTCGGGCGTGAATTGACGCCGCTTGCTCTGTCCCATCCTTCACCTCCTGCCCGATCCTACGATCCAAGGGAGGTGTCCACCAGACCGGGGACAGATCAAGGTGCTGGGGCTCCACCGGGGTGGCGCCTTTATCAGCCAGATCAGCCGGCTGCTGGGCTGGATCGCAAGACCGTCCGGGTCTGGAAGGCTTCAAGGGGCGTCGCTGGGCGGTCCGGCGCTGGGCGATCATCCAACGCCGCGCCCGTGCTGACGAATTCGATCGGCCGAGGCCGGCCATGCCGGCGTGGAAAACGCTCTCCGTCGCGCGCACGGCGCGGGTGCTGCAGGCCGATGCCAGTGCCCTTAGCAACCTTGATCAAGCCTATGTGAACCGCCTGCGCGCCGACGTGCCGACCTTGGGACTGACGGCTGAGTTGGCCCACCGCCTTTCTGGAAAACGCGAGTGCACTGCAATTTCAAGGGTAGGTGATAAGATAAGAACAGCAAATGAGAGCAAATCATTCGTCCGACAATGCGTGTAAGGTGCTACGAGGCTTTCATCCACCTTGCACGGCTGCAGTTGCAAGTGCAAGTATGTGTCCAATTCACAGGAGCCGCGGATGCCCACCCATATCACGGCACGTCTTGCATGGCACAACGACGGTTGGAACGGCACGGTGTGTCGGCAGCCGGAGCGGAACACCTACTGCACAGGGGCGAAGTCCTACCCTGGCGACGTAATCGCCCGTGAGCGGAATCTTGCCACCGAGCAGCGGTACGCGGGGTGCCTCGGGGCCGCGCCACCCGAGCAGTATGTGCCGCCCTGCAGCTACAGCTTCAACGCGTTCGGGCCGCACGAAACGGTGGCCCGGTCGAATCCACCGGATTTCTTCTATGATGGAGCCGAGGCGACGGAGTGGTCCTTGGCACCCGCGACGGTTTGCGTTTGGCCGTACGAGGCGATGTACGATGACGAAGTGAAATCGCAAGGCTTTCTAGATAACGACCGGCGGCGAGAGCTTACTCTGAGCTTCTTCAAATCTATCGAAGATGACTGTGGAAAAAATCTCGTATTTTATTATGCCAACTATTCCAACCCACTCTCAGAAGAAGACGCGCCGCGCTACGTCTTGATCGGCGTTTCCCGGATCCATGAAATCGGCAAGGAGCTCTTCTACGAAAACGTTTCCGAGCGCATTGCCAAGAGATACGCGGGCGGCGTCGTGTGGGCCCGTACCGTCACCTCGCGTTATCCCGAAGAAGGATTGCGTCTGCCCTATCACCGCTACCTGGATGATCCGGAGCGCCTGCGGGATATCGCCGTTTTTCCCGAAGATCCGGCCCTATGCAAGTACGGATCCAAGCACCTGTCCGACGACCAGGCGATTGGTCTGCTCGAGCAGTTCCTCGCGAAGGTCCGCTTTTTGAGGGAGATCGGTGATGACAGCGAGAATTGGGGGGGGCGCGAAGAGTGGCTGCTTCGGGTTATCGCTGAACTTTGGACGCACCGCGGCCTGTATCCCGGCTTGCTGCGCGCGCTGCATGCGGCGGGCGCTGCGCCGTTGGTCGAACCCACCAAAGCGGCTTGCCTTCGGCATGGCCATGCGCAGGCGAACCGGCTTGCGTTCGAAGCGCTGGATGCGGGCGCAGAAAACGAATTGACCGCCTCCATTGACGCGGATGATCGCCGCACCATGCTGCGCAATTGGCGCTTGCTGGAGGATGACGCTCAAATCCTGCTTCGGAATGTCCTTCCCAGGCTCGATTTGAGCGCCGATGTGATGGAGGCAATCGTCTCGGAAAATCGCACCGCGGTGGGGATCCCGAAGGATCTCGGGGCGGTGGCGGCAAATCCCTACTTGTTGTCCGAGCACTACGTCGGGGCAGACGCGTCAGACCGGATTCCTTGGAGCGTTCTGGACCGTGGCGTCCTGCCCTCGCCGGAGCTCGGCAGCCCACTCGTGAAGATGGCCTACAACGATGAGCGCCGCTTCCGAGCGTTGTGCGTCGATCATCTCAAAAGTGAGCCGAAGCATGCGTTTCAGTTCGGCGATGCTCTGGTTAAAGCCATCAACGTACGGATGCTCCGCCTGCCCGAATGGAAGCAAGCGGACTTCCACTCTCGGTATTTCAAGGCGGATGAAGAATTTTTGTCGGAAAGCCTCACCTTGAAGCAGACGGACCAAGGGCTTGCGGTCTATCTACGTACGGTGTTTGAGGATGAGCGCACCGTCGAAAGGGTGCTTCGAAACCTGGCGTCTCGTCCAGATGTCACGCTCCGCCGGCCAGTGACCGACGACGATTGGCGGAATTGGATTTACAAAAGCAGCAGCCCTCTCGCCCTTAAGGGCGGGCGCGCTTATGAGAACGCTGTCGCCGAGCAGGCGGAGATTTGCGCTCGACTGTTCCGGCGCCCTCTGTCTGTTGTCACCGGTCCGGCCGGAACCGGGAAAACGACCGTCATCGAAGCCTTGATCCGCGCGGTTCGGCGGACTGAAGGGGAAGGTGCTTCGATTTTGGTCCTCGCCCCCACTGGCAAGGCCGCCGATCGGGCTCGCGAGGTCTTCGAAAAGGCGGCGTTGGCGGGCGTCGAAACGGTAACCGTCCATTCCTTCCTAGCTTCCAAAGGATGGTTGAACGACAATCTCACCTTCAAGCGCAACGGCGGGAAAAAGGACGAGATCGGCACCATCGTGCTGGATGAAGCGTCGATGCTCGACCTCGAATTGGCCGCCGCTCTCTTCCGGGCGGTGGAGTGGGAGCACGTGCAGCGCCTAGTGTTGGTGGGCGATGCCGGTCAGCTGCCCCCCATTGGGCGCGGCCGCGTTTTCGCAGACATTATCAAATGGATGGAGGCTGAGCAGGCCGAGGGGCTTGGTCGCTTGCAGCGGAACTTGCGCCAGCTGTTGAACGGGATCCAAGGCAACGGGCAATCCATCCTTGCCCTTTCCGGGCTTTTCATTCTGGATGATCATGACAAGGCGGATGGCGCGCATGACGCAGCGACCCGGCCGGATCAAGAGGCCCTTATTGAGCGCCTGCACGCCGGCGGAACCGTAGACCGGGATCTCGAGGTCATCTACTGGAATGACCCAACAGATTTGGCTCCTACCTTAATACGAGCTGTGGAGCGCCGTATGAAAGGCGCACCACTCACTCCTGAGGAACGCCCGCATCAAGTCTGGGGCCCCGCGCTAAAGGCTGATCCAACCGCGTTCCAGGTGCTCACACCGCATCGCGGTGAAGTGCACGGGGTCGAAGCGCTAAACCAAGCGTGCCAGAAGCGCGTCGCCGAAAACGTGATCTCGCGTGTCGGTGCGGTCGGCGGCATCACGCTCTTTGACAAGGTCATTCAGATTCGCAACCGACCCAAGTCGAACATGATTTGGGCGTACAGCTTCACCTCGCGCCAGCAGCAGCAAGTGGAGGTCTTCAACGGCGAGATCGGTGTTGTTGAGCCCTTTAGCTTTGACAACAGCATGCTACAGCGGCTGAAAACCGGACGAGGAAAGCGGCTGAGCCGCTTCGCCGTGCGGTTTGCGCGCAAGCCTGACACCCGCGTGGGCTATGGAAAGAGTGTTCCCCATCCTGGAAAATGGGAGCTCTCCGAGAAGGTGGAAGACAACTTGGAGCTCGCCTATGCTGTGTCCGTGCATAAGGCGCAAGGCAGCGAGTTTGCGCACACCTTTGTTGTCATTCCGGCGCCGAGAGGGCGCAGCGTGTCGCCCGAGCTGGTCTACACCGCGCTGACACGGGCGACCCGCCACTGCACCCTGCTCATCGAGCGCGACATCGGCAGCCTTTTGGACGCGCGCCG
>Ga0196976_1001028_pt1 | contig 14190 bp, 17 predicted proteins | sample S3v_513CmetaG_FD_148644 | JGI IMG/M metagenome (GOLD analysis project Ga0196976, IMG submission 148644) | Soil microbial communities from Anza Borrego desert, Southern California, United States - S3+v_5-13C | ecosystem: Environmental > Terrestrial > Soil > Desert | place: USA: California...
TCGCGTAATGTCGCTTCCCGAGAGATCACCGGTAAGCCGTGTGCGGGAAATCCGCACGCACGGTTTGAAAGGGGGTCTTGTGCCTCCGATTGCAAAACTGCGAAAGGACTAACAGGATCTACCAATGCCGCGGGCTCGCGTGCCTGACGAAGATGCGGTGCGCTTCGGCGCGATCGTGACCCGGCTCCGGATGGAGCGGCGGTGGACGCTCGCGGATCTCTCGCGCCTTAGCGGTCTGAATGCAACCTGGCTCGGCGTGCTGGAGCGAGGCGGGAACATCCCCAGCCTGACGACGATCTTCAAGCTCGCCGCGGTGTTCGGCGTCGAGGCGGCGGAACTGGTTCGCGAGATTGAACAGTCGCGTCGCGGAGTGGACCCGCCCGCGTCCGAGTAGGACCTCTCAAGCGAGGATCTTCAGCGGACCCGCGGCGAGGCCTCGATCCTACTGACCGTAGACCGGATCGACGCCAACGTTCCATTCCGAGGAGGTTCCTCGCGTTCGGCCTGCGGATCGGAAGAAAAGTCTCGCATCGGCGGGCATTCCGAGGGAACCTCGGTGGCGATGGGGGCGAACGGTGGCGTTCCTCGGGACTGGCAAGCAGCCGCACGGTAGAATGGAGCGACGGGCCGGCGCGCTATGCCGGGAACAGATCGGAATACGGGGTGAGTGCGCGTGCAGCTTTCCGACGAAGCTGACGGCGCGACTGACGGCCTGACATGACTCTCGGAGCAGAGAAGGATTGGCGCGAGGAGTTCGGCCTCGATCAGGCCGATGCGAAGCTGTTCTTCGCCGGCGAGGCTGACGTCGCACAGAAGGGCGGGCCGGCGTCGCAGGCGCATGTCCTCCGCCACGCCTTCGAGCTCCTCGAGCTCGACGGCGTGCTGTGCACCGAGCACGCGCCTCTCATCTATTTCAAGAAGGTCGATCGGATCGACGCCACCGACGTGGCGGACCTGCATCGGACGTTCTGGAATCACGGTGGCGCTCCGGTCCTGGTGCTCATCACTCGCGACGACGTGCACGTTTATTCGGGGCTCGTCCGCCCCGAGCCGGGGACCGATCAAACGCGTTCGATTCCGGCCCTCGTCGAAACGCTCCGGCGCGCGTCCGTGGAGCTCCGCGAGTTGCTGCCGGCCCTCGAATCGGGCGAGTTCTTCCGGCGTCACGCGCCGTCGTTCGATCCGGCCCATCGCGTCGACCGCACGCTCCTCGACAATCTCGAAGACACCCGCGGAAAGCTGATCGAGGAAGCGGCCGAGGGACTCGACACGAGCGTGCTCGACGCATTGCTTTGCCGGCTCGTATTTGCCTGCTACCTCTTCGACCGAGGAGTGATCGACCGGGAATACCTCGCGGAGGCCGGAATCGAGGCCGGGCATTTGCGCGACATCCTGAGGATTCACCCGCGATCGAAAGCACGCCAGCACCTGTACACGCTGTTCGAGAAACTCGGTCAGGACTTCAACGGCGACCTCTTTCGAACGAATCCGGCCGGCGAGGCCCGGCTCATTGCAGCATCCCACATCGCGATCCTCGATCAGTTCTTTCGCGGGACGCGGGTGGCAACGGGTCAACAGTCGTTCTGGCCCTATGACTTCTCCGCCATTCCGGTGGAAGTCGTCAGTGCGATCTACGAGCGCTTCCTGCAAAGCTCCGCCAAAACGGACGACGGCGCGTTTTACACCCCGCGCTTCCTGGCCGAAACGGTTCTCGACGTGTCGCTCCGCACGACACCGTCCTTGCTTGGGCGGCGCTATCTCGATCCCGCCTGCGGCTCGGGGATCTTTCTCGTCGGCCTGTTCAACCGGATGGCCGAGGAATGGACGCGCAACCATCCCGACGTTCCCAACGACCAGCGCGCCCACGAGCTCCGGAAGATCCTCTGCGAGAACCTCTTCGGGATCGACATCAACCTGACCGCATGCCGCATCACCGCGTTCGGGTTGTATGTCGCATACCTCGATCAGCTCAAGCCGCGAGACATCCGAGTCCTGCAGAAGAAGGGGCACCGCCTGCCGCGTCTCGTTCGCGATCGAAACGACGACGAGACCGTGGAAGGGAACATCTGGCACGGCGACTTTTTCGACGAGCAGGGGCAATACCCATCCGACGTCGATCTGGTCATCGGGAACCCTCCGTGGGGAAGTACGGCCGTGGATGGGACGCCTGCGTTCGAATGGTGTGCGCATCCCGACCGTCTGTGCCCGCTTCCCGACAACCAGATCGCGACGGCCTTCATGTGGAAGGCGGCCCGTCACGCACGCGAGACCGGGGGCATTTCCCTCGTCTTGCCGTACGGAACGCTCTTTCACCACAGCGAGAATGCGGTCGAGTTTCAGGAAGCCTTCGTGACCCGGCACGCGATCGATCACGTCCTCAACCTGACGGATTATCAGCGCTTCCTCTTCGAGGCCGGTCATCCGGCGGTGGTCATGACGTACCGCCCGTCGCCACCGCCGACGCTCCAGCATCGGATCGAGTACTGGGCGCCCAAAACGGACTGGCTCGTCAAGCGTGCCGAGTTGATGACCGTCTCGCCCGAGGATCGAAGTACGTTTTCGACCGCCGAGGTGCTCGAGGATCTGTCGAAGCCGGACGCGCCGCAGATCTGGAAGCAGTATCACTGGACGACCGCGAGAGATCGCCGGCTCGTCGAGCGGTTGGGGATTTACTCCCGCTTGCGGGACCACGTGCGACAGGCGAAAGACAAGGGCTCGACGAAGGCTTGGTTGATTGCTGAGGGTTGGCAGCCACTCGGGGAGAATGACCCACCCTCGATTGCTGTGCCATTGGAACTGCCCTCACGGCTGTTCGTCGATGCGTCATCGCGCGCTCTGAACCTCGTCCTAACGCCTGGCGATTGCGAAACGTTGCCTTCTTCCGAGGTCGTTCTTCGCAGGCGCGTGAACACGAAGATCTTCTGTGCGCCGCACGTACTTGTGACCAAGGGCTTCACTCGCACTGCATTCGCAGATTTCGATGTGTCGTTCCGCCATGCGGTCCGGGGAATTCACGGACCGAAGGAGGATCGCCCGCGGCTCGCGTTTCTGGCAGCGTACTTTCGGTCCTCCCTCGCGAAGTACTTCCTCTTCCATACCTCCAGTAACTGGGGAGTGAGCCGGCAGGAAGTGCAGGTCGATGAGCTTCTGCGGCTTCCCTTTCCGCTGCCGGAGGAGATGCCTTCACCGGCTCGCGCGGAGGAGATCATCCGCCAAGTCGCCGAAATCGTCGCGCGTACGGCAGCGAAGGCAGACGAACACTTTGTCGACCGCGCGGAACTGGTGAACCGGGCCGGCGAGGAAACCGAGCCGCTCATCGCCGAGTATTTCGACCTCCTTCCCGAGGAGAGGGTGCTCATCGACGACACCATCCGTACGATCATCCCGAGTGTTCGCCCCACGCTGAAACGCAAGCTCATCCCGACGATCGAACCGGCTGGAGAGCGCGACCGCCACGAGTACACGCAAAGACTCTGCGAGACGCTCAACGCGTGGGGGAAGCGCAGCCGCTATGTCGTCCACGGCTACGCCGCCGCCTCGCCGAAGCTCGGCGTCGGGATCGCATTCCTGCAGAAAGTCACCCGAGGGGCCGCCGCACCCGCTCCGCCGGACGATCTCCCCGATGTGCTCGCGGCTCTGGACGAACTGCAGCGGGTGACCGCGCAACGGCTGAACGTTTTCGAGCTGCTTCGCGGCGCGAAGGTTTTCGACGGCGATCGCCTCTTCGTCGTGAAACCGATCAGCCGCCGCTTCTGGACGCAGACCGCCGCCCTGAACGATGCCGACGAGATCGCGAGCACGATCCTGATGCTCTCCGCCGAGAGGCCGGCGTGACGGTCATCGGCTCGCCCGAGCATTGGGTCGATTTCATCGACGACCACATCCCCGACATCCTGACTGCGGTGATTGAAAGCTGGCGTCAGATGGTCCAGCCGCTGCCGGGCGCGCTGGAAGACCACGTCACTGAAGCACTCGCCCGCGTGCTCAAGCAGAACCGCACGGTGCGCGGTCTTCCCTTTCAGATCCACGTGCAGTCGACGGAGCTCGAGCCCGCCGCCGGCGAGGACGTCGGACGCATGGACATCGCCTTCTATCCGCCGACGAACAGCGAGAAGTACTACTTCTGTGTGGAAGCGAAGCGGCTGAACGTCATCAAGACCGGTGCGGTGCGCTCCTACGCCTCGGAGTACGTCCGCTTCGGCATGATGCGCTTCGTCACCGGCCAGTACGCCAAGGTAGTGCGAAACGGCGCGATGATCGGCTACGTCGGCGATGGCCGCGTGGCGCACGCGATTGCGAACGTCGAACAGAACATCCGGAATCAGCATGTCGAGCTGGGGATGACGCCGCCCGGAGAGCTCCTCCCTTCGAGCATTTTTCCCGACGACGAACATGCCCGCGAAACGCAGCACATCCGTCGGCAAGGACTGTCGCCTTTCCGGATCCATCACCTGTTCCTGACGAAGAACGCTACTTCGAATTGATCGTTTCCGCCGCCGCCCGTCACACCGCCATCGCCCTCATCTCCCGCTGCTCCGCCAGGAACCCTCTCACCTGCGACCGCACCTCCGCCTCGTGGCCGAGCAGTAGGTGGCCGCCGGTCGTGAAGCCGACAAACTGTGCGTTCGCGATCTCCTCGGCGGTGTAGAAGCTGCTGTCGTACGTGCCGTAGAGACAGTCCGCGGCGCTGATGACGAGGGTCGGGACGCGAATGTCCTCGAGCGCAAGTCGCGTGAGATTCGCGGCGACGACGCCGTCATTCTGCATCCCTGACACGCGCCGGCTGATGGGGAGCATCGTCTCCAGCACGCGGTCGACGTACCGGCGTTCTTCGGGGGCGGCATTGCGGTACGCCTCCACCGGCGTGCCGAGGATGGTCTTCAGGAGAGTCAGCGGTGCGACCTTCATCATCGTCCACACTTGGTTTCAATCCCGAGGTCACCACGCGCGGCGAGTTCCCGAAATTCGGTCTGACGACGATGCGCGAGCGGGCGTCGAGCATCGGAGGCTCGCTCCACATCGACAGCGCGCCTGGCGCGGGAACGGCAATTCGCTTCACGATGTCTCTCGTAGCTGCCACTGCAACGGGAATGTGAGACCTCGAGTCACATGAAGAGGGCCATCCTGACAACCGTTGCGGTTTTCCTCGGCGCCGCCGCTGGGCTCGGGTTCTTCACTTTCGGCTACGCACGAGGCGCGTCGTACCTCACCAATGACCCGGCCGCGTGCGCGAACTGCCACGTCATGCAGGGGCACTTCGACGACTGGCGCCATTCCAGCCATCGCTCGGTTGCGGCCTGTAACGACTGCCACACGCCGCCGGGCGTGGTGGCGAAGTACGCGGTGAAAGCGAAGAACGGCTTCTGGCACTCCTTCTACTTCACCACCGGAACGTTTCACGAGCCGATCCGGATCACGCCGGGCAACCGCGAGGTCACGGAAAAGGCCTGCCGCAAATGCCACGCTGCCGTGGTCGCGGCCATCGACCCGAACCCGCATCCGGGTGCTGCCAACGCAACGTCCTGCATCCGCTGCCATTCGACCGTTGGACACATGAGGTAACCGATGACGACTCCCGAGAACGCTCCCGAAAACGACAAGGCCCGCTCGAAACGCCGCCGCCGGTTCTGGCTCATGACCGGCGCGCTGTTCCTTCTCGTCGCCGCCGTCACGGCGGGCGTCACGGCACTGCTCATCAACATCTTCGAGCACAAGCAGGAGGCTCGGAATCCCTTCTATCGCGTGGTCGAGCTGACCGACGAGACGGTCGATCCGGAGATCTGGGGAAAGAACTTCCCGCTCCAGTACGACGGCTACAAGCGAACAGTCGATCAGGTGCGTACCCGCTATGGCGGAAGTGAGGCGGTCCCGCGCACCCCCACGGCAGCCGACCCGCGCTCCGTCGTCGCGCAGTCGCGCCTCGAGGAGGACCCGCGCCTGAAAACCATGTGGGCCGGCTATGCCTTTTCGAAGGACTTTCGTGAGGAGCGCGGCCACGCGTTCATGCTGGAAGATCAACTGTTCACCGAGCGTCAGCAGGTTGCCAGACAGCCGGGGACCTGCCTGCACTGCCACGCGTCGGTGTACGTCCCCTACAGGAAAGCGGGCAACGGGGACCTCATCAAAGGGTTTGAAGCGCTGAACAAGCTGCCGTACTCCGAGGCCCGGAAGCACGTCACGCATCCGGTTGCCTGCATCGACTGCCACGACCCGAAGACGATGCAACTGCGCGTGACCCGTCCCGGTTTCATCGAAGGCATCCGCGCGCTCAAGGCAGCGCAGGGCGTGGCCGACTACGACGTCAACCGGTCCGCCACGCGGCAGGAGATGCGCGCGTTCGTCTGCGGCCAGTGCCACGTCGAGTATTACTTCAAGGGTCCGGAAAAGCGCCTGACCTACCCGTGGCTGAAGGGGCTCAAGGCGGACGAGATCCTCGCCTATTACGAGGAGACGAAGTTCAAGGACTGGGAGCACGCAAAGACCGGCGCGCCGGCACTCAAGGCGCAGCACCCCGAGTTCGAGATGTGGAATCAGGGGATCCACGCCCGCTCGGGCGTTTCGTGCGCCGACTGCCACATGCCGTACACGCGCGTGGGGGCGATGAAGATCAGCGATCACCACGTTCGGAGCCCGGTGCTGAATCTGAACAACGCCTGCCAGACGTGCCACAACTGGCCCGAGGAAGAGCTGAAGAACCGGATCGAGGTGATTCAGGGTCGCACGCTGGAGATGCGGAACATCGCCATGGATGCACTGGTCGATCTGATTGGTCAGATCGAAAGGGCAAAGGCCGCAGGCGCAACGGACGTGCAACTCGAACAGGCGCGAGGGTTCCAGCGAAAGGCGCAGTTCCTCGTCGATTTCGTCGAGTCCGAGAACTCGAGCGGGTTCCATGCGCCGCAGGAGGCCGCTCGGATTCTGGTTCAGTCCGTCGACTATTCGCGGCGCGGTCAGTCGGCGCTCGCAGGAACGGCGGCGCCGCAAATTCCGGCGGGGCGATAGAACCCGACCGACCGCTTATACTTCGGTCGATGCGCATCCTCATCGCCGACGACCACGCGTTGTTTCGCGACGGATTGCGCAGCCTGTTGACCGCGCAGGGTCACGAGGTGGTCGGCGAGGCGAAGAACGGCCGGGAAGCGGTGGCCATGGCGCGCGAGATCGCACCGGACATGGTGCTGATGGATCTTTCGATGCCTGAGCTGGACGGCATCGCGGCGACGAAACAGATTGCAGCCGAGATGCCTGCGGTCAAGGTCGTAATCCTGACGGCCTCGGAAAGCGACACGACGCTCTTCGAGGCCATCAAATCGGGCGCGCAGGGCTACCTGATCAAGAACCTCGAGGCCGACGACTTCTTCGCGCTCCTCGACCGCGCCGCCAACGGCGAGCCCGCGCTCACGCCGGCGCTCGCGCGCCGGCTGCTGGTCGAGTTCGCGAAACCAGTCGAAGTACCCGCGGCGAAGGGCGAGGACGCGTTGACCGACCGTGAACGCGAAGTACTGGAGCTGATGGTCGAAGGCGTGGTGTCGAACCGGAAGCTTGCGAAGCGTCTGAACCTGAGCGAGAACACCGTCAAGTTTCACGTGCGCAACATCCTCGACAAGCTCCGCCTTCACAACCGTGCCGAGGCAGTCGGCTACGCGCTGCGCAAGCGCATCGATCCGACCGCGTAGACGTCACGTCGAACTGCTAGCGCTTCTTCTTCAGCAGATCGCTCAACGAGCTCGCGCCCTCGTCCTTCAGCACATTCCCCAGCTTCTTGTCGCTGCGGACGCCGAGATCCACGCCGTATTGCTTCTCCACCGTCCCGGCAAGCGTGTCGCTGCGCTTGCGACGAAGCGTACCCTCCTCGGTGCGGGCGCGCTGGCCCTTCATCGCCGGGTCATCTTTGCGGACGGGTGGAGCCTTCCGAGTCGCCATCGAACCTCCGTGTCGCTCGCGGCATTTTACGCTTGCCGTTTGCCTCGATCGCCACCGCTCCGCGCGTACGGCCTGCGGACGGATTACGCAGCGCGCACGTGGTGCCGGCCGCGATTCTTTTCCGCGCGCTCCTTGATGCCGAGCAGCATGCGCCGCTCCATGACGAAGTGCGCCGGCTCGATGAGGAAGAAGCTCAGCACCTTCATGAGCGGCGACTGCTTCGAGCGATGGGTGCGGATGAGCAGCCGCGTGGAGTGCTTGTCGACCGGGCGCAGCACGAGCTCGCCCCACCCTTCCAACACGAAGGCTCGGCCGGGACGGACATGGCTGACGCGCAGCAGCGGCCCGTCGCCGTATACATCCGCCGAGGCGAGGCGAACGTGGCCGCCCTCTTCGATCGTTTGCCACTCCGGCACGATCTCGTCGGCGTTGTGGATGTCGGCGCGGAAGAGATTCTCCAGCCAGCTATAGCTGTAGAACCCCGCGCGGTCCTGGCCGATCTGCACGAGCCACGGCCAAACCTCTTCGACCGGCGCGTGGATGGTGATGGCGTGGTTCGCCAGCGCGCTGTCCTGCGACAGCTCGTCGCCCGGGAGCGTCTGAGCGATCTCGTCATCGATGGCACCCCAGCGCCGGTGCCACGGCCGCGCCGCCGCAAGAATGCCTGTGTACGCGACCAGTCCTGCGCCGGCGATGGCTGCTGCGCGAGTGACCAGTTTTGCGTTCATGAGTCACCTCCGCCATTCATCGTCGGTCGTGTCCAGGACGTTGACGGCGATGACTGTCACTGCTCGCTGTGACGGTCGAGCGTCAGAAGCCGATCATTTCCTGCAGAGCGTCGCGTTGCGTGACGTACACGCTCGCGCCGCTGACGTCGATGAGCCGCTTGCGACGGAAACTGCCAAGCAGGCGCGTGACCGTTTCGCGCGTCGTTCCGAGCATCTGCCCGATCTCCTCGTGCGTGAGCAACACCTTCACGCGAATGCCGCGAGCGGTCTGCTCGCCGTCGACCGACCATTCGAGGATGAGGCGGGCCAGCTTTTCGGAGGTCGTCTGGGACAGTCCGAGCGACCGCACCTCGCGCTGCGCTTGCTGGTACTTCGCGCTCAGTTGCTCGGCCGCGCGCATGCAGACGTCCGGATGCGCGCGCAGGATGGCCAGGAAGTCGGCGTGACGGATGAAATTCACCTGCGACGGCTCCATCGTCTCGGCCGAGACCTCGTAAGGCTTGCCGAGAATCGCCGCGCTGACGCCGAGGATCTCGCCCGGTCCGGCGACGCGCAGAATGAGCGTCTTCCCCTCGCTGGACGATGTCGTCAACTTTGCCCGGCCGCTGCAGAGGATGAACACGCCGCGCGGTGCCTCGCCTTCGACGAACAGCGTGGCGCCCCCGGGGTAGGCGGTGGAGAACTTCGCCGCATTCACCGCGGCCAACGCCGGCGCCGCGACATTGCAGAAGCGGCCGTCCTGCCGCAGCGGACACGCGGTGCAATCGTTCTGAAGCTCGAGATTGTAGGGACCTTGCATCGAACACCTCCGATCCTCATCACCGAGGAGCTGTGTCCAATATCACTCCCGCCTGTGGCCGCCGCCCCACCCCGGCGGGTAGGGACGCGCACGCGGAAGGGTGGAGCGGAGCACGAGGCTGCTCCGTCACGCCGGCGTGTGACCCGGCGCACTCCGCTCGCTGTCCGCGGTCGCTGCCGATCGGCTACCTCAAACCGATGATGCTCGTGTGACCGCACCGCGCTGAGGTGCGGACGAGGAAATGGAGGTCCAGATGGCAACGACACTCGAGCAGCAGCGGGACACCCACGCCTTTGCGACGCACACGATGCGCGCGACGGTGTTTCACGGCGTCAACGACATTCGCGTGGAAGAAGTCCAGCGGCCGTATGCCGGTCCCGGCGAAGCGCTGGTCCGCGTCACGACCACCACGATCTGCGGCACCGACCTGCACATCGTCCGCGGCGAGTACCCCGTGAAGCCGGGCCTCGTCATCGGACACGAGCCGGTCGGGATCATCGAGCAGCTCGGGAGTGGCGTCACCGGGTACGAGGTCGGCGAACGCGTGCTGGTCGGCGCGATCACCCCCTGCGGGCAGTGCCACGCCTGCCTCTCCGGACATCTCTCGCAGTGCGGTCACGGCGGCGACGCGGAGGCTCTCGGCGGCTGGCGTTTCGGCAACACGATCAACGGCGCCCAGGCCGAGTACCTCCTCGTCCCGAACGCGCAGGCGAATCTGGCGAAGATCCCGGACGAGCTCACCGATGAACAGGTGGTGCTCCTGGCCGACATCGCCTCGACCGGCATCAGCGGCGCGGAGTCCGGCGGCGTGACGCTCGGCGACAAAGTCGCGGTCTTCGCGCAGGGTCCGATCGGCCTCTGCGCTGCGATCGGCGCGCGGCTCCTCGGCGCGTCGATGGTGATCGGCGTCGATGGCGACGACACGCGCATCGCCATGGCGAAGAAGATGGGCGTCGACGTCGTCATCGACTATCGCAAGGCCGACCCCGTCGCCGCGATCCGCCATCTCACCGGCGGCGTGGACGTGGCCATCGAAGCGCTCGGCACGCAACAGACGTTCGAGGCGGCGCTGCGCGTGCTGCGGCCGGGCGGAACGCTTTCGAGCCTCGGGGTCTACTCCGGCAAGCTCGCCATTCCGTACGAGGCGTTCGGCGCCGGCCTCGCGGACTACCGCATCGTGACCACGCTCTGCCCCGGCGGCAAGGAGCGCATGCGCCGTCTCATCGAGATGGTCCGCAGCGGGCGGCTCGATCTCCGCCCGCTGATCACGCACCGTTTCAAGCTCGGCGACATCGCCGCCGCGTACGCGCTGTTCGGAGAGCGCCGCGACGGTGTGATGAAAGTCGCGATCACTCCGTGAGTGCTTCGAGCCGCCAGTTTTTCGAAAGGAACGGTCAATGAAGACGAAACGCGTGCCTACTTCGGGCGACTATCTCTGGTCGGATGAGCACGCAAAGGCGCTTGCTGCTGAATGTTTCGCCCGTCGCATTCGAACCGTCGATGCTCGACGTGGAGGTGAGTCCTTATCAATCGGCCGAACACGCTCGACTGGCTGCGCACGCAAGCTCCGACGATGCTTCCTCACCGCGCCACCGTGGCCGACGTCGTACGCCTCGTTCAGCGAGTGCCAACTGGTTTTGCAAAGTGGACCTGGGAAGAGCGGCCGCGCACGAAGAGTGGGATTGCTCGGCAGTGGCACATCGACAACGAATATCACGTGCAGAACTTCCTCTGGCTGGTCCTGGCGCCGCTCTTCCCCGACCTCAAGGCTGAGGATTACACGCCGCAAGTGGGTCAGACGCAGCCTCGTGCCGATTTGGGGATTCCATCCCTGCGTCTCATCGTCGAGGTGAAGTTCGTTCGCGTAGGGAAATCCTTCGCTGAAGTAATCGGTGAGATCAGTGCGGATACGGGTCTCTACCTCACGCCTACATCGGCATACTCAGAGATCGTCGCCTTCATATGGGACGACAGCCGACGATCGGAGCAGCATGAACGACTCGCGGCAGGCCTTCGCGATATCCGAGGCATCTCCGGCGTAGTTGTGATGTCACGTCCCGGCGCGATGGCTGCGCCCCACCCACCACCAACGAGGAACTGACAATCGTATACGAGAAGTGGCCTCACGAAACTTCATCGGCGGCCACGTCTGCTCGCGCACATCGCGCCGTGCCACCCGCGCACGACGGTGTATCCGCTGTCACGGCCGCGATGGTCTACACCGCGGTGTTGCTCTTTGCGAACGTGACGTGACGCGACCAGACGAACGGGGCTGCTGCGATGCTCGCGAGGACGATCGGCCAGAGCCGGCCGGCGAACACGTTGTAGTCGGCGAGCAGCTCCTGCCACGACGCGCCGTCGACGTAGTGGCCGAACAGAAACTCGAACGTGACCGTCATGACGAGCCAGACTGCGGCGATCGACGTACATTGCGCGGCCGAGATCGGGCCGAGCCGCCGCAGGAACGGCCTCGTGATGAGCTGAATCCAGGTGATGCCGAGGGCCGCGCTCACCACACCGGCGGCGGCAGTGGACAACCATCTCTCGATCACCAGTTCGCGGAACGTGCCGTTCGCCACCATCGCCAGAAGGACGAGCAGCCACGCCGTCAGGACGAGACGCCATCGGATGGGTGCTGTTTCTGATTGTGCGTGCGCAGATACGTGGATCATGATTTTCCTTTCGCGCGCCTGCCCCGAATGATCGAGTACGACTCGTTGACGTCCTGGCTGAGCTGGCGCAGTACGGTGAACCAGAGGGCTGGGGAGCCGTCGATGAGCACCTGGAATTCGCTCCGTTCGATGAAGGCCACTTCGCATGCGGTCGTCGCTATGGCGCTCGCGTGGTGCGCACCCCCCGATATCGCTGCGGAGACGCCGAGGATCTCGCCCGCGGCCGCGGTGCGTCCTCGCTCGGTTCCGTCGTCGAGACCGTGAACGAGAATCACTTCGCCGGCGTGGAGGACATAAACGCCGTCTGCGACCTCGCCCTCGCGGAACAGGACCGAGTCAGGGTCGACATTGCGCCGCGCGAAGCGCGCCAGCGCGTTAGCAAGACCGCCGGCTACGCGCTCGATGTGCATCTCAGCAGGTCCCGCTTCGACTGACGATGTCTCCCGGCTCCCCATGCCCCGACGATAGGTGCGTGCTCCGATTGCAGCGGTGATCGCCGCTACACGCGACGGTGACGGCCGTCCTCGCCGCGCTCGGCGATGCGATCGACGATCTCCAGCGAGGAGAATCGGATGCGATTCGCTTGCTGGATGGCCACGACGCCGGTACGACTGGCGAGGATCGTCGGCGGCTCGGCGATGGTGGTGTGGGGTTACACCGAGTGCACGACCACCGGATACATCGTCGGGACGCTCGGCGTTCTGCCGATGCTGGGCGGCCTGTATGACTTCTGCCTGCTCGCGCCGCTCTTCCATGGACCGGTGAGCGGCCACGCGGCACTGCATCCGACGTCACTGCCATGAATTCGACCTTGGATGTGAAGTCCTGACCAGCGCACACGGGATTCACCCCATCAGGCCCTGAATTCATCCCAGTGGCGGTCCACATCGTTCCCGCGGCCGTCCGGAGGCTCCCGGAGCCTCTCCGCATCGTTCCGGCAACCGCCGAGGCAAAAACCATGGCCGGCCGCATCGATCCGACAGCCGATCACATTCGTGCGACGATCCGGCACACGCGTGTCTACGGTTCCTTCCGCCGCGAGCTGGACGCGCGGCTCGGCCGCCGCCTCGCTACTCCCGCCGCCTTCCGCAGCTCGCGCGCTCCCGAAACGCGCTCCCGCTCCGCGGCTGAATGGTGGCCTGCAAGCCGTGGCCGATCGCTCTTTTTCCGTGGGCCTGAAATTGCGCAGTGATGTTCCACGGCGAAAAGCGTTATTCGGATGCGCGCGCGATCACGAAAAACGCAAAGCTTGCGACTCACCTTGCGACTTGCAATTTTCTTTAAACAGCCGCCTGCAAAGCGCCAGAAACACGAAACGCCGCTAAGTAGCGGCGCTCCAACCAGTTGCCCTGATGCTAATTTGGCGGGGCCGACGGGGCTCGAACCCGCGACCTCCAGCGTGACAGGCCGGCGTTCTGACCGCTCGAATCGTAGCGGTTACAGCCCCACACTGGCGCGTCGCCGGTGTGGGGATTTCATGCCTCGGTTGAGACGTCTTTTCGAGGTGGTAGCAGATTACGGTGTCGCCGCCGGCGCCGTAGAGAGCGCGCTGGCGACGCGGAGGCCGTCCTTGACGACGTCAGTCATGCCCGCGGAGACGGCGCCCGCATTCGCATTCGCGCCGAAGGCGATCCGCACGTCAACGACCGCGCCGACCTGGGTCTCGCTGCTGGTGGCCATGAGATGCGTCGTGCCCGCCGGACATTCTCATGTGCTGCCGTCAAGGAGAGCGGCGACTCGCCGTCGCCTCACTCTACCGCGAGCTGTGATCCATGGCCCCGGTCATCGATCGTGCCGCGCTCACCGGCTCGTTTGCCCGCGCCGCCGCAACGTTGATGGAGATCTTCGTCAATGTTGTGGAGCCCATCGTCAGTCTTGCGGTCCGCATCGTTGCGATCGATGGGACCCGTCATCGATCGTGTAGTGAACCGCGCGACGGTTGATGGGGAGCGTCATCGCGCGCGTCCAGCCGCACCCTGCGCTCGATGGAGGGTGCCATCGATTCTGGAAAGCGCGACTGTAACGGTACGGCCGCGGGAGCTGCGATCGATGAGACCGTTCATCGATC